>OBXQ01000039.1_pt1 | contig 117559 bp, 102 predicted proteins | sample 1476641 | NCBI WGS metagenome assembly OBXQ01 (sample SAMEA2580174, study PRJEB22360) | human gut metagenome | biome: human gut; feature: human-associated habitat; material: faeces | place: Denmark | collected 2008/2010
CGCCATGGCGCTGATGGCGCGCATCCACTCCAACTACCGCTTCGTTATCGGCTTCAACGGCACCCTGATTGCCCTTGGTGTGGCCGGTGTTCTGCCGCCCGCCACCTCTGCCACGCTGCACAATCTCTCCACCCTGGGCGTCAGCCTGCGGAGCATGGGCCGGCTGACTGCTCAGACGCAGTCCGCTCGGGGCAACAATTCGCATAATGGATAAAAAAAGAATCCTTTCCGCTTGGTAGCTTGTGCTTTTTGCGTGGTTGCACACGACTAACTCCGTGTGCTATAATACACTCACGATGCGCAGTGCGTGATGCATGGTAAGTCCAATCGCCGCTGCGCATCGTTTTTTACAATACGGTTAGCCATAGCTAACCGTATTGAAGAAAGGGGAGGATTGTATCAGACCGTATCGTTCTACCATAGTTCTCTTGGCTCTGTTGCTTGTCTTGTCCTGCTGCTCGCTGTTTGTAGGTGTGATCGATCTGACGCCGGGCGAGCTTCTGGCAGGCAATTTTGAGCAGCTGGAGATTTTCATCATCTCCCGGCTGCCCCGTCTGCTGGCCATTTTGTGTACCGGCATCGGCATGAGCGTGGCGGGGCTCATCATGCAGCAGCTGTGCAGCAACAAATTTGTGTCGCCCACCACCGGCGCGACAATTTCCTCGGCGCAGTTCGGCATCCTGCTGGCTCTGCTGTTTATGCCGGCCTCCACCCTATGGAGCAGGGCTATCTTCGCCTTTGCCACGGCGATTCTGGGCACCTGGATCTTCGTCTGGTTCATTCAGCGCATCCAGTTCAAGGATGTGGTGATGGTCCCTCTGGTGGGCATCATGTTCGGCAATGTCATCGGCGGCATTACCAACTATCTGGCTTACAAATATGAGATGACCCAAGCTCTGTCCTCCTGGCTGGTGGGCCACTTCTCGCTGGTGCTGAAAGGCCGGTATGAGATCGTCTGGCTGACGGTTCCGCTGGTGGTGCTGGCCTTCCTCTTCGCCAACCATTTCAACATTGTGGGACTGGGCAAGGATTTTTCCAAGAACCTGGGTGTCCCGTACAACCTGGTCCTCTTTTCCGGGCTCACCATCGCTGCCATGATCACCGCCAGCATTGTGGTGGTGGTTGGTTCCATCTCCTACATCGGACTGATCGTGCCCAATGTGGTGGCCATGTACAAGGGAGACAAGATCCGTGGCACGCTGGTGGATACCGCTCTGTTCGGCGCCATTTTCGTGCTGGTGTGCGACATGATCGGCCGGATCGTAATCGCCCCCTACGAGCTGCCCATCGAGCTGATCGTGGGCATTCTGGGAAGCCTGATCTTTATCGGCCTGCTCTTTTACCGGCTCAAGCACGGCCGAAAAGCCATCCGTCTGGGCAGCGCCGGAACAGGCTGCTGCTCCGCTGTGCCTAATCTGAAGGGAGGTGCGGACCAGTGAACACCGCTGCCGTGCGCGCCAACCGGCGCAAACTCCTGATCCTGGCTGCGATTGTTCTTCTTTGTGCGGCAGGATATATGTTGGTGAATGTCAACTTTTCTAATCCCAAGCTTCTGGCCTACGCCATGAAGATCCGTACCCCCAAGCTCATCGTCATGCTGATCACGGCCTTTGCCATTGGCGGAGCGTCCATCGTGTTCCAGTCCATCATCAACAACACCATCGTGACTCCCTGCCTGCTGGGGATGAATTCCCTCTATACCCTCATCCATACAGCGGTGGTGTTCTTTCTTGGATCTGCCAGCGTGGTGGCCTCCAACGCCAATCTGTCCTTTGCAGTGGATGTGGTGCTCATGGGTATCGCCGCCACAGTAATCTACAGCTGGATCTTCAAAAAGACAAAGCATAATGTGCTGTATGTGCTGCTGGTGGGTACAGTACTGACCTCCTTCTTTGGCAGCATTCAAACGACGCTGACCCGAGTGATGGACCCCAATGAGTACGATAGTCTGCTGAATACCTTGGTGGCAAGCTTCAGCAATATCAATTCCGAGATCATCGTCTTTTCCCTGATTCTTCTGGCAAGTGTCATCTTCGCTCTGCGCAGGGAGCTGGCCTTGCTGGATGTGCTGACATTGGGCAAGGAGCAGGCCATCAACCTGGGCGTGGACTATGACCGCTGCATTCGCCGCCTGCTGCTGGGCGTTACCCTCTGCATCGCCGTGGCCACCGCCATGGTGGGACCCATCTCCTTTTTGGGGCTCATCATCGCCAACCTGTCTCGGCAGCTCCTCAAGACCTTCCGCCACACCCAGCTGGTGCTGGGTTCGGCCCTGTTTGGCATGATCGTGCTGGTGGGCGGGCAGCTCATCGTCGAGCATGTGTATTCCTATTCCGTGCCGGTGAGCGTGTTCATCACCGTGGGCGGCGGTCTTTACTTCCTCTACCTCCTCCTGACAAGAAAGAAGGTGTGACCATGCGTGTACAAGAATTGACAAAACAGTATGACGGGAAAACCGTGGTGGACGGCGTGAGCTTCGCCATTCCCAAGGGCAAGGTGATTTCCCTGATCGGCCCCAACGGCGCGGGCAAGTCCACCGTCATGGGCATGATCTCCCGGCTGATTGCCCACGACAGCGGACTGGTAGACTTTGAGGGCAAGGACATTGGCAAATGGAAAAGTAAGGAGCTCTCCAAGCGTCTTGCCATCCTGACCCAGTCCAATAACATCCAGATGAAGCTGACTGTGCGGGAGCTGGTGACCTTCGGGCGCTTTCCCTATTCGGGCAACCGGGTCACCCCAGAGGATCAGAAGATTATCGACCGGGCTATTCACTACATGGAACTGGAGGAGTTCCAGGATCGCTTCATCGACGAACTCTCCGGCGGCCAGCGGCAGCGGGCTCTGATCGCTATGGTCATCGCCCAGGACACCGAGTATGTGCTGCTGGACGAGCCCACCAACAACCTGGACATCTACCACGCCACCAATATGATGAAAATCGTCCGCCGCCTCTGCGACGAGCTGGGGAAGACGGTGATTTTGGTGCTGCATGAGATCAATTATGCGGCATTCTATTCTGATTACATCTGTGCCTTCAAGGACGGAAAAATCGCCAAGTTCGGCACTGTGGAGGAGGTGATGACGAAAGAGAATCTGTCGCAGATCTATCAGGTGGACTTTGAGATCCTGACCATTGCAGGTAAGCCACTGTCCATCTACTATTGACCCTTATTTTCAGTACTTTTCAGAAAAGGAGTAACCAAAAATGAACATGAAAAAGATGCTTTCTCTTGCCCTGGCCGGTGTGATGGCCCTGAGCCTTATGGCCTGCTCTGCGCAGAACGGCGGCGATTCTTCCGAGAATACCTCCTCGCCCAGCAGCAGCCAGTCCAGTGAAGAAACACAGAACAACGAGACCCCCGAGTCCGTGACCATCACCAGCCTCAATGCCAACAAGGAGGCGGCGGAGCTGGAAGTGCCTTACGATCCCCAGCGCATCGCTATCCTGGATATGGCGTCCCTGGACATTCTGAACGCCCTTGGCGTGGGCGACCGGGTGGTGGGCACCGCCTCCACCAGCCTGGAGTACCTCCAGGACTACATCAATGACGATATCGCCAACCTGGGCACCATCAAGGAAGCCGATCTGGAGGCTGTCATGGCTTGTGAGCCGGACGTCATCTTCATCGGCGGTCGCCTTTCCTCCAGTTACGACGCCCTCAGCGAGATCGCTCCCGTGGTCTATCTGGCCACGGATACCGAACTTGGCGTGGTAGAGAGCGTGCGACAGAATGCTACCACCATCGCCTCCATGTTCGGCCTGGAGGATAAGGTGGATGAACTGATGGCTGACTTCGATGCCCGTATCACCGCTCTCCAGGCCGTCTCCGAGGGCCAGACTGCCATCGTGGGTATGTGTACCAGCGGCAGCTTCAATGTGCTGGGCAACGATGGCCGCTGCTCCATTATCGGCGTGGAAGTCGGCTTTGAGAACATCGGTGTGGACGCCAACATCGATACCTCCACCCACGGTAATGAAGCTTCGTTCGAGTTCATCGTGGACAAAAACCCCGACTACATCTTCGTTATGGACCGGGATGCCGCCATCGGCACTGACGGCGCGCAGCTGGCGCAGGATATTATGGAAAATGAGCTGGTGATGGGCACTGAGGCCTACAAGAACGGCCATCTCATCTATCTGGCTCACCCCGCCGTGTGGTACACTGCCGAGGGCGGTATCACCGCACTGGACATCATGCTGCAGGATCTGGAGAGCGAGCTGCTGGGTTAACGCTGTTTCAGTAGAGTATTACGGCCTTTCTCCAAAGAACTCATATATCGTTTTCATCCAACTTGACTGCTAACAAAGGGAGCGCATACCATGGATCAGGAAAACAGAATACCTCTTATTGGCGACAAGGCCCCGTCCTTCGAGGCTGTCACTACGCAGGGCCCTATCAAATTCCCGGAGGATTACGCCGGCAAATGGGTGATCCTCTTCTCCCATCCCGCGGATTTCACCCCGGTCTGCACCACGGAGTTTATGACCTTTGGCTCTATGATCGACGAGTTCAAGGCGCTCAATACTGAGCTGGTGGGGCTTTCGGTGGACTCTATCTATTCCCACATTGCCTGGCTGCGGAAGATCCAGGAGCTGGAGTGGAACGGCAAGAAACACATCAATGTGACCTTCCCTCTCATCGAGGATATCCGCATGGAGGTGGCCAACAAGTACGGTATGATCCAGCCGGGACAGTCCAACACCCAGGCGGTGCGGGCGGTGTTTGTCATCGACCCCAACGGCGTGGTACGAACCATCCTGTACTATCCGCTGTCCACGGGCCGCAACTTTGACGAGATCAAGCGCATCGTCCTGGCGCTCCAGAAGGCAGATGCCGACGCCTGCGCCACCCCGGCCGACTGGCGACCCGGCGATGATGTCATCGTACCCACCGCCGGCAGCTGCGGCGTAGCCAAGGAGCGGATGGACAACCAGAACGAAAATCAGTATTGTCTGGACTGGTTCATGTGCTTCCGCAAAGAGTCGAAATAATATTAAGTTTATTCTCCAATAACAGAAACCCGGTCGAGATTTCATGCACGAGATCTCGACCGGGTTTTATAATATTTTCAGTTATACTTTTCAAAGCGATAGCCATATCCATATACAGTTTGAATCGCATTGATATTTAGTTTTTTTCGTATCTTGCATATCCTGCTGGTGACGCTTTCCGGGCCAGCAGCAAAATCATCCGGCATAGCATATTGATAAAGCTGCTCTCGGGTAAAAGTCCAACCGGGATGTGAAGCCAGATAATACAAGATGTTAAACTCCATTGTAGTCATCTTTATGACGCGACCATTTACATAGACTCTGCGTTGGTTTGGGTCTATACACAGATTGTCATAGTGCAGCACTGCCATCCCGGTCAACAGTCTCACCTCCCCCATTATTTCTTTTCTGTCAAAGTCTTTTTTAAGTGTTGAAAACTACTCTCGCTGATGACATGCTCAATCCGGCAGGCGTCCCGCTCGGCAGTAATGGGGTCTACCCCAGCATTTGTCAGCATTTCTGTAAAGAAGCGGTGCTTTTCGTAGATTTGCTCGGCCACTTCCCTACCTGCATCGGTCAGGTGAAGGAAATAATCCTCGTCCATTGTGAGAAATCCACCGTCCCGCAGGGTCGCCACCGCATGGCACACGCTGGGCTTGGACACCTCCATGTGCCGAGCCACATCCACGGAGCGTACCATGCCCATCTTCTTGTGGAGAAGAAGTATGGCCTCCAAGTAATCCTCACCGGAAGCGTACAGTTTTTTATCCGGAGGCATTGCACACACCAGCTCCTTGCTTGCGGGAGAAGAAAGCCCGCAAGAGCCCTACAGCATCCCCGTCCATCGGCCGATGCCACAGCACCTTGCTCCCCTGAATGAACAACAGGTAGGTGCAGCACTTATAAATGAGCTCCGGGTCATGCGTAATCAGAAACAGGCTCTTTCCCATCTTTTTCAGACGGTTTAAGTTGTCCGATACCTCCAGCATATGACGGTAATCCAATCCGCTGGTAGGTTCGTCAAATATCAGGACCTTTTTGTCCGATGCTATTGCACTGCCAATCGCCACCCTCTGCTTTTCTCCTCCGGACAGGGACATGGGGTGCAGTTTTGCTTTGCCCAACAGGTCAAGGCTGTTCAGTATCTCCTTGGCGCGGGCTGTGTCTGCTTTCTCGTCCTCGCCATCCATACTAAGCATCAATTCGTCCAGTACATCTTCTGTGAATAGCTGGTGATTTACATCCTGCATGACCATATAGGAGATATGCCTGCGCTGCTTCGCGTCATAGGAGGCCCCATCCATTTCAAGCACACCTTTCGCTTTTTTATCCAGACCGCACAGGCACCGGGCGAAGGTAGATTTTCCCGCGCCGTTGTTTCCGATGATGCCGATGATCTCCCCTTGGGGCAGGGTCAGGTCTGGAATATCCACATTGAGGGGGCCGTGCTTTTCATAGGAGAACTGGAACCCCTTGATATGTAATTGCGGAGCGGCCAGCTTGGGAGCGGCCTCCGGGGACAGGTGGAATGGGTCCAGTGCCCGCAGCCCCATTCCCTGCAATTCATCGGGCGGTAGTTTTTGAAACTCCGCCCCGGTAAATTCCCGTACAATACTTCCGTGTTTCATATAGAAAATTCGATCTGCATAGGGAACGAGATAATAAAGCCGGTGTTCCGCGACAATCACGGTCTTTTTCTCAGACTGCCAGTGCCGGATCACACCAATCAAATCTTCGATGGTGGCAATATCCAGATTGGAGGACGGTTCGTCCAATACGAAAATGTCCGGGCGGATTGCGTCAGCAGATGCACAGGCAATTTTTTGCTTTTCCCCGCCGGACAGGGCAAACAAGCTCCGGTTCAGCAGTTTTTCCAGCTTGAGGCTGTGGGCGGTTTCCTCCAGACGCTTCCGCATCTCCGGGACCGGCAGGGCCATGTTTTCACACCCAAAAACAATCTCGCTGGTGGTATCTACATTGTAGAATTGTGTCCTTGGGTTTTGGAATACAGATCCCACCCGCTGCCCGATTTGATAAAGAGGATAGTCTTTTAACTCTTTCCCGTCTAAAAGGACTTGCCCGGTCAGTTTCCCTCCGTAGTAATGAGGGATCAGACCGTTGATCAGCCGAGTCAGCGTTGTCTTGCCACATCCGGACTCTCCGCAGAACAGAATAGTTTCGCCATCCTGTATTGTTAGATTTATATGGCTCAGGTTGTTCTCGGTTTCCCCGCTCTCATAGGTAAAGGAAACATCTTTTAATTCGATCACAGTATCACCTCCTTACCACGGACTGAAAAAGTATGTGGAGAGCAGTGCGGCTCCGGCAATCAGCACCGCCAGCAGATCCCAGCCAGTAAAACCGACCTTTGTGATATTGGTGCGCCGGACCGGGTTATCCAGGCCGCGGGTCAGGGCCGCCGCGGAGAGATCATCCCCAATTTTGACCACCGAGATCATCAGGGGAATAAAACGGTATTCAATCAGGGCAGCGGGGTTTTGCCAGAATTTCTTTGTCCCGAACTGGACCTCCCGCATCCGCATGGCGTCCTTGATGGCGGCCGACTCCTCCTGCATGGTAGGGATAAAGCGAAACAGGACGGAGAGCGGAATGGTGATCTGCCGCCCAATGTGCATCCGGCCCAGTGCGGTAATGCACTCGCTGGCCGTGGTGGATTTGATGATGTAGGCCCCCATCATAAAGGCCGGAAACAGTCGCAGGACCAGTCCCACCAACAGGACTACCAGCATATTGACGATCATGGGAAACTGGACGGAGTTCTGGATGGCCTGCACAAACAGCCCTGCTGCGAACAGACAGAAGAACACTGTTGCTGTCTTATACTGTCGGTTAGTCAAGAACAGGACAAAGGGAATCATCGCCACCGCGATCATAAAGGCGGTGTGGCTGTATAGAAATTCTGCGGTAGCGACAACGGCCATCAGCAACAGCTTGGTTCGTGGGTCCAAGCAAAAGCCTGTTCTATTTTCAACAACCGCTTGAAGCTGCTCCATTACACAATTCCAGCTCTCTCAAAGTGTTTTTTCAGCATTTTATGGCCCAGCAGTGCGCCCAGAATACCACCCACAAACAGCAGTGCAAGGCCCACATACAGCATCCAGGAAGGCATCAGGGATTGCAAGGTGTTTGCGTACTGATCACCCATGGAGGTGTGGATGTTTTCCCAATACGCTTCGCCGGCAAACCAGAGGTTGGCGGGGCAGCCCATGATACCGAGACAAAAGCAGGCATAGCTCAGAACAGTGACCTTGAATTTCTGATAGCCTCCGATTTTAAGTACCACATCGCTTAGAATGCCGCCGAGCACCCAGCCGAGAAGGCCGATCCAACCGTAGCCGATCAGATAGAAGAAGATGCCGCCGATAATACCTGTGATAGTCAGCATACCAAACTTCTGAATCTTGGTATAGTAAAGCATCATAGGAATGCCGCAGACAATGGGCCAAATTATGAACAGGAACGGGTAGACCACAGGCAGTGCGGTAAGCAGACCGACAACAAAGAAAATAACGAGGGTCATGGCTGTGTAAATGCCGACATTGATGAGATCTTTACCTGTGAGTTTCTTTGTGTTTTCCATTTTTGAATATTTCCTTTCTGAAAAAATTAAGTGTTGAAATACCTTGTGCGAATGAGACGCTGCGGTTTCACCTCCACATCATTTGGTTAGTATATGCTAACTATTGTGCAAAAATTTTGGGGATCAGATCCCCAAAACTGTCTGCCATCCGGAGTTGAAAAAAGAGGCAAGCGTGTGAACATATCTCAGTGCGGCCTCCTTTGGGAAGTTGTGCATGACCACTTCAGCCAGGGATGCAAAATACGCATGGAGCAGAATATGCCACTCCTCTTCCGCCAATTCGCGGACCTGGATGCCCCGAGATTTCAGTTCCGCAAAGAACTTCAGTGTGACCCGGGTTTCCAGACAGACAACATCATCCAAAAAGGAGGAATACCGCGTGCCCTCCGCCCGCATGAGAAGCAGACGGAACACATCAAAATGTTCATAGATGTATTCAATAATGACCGACAGCGTTTCCTCCGACAGTTTCCAGAGGGATTTTAAGTCGTCCGTCTTTGCCAGTTCTATGTGCTCATTTACCGACGCCTCATAGATGGCCTTGACCTCCTGGACAACAGGCTCCACCAGCGCGCCGAACAGAGCTTCCTTATCGTCAAAGTGGTTATAAAAAGCTCCGTTAGTCACATGGGCGTCCTTGCAGATCTCCCGGATGCTGGCCCGCTCAAAGCCATATTCCAAGAAGTGCTTTTGGGCGCAGAGCAAAAGATTTTCATGGGTCTGCTGAAAGTCTCTTGACATTCGCCATCCCTCCGTCCTATACTAAAATTACACTGTAATATTACGATGTAATTCAAATTTTAGCACAGGGTACTTGAAATTGCAATACCCTCCTTGTATTTTTTGTGCCTGAAAGGAGGCTGGTTATGAAGTCGAAAGAACCGGGAACGATTCGGCAGCTATTCGCTTTCGTGGGAGAGAGCAACGGTAAAATGCGCCTCTCCATCTTCCTGGCTGTCTTGGGAGAACTGTTTGGCATGGGGCCATTTCTAATGGTGGCTGTCCTCGCGGACGCCTTGTACCAAGGGACTGCAACGCCCACGCTGGTATTGTTTCTCTGTGGAGGCGCCGCAGTTTGCCAGATCATAAAAATGCTGCTTACCTGGCGGTCCTCCCTGATGTCCCACAAAATTTCTTTTACCATACTAAAAAATATCCGGGAGGCTATTACCGACCGGATGGCGAAGGTCCCCATGGGCATCATGCTGGAAACACCCACAGGGGCTTTCAAGAATCTGATCGTGGACAATGTGGCAAAGTTGGAGGACTCCATGGCCCATTTCATGCCGGAACTACCCTCCAACATCGCTGCGCCCCTATGCAGTATTCTTCTGATCTTCCTGCTGGACTGGCGGATGGGGCTGGCCGCACTGGTGACAATTCCGCTGGGCACCCTCTTTTTTGCCACCATGATGCGGGGATATGGGCCCCGCATGGAGAACTACATGCGATCTGCCAACGAGATGAACAGTACTCTGGTGGAGTATGTCAACGGCATTCAGGTCATCAAGGCGTTCAACCGGTCTGCAGCTTCCTATGGAAAGTATGCCGATTCTGTCCGCTATTTCCACGATTCCACCATGGCATGGTGGAGCCAGTGCTGGCTTTGGAACGCGGCGGCCCGGGCGGTCCTCCCTTCTACGCTTCTGGGGACCCTTCCAGTGGGAGCGTGGCTCTACATGGAGGGAAGTCTTTCTCTCCCTGTCTTTCTGGTGGCCTTGGTGGTGCCTCTGGGTTTTATTGCGCCGCTGATGAAGGTCTCCGCGGCTATGGAGCAGGTCAGCATGATCAAGGGCAACCTAGAACAGGTCACCACTTTTTTGAAAACCCCGGAGCTTGTCCGCCCCACAGAGCCTGCGGAGCTTGGGGAGCGGTGCTATCAATTTGAGGATGTCCATTTTGCTTACAATGAATCCGAAGTTCTCCACGGTATCTCATTCCAGACACAGCCCGGTACCATGACCGCCATTGTTGGGCCATCCGGCTCCGGGAAGTCTACGATTGCCAAGCTGATGGCCGGCTTTTGGGATGTAACCTCCGGTACAGTACGCTTTGGTGGGCAGGATATTCGCAACATTCCGTTTGGACAACTCATGAGTGAAATCAGCTATGTAGCCCAGGACAATTTTCTCTTTGACAAATCCATTCGGGAAAACATCCGCATGGGAAACCCTGATGCCAGCGACGGGGAAGTAGAGGCTGCGGCCAAGGCTGCCAACTGCCACGACTTTATCATGCAGTTAGAGCAGGGCTATGATACCATGGCTGGCGATGCCGGGGACCGCCTCTCCGGCGGAGAACGGCAGCGCATCACCGTTGCGCGGGCTATGCTCAAGCAGGCGTCCGTCATCATTTTGGACGAGGCGACCGCCTATGCCGACCCCGAGAACGAGGCGCTGATCCAGCAGGCTATCAGCAAGCTTGTGGCGGGAAAGTCTCTGATTGTCGTGGCCCACCGGCTGAATACGATCCGCAATGCCGACCAGATATTGGTTGTTGCCAATGGAGAGATTGTGGGCCGGGGCCTCCAGGAGGAGCTTCTGCAGAACTGCCCCCTTTACCGAAAGATGTGGCAAGACTACGCCGGCTCTATAGAAGGAGGCGCAGAAGATGTTTGAAATGATTCGCCGTGTCTTTAAAATTGCGGGAAATAGCCGGGGAAAGATCGTGGCAGGCATCGTCTGCAACATACTGAAATCGTTCTTCAACGGTTTTATGATGTTCGGTGTGTTCTGGATTTTACTTCATCTGGATAATCTGACACCAACTATTATTGGGCAGGCATTCTGCGTAATTCTAGGCAGTGTACTGGGCCGCTTTTGCTTCCAATGGATGTATGATCGCACCATGAGCGGGTCCGGCTATGACATTTTCCGGGATTACCGTCTGAAGATTGGGGATTGGCTGAAGCAGGCACCCATGGGATATTTCTCAGAACAAAATCTGGGCACCATTCAGGCCATGCTCACCACTACGATTGCCGACCTGGAGGGGTACTCCATGTTGGCTATTGAGCAGATGACCAGCGGTGTGGCTATGGCTGTACTGATGTCCGTGATGATGTTCCTTTTCAGCCCGGTGATTGCGGGATTGAGCCTTGTGGGGCTGGCACTTGGGATGCTGGTCCTGCGTTGGGTGAGGCTTCGCGCCGCCCAATATGCTCCCATTTACCAGGAGGCCCAGGAGCATCTGGTCGGTAAGGTGATGGAATACATACAGGGTATTTCGGTGTTGCGTTCTTTCTCTAAAGGTGAAGAAGGACAGCGGGAAGTCCGCGCTGCGTTCCAGAAAAAATGGGACGCAGACTACGGCCAGGAAAAGGCTACGGCTGGCGTCCTCCGTTTCTATGGATTGACCTTTAAGCTCATGAGCTGTGTGCTGATTGCGGCGGCGGCTCTGCTGTATCTGGCGGGGCAAATCAGCCTGCCTTATTGCCTGACTTTCTTGTTCTGCGCTTTCACAGTCTATTCCGACTTGGAGACGATGGGCAACAGTGCCTTTCTGAGCAAGAAGATCAATACGGAATTGGATCGGCTGGAGGAGGTCACCGACATTCCAAAAATGGATACCAACTCGGAGAAACTGGTTGTGTCCCACTATGATATTTCTCTGGAGCATATCTCATTTGGCTATGGGGACCGCCGGGTGATTCATGACATTTCGCTGGAAATCCCGGAGCACACCACCTGTGCGATTGTAGGCCCCTCCGGCAGCGGCAAGACCACACTCTGCAATCTAATCGCCCGCTTTTGGGATGTGCAGGAGGGGATAGTACGAATTGGCGGGAAAAATGTGAGAAACTATACCGCAGACAGTGTGCTGGAACACATCAGCATGGTCTTTCAGAATGTATATCTCTTTCATGATTCTGTGGAAAATAACATCCGGTTTGGACGGCCAGAAGCTACCCATGAGGAGGTGGTAGCGGCTGCAAAACGAGCCTGTTGTCACGACTTTATTTTGACCCTTCCAGATGGGTACGATACGATTATCGGGGAAGGTGGCTCCACCCTCTCAGGAGGTGAAAAGCAACGCATTTCCATAGCCAGGGCTATTTTGAAAGATGCGCCTATCATCATTCTGGATGAAGCCACCTCCAGCGTCGACCCGGAGAATGAGCAAGCGCTCTTGTCCGCAATTCAGGAGCTGACAAAGGATAAAACTCTAATTTCTATTGCTCACCGCCTGAGTACCGTTCGGAATGCTGACCAGATTATTGTAATAGACCATGGACGGATTATTCAAAGAGGAACACACGAGGAATTATTGTCAATAGACGGAATGTATCGAAGATTTTTATCTCTGCGCACAGAAGCTGCTGGATGGCATCTATAATGGATAGCACACCATAAAGGATGGCTGTGGTGGTCTTAGTTCCACCACAGCCATCCTTTTTACTTCTTATAGTAATAGTCATATCTATTTGCGATATACTTTTATTAACCTATTCTACTAATTTTCCCCGTATTTGGATGAATCAGCACAAGCGGCAGTCTGCGGGTCTTTGCAATCCGCATTGCTACCCGTATGCTACCCGCTCCCTGCGGATCATTATTATACACTGCCACCAAGCAGTCGGCGCATTGCACCATGTAAACTGTGCGCTCTTTATACCCCTGCGCTCCCACTCCCCTGCTACCCATTACAAATTGGTCGCAGTTCTCCTTTAGGCGATGCAACCTTTCACGACTTTTGGGGTCCCATCGTTCGTCATGACCTGGAAAGGGATACACAAGCACAATTTTCAATTCCGGGCATTCTTTCTGCCATCGCATTTCCAACAGGATCTCACCGGCCCATAGATCGACACCAAGTGCTCCACCGACATAGTACCGACGTACTCCACGCCGATACAGTTCCATAAAAACATCATGCAACCGCTTCTTCAGACGCTTGCACGAAGTCATATATTCTTGATATTTGAATTTAAACTGCGTAGGCCGTTGACTAACAACAGCACACGAATAAAACTTGTCCATCTCATCTCCTCCTTTTTCAATAGTACAGTAATATAGCTCATTATACCTGCTATGGCTGAATAAGTTCAACTATGGACGCTTAATTTTTTGTGTTATGGCGGATAAAATATAGCTATAGCATGGAGGGCTGCCAATGGGTGAATTATTAAAAGAGATGGGCCAGCGAATGCTGGATCGCCGCAAACAACTGAGATTAACACAAGAAACTCTGGCTAAAATGGCACATGTAACCCCGCAAACTATTTCAACTGCCGAACTGGGAACAAAAGCCATGCGGCCTGAAACTATACTGAATGTCTGTGAAGCATTGGACATCAGCACAGACTATTTACTGCGCGGTCGGGTCATAGAAGACGATGCACGCCTGCTTCATCAAAAGATTTCTTCATTGACACCCAGCCAGTACCGCCATCTGGAAGATATTATTGACAGTTATATTGCTGCCATTCAAGAACAGAAAGAGGTATAGGATGAGGCTTTATCTGTCTCCCCTATACCTCTTTCTTTATTATCTACGGAATGCAGCCATTGTACTGGCTATCAGGTTGCGGGTCACATCATCAATCTCCGGCGCTTCTCCCACTTCCGGTATATACTCTGGCTTCTGCGCCTGTACATTTGATGTCGAAGCCGCTTTCCCTTCTTCCATTCGACAGACGCCCGAGGCAGGAGCAGGCTTTTCGGTTTGTCCTGTCTCTTGCCGCATGATCTCACGTACAATGGCTTCGATGGCGGCTCTGTCAATGACCGGAGCCATCGCTTTCAAAGGCTGTGGGTCATCTGCAAAATTCGCATTATAGTATGTGATTGCGTTGGCAATATACTGGGATTTGCTATGAGGAGGCTGAAGTTCCAACAGTTCAACGGCAGCCCGCTGTACGGGGTCGCCAATATTGAACCGCAGAGAAAATCGCCCCCGTTCCTTTTTGGCCGCCATACCCATCACCTACCCGCCGTTTCCAGTCGATAGAGGTATTCAAAACCGGCCGCATTGGCATTGATGTTCGTGACGAACAGCGGCGTCCCCACCTTACCAGAAGCTTCAATCTGCCGGCGCAACAGGATCGCGCCGCCGCCCACAAAGACCACCTTACTGTAGCGAAGATCCAGCATCCGCTCCCGGAGCGTACTGAACAGGTCGTTTACAAATTCCTGTGCCAGCCGCTCCACCAAGCGCACGGCTTCAGCCGGATACGAGGTCTTCCTGCCAGCAAGAATTGCATCCACATCGCTTTCATCCAGCAGCAGATCCAGTTCCGAGTTTCCTCTGGACCTGATCTTATTGTAGAGCAGAATCACGCCGTTTTCCAGCGAATCGCAGGAGGTAAGATCAGCTTTTCCGTTTTTCAAAAGAAGATAATCCGCCGTGAAACCGCCGATATCCAGCACCACCGCTTTCGGGTCATCCATGAGCGTGTGAAGCATGGTTGCCGCCGCCGCGTACGCCTGAGGGTAGCAAACCACATCGGTAATGCGGATGGCGTAAGGCTTATCCCGGTACACGAATTCCACGATTCCATCTCTCTTGAAATAATCGGTAAACTTTTTTGCCTGGGCGCCAAAATGTGCCGGCGGCAATCCTACCGGCAGCTGGATATTGTAGAGTTCCTGCTTACCGATTTGACGCGCCTCCAATTCCTCTGCGATAGCAATCAGCGTAAGTACAAAGAAGCGATCATCTTCCGTCTTGTCCTTCCGGAACGGGATGCGCTCGTTGGAAAGCGTGTAGTAATTTCCCCGGTATTGCAGGCTCTGGCCAAAGGGTTTTGTAATGCTCTGCTGCAGGCCGGAAACAAACGGGCTGCAGTGGACGGTTTTGATTTGCTTGTTGCCATGATCGACACCAATCAACATAGGTAGTTGCCTCCTTTTTTGCTTTATACATATCCTTTACGCCTGGATGACGCCTTTCTCAACAGGAGGACAAAAAAACACAAAGCCTATACCATGGTAAAACAACGATACCGCCGGGAGAAGAATTTTTTCTTCTCCGGCGGTATCGCATCCATCCGATGTAAATCAGTATATATTTTATGTGTGTACGCTGTATCGAGCCTTTGCTATGTCTTCTATTCCATGCAGGATGACGGCGCCGCAGATTCCTCTGCCATAAGGCGTATACTCCTCAAAAAAGAAGCTGTACGGCTGGCTGTCATCATAGAGGACAATCTTTTCCGTGCCGCGCCACTGGAAATGCTGTTCCAGGATCTTCCCCAATTTGTGACGCAGAAGCCGGCACCCGGTAACCTCATGGAGATTTTTCCGGCAGCGGAATTCATATCGGCGTGTTACCAGTTCCGGGATGGAGAGCTGGCGCCACTCGGCACCATCCATATCCTCTCCGGCCCCTGAAAAGGCGCGGAATGGCTCATAGGGAATCCGCACATCCTCTTTCCAGCCATGCACCTTGTCGTTGCCATCTTCCTGAAGCCATGTGAACCGGATTTCCAGAATCTGTGTACCATCCGGCCCCTTTGTCAGCCGCAGACTGGCAAAGGAACCGCAATCACTCGTCAGTACCCTTTTATTCGGCTCCTGCTCCAACTTTTGCAGTTCGCTGCGCAGGATGGCAAACCGATGCGGAGACTTTTTCTGCCATGAAATGGTGCGAATATAAAGCAGTTCCTTGTCGCACCGCACTTTTATCATAGTCCGGTCATTCATATGTTCATTCCTCCTTTTCAGGGAGCGCCCCTGCGGTATGCAGGGCCGCCCGTTCTACCAAAAATGCACCTTCCACATATTTTTCTTTGCGAGAGGTCGTTGCTGCGCCGCCCAGGGAATCGAGATACTGCTGCCCGTTCTTAGATTTAGAGATATACACATAAAACGGGCTGCTGACATACTGATCCCGTGCATAACAGTTGACATACCTCCTTGCCAGAACAGAGACTGCCCCCAGCTCCGCAGCCTTCTGCGTTGCCAGAGCGACGGCCATCTCCATGACCACTCGTTGCTCATCGTCATTGATGCCGGTGGTGTAAATGCGCTCCAGAAACAGCACCAGCTTCTCACTGACAATACGACCGCTCTCGGTTGTGTTCTCTCCGGCCAAATCAGCAAAAGAAAGCATCAGTTCTGTCGGCTTTTGAAACGCCCCTTTCGTCAGGCGAATGCAGGCGCGGGCCACGATCTCATCACCTTTTCTGATCAGGATGATTTTCTTGTTGGAATCAAAAGCCGCCAGCAGGCACTCTCGTTGGCTCCCCGTTCGGTAAGACAAGCAGGTGCCATAGGGCAGCTCGCCTATCTGAATGGTGTGGTAGAAATCATCCGCTTCTTCGGCAATAAACTTGCCTCGCTCCAACGCAAGGTTCTTTTGCCATGCGGTCTCCTGCTGCTCACTGATTGGGTGGTTAATTTCCCTGCGCAGATCGTCTGCGAAATATTTCAGCACATAGAACTGGCCCATGAGTTCAGCCTGCACGATTCTTCTGAGTGCCTCGATAGCCGCATCATTTCCCTGCAGGTAGTTATATAGCGGAGTCACCAGGCTACTGCCTCCGCGAAGCAGGAAGTCTGTGATACGATTTTGGTTCTGTTTCACAAACTCGTCTGAAATGGAGAGGCTTTCTTTCAACTGGGCCCAATCCATATCCGTGGTCAGGACAGAGGCGCGAACCTGCGGCCAATTTTCACACCCGGCAAGCAATGGCAGGTTTCTGGCCGCAAAGACCGCATCCGTTTCCGTCTGGAGATCTGGGACAAAGGGGCAAAGCTGGGTGTAATGAAACAGCATTTGCATAGCTGTCCGCCTCGTCAGCCCGCGAATATGTCCGAATCGCTTCCGATACCATTCGCTGAACGGTTGCTCCAGCAGGCATTGAGCCAGCTGAGTCAGTTGCTCATCCTCCGTGTATCGGCTGACCAGATCCCGCTTGAGGAGCTGGCGAAGCGTGAGCATACGCTGGTCTACCGGGAGCGGGGTCAGCTTTGCATACAGGCGGACATAGATTTGGTCCTGCTGCCACAGCAGCCGCATCTCTTCAAAGGTGTATTGCTGTCCTTCCTCCAGGCAGTCAAAATAGCTGTCTGTGCGCTTTGCAGCATCGCAATCCTGCAAATTCTTTTCTGACAGGGAATTGAGATTGCAGTGCTCACAAAAGCAATCTTCAAACAGGAGCGCATAGCGGCTCAGAGAAAGGAAAATCTCACTGTTCTGATCCACCAACTGTAAAAAGTGCTTTTTCCTGTGTTCCACCGCATAGACAAGGATTGGAAACTGATACGAGCGGATCGCGTCAAAATCCAGATGGAGGCAACCGGCATACAGCGCATTCAGGTAACTGACCTGGTTGCACAAGATTTCCTCACGCTGTTCTTTGTTCAGCGGTGCTTCCTGTCTGATGAACCAGTTCAGGTCATACTGTCCCGCACGGTTTTCAAACCAGCGTTGGAAAAAGATACTCAAATCATCTGCATCATGTTCAAAGGCCTCCAGCAGCTGGCGGAACTTCCCGATATCGGTTTCCCGCAGCCATTGAAGTGCTTTCAGCCGGCCAGAATCAAGAAACACGGTCACGCCCTGCTGGTACAGCAGGCCGAGGATCTTCTGCAGCGGTGTATTCTGCTCCAGAAGTACCAGCGTCTCTTTTTCGTTGCTATGCCAGTTAAACAGGCAGGCGCCAAGAAATGGAAAGCGCATCATGTCCCGCTGATGTGCGGTCAGTGAAGAAAGCCCTTTCCAATCTGCAACAGGAAAAAGCCAGAGATTATCCAGAATAGCTTTTTCCTCTTCTTCGTACTTGACATAGGGCAAATAGTATTTCAAATACTCAAAAGTCAGCGCCGTTGGAACATTCAAAGACGCTGCCTCCAGTACCTGTTCCATCGGATACTGTGTCAGGCTCTCATGGCAGTCATCTGCCGATTTGAGCATCGGTTCGATCCTGTCATCCTCGATCTCACAGGTACACAAAGCATGGTACAAATCTGCGAACTCACCGCATTCAACCAGTTTCCGCTGAATTTGGGAGCTCCTGTTTTTCTTCAGCCGCGCCTGCAGTTCCAGCCGTTCGACCTTTTCGCACGCCCCGTCCAACTCGTTCTCAGAAAACAAGCCCGTTAGGCTCAGCATCAGGCCGTCAGTTTCCATGCGGCCCAGCAGAGACAAATGTTTCATCGTATTGGTCATGCTGCTGCACCTCCTTCGATCATGTTTTTCACCATATCCAATAGTTCTTGTTTTGGCCTGGTCTCGTACTTTGCCAGCATTCCGCACAGCACAAAGAAATTCTGTGTGTCTATCGGCGTCAGTTCCTGCACACAGCCGGCAGGCCATTCCAACAGTTTTTCATAGACCATATTCATGGCTTGCTGTTTATCTTCTTTGTAATAATACTTGTCTGCAAATTGAACCAAAGACATCGCACTTCCGTTATAGATCTGTGCCAGCTTTTCCTTTCTTTTCAAAAATTCCTGCTGCTTTTGCAGCATCTGCTCCTGCTCTTTTTTCTCTGCAGCGGCTTTTCGGTCGGCTTCAAGTTCTTTTTTGGAATAGAACCGCTTTTTCAGGCAGTTGCCATCATAGCCTCCGCTGTTGCCCTGGGCAATCAGCTGCCGCAGTACAGAGGCCAGGGTGGGCCTGTCGTAGAGCCGCTGAATCGTCGGGTCCTTCAGTGCGCTCCAGACAAATGCCGTATAGTGTTCCGGCTCCATTTGAAAAAACGAAGAGTCCACCCATTCGTAGAGCTTTCGGTGCTCCTCTAGGCCAAGGAAAGGCCGGGCAATTATGGTGCGAAAATTCTCGTTTCCGTAACCACCAGTATTCTCGCAGAAAAAGCGGTGAAAATAGAACCGATCTCCGAAAATCTCCTGCAGCTGTGTAAATCTGTATTGGTTCAGCAACTTTTCGACAAACCGATAGCATTTCCAGCTGGAAATACGCAGGGCATAGTCCTGAAGAAGCTTCAAAGGGTATGCGTATTCACCCTCCGCTCGGTGTTTCTCAAAAAAAGCCCACAGGTCGATTTTCTTCGTTTCCACCAGAAGGGTAAACGCCTCCTCGGTGTGCTGCCGAAAGCAAGTGAAATACTCCATGTAGTCGGCACCGGTCAGTTGCTTATACCGGGCAAGCCACTGTCCAGTAGTTGCCGATCCAAGCGAGCGAAGCATTTGCATCGTGAACAATTCCAAATAGGTGTCCCGCTTTAACTCGACTGCCAGGCAGTCATACTGCGGATCAAACACATCGAACCGATAATTAAATGACTGCTTGATGTTTCGGTTCATCCAAAGGATAGTTTTGGGGGAAGACGGTGAAAGGCTTGAATTTACAGCCGCCCACAAATCCCGATTGCCCTCATATTTGATGGAGAAATCCTTGTAGCGGGTAAATAGCCAGCCAACATATCCATAGAGCGAATCCGGCAATGCTTCCGGGCAGTTGAGCAACATCTTGCAGCACGCCGCCGCAAGTTTCTCGGCAGGAATGCTGTTAGAGGATAGCCGATAAGAAATTCTATCCATCCACATTGCGAGTGAGTTTGTCAGAATGATTTCATCTGCTCCGTACCCAGCTGCGGTCAAAACTGCAAACTCCCTGCTGTCCTGTTTCATATTCATACAAGGAAGCTTTACCAGTGTTCGCAATACAAGATCTGCCCTTGACCGGCAGGCCTTCACCTGCTCAGCGTATGTGCGGATAAACCACTCCAGCACACCACAGTTAAAAGCCAGCGGCATCGTCCGCTCCGGACCAAACAACCGGAGCAGCTGTGCGTGCATCACCTGATATCCTTCCTCCCGGTCATCAAACAGAGAAAGGACAAACAAGGCTTCTTCTGTCTTGGTGTATTCCGTCTTTGCCAGGGCATCCAACAGGGCACGCTGGCGCACAGTATCTTCCTCCAGATGATACAGAGCACCGCTCAGGTACACATCCCCATCAGCGATTCGCCGGATTTTCTGGAGAAAGCCACTACGCTGACTGCCCACAAACATCTGGTCTGCGTGGAGTGTGCGTGTAACGGCAAGTGCCAGTGCCAATGCACGGACAATACGGATATCTGTGCCCAGCTTTTCCTCAAACCGCTCCAGCACCTCTCCGGGATAGCGCAGGCTGTACTGCTCAAAATAGACAGAAACATCTACATCTTGCTGCCAAATCTGGGCAGCTGCGATCTGGCGATAGTGCATCCTTGCCTTGTCGTCCTGAGAAGTCTGTACCACCAGTTCGGCAAAAGCATGATACAATGTCAGATCAATGGCTTTCTGATAGGCCGCGTATGCCGGCATGATTTCTTGATTCACAGTTGTCCCTCCTTTCGTGATTACCTGGGCCAGTGGCCCCCAGTGGAGTAGTTCCATTCGATGGTTCCATCGTCGTACTGGAGAATTCCATGCGCCTGCAGGCTCCAGCCATCGCGCACTCGCGTGAAGAGCGCCGTCGTTTCACACGGCCGGATTGCTTCGGCAACACTGGTGCAGCGATATTCACTGCCGTTACGATTGGTATAGGTCTGGTTCACGATTGGCGTGATATAGGTTCTATCCATATCAATTCCTCCATAAAAACAGGGGGAGAGCGCCGATTTTTGGCGCTCTCCCTGTTGTTATTGACTGGCCTGGTGTTCAGGCCACACCCGCCATACGGAAAAATTCCTGCGGTTCCAGCACAGGGATACCCAGCTCCCGCGCCTTGGACAGTTTGCTGCCGGCCTTCTCGCCGCAGACCAGATAGTGGGTCTTACGGGTCACCGAGCTGCCAGCAATCGCCCCCAGCGAGGCGATCAGGCTGTTCATCTCATCGCGGGTGTAGGGCTCCACCTTTCCGGTCACCACAATGGTTTTCCCGGCAAAGGGATTGTCCTGCGTGTTGTTTTCCGCAACCGGCTGCACCGGCTTCTGGATCTTCATCATCATCTGCAATTCCTCCCAAATACAGAAATTTTCTTCTTTGCTGAACCACTCATGAATATTATTGTGCAGCGTATCTCCAAAGTCCGGGAGCTGCCGGAAGTCGTACCCGGCATAAACGGCATCCCGGAACTCGTCCAGATTACCGTGGAATACCTGGCAAAGAACGCCGCTGGCGGTGTTGCCGATCATGGGGATGTCCATAGCAATTACATACCGCTCAAAGGTCGTATTCCGGCTCTGCTGAATAGCACTCCAAAGGCGCTGCCAGGATCTTTCTCCAAAGCCGTCCATACGCACCAGCTCGTCTTTATGCTGATCCAACCGGTAGATGTCCAGATAGCTGTGAATCCAGCCCCGGCCAATCAATTTTTCCAGCGTTGCTTCGGACAGTCCCTCAATATTCATCGCCTTTTTGCCGACAAAATGGACAAACTGCTTGAGCTTTCTCGTCTCGCAGCCAGCATTGTCGCAGAACAGCGTCTTGATCGTGCGTTCCTCGCCGTTCTCATTGCGCCCTCTGGTTTCGTGGATACGGGTGGGTTCCCCGCAGCAAGGGCACCGGTGAGGGTATGCGCTTTCCAGCACAAAGCCGCCGCGGTCCAGATTGTCTTCCACATGAGGAATGATGAGATTCCTTTTCGATACCAAAATGCGGTTTCCCGGCATCAGCTCCAGATCTTCAATAAAGGAAAGATTGTGCAGGCTCGCTCTGGACACCTCACAGCCATCGATTTCCACCGGCGCAAAGACTGCGACCGGGGCAATCTCGCCGGTGCGTCCGGGCGTCCATTCAATCATCTGAAGCTTTGTTTCAAACAGATCATCCTCAAATTTGAACGCCAGTCCGTCCTTATAGTGGTGGCCTGTACGCCCGCAGCTCTTGGCGAAGGCCACATCATTGTAGGTGACAACGATGCCGTCGATAGGAATATCCTTGTCTCTGGCATACTGCTGCAGCTGCTTGATTCCATCCTCCGCCTCTGCCTGCGTCAGCGTTCGCTTGGTCACCAGATACTTGCAGGGGGTAAATCCCAGCGCAGAGAGCTCTTTCAGCCGCTCCGACTTGCGCGGCAGGTTTTCAAATCCCTCCAGCACAGTGAACGGCATGAACATCAGACGCCGCTCCATACAGGTCTTGGCATCCAGCAGGCGTACCGAGCCAGCCGCCAGATTGCGTCCGTTTTTGTAGGTCTCTCCGTTATTGTCCACCAGCGAGGCCTTCAGCTGTTCAAAATCGCTGGGTCGAATGAATGCCTCTCCAGTGATCACCAGACGATCTTCATATCGGATATGCGCAGGTATACCGCCAATGGCGCGGGTATTGTGGGTCACGATTTCGCCCACTTCCCCATCGCCTCGGGTAGCAGCTTCCAGCAATTCGCCACCCTCATAGGTTAACTTGATGGTGAGCCCGTCCAGTTTGAGCATGAACATCACCTGATGCTCGCCCATGAAACGGCACACCTCCACAATGTTTTTTTCCTTATCCAGCGACAGCAGCGGGATTGGATGGTTGGTTTTCTCCAGCTTGCTGATTGCCGGATACCCCACCGTACTGGTAGGAGAGTTCGCCATCTGGATGCCCGTCTGCCGCTCCAGGTCTTGAAGTTCCTCAAACAGCCGATCATAGACAGCATCACTGATGCTGGGCGCATTGAGATTGTAATACTCATGGCGATAACGGTTGAGCCGGGCAGTCAGATCCTGCTGTTTCCTTATCAATTCCTGATTCATCACGCTACCTCCTCATTCAGTACACGAAACGCAATGATCAGCGTTTCTTTTCTGTTGCCGCCGTAGGTGAACGAACTGCACACACCATTTTCAAATGTCCAGGTGCTGGCCGGCCCCCACCAGAGCATGGCGCCGCGGCCATTATTGCCGGCATCGATCTTGTCAGCCGGCTGATTCAACACCTTCGTGCAAAATCCATTTGAGGTAATCCATGTGACCTCACGCAGTTGATTGATGCACTCCGTTCGGCGATGATCAACGATTTGCAGACGGATTCCGGGCCGCAGCGCGCGTTTCAGCTGATTCAAATTTTCGATCATGCGACATTCTCCTTACTGTTCCGTTTTTCCTTGATAGCGTAGCGGCCAAAATTCAATTCATGGATAATGCGTTGCATCACTTCGTCATCATCCCATGCGGCAAAAAGAGAAGTCCGCTCCGGCCCTTCCCCCACATGGACACTCACCTGTCCACCATAGATCTGCATCAACACATCCGTGCGTTGGGCACAGACGATTGACAAATTTCCAAGCTGTTTCATAATTTCTCCTTGTTCACACAACATGCAGCCAAACCATGACAGGACGGCGAAGGTCTGCAGTCGCATAATGCTTTCTGATATTGACAGGACGGTAGTGCCCATCCAAATCGCATTCAACGCTTTGCTCCACTCGGCCTTTATCCCGGGCCAGTTCTTCACGAACCGCCTGCAAAATACATAGGCGAGTTTTCAATGTGTCGCTTTCTCTGCAACGAAGCGAAGGGCAATACACATATTCGTGCGGGTTCTCTTTGAGCATGAAGCCATAGGTCATATACTGACGGCATTTACGCTCCCGCTCCCGCTCGATGTGTTTCACATAGTCCACGGCGCTTTTAACCCCCTCCGTCAAACAGAGGTATCCCATCTGCTGGCGCTGTTCATCGGACAAGGGAATCTCTTTTTTCTTTTGTCCCGGCAGCCCCTTATAGATGTGGAAGCTCTCGGGAGCATAGCGATAACCGCGGATGTTGTACTCAAATTTCAATTTGCTCAATGTAAAACCCCTTTCTTAAATGAATGTCCGGACGCCCAAGGGACGCCCGGCCATTGAACCTGTCTCACGCGACTGCAGGGAGTGCCTGCGGCTGTATGACTTCCGTATTTTCCATTAAGTCGGCCAACAACACATCTGCCAGCAGACGGCCAGCCAGATGCCCAGTGTGGATAATCACACGGTCTTTCTGCATCTGGATAAATTCTTCATTCCGCAGCTCACGGCTCCGCTCGGCCAGCTTCAGGTCGCGGCCGGTAAGACGGGCTGCTATGACCTTCTGCCACTTCAGCAGGAATTCCGTTGCCTGTTCGATGTCCTCATATTGGCGGTCAAACAGGGTACGTTTCTGCCTCACAGTACCATCCGGCTCGATTTCAAGCGTGTAATAGGGGTCTTCCGGTTCATCCGTCCGGCGAAGGAACATGATGAAGCTCTCCCGGCGCTCGATGCGCTCATAATACCGCTCGCCGCTTCCGTCATTTCCGACGCAATGGTGGAGCATACGCCCCTCTTTGATGATGGCAAAGATGTTTTGAGGCGCAAGCACTGTGTAGTCGCCATCGCTGTAGGCATATTTTTCCTGCAGTTCCATGCAGATGTCGTTGACATGGGGATATTTCGCCGCCATTTTCGACGCCTGCTCTTCCAGACTCCCAGCTTCACTCTGAAGGACCAGTTCATCGTGCCGCTGGCGCAGTTTGCGCACACGGTATACGATCTCATCACTGGTGTCATAGTGCAGCCGTTCTGCCATAGCAAGGTAGTCTTGCCAGGTGGTCAGCGCCTGCTGGCAGCTGCCATCGAAATACTTCTTTTGCCGTTCCAGATAATTTTTGATCTGTACCACGCTCATGCGGTCTGCGATAAACACCAGATCCCTGGGGCTGATCCGTTCTTTTTTGCTCCAGCACAGCATTTCATTCGTGATACACTGTCCCGTCCGCTTCTCAAGCTGCAGCCAGGCTAAAGTTTCTGTGTCTCCGTCCAACTGGCGCAGGCGGCGGAATTTGGGCGTATCAAGACCAAGAGCTCGAATCAACCCCGGCTCGTTCGGATGCAGAACCAATTTTCGCACACGATCACAGGAGTTGAAGCACTCGTTGGTCAGCTTCGGCAGTCCAGCCTTCCAGATCTGCTCCATCTGGGGAAGTTTTTCCCATACCGCCAAGTATTTTTCAGGATCAGTGATGGGATGGCTTCGTACCCACTCAACCAAGCCGGTCTGGCGAAGTTCTTTTTTCCCCAGGCTGGGCAAAGTCTTTCCATACACCCGGCCAGACTGATTCCAGCTATAGTTGTAATAGCAGGGGCTTCCCATGATCCAGCGCACTTCTCTTTGGCAGTACATTCCCCAGTAATAAGATCGGATTTCTCCGCTGCGGTCATAAATCGAACGCCGGATCTCATGCCAATAAGGTTCACTATTGGGCAAACTGTGCTTTCGATAGGTCCTGTTCGCCCAGAATTCTCGGACAACAAACCCATCTCTACACCGCTGGATAAGATAAGCATAATGCCTCTGCGTCTGAAAATAGCCAGTGCGGCCCAGCGCCTTAAAAACAACGGGATGCCGGCAACGGATGCAATGTCCCTCTTTGTTGTGGTAGGGATGCCCGGAAATAGGCACCTTCTTCCCGCAGAAGGTGCAGTAGCCAGTTTTTGCTCCGCCGCGTTTGTAGTTGTAAAATATAAAATTTTCCCGCACGGCCACCTTGTCGGCCCAACGGCCCCAGTCTTTCGGCAATTCCGGTACCTGAGCAAGATCTTTGTCCCACGGGTCGGTGATTCGCCTATGACGCTGATCCAGCTGTTCTTCTCTCACTTTTCTTTGAAAATCGAGGATGCCGAAGTATCCGCCACGTTCGCTGGAAAAATACTGCTGCACCATATCTGAGTCTCCTGTACTCACCCAGCAAACCGCATCATAATCCTGTCCAGGCCATTCCAGTCTGTCCAGCTTGGCATCTCGCCACTTCTTATCCAAATAGTCATAGGTAAGGAATTGGCGCTTCTTTTTATCAAGAAACACCTCATAGGCGGGATTGTCCCCATCCAATCGAAGATGATCCGGCAGATAAAGCGCCACCTTCAAAATGCCGTTCTGAACCATGCAATTCATATAGCATTTATACTTCCGACGAATGCGGGTGTACCCGGAGTAGGTTCTCACTTTTTCCGGCTCGTCTTCAAGTGCCACTTTTTTCATTTCCGGGGATGCCGTCAGTTTTGGCATCCCCAGAAGAATAGATTTCTTCAATTCATTTCACCGTCCTTTTTTCAAGATCGGCTCCATACCACTCATTGGGTCGGAGTTTCTTCCCATCAATGGTCGCCACCACAATCTGCTGGATACAGCCGGTGACCGGATCTTCCTTGGCAAACGCTAACACATCACCTTTCCGGCTGCCTTGTGCAACAGGGTCAACACCACGCACAACAGCGTATCCACAACACGCCACAGCTTTGTCCTTCTTCACATGGCTGTTCCATTTCCGTTTCGGATGATCGGCCATAAACGCAAGGCCAAGGGTGAAAAGTTCTTCCTTGGTCAGCCGCCTAAGAACCGTCAATTCAGTGCAGGAAATCTTTGAGTCGAATTCGTCTTCATCAATGTCGCCGCCAGCGTTGACGATATAGTATTCCGAGTGATCCACATCACTGTAATAACTCAGACAGTCCAGTGGGTCTTCCGCACAGTGAAAACCGTTTTGGCGGCAGTTGGCTTCTTTGGTCACGTTCAATCCCATCTGGAACTGATAGCCGATACAAACCATGCCAGGATGAAACCCTTTGTACGCGATCATACGCTACCTCCTCGTATAATAAGTTTGAAAGTTAATAATTCAGATATCAGCAGGCTTAGAGATGCCCGTGATACAATAGCTGTAGGACAGCAGGGTCAAGTTCTCTACCTCCTGGTTGAGCCGTAGGGCTGCTTCAAAATAAGTCAGTTTCCCTGAGCCGGAAGTTAGCTGCAAACTCATTGGCTGTTTGCCAGAGTGTGGGTCGCCCTTTCAGCAGTGAGGGATATCGCATTGGTCTGCTCTGGAATGATTCTGATACGCGAGGTTGCGGATGCTCCGGTTATCATGGGTATCTCCAAGCCTGCTGGCCTGAAATCTCCATGCGGGGAGGTGAAAATCGTGAACCCATTATTCGTTGGCATTGATGTGAGCAGCAGGAGCAATGTCGCCTACCTGATGAAGCCGGATGGAAGCAAGCACAGTAGCTTTTCTGTGCAGAACAATCTTGGTGGTGCTAAAATGTTGTCAGAGAGAATTGTGTCGGCACTCAGCTCCATGCGGCTCAGTGATGTGGTGATTGGCCTGGAAGCCACCTCTATCTACGGGAACAACCTTGTGTATGCCCTCCGGGAGGATGGCAGCCTGAGTCGGTTCCAGCGGAAGATCCATGTCCTCAATCCCAAGCAAGTCAAAAAATTCAAGGAAGCCTATCCAGATCTGCCCAAAAATGACTTTGTGGATGCCTTTGTGATTGCCGACCATCTCCGTTTTGGCAGAATCGCCAAGGAGGTCTATATGGACGACTATCGCTACCAGGCTCTCAGAACCCTCACCAGAGCCAGATTTGATGTCATTCAGAATCTGACACGGGAGAAGCAGAGGTTTGCCAACTACTTATTCCTAAAATGCTCTGGTATTGCTCAGGAGAAAGACATTCAAAACACCAGCGCCACTACCATTGCTCTCATGGAGCATTTTGAAACTGTGGATGATCTGGCAAATACTGATCTGGATGAACTGACCGACTTTATTGCTCAAGCAGGCCGGGGCAGATTTGTCGATCCAGATGCCACTGCCAGAGCAGTACGGGCTGCGGCCAAAGGCTCTTACCGTCTGCCCAAGACAGTGAACGACACCGTGAACCAGGCAATGTCTGTTTCCATCGCCTCTATGCGGGCACTGAAGGAACAGGTTAAGGTTCTGGACAAAGCCATTGAACAACAGCTTGAAATTATCCCAAACACTCTAACTTCCATCCCTGGCATTGGTAAGGTTTACTCCGCCGGTATTATTGCTGAAATTGGTGATATCCACCGTTTCGATTCCCAAGCCTCTGTCGCCAAGTTTGCCGGCCTTGTCTGGACACAGTACCAGTCCGGTGAATTTGAAGCGGAGCACTCCCGAATGATTAAATCCGGCAACCGCTATCTCCGCTACTACCTGCTGGAAGCTGCCAACTCTGTGAGAAGATGCGACTCCGAGTTCCGGCGTTACTATGACCTTAAATTCAAAGAGGTCAACAAGTACCAGCATAAACGCGCACTCGCTTTAACTGCCAGAAAACTGGTTCGGTTGGTCTTTCGGCTGCTGAAAGACAACCGCCTGTATATCCCATCGGAGGGCTAAGCGTACCGCTTGCCACTCTGATGTCCAAGCCCTGTTTCAAATTTTCTTAGGGGCAGGGCTTTGGTTGGTGTTGCCTTTTGGCTGCTCACATAGCTCTCCTATGGCGTTTTCTTCTGTTGTTTCCGTGAATCACCCTCTTGACTTAATACCATTGGACTTACCCAGCTTTTGCCACGCTGAAATCCAGCAAAGACATCTGGCCATCAGTAGAAGGCTTCTTTTCCGGCGCCGGTTTTGGTTCCGGCTTTTTCTTTTCGGCGGGCTTCTTTTCCGCTTTCTTTTTCTTGCCGGTATTTCCGGTAGTCTTGCCAATATAGGGCTTCGGCACAAACTTTTCCTCCTGCTCCTGGTCCTCCTTGGCATCCGAGTCGCGGAAATAATCTTCCGCCCACTGGTAGCACAAATCGTCAGGAATATCGCAGCCATAGCCTTGGCCGCCCTGTCCGGGCTGGATACCACTGGCCTTGAGCTCGTCCTGAACATAGTCCCACGCCTTCCGGCTGATGTACTGGAAGCAATGGATCATGGTTTTCTTCGGGTGCATGGTGAGCCGGGCAAAAGCCGGATCATCCAGGCAGAGCGTCTGGATATACTCCGAAACACACTCCTTCATGTTCCGACGGGTCAGCTTTTCCACATCCTTACTGACACGTTGCATGGAGGCGGATACCACTTCATCATCGCTCATAGCGGCAAGGCGGTCCATCTGCTCCTGCAGGGCCCGCTTTTTTTCTGCCTGCTTGGCCTCCCATTCAGCCTTGCGTTTTGCTTCGGCAGCCTCATGCTCGGCACGGCGCTTTTCTTCATCGGCATCCTTGGACGCACCATTTCCGACGGGCACATCCGTTTTGATGTCAACTGCATCGTCATACCCGCCATCCTCTTCCATGGGGTCATCCTCCGGCGCTTCCATCATCTCAGCGGAAACGGAGGAAGCCGCATCAGAACCAGGCTGTGGTGCAGCTTCGTTCAGGGGCTGGACAGACGAACTGCTGACCGGAGGCACCGGCAGCTCGTCAAAGCTTTCCTCTTCCTCAAAGGCATTTTCGCCCGTGAGTGCAGTTGCCGACGGTTTGCGTCCCTCCTGCATATCCAGCGACATCTCTGAAAAATATCCCATAGTGAACTCCTTTCTGTAAACAAAAAACGGCATGGACGGGCCAAAGCCCATTCCATGCCATCGTTACCTGTATCACAGCACATAGAGCAAAGTGCTGAAGCTGTCAAAGCAGTAGCAGACCACATTGGGGTACTGCTCCGCCCATTCTTTGATTTGTTCCTGTACTGCCTGCGCCACCAGCTGTGCCGAAATATTCCAGGGCGGCGGAACTGTCACCGTGAAATATCCCTGTTCTATGTTGGGGCGAACATCCGCATTCAGCTGAACGCATTGCTCTAAAAGTGCTTCCAACTGTCCCTTCTTCGTTCCTTTTACAACAACCATCGATCTGCTCATGCTCCTCCCGAAACCTTCTTTTTGGCGAGCATCGGAGAAAACTTTACCTGCTGAAACTGTGTATCTCCGTTCACATAGTAGTAAATTCGTTTCATGGGATACTCCAGCTCCACAACATCAGAAAGAGACATTGGCCGTCCGTTGCAACCCTCCGGTAATTCCACGCTGAGTTCTGAAAACAGGCGCTGCAATATCTCGGTATCGCTTTGGCCTGTAGGACAATAGACTTCTCCCGTCCAGACCATGCGATATTGAGCCGCAGGCGGCTGCTCATAGCCGGCCTTTTTTACCGCTTCCATATCCTTGAACGCAAACGGAATCGCTTTCTGCTCGTCCAGTTCCAGCTGGTAGAGCACAAATCGCTGACTTCTGCGCTGGGGTTCCAGAAGGACGCCAAGCGCCTCCCGGCCATGGCGCAGAAATGTTTCATGCTCTTCCCGGGTCAGACCCAGATATTCGGTCAAACCGATGTTACTCTCCGCCCGGTGTTGCCATTGCTCGGTGCAGTCCTCAATATGCGCCAACTCACACCAGCCATTGAGGTACTGTTCTTTGAATGTCTTTCTTTCCAACTCCTTTCTTCGCTGATTTTCCCGGCGCAAGGCAAGCTGCCAATCATCAAATCCCTTATAGTTGGGGTTCCAGGTCAGCCGCCTGCAATTCATTCCGTACTTTCGGGCTGTCAGATAGATTTTTGATGCTCCCGCCATGGTCATTTGGTTATTGTACTTGTCCATATCGTGGGCTTCGATGATCTCCTCTGTACCGCTCTGCGCCAGAAGGGCAAATAATGGGTCCAGCGGACTTGTGTTATTGGCTCCGGCAATCGCAGCAAATGTGCGTCCAGTCAAACAGTGGGATATGTCGGCTTTCAGCAACCCCTCAATGACATACACCACACGGGCAGACGGATCACCAACCAGGTGTACCGGGCTTCCCGATGAAGCGCCGTCCCTCTTGGAAGAAGAAGAGAACCAGATGTATTTGGCGCCAGCTTTTTCCGGCGGGTCATCTTTGTCCTTCAGCGGCACATCCAGCATGATTTGAAACCCCTGTAATCTGCCGTCAAAACCAACGGCTGGAATCAAAATTCCAGATGTTTTTTTATAGAAGGCCATGGTCCAGTAGCCGCAGTCATCGCGGTAGAACCCCGGGACACCTTCCACCTTACAACCCATTTTTATCAGACGCGCCGTAATAGAGCGGCACAAAAAGGGCGGTGGAGTGCTCTTAAAGCCCAGCGATTCGATTTGTTCATCAGACAGCCCGCGCTTGGGCGAACGAAGATGCTCCCTATGAGCTGGCCGCAGTGTAAGCTGGGCCAACAGCAGGGACAGCGTCTGATGGATCTCCGCAGGACTTGCTTTTTCTGACTGCGGCACAGTTTTTCGCTCGGAAGTAGAATGACAGCCGGCGTCAGCCCGGGCCCCCGAAAGCGAGGACCCGGTGCTGACCGTCAGCTTAGGAGCTTCATTCCCGGAGCGTATATGTTCTTCATGGCAGTTGTCGCACAAAGCTTCTGCTATTTCCCAATAAGCGTCCGAGGTCGTCGTATTGTTGAGCCGTGCATACAGCCCAAGCATTCCGCCATGCTCGCCGCAGTAATTGCAGCGCCACACATTTTTGACGAAATTGACATTCATCTTACCCCGACGGTCGCCACAGAACGGGCAATCCACATAGACACTATTTGACTGCTGGCGTCTGATACGCAGGTGCAGCAGTTCCACGACATCCATGATATTGAACGGAAATTCATCCGGGTATGAGCCCATCTGTCATTCCTCCCTTTGTACCCACGCTGGGGTTCATATCAGCCGGCCTTCTGGAGAGAATCGAGCACCAGCTGGGCGGCAGCGCGCACCAGGTTGTTCTTGCTCTTGCCCGGAATGAGATAAAAGCGCAAATTGACCGGGCGTTTCTCCGCCACCTGTGCAATCGTCATGCCACGGCAGATGCCATCATCCACAACGACCTGTCTGGCCTGTTCCAGCGTCATCACCTGCAGAAGCTCTTCCACAGGAGTATTCTGCGTGTAGGCCGGAGCCTCGTCCTGCGCAGGCGCATCGTTGCCCTTGGGTTCGATTCGCATCTCAGCCTTTTGGGCGGGCAGCGGCAGTTCATCCGTCTGCTCCACAGCTCCCGGTTCAGCGGCAGCCATCACAGTATCCGTGGGCACCACTTTCTCCGCCTTAACAGGCTCCACCGGCAGCCGCTGTTCCACCGACTCCACATGCGGGGCCGTCACAGCCGTTTTCGGGGCCACAGACGCCCTCTGCTGCGTTTTAAGGTCGCTGGCAGGGGAATCACCAACAGCGGGCGCAACAGGCTTCTGAGGGGCGTTGACAGGCGCCTGACGCGGTTCCGTGCGCTCCACCTGAACAAGGACAGTCTCAGCCGCCTTTTTCTCGGCGGCGTTGGCTTTCTTCTGCTCGGCGGCGGCCTGTGCGTCGGCGTTGATGAGCTGAATACCGAAGCCGGCATCCGTGAGAGCCTGACTCAAAGCCTCATTCTGTGCGCCTCGGATAAAGTCACGGTTGTCCTGAAGCTGCTGTTGGGCCACGCTCATGCTGAAAGGCTCGGCATCGCCACGATCCAAAAACACCCGGGCCTCGAAAATCGCCATCTGTTCGGTGATCCGCAGCGCCGTCACGCGCATACGGCCATTGGGATGGGCCATACGGAACCACAGCTTCTGATAGGGCAGATCCAGTCTCATGCTGTCCTTGGTGCGGCGGAGGAACTTGAGCGGGTCAAAGCCCGGCACCTTGTTCAACTCTGCTACGGCTGGTACGGCCTCATACATGGTTTTGGGATTGCTGCTTTCGTTCATCTTGCAAACTCCTTCCTGTTAAATAAAATAGGAGACGCACTGTGCTTTTTCTGCACTTTGCGTCCCTTTTTAACCTGCATGTTTCAATTCTTTTTTCGCTTCATTCGGGAGCGGAATACCGGCACGTCTGGCATAGGCCTTAAAGTACATGTCGATGCGTGCGCCCAGCAGCGTATTTCGCTTGCTGATCTCGTTGCGGTGAATCGCCATGAACAGCACCTGCTTCTGTCCAATCAGCACCACACGCTTTTTAGCACGGGTGATTCCGGTATAGAGCAGGTTGCGGTAGAGCATGATGCTATGCGCTTTCAAAAGCGGCATGATAACCGTTTCATACTCAGAACCCATAGACTTATGGATGGTGGTGGCATAGGCAAGGTCCAGATTGACCATATCCTCTACGCTATATTCCAGTTCCCGGCCAACTCCAAAATCGAGGCCCACACGCTTTCCGTTCTCACCGTCTTTGATATAACGGATAAAGCCCAGATCGCCATTGGATACCTTTGCGGTGTTCTTGGTCTGCATAATACGGTCATTGACCCGGAAAACTTTGACGCCGATTTTGATCTCGTCTTCGGCGGAGCGAAACGGGTTGACCACTTCACGGATTGCCTCATTGAGCTGTTCCGCCGACGCCGCACCTTCTGAGCGGAAGGGCGACAGTATCTGCACCCGGTCGATGCCGCTTTCCTCAATCTCTCTGCAATAACGGGAGATAATCCGCTCGGCGGCATCCGCCTGGTTATCGCTCGCCATGAACATGAAATCCGGCCCATAGTACAGCTTGGTATTGCCCTCGTTGATAAACTTGGCATTGTAGGCTATCAGGCTGTCTTTGGACTGGCGAAAAATCTGATCCAGCACAGTGACAGGCACCAACTCACAGTCGATCAGCTCACGGAACACATTTCCGGCTCCCACGCTGGGGAGCTGATCCGGGTCGCCTACAAGTACGATTCGTGCACCGTCCTTGATGCGCGAGAAGAATTTATCTGCCAGCCACATATCTACCATGGAAAACTCGTCCACGATGATCAGGTCAGCCGACAACGGCTCCTGTTGTTTGGTTCGGTTGACATCGTCCTCTTCGCTGCCGAGGCCCAACCCGCTGTGAAGCGTCCGGGCCATATCAAAGCCGGTGCTCTCTGCCATACGACGGCTGGCTCTGCCCGTCGGCGCCATCAAGACGATTTGGCCGTCAGGGTACAGCCGGCGGTGTACCTCCAGGATCGTTTTCAGAACCGTCGTTTTGCCGGTACCGGGAGAGCCTGTGATAATGGAAAGATTGTGGCGATACGCCGCATAGACGGCAGCCTCCTGTTTGGAGGACAACACCACGCCCATCTCACGCTTGACCCGTTCCAACACCCGCTCAATCCGCTCCGGTTCTGACGGCTCCACCAACCGCATGGCAATGCGGCGGGCGGTTTCGTCCTCCTGTGCAAACACCCGGGGCAGATAGATGTTATCCTTGACTGCCACCACTTCTCCTTTAAGGATCATGTCTTGCAGCACATCTGCGACTTCCTGCGCCTGAAGGCGAAGTGCCGGCACCGGAATCTTGTTATTGAGCAGCCGAAGCGCCTCTTTCTGCAGGGTTTCCCTGAGCAAGAACAGGTGCCCTTTAGCTCCTTTACCATCTTCCAGCGCCCAGAACAGCGCACCCTTGACCCGCATGGGGGCATGAAGGTCACCGCCGTTCTTCTGAACAATGGCGTCTACACGCAGAAAGCCGAACCCGGATATCTGGCACAGCTCAAACGGACTCTTTTTCAAGATGTCTACGCTGGCAGGCCCGAAATACTGATAAATCTTGAGCGCAGTTTTCGGCGTGATTTTGAACGGGGAAAGCAGGGTCATCAGATCCTGCAGCATCCGGCTCTCCGCATAAGAGGTCTTGATGTCCTCCAGCTTGCTTTCCGTGATACCTTTGATTTCCAAAAGCCGTTCCGGCTGGTTTTGCAGAATATCCAGCGTGTCCTCGCCAAACCGGGCGACAATCAGCGCGGCGGTTGCGGGCCCGATGCCTTTGATAAGACCCGATGCCAGATACCCCTCCACACCGCTTTTGGTGCGGGGGATGATCTCGCGCCACTGCTCCACCTGAAGCTGCATACCATACTTGCCCTGCTTCCATTCACCATCCAGTTCCAGCTCCACCGCATCCGTACGGGGCAGTTCATAACCGGTCGCCACAAAACGGATCAGATGGTCTCTGTACCGCCGGGTAGAACGGGCCTCCTGCGGCACCTCTTTGTCGGCAGTCTTCACACTAATAATGCAGAACCGATTTGCCGGGTTGTGATAAATCGTCCCGTCATAAGTTCCTCTGTGGATCACTTCTTTTTCCCTCCTTTAAGCCGCCTTGGTATCAGCTTTCACACTGAACCGGCGAAACTCCGAAATTGTGACATACTGCTCGTAGATATCAGGATGTTCCAGTTTCAGCCGGATCAGATTGTCCTTGTCGATGTTAGGCTTCCGCACCGGATTGTAGGTGACCGTATAATTTACGCCATCCTGCTGGCAAATAGCTTTGCAGCTCTTGCCCATTTCGGCAATCAGTGCTCCCTTCAGTCGCTGCATATCCGCATCGATTTCCTTGCTGTCCTTTTCAGCACGTTTCTTTTCTTCTTGAAGCTGGAGATACCGCATCAGCTTGGCAGTCAGAGAATAATCAAAGGTCACCACAGGGGCGTCCTTATCCGCAGGACCCGTATGCCGGCGCACGCTTTCAATTACAAGATCGCCATCCTCGGTATAGGGCGGCGGTGTTTTGGCAAGGACGTGGTTCTCCCAGAAATGCTGTTCCAGAAAAATCATCTCATCCTCATAAGCTTCGTCACGGCGAATCTCACGAATGATGGTTTCTTCCTCGTTGTTGCCATACAGGCAGCAGAAGAAGCAGCGATCCACATCCATGACCGCCATATAATGCCGCCCCTGGGTTTCGTAGTAGACCGGAACAGTTTCTTCCCCATCCAGCCACCAGTGATCCTTAGCATTGTAGTTTGTGGTTTTGATTTCCAAAATTGCGGTCGTGCCATCCGGAAGTTCTACAAAGTAGTCCACATCAGCCAGCATCCAGGGATACTTGGGGTGCTGGAACATCTTCTTGACCTGATAAATCTTGTAGCCGGTCCGATGCTGAAAAATTTTTGCCACCAGCGGCTCCAGCAGATGCCCCATTTCCAGAGCAACCCAGTTGTTTTCGTTGTCCTCAACCGCTGCAATATTCAGCTTGTCGTAGTAGAGGTCACGGGCCGTCCGCCAGGGCGATATCCCCAGCAACGCAGCCACATCACTGCCGCCAATTCCTTTTCGCCGATAAGCGAGCCATTCCTTTTCGGATAAGCCTGCGGTCTCGACCAATACCTGCGGTTGATGTGTTTCTTTCAATGCCGCACAGCTATCCGGCATACTCAGCACCCCCTCCTCGTCGGGCGAGGAACGACGTGCGCCTTCATCACCGGGCACCGTCTCTTGATAGGCTGCTGCTGTCTCTTGGACTGCCTCCAGCTCTCGTTCAATTTCTTCTCTTTCACCATGATTTCATGGTTCGACATTTTCGTGTTCATCTGTATACCTGCCTTTCTTATTTTTGATATATCCTCAAAGCCGTTTCCGGCGTTTGGGCAAAAAATAAGCGAGGCTGACTGCGGCATACGCCTGATGTCCACAGTAACCTGTGAACCAAAGTCATCCTCGCAAATAGGGAATGGATACTCCCTGAAAATAGAAAAAGCCAGTAATATACCGTCCCATACGGGCGCAGTAATACTACTGGCACAAGTACAATCTTAACTGCGTGTGCAATGCGGGCTTTCGGCCTGCGGTACAGAACATCGGTCTGTATCCCATACGGGAAGCGCACAAAAATCAATTACAAAGCAAGTTTAGCACAATATATAGTGTTAGTCAAGCATCGTAATCTACATATAGCGTTTCAATTATTTCTTCGTAGCTGTTTGAGCATAAAAAAACGGGAATCTGCAGAATTCAACCCGTTCCGTCCCTATATATAAGGCGTATAGACATGGCGTGTGGTTCCACTGCCTGTCTGTACGCCTTTTGTACCTTGACAGCCCCTATAAACCTTTTCCATTGGAGTTATACAGGCGCTGCGGACAGTGTGCTTCTGCGCGCCCACAGCTTAATTGCCGCATAGCGGCTGCCTGAAAATACGCGGCGGAAAAGCCCGGCGCAGGAAATGGCCTTTGGAAGAGTCCTGATACTTCCCGATGAATTTTAATGACTTCATTGTTTTTGTTGAAAACCTTTCCCTACAAACAGTAGAGGATATATGTAATTGCAAATAAAGGAGGGCAATTATGGAGAAAAGAAAACCCAATGACCTTTCGCCTGAGCAGTGCTTGGCGGTAGATACGGAATCGCTCTGCAAACTGCTCGACTGCGGGCGGCACACCGCCGTTCAGATTGGCGACCTTGCCCATGCTCGCATCACCATGAATTCTCGTGTCCTTTGGAGCGTTCAGCGCGTAAAGGAATATCTTTACGAGATCTCATGCTGACAGAATCCTGCCCACCAGGGGCGCAACAGTACACCAACCATCGGGAGGTATCAATCTATGCCAAAAATCAGGAAAGACAACAAAGGCCGCAATCTGCGGCCAGGTGAAACCCAGCGATCAGACGGCAGCTATATGTTTGTCTACAAGCTGGGAAAAAAGAAAAAGTACATTTATGATTCCGACTTAGCTGCTCTTCGTGTAAAAGAAAAACAGCTCACGAAAGATGCCGATGACGGCATTCGTACCCAAGAGGCCATGAAAATCACCCTAAATGATATGTTCAAAGTTCTCATGGATACGAAACTCCAGTTGAAGGCTTCCACGCGAGCTAATTACGAATACCTTTGGAGCAACTATGTTAAAGACGAGCCGTTTGCTAACATTCCCCTGCCCAATATTCGTAAAAGCGATATCCTGACATTTTACACGAAACTCTTGAAAAAGGGCTTTGCAATCAACTCACTGGAAAACATCAATAATCTGGTTCATCCTGCACTTGAATTGGCAGTCGATGATGACTACATCCGGAAGAATCCCAGTAAAGGCGTTTATCGTTCCCTAAAAGCAGAGGGCGCCGGGAAACCTGCGAAAAAAAGGATCGCTCTTACGATGACGCAGCAGAAGAATTTTCTTCGCTTTATTTCCAAGTCACCGATGTATAGCCACTGGCTACCAGTTATGGTCGTACTACTCGGTACGGGACTGCGTGTGGGAGAGTGTACTGGGCTGACCAAAAACGATGTAGATCTGGAGAACAACACTATCTCTGTGAATCACAACCTGATTTATCGAGTTATTGATGGAGAAGCAGGCTTTCACATCACCACTCCTAAAACGGCGAGCGGCACACGCACTATTCCCATCCTGTATCCGCAGGTTGCCGAACAGCTCCGCGCTCTGATTGAAGTGATGGACGCCTTGTATCCGGAGGATCTCGTAATGAATGGATATCATGGGTTCCTCTTCCGCAACCGCTCTGGCTATTTTCTCAGCGCCCATAACATCAATCGGGCCATTGAGCGCATCTCCATCGCCTATAACGCTGAAGAAATGGATCAAGCAGAATTGGAAGACCGTGAACCGAATCTCTTGCCTCATTTCAGCGTACATAATTTACGGCACACCTTTTGCACCAGACTTTGCGAGAAGACAAACGACATTAAGTTCATCCAGCAAGTGATGGGACATGCTGATTTCTCCACCACCATGGATATCTACACCCATATCACGCAGGAAAGCATGAAGGAAAAAGCTGAAGTGATCAAGGACGATTTGGTACTAATGTGAAAATTACAAAAAAGGGCAAATCCGCATTTCAAACGCGGATTTGCCCTTTATTTTGGCCCGTCTGGTGTCGTCTGGTTTCAAGCAAAAGTTGTAAAAAAGTTGTAGTAACACGAATTTCAGTGTTAAACGACCTCTTTAGTACAGCTTCGCTCCCGCCGGGATATTGTCATCCAGCATCAGAAGATTTAAGCCTTCCCGTCCGTCATACTCGTACACTGCGGAAATCAGCATACCCTCGGAATCAATCCCCATCATCTTCCTCGACGGCAGGTTTGTGATTGCCACACAGGTCTTACCAACCAGTTCTTCCGGCTCGTAATATTCATGAATACCGCTTAAAATCGTGCGTTTCCGGTCTGTTCCGTCATTCAATGTGAACTTCAGGAGCTTCTTGGACTTCGGTACAGCCTCGCAAGCTTCGATCTTGACCACTCTGAAATCAGATTTGCTGAATGTTTCAAAGTCTACTTCATCTGCAAACAAAGGCTCGATTTTCACCTTGGTAAGATCAATCTGTACGCTCGGCGCGGACACGCTTGCAGCCTCCGCAGATACGTTTACAGCTGCATTTCCAGCCTTGCTTTCATCCCGTTTTTGCTCCAGTGGCTTCATTGTGGGGAACAGCAGCACGTCGCGGATGGCTGCGGAGTCGGTCAGCAGCATCACCATGCGGTCGATGCCATAACCGATGCCTCCCGTGGGCGGCATACCGATCTCCAGCGCGTTTAAGAAGTCCTCATCCGTGTGGTTGGCCTCCTCGTCGCCCTGGGCCAGCAGCTCCTCCTGAGCCCTGAAACGCTCCCTCTGGTCGATGGGATCGTTGATCTCGGAGTAGGCGTTGGCCATCTCCCAGCCGTTCATAAAGAACTCAAAGCGCTCTACAAAGTCGGGGTTGCCCGGCTTTTTCTTGGTCAGCGGGGAAATCTCCACCGGGTGGTCCAGCACAAAGGTGGGCTGGATCAAGTGCTCCTCGGCGAACTCCTCGAAGAACAGGCTTAAGATATCGCCCTTCTTGTGGCGCGGCTCGAACTCCACGCCCTTCTCCTTGGCGACGGCTCTGGCCTCCTCCAGGGTCTTAATCTGGTCGAAGTCCACGCCCGCGTACTTCTTCACCGCATCCACCATGGTGATGCGCTCAAAGGGCTTGGACAGATCCATCTCCACACCCTTGTAGGTGATGGTGGTGGTGCCCAGTACCTCCTGGGCCACATAGCGGTACAGGTTTTCGGTCAGCTCCATCATGCCGTTGTAATCCGTGTAAGCCTGGTACAGCTCCATCAGGGTAAACTCCGGGTTGTGGCGGGTGTCCAGGCCCTCGTTGCGGAACACGCGGCCGATCTCGTACACGCGCTCCAGTCCGCCCACGATCAGGCGCTTTAAGTACAGCTCCAGGGAGATGCGAAGCTTCAGATCCTCGTCCAGGGCGTTAAAATGGGTCTCAAAGGGTCTGGCCGCAGCTCCGCCGGCGTTGGACACCAGCATGGGGGTCTCCACCTCCATAAAATTCTGGCTGCTCAGATACTTGCGGATGGCCGCGATAATTTTGGAGCGCTTCACAAAGGTGTCCTTCACCTCGGCGTTCATGATCAGGTCCACATAGCGCTGGCGATAGCGCATATCCGTATCCGTCAGGCCGTGGAACTTCTCAGGAAGCACCTGCAGGCTCTTGGAGAGCAGGGTCAGCTCCGTGGCGTGGATGGAGATCTCGCCGGCCTTGGTGGTGAACACGGTGCCCTTCACGCCGATGATATCGCCGATGTCCATCTTCTTGAAGCCCTTGTACTCCTCCTCGCCGATGTTGTCCCGGGCCACGTAAATCTGGATGCTGCCCTTCAAATCCTGAACGTTGCAGAAAGAAGCCTTTCCCATCACACGTTTGAACATCATGCGGCCGGCGACGGACACTTCCTTCCCCTCCCACTCCTCATAATGCTCCTTGACGTCCGTGCTGTGTGCGGTAACGTCGTACTTCGTGATCTCAAACGGGTCCCGGCCCGCTGCCTGAAGCTCCGCCAGCTTCTCCCGGCGGACCTTTAAAACGTGATTTAAATCTTCAACCTGCCTCTGCTGCTCTGCCACTTTTTACACTCCTTTGTGATAATATAAAAGATGAGGCGGTACGGTTCACCCTGTGAACCGCTGCCGCTTAAGATACTCTCTGAATGTTCAACACCTTGTACTGGATGGTACCCGCCTGAGTCTCCACATCCACGGTCTCGCCCACGCCCTTGCCCAGCAGCGCGTGGCCCACGGGGGACTCGTTGCTGATCTTGTTCTGAAGGCTGTTGGCCTCGGTGGAACCTACGATGAAATACTCCATCTCCTCGTCAAACTCCACGTCCAGAAGCTTCACCTTGCAGCCGATGTTGATCTTATCGGTGTCGATCTCGTCCTCGACCACCACCTCGGCGTTCTTAAGGAGCTTCTCCAGCTCCTCGATGCGCAGCTCGATATCGCGCTGCTCATCCTTGGCTGCGTCGTACTCGGCGTTCTCGGATAAGTCGCCCTGTTCTCTGGCCTCTTTAATCTTCTGCGCAACCTCTTTGCGCTTTACCACCTTTAAGTTCTGTAACTCGTCCTCGTACTGCTTCAAACCTGCATATGTCAAAATATGTTTCTTATCCGCCATAATCCCTTATTTCCTTCCTTCTTCCTTTTTATTCCGGCCGCAGAACGGCATGCTCCGCGCGCCTTATCCAGAAATTTCTCAACCTCCGGATCATTTTCATGTTCGTACATTCAGTGTATTATATAAGAAAAAAACCGCATTGTCAAGCCGTTTTCTCAGGTCAAAACCGTTCAAAAACGCCGGTCCAGCAGGTCAATCAGCCCCTCCATGGTCTCCACGCCGTTGATCTCCCGCCGTATGGACGCTGAGTGGGCAAGACCGGAGGTATACCAGGCCATATGGCTGCGCATCTCCCTCATGGCCACCCGCTCGCCCTTGTAGTCCGCCAGCATACGGCTGTGGCGCAGAATCATCTCCCGGATCTCCTGGACCGAGGGACCGGGAAGCGATTCCCCGGTTTCCAGATAATGGTTAATCCGATGAAATATCCAGGGATTGCCCTTGGCTCCCCGGGCCACCATGATGCCGTCGCAGCCGGTTTGCTCCAGAAGCCGCCCGGCATCCTCCGGCGTAAACACGTCGCCGTTTCCGATCACCGGGATCTTCACCGCCTCCTTCACCCGGCGGATGATGTCCCAGTCCGCCGTTCCGGAGTAATACTGCTCTCTGGTCCGCCCGTGCACGGCCACCGCGGCCACGCCGCAGCTCTCCGCCATTTTGGCGAACTCCACCGCGTTTACGCTCTCGTCGTTAAAGCCCTTGCGGAATTTCACCGTCACCGGCTTTTTCACCGCCCGCACCATGGCGGAGAGCACCGCCTCTGCCCGTTTGGGGTCCTTCATCAGCGCCGAGCCCTCCCCGTTGTTCACAATCTTGGGCACCGGGCAGCCCATGTTCACGTCGATCACGTCGTAAGGGCCGTCCTCGATCTGAGCCGCGATCTCCGCCATGATTTCCGGGTCCGAGCCGAACAGCTGCACTGCGGCGGGCCGTTCCTCAGACCGCACGGTCAGCAGCTCTTTGGTATTTTTGTTCTTATATAAAATGGCCTTAGCGCTGACCATCTCCGTCACCACCATGCCGCAGCCCTGCTCCCGGCAGAGCAAACGAAATGGCAGGTCGGTTACCCCTGCCATCGGCGCCAGGATGACGTTGTTGTCCAGCGTCACAGTTCCGATCTTAAGCTTCATGCCTCCTGCTCCTTTGCGGTGAAGTCCAGGTCTTCGCCCAGGAAAAACGCACGGTAGTACAGCTCCAGGGATTCCAGCAGCTCCCGCTTCTCCTCCTGGTACTGCTTGATCTTGAGCACGCTTCCGATCTCGTCGAAGAGGTAGTCCTCCTCGGGCGCCGTGACCTTGAACTCCAGGTTCCCGTCCGGCTCAAACTCCAGGGTCAGGATTCCGCCCACGTCCTCGGTGTAGAGCACGCACATGACCTGCAGTTCCCGCTTTACCGACTCCGGAAGGGAGTCGAAATCCTGGTTAAAATAGTATTTCTGCTCGTAGGAATTGGCCCCGCAGAGCACTGTGTTTTCTTCCATATATAAACCGCCTTCAAGTTTGAAAAGTCCGCGGCCAGCGGCGGCGGACTTTATGGTGTTCGATTATATGCCGGCAGGCTTAGCGCACCAGCAGCTTTGCAACCTCGTACTGTTCCGCAGGGATATCCTTGGTCATGTTTAATGCCTCCTGGATGTCGTAATCCACGAACTCTCCGTTCCTGTAGGCAACCAGACGGTTGCTCTTGCCCTCGCTGAGAAGAATCGCCGCCCGCGCTCCCATAATGGAGGCGTACACGCGATCCTTGCAGGTGGGAGTGCCGCCCCGCTGCATGTGGCCCAGGATCGTGGCCCTGGTCTCGATGCCCGTGGCCGCCTCGATGCGCTTGGCCATGGAACTGGAGTGGCCGATGCCCTCGGCGTTCACGATGATGTTGTGCTTCTTGCCGCGCTTGCGGTTCTCAATGATCCGGTTGATCAGCGCCTGCTCGTCGCCGTCGTAGCGCTCCGGCAGCAGAATGTCCTCCGCGCCGTTGGCGATGCCGCACCACATGGCGATGTAACCGGCGTTGCGGCCCATAACCTCCACGATGCTGCACCGCTCGTGGGAGGTGGAGGTGTCGCGGATCTTGTCGATGGCTTCCATGGCCGTGTTCACCGCGGTGTCAAAGCCGATGGTGTAATCCGTACAGGCGATGTCCAGGTCGATGGTGCCCGGCAGCCCGATGGTGTTGATCCCCAGAGCCGAGAGCTTGCCCGCGCCGCGGAAGGAACCGTCACCGCCGATCACAACCATGCCGTCGATGCCGTGCTTGCGGCAGATCTCCGCGCCCTTCTGCTGGCCTTCCGCCGTGGTAAATTCCTTGCATCTGGCGGTATAGAGAATGGTGCCGCCGCGGTTGATGATATCGGAAACGCTGGTGCTGTCCATATCCACGATTTCCTCTTCCAGCAGGCCCGCATAGCCTCTCATAATTCCCTTTACCTTAAGACCCTTGCTGATCGCCACTCTCACCACCGAGCGGATGGCCGCGTTCATTCCCGGCGCATCCCCGCCGCTTGTGAGTATACCGATGGTCTTTACTGCCTTTGCCATAGCAATTTACCTCCTTTGATTCTATGAGCGACAAGCGCTCCCAATGCCTTCTTGACATGAATCTTTTTTCTCATTAAATGCTCAACGCTATTCTAATGCATTTTCCCCTGCAATGCAAGTGGTTTTTCCACGACTTTGACATTTTTTTCACCAAGTTTTCTGGAAAGCTCTTCCACCAGAACACCTGCTGCATCAACGTTCCAGGAGGCCGGGAGCATCTTTTTCGCCCGCTCTTTTCCCAGGTAAATCACCACCCGGTCCGGTCCCTCGCTGGTCTTTAAGGTTTCAAGCAGCTCCTTCTCCCGGGACACATACTGCTCCTTGTCCGCGAACTGGATCCAAAGCTCACGTGGGATTTTGGAGAAGGGCACCACCTGCTCCAAGACCAGTTTTCCCACCGGATCGTCCCCGATGGAAACCCGTCCCCGGATGAACAGCTTGGCGTCCTCCACGAACAGCTCCCGGTTGGCCTCGTAATCTTTCGGGAAAATGATCACCTCCACCGAACCCATCAAATCCTCCAGGGTGATGAAGGCCATGAGTTGGTTGGTGCGGGTGGTCTTGACCGTCTTTCCGGCCACCAGGCCGCCGATCACCACCCTGGCTCCGTCCGTCACCCTGGCTCCGCCCGCCTCCTCGTCCACAATAAAGTCCGACGCATTGGCTGTGACGGTCTTCTGCCACACATCCTTATAGTCCTCCAGGGGATGGCCGCTGATGTAGACGCCCAGGATTTCCTTCTCAAATACCAGCAGTTCCTCCTTGGTGTACTCTCCCACCTCCGGGAAGGTGATCTGGAAGTTGTCCCGCTCCTCCTCCCCGGCGATATCAAAGAGGCTAAGCTGTCCCTCGATCACGGACTTACGCTCCCTGGCCTTGCTCTCCAGCAGCACCGGCATCACGGCGATCTTCTGCTTGCGGGTGCCCGGCAGGGTGTCCAGCGCTCCGGACTTGATGAAATTCTCCAGGGTCCGCTTGTTGACCTCCTTGTGGGTCATGCGGCCCACAAAGTCCTCCATGGACCGGAAGGGACCTCCCGCCTCCCGGTCGGCGATGATGGTGTCCACCACGGACTTGCCCACGCTCTTGATGGCGGAGAGGCCGTAGCGGATGGCGTTGCCCGAGACGGAAAAGCCGCTCTCCCCCTCGTTGATGTCCGGGGGCAGGATGGGGATTCCCATGATCTGGCGGCAGGTGAGAATGTACTCGGAGAACTTGGTCACGTTGTCCATCACCGAACTCATCAGCGCCGCCATGAATTCCAGCGGATAATAATATTTCAGGTATGCGGTCTGGTAGGAAACCACCGCGTAGGCCGCGGCGTGGGACTTGTTGAAGGCGTACTTGGCGAAATCCGTCATCTCGTCGTAGATGTGGTTGGCCGTGCGTTCCTCCAGGCCGTTGTTCACGCAGCCCTTCACGCCCTCCTCCTCATTGCCGTAGACGAAATTTTGACGCTCCTTCTCCATCACCGAGGCCTTTTTCTTGCTCATGGCACGGCGCACCAGGTCCGAGCGGCCCATGGTGTAGCCCGCCAGGTCCCGCACGATCTGCATCACCTGCTCCTGGTAGACGATACAGCCGTAGGTGGGTCCCAGAATGGGTTCCATCTGGGGGCAGTCGTAAGTGATGGCGCTTCTGTCGTTCTTGCCCTTGATGTACTTGGGAATAAAGTCCATGGGACCCGGGCGGTACAGGGAAATTCCGGCGATGATATCCTCCAGGCTGCCGGGCTTCAGCTCCTTCATGAAGCTCTTCATTCCGCCGCTTTCCAGCTGGAACACCCCCTCGGTCTTGCCCGTGCCGATGGAATCCAATACCTTTTTGTCGTTGTAGTCGATGTTGTCCAGATCAATGGACACATGGTGGTTCTTCTGGGCCATGTTCACCGCGTTCTGGATCACCGTCAGGGTCCGAAGCCCTAGAAAGTCCATTTTTAAAAGCCCCAGCTCCTCGATGGTGGTCATGGTAAACTGGGTGGTGATGGTGCCGTCCGCCGCCCTGGACAAGGGCACGAACTCGTCGATGGAACGGCTGCCGATCACCACGCCCGCCGCGTGCATGGAGGTGTGTCTGGGAAGTCCCTCCAGACGCTTGGACATGTCGATCAGGTTGTGGACCGTCTCATCTTCATTATACGCTTTTTTCAGATCGGGATTCATGACCAGCGCTTTATCCAGCGTCATGCCCAGATCATTGGGGATCATTTTCGCGATGGAATCGCAGAGTGCGTAGGGCAGATCCAGCACCCGGCCCACGTCCCGGACCACGCCCTTGGCCGCCAGGGTACCGAAGGTGACGATCTGCACCACCTGATCTTTTCCATATTTTTCCACCACATAGTCGATGACTTCCTGCCGCCGCTCATAGCAGAAGTCCACGTCGATATCGGGCATGGACACGCGCTCCGGGTTCAGGAAACGCTCGAACAGCAGATTGTAGCGGATGGGATCGATGTTGGTGATGCCCAGGCTGTAGCTGACAATACTGCCGGCCGCGGAGCCTCGCCCCGGTCCTACGGAGATTCCCTTGGATCTGGCGTAGTTGATAAAGTCCCAGACAATCAGGAAATAGTCCACATAACCCATGGTGCGGATCACGTCCAGCTCGTAGTCCAGGCGCTCCCGCAGGGTCCCGTCGTCCTCCGGGTAATGGCGGTTAAAGCCCTGCATGCACAGGTGGTTTAGGTAGGTCCAGGAGTCAAAGCCCTCGGGCACTTCGAACCTTGGCAGCTTGAGCACCCCGAACTCGATCTCCACATTGCAGCGCTGGGCGATCTTGTGAGTGTTCTCAATGGCTTCAAGGGCGTAGGGGAACAGGGCGCGCATCTCCTCCTCGGACTTGCAGTAATACTGCCCGCCCTCGTAGCGCATACGGTTTTCGTCCGCCACCTTCTTGCCGGTCTGGATGCACAGCAGGATATCGTGGGCCTTCTCGTCCTCCGCATAGGTATAGTGGACGTCGTTGGTGGCCACCAGGTCGATGCCCAGATCCCGGCTTAAGCGAAGCAGGCCCTGGTTCACCTGCTTCTGCGCGTCCAGGCCGTGGTCCTGAAGCTCCAGGAAAAAATTCCCCTTGCCAAAGGTGTCCTGGTAGCGCAGAGCGGCCCGGCCCGCCTCCTCGTACATCCCCCGGGAGAGGTAGCGCTGCACCTCGCCCGCCAGGCAGGCGGACAGGGCGATGATCCCCTCGTGGTAGGTCTCCAACAGTTCATAGTCCACCCTGGGCTTGTAGTAAAAACCGTCCACAAAGCCCTTGGACACGATCTTCATCAGGTTCTGGTAGCCCTGGTCGTTCTCAGCCAGCAGCACCAGGTGGTAGTAGCGGTCCTCGCCGTTTACATTCTCCCGGTCAAAACGGGAGCCGGGGGCCACGTACACCTCGCAGCCCAAAATGGGCTTGATGCCCACTTCCCTGGCCGCCTTATAAAAATCAATCACGCCATACATGACGCCGTGGTCCGTGACCGCCATGCTGTCCATGCCCAGCTCCTTGGCCCTGGCCACCAGCTCGCGGATCTTACAGGAACCGTCCAGCAAACTGTACTCCGTATGGACGTGCAGATGTGTAAATGCCATTGGTCTTCTCTCCTTAGTAACTTATGAAAACAAGTCTATCATAAAACGGACAAAAAATAAAGGCCCTGCCAAGCGGCACGGCCTTTTAACATCTATGAGATCTACTGGTTATTCAGATACTTTTCAATTTCAGATACAGCGGCCGTCTCGTCGTTGCCGTCCGCTTCCACCATGATATCCATGCCTTCCATCAGTGCCAGGGTCATCATGCCCATAATGCTCTTGGCATTCACGCGCTTGGAACCCGTCTCCAGATAGATGGTGCTCTCATACTGGCTTGCAACCTGTACAAGCATGGCAACCGGCTTCGCCTCTGAACTATTCTGTCCCTCGATTGTGATCACTTTCTTTAACATAATTATCCTCCTCATTGCTGTGAATGGGCCGGGGCACTACACGCCCCCCATTCTGATGCCTTTACTGAATGTACCCGTTCCTACTGTTTCACGGAACGCTCTCTCAGATCGTCCGCCAGAATTCCCAGCTTTCTGAGCCGGTGATTCACACCGGATTTGCCAACCGGCGGATTCAGCGCCTCTCCCAGTTCCTTCAGCGTCGCGTCCGGCCGTTCCAGCCGGACCAGGGCCATCTCCCGCAGATTGTCAGGAAGCCCGTCCAGACCAATCACCGCCTGGATATAGCGGATGTCGTCCATCTGCTTCACCGCAGCGGACACGGTCTTGTTGATATTGGCAGTCTCACAATTCACCTGGCGGTTCACACTGTTGCGCATCTCCTTGACAATCCGGATGTTCTCCAGCTCCATCAAAGCCACCGGCGCCTCCATCACATTCAGGATGTCCACGATCTGGCTGCCCTCCTTGATATAGACCACGTAATACTTCTTACGCCGGACGATCTTCGCCTCGATATCAAAGGTGGCAATCAGCTCCCGAAGCTGCTCTGCCTTGGGTTGTGTCGCGCATACAATCTCGAAATGGTAAAACTTTTCCGGATCACTGATCGAACCGGAAGCCAGAAATGCGCCGCGGATAAACGCCCGGCGGCAGCAGGTATTCTGCACCACTACGTTGCGCACCACCGACAGATTCTCCGAAACCTCACCGTACTCGTTGAGAAGCTTGGCGGCCTGGAGCACCCGGATGGCATCCTCATGTTCCCGGACTGCTACAATATATGTTCTGTTCCGCTTCAGATATGCACCTCTGCGAATGGAAACATCAGTACCTATATTAAATGTTTTTTTTAATAATGTAAAGTACTTTCTTGCAACTGCCACATTTTCTGTGTGAATTTCAATGGAAAAATGGTCTTGATCCGAGATTTTTATTTTTCCGCAGAGACTTAAGATCGCGGCGATCTCCGCGATCTGGCAGTGCCGCGCCGGGTTCACCTGGCGCGACAGCTCATCCTTTACTTTTGAGGAAAACGACATTTCTTCACCTCTTTTTATCTGTGCAAAGCGCTCAGAACTCGCCCCAGCGTCGCACCTCCATCTCCAGGTCCACGCCGAAGTTCTCCTTCACCGTGGCCTGCACATGGCCGCACAGCTCCAGCACGTCGGCCGCGGTGGCGCCGCCGCGGTTGATCACAAAACCGCAGTGCTTTTCCGACACCTGGGCCCCGCCCCGGCTGACGCCCCGCAGGCCGCTGTCCTGAATCAGCTTCCCGGCAAAGTATCCGGCCGGGCGCTTGAACGTGCTGCCCGCACTGGGATATTCCAGGGGCTGCTTTTCCCGGCGCCTGGCCGCCAGATCGTCCATCCGGGCGCGTATCTGTTCCCCGTCCCCCGGCTCTAAGGCCATCACCGCTTCCAGCACCACGTAGTCCAAACGGGCCACGCAGCTGGTCCGGTAGCCGAATTCCATCTGTTCCCTGTCCAGGACATGGATTTCTCCCTCCCGGTCCATCACCCGGACGGAGGCGACCACATTCTTCATCTCCGAACCGTAAGCGCCCGCATTCATCATCACAGCGCCGCCCACGGTTCCGGGAATTCCCGCGGCAAACTCCAGGCCGGTCAGGGAATGCGTCAGGGCCAGGCTGGCCGCCTTTGAGAGCAGCAGACCCGCGCCCGCCCGAAGGGAATTCTCCCCCTCCGGCCCGCCGTAATTCCAGTTTTCCTCCATCGCTACCACCACGCCGGAAAGCCCGCGGTCACTGACCAGCAGGTTGCTCCCGTTGCCCAATATCCGCACGGGCACGTCCCGCTCCCGGCACAGCCGCAATAAAGCCGCCAGCTCTCCCTCATTTCCCGGCGCAGCGTAAAGCGCAGCCGGTCCCCCGATGCGGAAGGTGGTATGCCGGCTCATGGGCTCCATCTCCTTCACGAAGGACCGCTCTGAGGTCAATATGGCCTCAAGTTTCTGTTTTAAATCTTCCATCCGTTTTATTCACTCCATCAATCGACTTTAGACAGATTGGCCTGTACTCTCTTGTACAGCTCCTGGGCCGCGTTGTAGCCCATCTTTTTCTGACGGTAGTTCACGGCTGCGGACTCGACGATAATCGCCAGATTCCGTCCCGGACGAATGGGGATGGTGTGACACACCACCTGGTTGCCCAAAAATTCCGTATACTGGTCCTCTAAGCCAAGGCGGTCGTATTCCTTCTCCTTGCTCCAGTCCTCCAGCTTGATCACCATATCGATGGACTGGGTGTCCTTTACGCTCTCCACGCCGAACAGGGTCTTCACATCAATGATCCCGATGCCCCGCAGCTCGATAAAGTGCTTGGTGATGTCCGGAGCGCAGCCGATCAGAGTGTCGTCGCTGACCTTGCGAATCTCCACCACGTCGTCGGTGACCAGACGGTGGCCGCGCTTGATCAGCTCCAGGGCCGCCTCGCTTTTGCCGATGCCGCTCTCGCCCATGATCAGCACGCCCTCGCCGAACACGTCGATGAGCACGCCGTGGATGCTGATGCAGGGGGCCAGCTTGACGTTCAACCAGCGGATGATCTCCGCCATCAGGGAGGAAGTGGTCTTGTCGGACACCAGACAGGGAACGCTGTAGTAATTGCAATATTCCAGCAGGTCCTCATCCGGCTCCTGATCCCGCGAAAATACCAGGCAGGGAATCTGGCTGGAGGTCAGCTTGTCGTACATCCGGCGCTTGTGCTCCCGGTCCATGGTATTAATATATGCCTGCTCCACGTATCCGATGATCTGAACCCGCTCCCGGTCGAAATGATCGAAAAAGCCGGTCAGCTGTAAGGCGGGACGGTTTACATCCGGATGGGTCAGCACGATCTTCTCAGCGTCGATCTCCGGCGTCATATTCTTAAGTTTGAATTTTTCAATCACTTCCGCAATGGTTACTCCATGCATGATGGTACCCCCTTTGGTTTTTAAATTCCCGCGGTTCGACCCGGGCGGCTGCCCGCGCTGCGGACCACGGCTTGATTTTCTTCTATCTATCCTATCACAAGTTGTGAGGCTTGTCATGTGTTTCGCGCAATTTCCGATGTTGTGGGATCGCTGTCCGGCGCTTCTGAGCCGACGGCCGGCTTGCGGAAAAACTCGTAAACCTGGCGGGCCGCCCGCTCGTTCATCTGGGGCACCTTCGCAAGATCCTCCACCTCCGCTGCACGGATGGCCTCGATATCCTTAAACTCCCGCATCAGCGCCTTGCGCCTTGCCGGGCCGATGCCGGGGATGTCGTCCAGCACGGACTTCACCTGGCCCTTGCCCCGCAGGCTTCGGTGGTACTCGATGGCGAAGCGGTGGGCCTCGTCCTGGATCCGGGTAATCAGGCGGAAGCCCTCGCTGTGCCGGTCAATGGGCACCTCCACATTGTTGTAGTAGAGTCCCCGGGTCCGGTGAAAATCATCCTTCACCATGCCGCAGACCGGGATGGACAGTCCCAGGGAGTTCAGTACCTCCAGGGCGATGTTCACCTGGCCCCGGCCGCCGTCCATCATGATCAGGTCCGGGAAACGGGTGAAACTGCCTGCGGACAGATCCTCCCCCGATTCCCGGTGTTCCCGGACCTCCCGCAGGCCGTGGGAGAAGCGCCTGGTCAGCACCTCCCGCATGGAGGCGTAGTCGTCCGGCCCCTTGACCGTGCGGATTTTGAATTTGCGGTAGTCGCTGCGCTTGGGCCTGCCGTCCTCGTAGACCACCATGGAACCCACAGACTCCACGCCGCTGGTGTTGGAGATATCGAATGCCTCGATACGCCGGACGCCGTCCAGGCCGATGAGCCCGCCCACCTGGTTCATGGCTCCGATGGTGCGCAGCTCCTCCTTCTTGATGCGCTCCTTGTCCTGGGAGAGCACCAAAACCGCGTTTCGGGCCGCCAATTCCACCAGCCGCTCCTTCTCGCCCTTCTTGGGCACCACGATCTTTACCTTCTGGCCCCGCCGTTCGGTGAGCCAGCGGCTGATGACTTCCTCGTCCATTACCGGCACCTGGAGCCACAGCTCCCGGGGGATAAAGGGGGTTCCGGCGTAAAACTGCTTGATAAAGCTGTCCAGAATCTCCCCGTCGTTTTCCGCCGTGGCCGCCTGCAGATGAAAATGGTCCCTGCCGATCAGCTTGCCCTCCCGGATGAAGAATACCTGAACCACCGCGTCCTGCTCGTCCCGGGCCATGGCGATGATATCCCGGTCCTCCCGGCCGCTGCTGGTGATCTTCTGTTTCTGGGCCACCTGCTTTACGCTGTTCAACAGTTCCCGGTACTCGATGGCCCGCTCAAACTCCATGTCCTCGCTGGCCTGATTCATTTTCTCCTCTAAGGATTTGATCAGGGGCGCGTAGCGGCCGTTTAAGAAATCCAGGGCCTGGCCGAAGGATTTTAAATAGTCCTCCCGGGAAATGTAGCCCTGGCAGGGGGCGTCGCACTGCTTGATGTGGTAGTTCAGGCAGGGGCGCTCCTTGCCCGTATCCCGGGGCAGGTTCCGGTTACAGGTGCGGATGCGGTACAGCTTGTGGATCAGGTCCAGAGTGTCCTTCACCGCCCCCGCGCTGGTGTAGGGGCCGAAATACCGGCTTTTCCCGTCCTTTTTCATGTCACGGGAAAAAAGCAGCCGGGGAAATTCCTCGCCTACCGTGGCCTTGATATAGGGATATGTCTTGTCGTCCTTGAGCATGGTGTTGTACCTGGGCCTGTGCTCCTTGATCAGGTTGCACTCCAGCACCAGAGCCTCCAGCTCCGAGTCCGTGAGAATATATTCGAACCAGGCGATGTGGGACACCATCTGCTCGATTTTGGCCGTCTTGTTGCGGCTGCTCTGGAAATACTGCCGCACCCGGTTCTTTAAGCTGATGGCCTTGCCCACATAGATTATCTCGTCCCGGTTATTGTGCATCAGATAGACCCCCGGCGAGGCCGGAAGTTTTTTTAATTCTTCTTCTAAATCAAACAACTGTTCATCACCCTCTACTATCTTAACCTAATTCAGCCGATCCCGCAAGCGGGAACCGTCGTAGCGGCGCTGCATTTCCAAATATTTCCTAATATCCGTCAGCTGTTTGGATATGCTCCCGCCGCCCGGTCCCATCTCCAACACCACCCGCAGGCAGTCCACCTCCTCCTGGCCCACATGACCGTCCATGGCCATCAGCGCGGCCAGCTGGCCGTCGGCGTTTTCCGCTTCCAGGAAGGCCATGAGGTAGGGGTTGGGGGTTGGCTCAGAGGGTTGGACGGAGACCCGGCCGGGTGCCGGGCCCCGGGTTGAGGCAGCGGATTGGGCGGTTACCGGGCTTGGTGCCGGGCCCCGGGTCGGGCTGCCGGAGGAGTCCAGGGTGGCGGACCGGGCGGTTACCGGGAGGTCTGCGTCAACGGTTTGCGGGCCGGACGATGTGGTCTCTGCGCTCACAAAACCTCCCTCCGCCCCCGGCACAACCCGTTCAAAGCGGTATTTCTGGGCAGCTTCCGGATATTTCTCCCGGTCCACCTCGCTGACAAACATGGTCAGGGGGCGCACGTAAAGGCCGAAATCTCCGTAGAGAGCCTGGTACACCACCATGGCCTCCCCTGTCTCCGAATGGGCTGCAATTCCGATAATCTGATAAAGCTTGTTCTTAAAATGCCGGTAAAATTCTCCCGGCCTGGGTGTTCTATCCATCTGTGTCCTTCCTCTCTTCCAAAGCGTTACACGCTAAATGGGGCAGAAACAGGGGGACTTCCCTGAAATCCCCCTGTCTGCCGTATATCCATTGTTAGTAATTTCTTGTTCCGCCTGACGTTGTTTTTGCTGCCGCCTGCCGCGGCTCAGCTGCCGTCTGCCGCAGCTCAACCTCTACGGCGACTTTATCAGACCCCCCCTGCCCCCCCCCCCTGCCTGCTGCCGCTGCCCCGCTCTCCGCCGCCGCGCTGCTCTGCGCGGCCCGGCTTTCCTCCAGCCTGGCCTCCTCGGCCCTGGATTCCTGAATCTCCTGTTCCTCCCGGGCTGCTTCCTCCGGCGTCAGCAAGCCGCCGTAGTGATAAGAAACCCCGGCGTCCCACAGAATCCACTCGTCGTAACCCGCGTCGTAGACCGCCTGGATCTGGGCCCGCACCTGTTCGTCGCCGTAGTCGATGTAATTCTTCAGGTAGGAAGCCGTAAAGTCCTGAAGCCATGGGCGCACAATGGCCTGCCTGCCGTTTTCATGTTCCGCTTTTGCCTTGGCCAGCACGTCCTTGGAGCCCTTGAGGGCGTTCAAAATCGTGTCGTAGGGCTGCGTGTCCGGGTGCTCGATGCCAAAATTCCCGTCCCCGTAATGGGAGGGGTAGATCATGGGACACAGGTAGTCCAGATGTCTGGCCATCTCGCCGTAATCCTGACCCACGGCCTGGGCGTCCTCGCCGCTGCGGATAATGGTTCCGAACACGTCCGCGGACACCATCAGGCCCTCCCGGGCCAAAGCGTCGTAGGCATAGCTGATGAACTCGGTGATGGCCTCCTCCTTGCTGCGCCCCTTCGTGTCCTCCGGGTCAAAGACCACGTCCTTCATGGTGCGGTCCACTGCAAAGCGGATGTAATCGAACTGAATCTCGGAAAATCCGATCTCCCCCGCCTTCTTGCCCACCTCCACCAGGTAATCCCACACCTCCTGGCGGTAGGGATTCACCCAGGCAAGCCCCTTGTTGTCCCGATAAATGCCGCCGTCCGCAACATGGAGGCTCCACTCCGGCTTCTGCTCCGCCAGGTAGGGGTCCCGAAAGGCCACCACCCGGGCGATGGGGTAAATATTGTGATCCTTCAACTTTTGAATTAGGGCCGGCATGTCGTTGATAAACACTTTGCTCGCCCCGATTTCATTGACCGTGGGTGAATCCATGGCGAATGTAATCCTGCCCTGGTCGTCCTTTACGTCGATGACCATGGCGTTTAACTCCGTCTGGTCCATCTGCTCGATAATGCGGTCAATCATATCGCCGGTGCCGGCCACATAGGCCGAGACATAAATCCCCTTCACCTTCACGCGCTCCCGCTCCGGGTACGCGGAGATGGAGATCACCGCTTCCTCCCCGCCTTCCGTCTCAGCCTCGGTGCTCTCCTGAGCGGCCTCTGTGGCGGCGGTACTGTCGTATTCTATGTCTGGGAATTCCTCCACCGGTTCGTATCGGGTGCAGCCGGTCAAAGCGAGCGCAAGCACGCCTGCCGCTATCCACTTTCTCATACGAAACCTCTGTCTTTCTCAATATTCTATTTCGCCCAAACGGGCATTTGAAATCTATATTAAAAGGCAAACGCCTGTATTTTCAAGCGGATTTCACCCCATCCGTCGTTTCTCAATATAATATCACAGTTTTTCCAATTTGTACATGAAAATATGACAAAAGCATTACAAATTCATTAAATTCATCCCACATTTCTGTTAAATGCAACTTGTATCCAGTCTCCCTCCTCCACTCTTGCCTTTTTTTTAAATCATCGCCAATAGCCCATTCCGCTAAAAAAAGGAACCCCCTCGCACGGAGGGGATTCCGACCATCGCCAGCGGTCCGCGCCGGCGGTCTGTTATATCCGGTAAAATGAACGGTTCAAAACAGCGGTTTACGCTTCGGCCAAATGCTTTTTCAGCGTTGCTCTCACAGCGCCGGGACCGGCGGCCAGCTCGGTGAAGATGTCCTCCACCCTCTCGCCCAGGCCAACCTCGTAGAGGTTTACGCCGAAGATCTTGGCGTTGCTCAAAATCGGCTCCAGGACCTTGTGCACGTCGCAGGCCTCCCCGACCTTCACACCCTCAAGCTGCTTTGCCAGGGACTCGTACATGGGATCCGGGCTGACGGTAAAGGTCTTGCCCTCGTCGTCCACGCCCAGCAGATAACGACACCAGCCGGCCTGCACCATGGGAATGAATTTCAAATCGGAAACCTGTAACTCCGGTCTGGCGGCGTACTCCTTGATAGTCTCGCCAAAGCGGATGGACAGCTTCTGGGAGGTGTCGCAGGCGATGCGCTGGGGCGTGTCCGGCATGAAGGGGTTGGGAACGCGGATCTGCAGCACCTCGTCGATGAACTTTTTGGGGGAGAGGATGCCCGGGTCGGTGACTACCGGCAAACCTTCCTTGTAGCCGATGATCTCCACCAGCTTCACCAGATCCTGGTCCTTCATCTCCTCGCTGATCTTGGTGTAGCCCAGCAGGCAGCCGTACACAGCCAGGGTGGTGTGCAGGGGATTTAAGCAGGTGCAGACCTTCATGCGCTCCACCTTCTCAACGGTCTCCCGGGTGGTGAACATCACACCGGACTTCTCCAGAGCCGGGCGGCCATTGGGGAATGCATCCTCAATCACCAGGTACTCGGCCTCCTCCGCATTCACAAAGGGCGCCACGTAGGTATTCTTGCTGGTGACGATGCTCTCGGTGTCCGTGAAGCCCACTTCCTCCAGCATCTTCTTCACGCTGTCGTCCGGCCGGGGAGTGATCTTATCGATCATGCTCCAGGGGAAGGAGACGTTTTCCGGGTTCTCGATGTAGGCCAGAAAGCCCTCGTCCACCAGGCCGTTTTTGGTCCAAGCCTCAGCGTATGCGTGCACCGCGGCGTAAAGCTTGTCGCCGTTGTGGGAGCAGTTGTCCATGCTCACCAGAGCCAGCGGCAGCCTGCCGTTTGCATAGCGGTGGTAGCAGAGCGCCGCCAGCTTGCCGATATAGCTGTCCGCCTTGTCCGGACCGGCCTCAAAGTCCGCCGCCACATCTCCGCGGTAGTTTCCGTCCATTCCGGTCAGGCTGTAGCCCTTCTCAGTGATGGTGAAGCTGACCATCTGCAGGCTTTTGCTGGCAAAAATCTCTTTCAGCCGGTTCCAGTCCGCCTCGTCGTGGCGATCCACGGTCAGGGACTGTGCCAGACTGCCGATCACGGTCTTCTCAATGGTCCCGTTGGCCTTCAGGGTCACCAGCAGGCTTAAATCATCCTGGGGACGGTAAGCCTTTTTCACGATCTCATAGTCATAACCCTCCGCCACGATGATACCGGTTTTCTCCACGCCCTCGTTTAACAGCTTCTGCTGAAGGGCCGCCGGAAACGCCCGGAAAATATTGCCTGCGCCGAAGTGTACCCACTGGGGGCATTTCGCGGTCTCCGCCTTCATCACCTCGCGGTCAAACCCTGGCAGCTCAATGCCGGCTTTCTCCCATACGCTCTTGTCTTTCAACTCACGATCCAGTAAACGCATAACCTTTTCCTCCTGATTCTTGTTGTGGAAACTTCCTGTTTCTGATGGTTCTATCTTACCACCCCGCCGTCCGGGAATCCATATCCGTTTTTGTTGATTACATTGCAAAAGTTGTGCTATCGGCCGGGGATAAAATGGGCGGATGGGAAAATATTTCCCAAAACAAAAAAATCGGGAGCGCAATCCCTGCGCTCCCAACTGCATTTCAAGCTTTGACATCATGGGGTTTCACAAGATGTCCGGCACACGGTATTCTGAACCTCATACGGTTCCGTAACCTGTGCGTCCGCTGCCACGGCGTTGAACAAAACCAAGCCAGCCGCCAGCATGAACCAGGCGACGCCGCCCAGTATTTTACGGATTCTCATACACTTCTGCCTCCTGGATGCATAAGCCTCACCTTTGAGTTGCTTACCCTTAGTCCGTTTCCCATTATACAAACTTTACCAAAAAAAGCAAGTCCTTTTTGGTTACGCAACCTTACATTTTCCTTAAAGGGCGCGGCCGTCCGGGCGGCTCGTCAATGGATTTCGATCCTGGGCAGCACTGCGTCCAGATCCACCGCGTAGTGGTCCGGCCTGCCTTCTTCCAGGTATACCGGAATCTGAAGCCCGGTCAAAAGCCCGCTGGGATCGAAATTCAGCCCGTCGCTGCGGAATATGTGCATGGTGCCGCGCTCGTCCATATACTGGCAGCTCACCCTCCACAGGTATCGCCCGTTCACTGCGACGGAGGTGTCCTGATAAATCTCCCCCAGCTGTGCATAGACGCGGCGTCCATTTTCAAGCAGCCTCTTTTTTCTGCGGGCGCGGAACACCTGCAGCAGCAAAATAGTGTATCCAATCGCCGCGAACAGGCCGCCAAGTCCTGTAAACATCAGGTTTAAAAAGGCCGGCTGCGAATCCGCGTTCAGAAATCCCACAAGCCCTGTCACCAGAAAGATGGTTCCCACTACGGCCCAGATACCGCCAAACAGATACATAAAGAGTGCCATCCCGTTCATTTTCCTTCTTCTGCCCATCTGCTCTCCCTCCCTTTATCGCCGGTCCGGCGGCGAATCACGTTCCGGCCCCCGGGCCGCCGCTATCCCATATCGCCCGATCCGTTCCTCCGCCAGTTCCATCTCATTCGGCAGCGGCACAAAACCGCAGGCCGCGTAGAGGGTCCTCCCCATTTTGGTGGCCTCCAGGGAAATACGCTCCACGCCCCGGTGCACGGATTCCGCCACCAGAAGCTCCACCATGCGGCGGGCGATCCCCCGCCTGCGGTAGCCGGGTTCTGTGTACATGTTCATAATATATGCCTTTTGTCCGCTGGGATTGTGGCAGGTGGGCAGCACCTGGAAAAAGCTCACGCCCCCGGTTCCGATCAGCACATCGCCGTCATAAGCCAGATAGGCCACATGGCTTCCGTCCGCCAGGGCCCTCCGGTAATACGTGTCAGATTCAGACTCCACCTCCGAAAGTTCCGCCCCTTCCTCCAATCCGTTGGCCGCCCGAAGGACCATCAGACGCGAACGCACCAACTCGTCCAAATCCCTTATATCCGCTTTTCTGTACTTTATCCCCATGGCTGTCCCTCCGTCGTTCATCGGTTCCTTGATTATACTTTGTCGTCAACCGCAGGTTGACGATAAGGGCTGCATTTCCTTGATTATACCATCCCACCGCCGCTTTGGCAAACAGCGCTGAAATTTATCCGACAAAATTGTGCAAAATTTAAATTGACTTTTTCCGATTAACGCGGTAAAATAACCGCAACAAATTGAACAGCTACAGCAGGCTATGACGGGGAAAAGTATTCGGACCGTCTCCTTACAGAGAGCTGCCGGCAGGTGGAAGGCAGCAGGAGAATCCGGTGAAAATCACCCCTGAGCTTTCGGACTGAACGGTTTTCCTGTAAGTCCGGACGGCTGGCGGCCGTTACACCGTCACACATTGTTGGATGTGGCTAAGTGGCTGCCTTTGGCAGCAATCAGAGTGGTACCGCAGAGGAATCGAGCGCCTTTGTCTCTCAGAATATGAGGGACAGAGGCGTTTTTTGTTGAATGCAATGGGCCGGGAATCCCCGGTTCCCCCCTCTCCGCCCGTCTGCTGCGGCAAATCAAGGGAAACTGAAAGGAGAAACAAATTATGAACGCACTGAAAAAACTCAGCAATCTCTTCGGAAGGTACATGGCCGTCATTGTGATCGCCGTGGCGGCCCTGGCTCTGCTGGCCCCCGGGACGGTCAGCTTTATCAAGACCTCCTACGTGAACACGCTGCTGGGAATCGTCATGTTCGGCATGGGCCTCACCTTAAAGCCCGGCGACTTCAAGGTGGTATTTTCCCGTCCCAAGGACGTGATCATCGGCTGTATCGCACAGTTCACCCTGATGCCCCTGCTGGCATTTCTGCTGGCTAAGCTCTTCCGGCTGCCGCCGGAGCTGGCAATCGGCGTCATCCTGGTGGGAACCTGCCCCGGCGGCACCTCCTCCAACGTTATGACCTACCTCTCCAAGGGCGACGTTCCCTTGTCTGTGGGCATGACCGCGGTGTCCACCGTGCTGGCCCCCTTCCTCACCCCTCTTCTGACCTACGTGTACGCGGGTACCAAGGTGGATGTGAATATGGTCAGCATGTTCATGTCCATTATCAAGGTGGTGATCGTGCCCATCGCGGCCGGTTTCGTGATCAACCATTTCTTCTCCCGCTTCACCCAGCAGGTGGTGGATATCCTGCCCCTGATCTCCACCACGGCCATCGTTGCCATTGTGGCGGCGGTCGTCAGCGCAAACTCCGCCAAGATCCTGACCAGCGGCCTGCTGATCGTGGGCGTGGTAATCCTGCACAATGTGCTGGGTTACGCCACCGGCTACAGCGTGGGCAAGCTGTTAAAGCTGGAGCCTGCCAAATGCCGGGCGATCTCCATCGAGGTGGGTATGCAGAACTCTGGCCTGGCCACTTCCCTGGCCGCCACCCACTTTGCCGCTTACCCGCTGGCGACCATCCCCGGCGCGGTGTTCAGCGTGTGGCACAACATTTCCGGGGCCGTGCTGGCCAATCTCTACGCCCGCACCGTCCAGACCGACGAGAGCAAAGCCGAGAAGGCAGTCTCCTGCTAAACCGTCTGAGACGCCGGTTTCCGGCCCGGTCCATTGCATTCAATTAAAAGGCCGTCCGCCGCACAGTGCATTGACTGCGCGGCGGGCGGTCTTTTAATTGAATGCCGCAGGCTGCTGCTGCCTGCGGATGATTGTTCTCTTATTAAGCCCTGGCGGCACGTTGTTCCGGGAATTTCGGATTTTCAAACGTTCTTCTATTATATAGTCGTCCTTTCGACTATGGTCAGGATTACAACTACATTCTATGCTATTATATATCCTGACCAGAAGAGGAGAACCTGTGTGATTACATATGAGCCATTCTGGCGAACCTTGAAGGAGTCCGAAGAATCCACATACACGCTGATTTACAAGCATCACATCTCCAGCTCCACCATTGATCGCCTGCGCAACGATAAACCCATCAACACGACCACCATCAACGACCTCTGTCGTATTCTCAACTGCGATATTCAGGAAGTGATGCGTTACACACCGTCGGACAGAGATCAAAAATTATAAACGCTCCACCCTGAAGCCTCTGTTCGCGCAGGTTTCTTTTTTTTGAATTCGGACGCACTTCCCTACTACAGAATAACGTTTATGCCCCCGCGCAGTCTCCGCCGGAAATAAGCGGCTGGGAAAATATTTTTAACTATACCTGAAAATCCTCTCAACCGCAAGGGCTCTAAAGGTTTTAGAAATCATTTCCAACTCCTTTTGGAAAATTTTTTAAATTTTTTTTAATTTACCTCTTCACAGATGAGAATTTTTATGCTATACTACTTTTCGTTCGGGGCATTAGCGCAGCTGGGAGCGCGCCACACTGGCAGTGTGGAGGTCACGGGTTCGAATCCCGTATGCTCCATTGAGAGACAAGCCATCCATTGCGGATGGCTTTTTTGCTGTATATTTGAATCAGTACCACCGCACCAGGGGCAGATCGTTATTCACGCCCTTTGTGGCCAATACCTGATGCAGGTCGATCACCCCGTTGTGGAAGGTGGCCGCGCAGGAACACAGGTACAACTCCCACATGCGGACGAACTCCTCGTCGAACATGGTCCGCACCTCCTCCTTGTGGGCCCGGAAGTTGTCTGCCCAGCACAGCAGGGTGCGATTGTAGTGGTTGCGCAGATTTTCTACGTCAAGTACATGGAAATTCTGCTCTCCCAGGTAGTAGACCATCTCCCGCAGGCTGGGAACCACGCCGCCGGGGAAAATATATTTCTTAATCCAGGGGTCTCCGGCGTGCTCCTGAAGGCTGCTGATAAAATGGAGCAGAAATACGCCGCCCGGCTTCAGGGCCCGGTCCACACAGCGGATAAACTGCTCGTAGTTGTCCCGCCCCACGTGCTCCACCATGCCCACGCTGACTACCCGGTCAAAAGCGGTTTCCAGGTGCTCCACATCCCGGTAGTCCAGAAGCTCCACCCGGATCAGGTCCTCCAGACCCTCCCGGCGGATGCGCTCTTTACAGCCCTCATACTGTTCCCGGCTCAGGGTGATGCCGGTGGCCTTCACCCCGTACCGCTTCGCGGCCCGCAGGATCAAAAAGCCCCAGCCGCAGCCGATGTCAAGCAGGCTCATGCCCTCTTTTAAGGCCAGCTTTTCCAGGATGTAGTCGGTCTTGTTCACCTGAGCCTGGTACAGGCTGTCCTCCGGGCTTTTGAAATAGGCGCAGGAATAGTTCATGGTCTCGTCCAGCCACAGGCGGTAGAAATCGTTGCCGATGTCGTAATGGGAGCAGACCTCCTTCTGCTGGTTCTTTTTGGAGCTGGAGGTGAACAGTAACTTTTTTAGCGCCGGGGCTCCCGCCTCAAACCGGCTCATCTGCCCAAGGAAATGGTCCAGAGCCTGGTATAAATCCCCCTCGATCTCCAGATCTCCCCGCATATAGGCCTCGCCCAGAGCCAGGGAGGTGCTGGACGCCAGCTCCTTCACCGGAATCTGACGCTTCAGATTCACCACAAAGGCCGGCGTCCCCTCCCCGATCTTGTCTTCATGCCCGTCCATCCGGATCACAAAGGGGTGATCCGAGAAACGGTCAAAAAAATGCACCATGGCGCGCTCTTTAATCAACATTGCAATCTCCATCCTCTCAATCTGTTTTACAGGGGCGTTCCCGACGGAACGGGCCTGTTTCTCTTCCTATTGTTTCCAGATTGAGGGCGGTTTATACGTGGAGGGATGAGAGGTCTTAAGCCGTGCATACCCCCCTGGGCATCGGCAGATCAGCGCTGTCCGCCAAAACGCTTCAGCAACGGTCCCGCCCATGGCCACGCTAAAAATACGGCGCAGATCGCAACAAGTGCCAGGCTGATCGGCCTATGCAAAAAGATTGTCGCAGATCCGGTATACACCATTGCGTTGATATAATTCTTTTCCATCATATTTCCCAGTATGCTTGCCAATATGAAAGGTGCCGTAGGAATATCCAATTTATAGAACAAATAGCCTACAATACCGAAAAACACGGCCACTCCCACATGGAAAATATTATTCTTATAAGCAAAGGAGCCTGCCATACAAAGGGCAATAATCAATGCAGAAAGAATTATCGGATTGATTTTAAGCACCTGTGCAGCTAAATACTTGCAGTACAACAATGCCAGGGGAAGCATAATGATATTTCCAATCAAAAACGCCACCAGAATCAGATATGCAATATCAGGACTCTTGGTAAACAGCGTTGGCCCGGCTACCAGACCATGGATCGTCAGCGCGCCAATAAACAGCGCGGATGTAGAATTTCCGGGAATACCCAGAGAAAGAAGTGGCACCATGGAGCTGGCAACTACCGCATTGTTGGCAGCTTCCGGCGCTGCAATGCCCTCCCACTCGCCCGTACCGAACTTTTTATCCGGATGCAGCTTTTTCTCCATATCATAGGCTGTAAAGATCGCCATCGTCATACCAGCGCCGGGCATACAGCCCAATACACTGCCGATTGTGGATCCGCGCAGCCATACCGGCAAAAGCTGTCTGCACCTTGCCCTGGACGGAAACGCAACCCTGTCCTTTTTCTCGAAAGACACCCCCTGCTGCCGCTTCAATACATCATGTCCGGAAACCCTGTCAACCTTCTCGGCAATCTTAATCACCGACAGAATACCAAATAAGCCAATCATACGCGGGACCAGCGGAATACCGTCCATCAAACTCATGCTTCCAAACGTAAAGCGGCTTAAGCCGGTGGCCGTGCTGATTCCGATGCAGGAAAGCCACAGGCCGAACAGCATAGATAAAAAGTGTTTCCAGCAGTTCCTGCCCGCCATGCCCACAACCGTAGCCAGTCCCAGCACGCCCAGCATAAAATACTCCGCTGGTCCAAACTTCAGCGCGGCAGAAGCCAATACCGGCGAAAGGAAAATCAATACCAGAGCGCTGAACAAGCCGCCAAACACGGAGCTGGTCATGCAGACGCTCAGCGCTTCCAACCCGTGGCCCTTTTTTCTCAACTGATATCCGTCGTATGCTGTCACAACCGCAGATGCCGTTCCCGGAATCTCCAACAGGATTGCCGGTATTGAACCCCCGCATGCAGAAGATACATAGATTCCCACCAGAAGCGCAATCGCAATAGATGGCTGCATGCCAAACGTCACCGGTATCAGCACCGCAATGGTTATACTGTCGTTCAGCCCTGGCAACGCGCCTACCGTAAGTCCCAGCAAAACCCCTGTAAACAGCGCGAGGAATACGGCCGGATCTGTCAGCTGTGCAAGTCCCAATACAAGATTACCCATGCTTCTCTCCTTTTTCTTTTACAATTTAACTATATGTACAGTCTCCTCCGTCCTTCTTATCAGCCTCTCTCATTAAAAAAACAGGGTGGGAAGAGGCACCTTAATCAGCACGTAGAATATCACAAAGACTACCGTTGTGATCAGCAGAGAGGCCATAATCAAAACTATTTTTCTTCGATACCCCAAAAGCCACATGATCGCCATACTCAAAATCAGGGTATCAAAATAAAAACCAATTTTCCCCAGAAGAAAAATATAACCAAACAACGCTGCTATGACTTCTGCCACCTTTGCAAGATTATTTCCGGCAAAGCGGAACCCAACCTGCTTTTTCCGCCACTCTGAAATTCCTTCAATGACGCTGATCAAAAGCATGATCCAGGCAATCAGATTGGGAAACATGGCATCCCGCTCTGACATGAAGCGTGCTGAAAACAAAATATAGGCAGCCAGCAGGAAAAAAGCGGCTGGAACCAGAAATGTCCCTATCTTCTCTTTTTTCATTCCTTCTCCATTTCCCTTCAATCATCAACAAAGCCGGTCTGATTATTTCACATCACCCGACAACAAATAATCCTTCAGTCCGGTGACCAGCTCAGTCTTTTTATCAATAAATTCCTGATATTCCTGGGCGGAGATGCAGCATGGGGTCAAATTTGCTTCCGCCATAGCCTTCTTGAATTCATCACTGCTGCACAGCGCGGTAAACTCTTTCTCCAGATACGCGTACACCTCATCCGGAACCTTGGAATTCACAGCAACGGCGCGGCTGGAAGAATCCACGAGATCATAGCCCTGCTCTGCAAAAGTCGGCACATCCGGGATCGTTTCGGAGCGCACCTTGTCCATCAGCCCAATGGCCTTTACATTGCCGGAAAGAACCGCATCCGCCACTTCTCCTACGGACAGGGTTGCAATGTCCACATGGCCGCCCATCAACTCGGAAATCTGGATTGCGCCCGAATCCTCATGTACGCTGCTGTATTCTATTTTCCGGCCGGATGACTTCTCAAGCTCTGATGTCCATTGCAGCACGCGAATGTGGCTGGATGTGCCAAAACCGGTATCATTGATAATGATCGTGTTATCCTTCGCATATTCAAGAAGTCCTTCCACATCATCAAAGGGGACATCCGGACGGGCTATCATCACGATGGGATCCGTATTCGAACAAATCAGCACCTTGAAATCATTCATAGTGAAAGAGACATCCTTCAGAATCGGATTAGTGATGGCCGAAGCCGCCAGCCCCAGCAACGTGTATCCATCCGGCTTCGCTGTGTTGACAATGTAATTCTGGGCAATGACTCCCCCGCCGCCCGGCATATTCTCCACTACAATATTGGCGCCGTCAAAATATCCGTTTTCCATGGCTACCTTGGCCATTACTCTGGCGTAGATATCGTTTCCTCCGCCCGCATCGTACGGGACGATAATCCGAATATCATTCTTCGGAAAATCCAGGTCCGATTCCATTTTTACAGCTTCCATAGCCGCTACCGTCACTGTTTTTGCCGCCGTATCCGCCGCCGAATTGCCCTGGCTGCACGCGCTCAGACATAAGGCTGCGATCATTCCCGCTATAATCCATCTTTTTTTCATGTTCATTACCTCCTCATCTTATCTATAGTCCTATGTTTCATATCCCGACAGACGTTTCAGATACTCCTCCGGCGCGTTGCCAAACACATGGTCTTTGGCAATCAGCACGGTCACCGGCGCGTTGGAATGCCGGATAAACAACGTGTCATGTCCCACGCATAACCCCAACACAATATTGAAATCTGTTTTTGCTTCATTCAGCATCTCGGCCTGAGCGATTGGATTACACATGGCTTTACAACTGGGTGGCGCGCCAATCTGCGCCCTGTCCATATGACCCACCTTGCAGATGATGCTCTCCACTTCAAAGCCTTCCGCTTCCAACAGCCTGTCCAGCGCTCTTGCCGCGTCTTTCAGGGTAATGCAAAACGCCAGGCCGATCTTTTTGAATCCGCATTCTCTTGCAAAATGTATTGTCTTGAGTACCCGGCACTCGCCGTGGTCCGGGCTGACCATTCCCGACACCCGGGCCATCAGCAAATTTAACGGTTCCTGGTACTCCTCCATATAAATATTATGTTTTGGCGAATACGTGGGACACTGCTTCGGATAACTTCCCTCTTCACCAAGTTTTTTAGCGCAGTTCTTAACTCCGCATTTCGCACAATACAGCATAATTACCCCCTGTTATGTAGTTCTTTAAAACCGCTTCCGATACTGTTCATAAATCCGATCCAGTCCCTGCCGCAGCGTGCTGATCGGACAGCCGATATTCAACCGGATAAAGTCTTTTCCCTCCGGCCCAAAACTGTCTCCTCTGCTGATGCCGACCTTGCAGTTATGGATAATAAAGCCCGCCAGCTCGTCTCCACAGATGCCAAGCTGCGAGCAGTCCAGCCACAGTAAATATGTCGCCTCCGGTTCCACCAGTTTAATTTTAGGCATCCTCTCGTTTAAATAATCCCGCACAAAATCAACATTATTTTCCAAATAAAGCAATAGCTGTTCCAGATAATCGTCGCATTTTGTGTAGGCCGCCTCCAGAGCAGGCATGGCGAAAATATTCTGCTGAATGCTGCGGTTTTTCTTAAACCGGCTGTTCAGCATTTCCCTCAGCCCTTTATCCGGCGCTACAATAACAGAAGTTCGGATTCCCGCACAGTTAAAGGTCTTGGACGGCGCAAAGCATGTGATAATATTCTTCTTCATAGCCTCAGTTCCCAAGGTCCCCATTGGTACGTGCTTATTTCCGTAAAGCATGATATCCGAGTGAATCTCGTCACATACGACCACAACCCCATTTTCCTTGCAAATGCTGGATATCTGATACAGCTCTTCCTCCTTCCATGCGCGTCCTACTGGGTTGTGAGGACTGCACACCAACATAAGCTTTGCCTTCGGATCCTCCGCTCTCCGGCGCAGATCCTCAAAATCCATCGTATAAGCGCCGTCCCTGTAGATCAGGGAGTTGTCGCTGATCTCCCGTCCGTTATCCTCAATGGCAAATGCCATAGGGTGATAAACCGGCCTGGAAATGATCACTTTATCTCCCGGCTCTGTGACCGCCTGAATCATCGTATTGAATACCGGAACAATTCCCGTGGCAAATACCAGCCACTCCGGTTTCAGTTTCCACCCATGCTGCTTGTCAATCCAGCGGATGGTCGATTCAGAAAATTTCGGCGTCACATAAGGATAGCCGTAAATAGGGTGCTTTGCCCGTTTGACGACGGCGTCAATCAACGGCTGAGGACAAGCAAAATCCATATCCGCCGTCCACATCGGAAGAGCCTGCGCCTCCCCGATCCTTGCCTCCACATTATCCCACTTAGAAGAACCGGTATGGTACCGGTCGATCACTTGGTCAAAATCATAAATCATAATTGGCTGTTCCTCATTTCTGATTCTTAACGCGTATCGAATCTGGTTGATAGCCTTATTGTAAGAGAATACGGGGCAGAAATAAAATTCATTCTTTTTCTCGCGCCCATAAATTGTTTTTATCGCTCGTTCTCCTCAATCAGACGAATAATTTCCTGCGCTGCCACGGACAGATATCCATTTTCCGGACGGACCAGACAAACGGTCCAGAACGGCCGGTATCGTTTTGGAATCGAGTACACCTCGCAGTTTGCCACGTCGATCAGCTCCCCTATATACTGTTCATTGATAAACGCCATTGCGTAGCCGATCTCCACAAGGCGCTTGGAGGTTTCAAAATTTTCAATCTCCATCACGATCTTCGGAATCACGTTCGCCCGATTTAATATGGCGTCCATACAGCGGCGCAGACAGTGCTTCCGGCTCTCCAGAACAACCGGCTGTTGTTCCAGATGCTTCAGATCCAGAACTGGATACGGATATCCGGTCATACGGGTCGCCTGGCCGGCATACCCGCTCCCTCTGTGCGTCAGAATACAGATGTAGTCCTTTTTCAACACCTGATAGGACAAAAACTGCCCGCCCATGCAGGCAGCAGCCTCCTCCACGCAATGGACCACAGCAAAATCCAGCTGCCGCAGGCTGACCATCTCCTCCAGAACAGAAGAACTCCCCTCTTTGATCTGAATTTCCACGTTGGGATATTTGGCAGCGAATTCTCTCATGATCATTGGCAGCAGCATCGTGCAGATATTGCGGGTCATGCCGATGCGCACGCGCCCGCCGCGCATCTCGCTGATATCCACCAGCTTCTGTTGGAAATCGTTGTATATATCTAAAATATCCACTGCCATGGCATAGTATATTTCCCCCGCGTAGGTCATCTTCATTCCCTCCTGGGTCCGCTCAAACAGCCTGGCACCTATGCTCTTCTCCAATATTTTCAGACAGTGGCTTAGAGCTGGCTGGGTCATAAACAGCTTACTTGCCGCTGAAGTAATGTTCTTCTCCTCTGCGATGGTTTTAATATATAAAAGTTCTTTATCTGTCATTTTTCCCCCTCCCAAAACACGGTTTATGGACTCCATAAATTTTTGCGAAAAAGCGGCAGGTATCGCCCATGGTGAGCGAAACACTGCCGCCTCTGTTAAAATATATCTCTACAGATACAACGGATATACAACTGCAATGTAGACTATGGAAACAACTGTGGCAATCACCGTCAGCAATACGCCGGGTTTCACAAAATCCATAAAATTGTAACCTCCCGGCTCCACCGCCATGGCGTTGGCCGGCATAGCGATAGGAGTCGCAATCGCCATAGTGGCCGCCATGCGGACACAGATCAGAACGGCCTTCGGGTTCATGCCAAGACCGGCTGCGATTGTCAATGCAATGGGTGCGAACAGATACACAGTAGCCGAGTTGGACATGCATAATGTCACAGGCACGACCAGCAGAAAGAAAAAGCAAATAATCAGCACCGGATTCTGAATACCGGACAGAAATTTCAGGGACATATCTCCGATCATCTGCGCAGCCCCGGAATTTTCAAGCGCCGTAGAAACCGGCACCATACATGCGTAAATCATAATACCGCTGATCGGAATTGACCGCGTAGCCTCTTTCACTGTAACCAATTTAAAGACGACCGCAATCCATGCGCCGATTACCGCCGTAACCGCCAAATTCACGCCGATCTTTTCCTCGAAGTACATGAACACCACCGTCAGAATCAGAACCAGATAGCTCAGATATTTCTTCCATCGCGGAGCAGAGGCAACACCATCATTTCCGTCTTTACTGCCGGCGTAGTTTTCATCCAGCTCATTTCTGGGTTGGTCCGGAAGCAGCTTATAGCCGATTGTGGCCATATAGACGGCGGAAATCACAATCAGAAGCAGGGATAATGGCGCCAGTTCGAAAAACGACATGGTCTGGCCGATATTCATATCTTCAAGAGACTGTTTCAAGAACAAGGTAGAATTAGAACCCACCGTTGTGATGCCGCCGCCAAAACAGCAGCCCAAAATAATCGGATACATCAACTTGCTTCTGCGAAAACCAGTTGATGTACAGATTCCCAGCACCAGAGCAATTAATAGGGCAGCACATCCGGTGTTGGACAAAAATCCTGAAAGCACACCGGATACAATCGTGATTGCAAAAATAAACGACCGCTCTGTCCTGGCGATCTTCTTCAGCACAACCCCAATCTGAGCGGCAGCCCCAGTGCGGAACATCGCCTCACCAATGATCGCCATCGCCGCAATAATCATAACATTGGTACTTCCAAATGATTTAAACGCTTCCTTTGCATCAATGGCGCCAGTAAAATAACATGCCACGCACACCAGCATTGCCGTCGCAGGCAGGGGAATCAGCTCTGTCACAAACAGCACTAATGCCACCGCAATAATTATCAAAACTAATACACTTTGATCAATCCCCAACATAAAACCCTCCATCTCCTGTTTTCTTGTGTCTGTTTAATTTTTTCTTTAAGGCCTTAAGCTTTCCAACGAGATCATTATAAAAAAACATCCTGAAAATCCCACAAATAAGAATCTTATGTTTTTTTAAGAATTCCTCAGTTTAAATTGAAATTTCATATAGAATCGTTTAAAATAGGAATAGTTTTGGAAGGAGCTTATGATATGAGCGCGACTCGCATCCTGATTGCAGATGATGATCAAGAAATTTTAACAATTACCTCCCGTTCACTTCAGAGCCAGGGATATCTGACGTTTGAATGCCGCAACGGAATCGATGCCTATCAGGCCATTGTCAGTCAGCCTTTTGACCTGATTCTTCTGGATATCAATATGGAGGGTCTGGATGGTTTTCGTATCATCCAGAAGGTGCGGGAACAGCAGATCTTCACCCCGATATTGATTATCACCGGCAATGCCGAAGAGTACAACGAGGTCTTCGGACTAAGCATCGGAGCAGACGACTATATCATCAAACCGTTCCGCCCTTCCGCACTGTGCGCAAGAGTAAAAGCACTGCTGCGCCGCCAGCAGCAATTCCAAAAAGACAATGCGACCCTGAAGGCCGGCCCCTTTCAGATGGACAGAGAGAGCTATTCCTTTTATAAAAATAATGTTGAGCTTGTCCTGACCCCCAAAGAGCGCCTTCTCATGCAGCATTTTCTCCATAACGTCAATCATGTCTTTTCAAAGGAGCAGCTTTACACCGCTGTTTGGAAGGATAACTGCGTGGATGACAACACGGTCATGGTCACGATTCGCAATCTCAGGCAGAAAATCGAAGATGACCCCAAGTCGCCCAAATATCTTTTAACCGTTTATGGGATCGGGTATAAATTTGTTATTACACAGTAATGAGCCGTTGGCTTCACCAACGGCTCATTACATCCGGTTAATCGCTATATTTATGGGAATTGATTGGTTAGCGCTTCCACATCTGTGCTGGAAAATGGTTTCTTCAAATACCCTGCGATAATTCCCCTCTCCTTCAACTCCATAATTTGTCTGGTTACTACGTCCGTAATGATGAAGATATGGATTCCGGGGTGATTCCGGCAGACATACATAAAAAATTCATTATCTTCAATATCGCAGTAACCGCTCTCCAGAAAAATATATTTGTACTCACCGCCATGGGCTTCTAATTCCTTCACGCCTTCCCTGGTTACATTGACCACCTTGCTCTCATAGCCAAATTTCTTGAAATACTTTACCTCATCCAACTTTTTTCTGTCCGACAACAGCATAATTGAGCGGGTCGTTCCATTCTGTTCCGCCTTGGGTTTCTGCCCTCTGCATGGCAAATATACGGTAAAACGGCTGCCCGCTCCCACCTCGGTCTCGACCTTAATATCCCCTCCGTGCTGGCAAACTATATCATAAGAGATGCTGAGGCCAAGGCCGCTTCCCTCTCCCGCCGGCTTTGTGGTGTAAAAGCTGTCAAAGAGATGCTCCAAAATGGAAGTATCCATCCCACAGCCTGTATCCGCCACTAGGATGCGCAAAAAAGAGCCGTCATATCTGGAGACGCCGACGTTCTCGGGAACCGCCCCTCTCTCCACCCGGTCAACCGCTACCAACAGAGTCCCCCCTGTCTCTTTCATTGCATCCCGTCCATTGCTGCACAAATTCCACAAAACTTCCTGGAGCTGTGTCTGATTTCCATACACCCAGGCCTGATCCAGCAAAATATTCATCTCAAACTGAATCTGTTTCGGCAGAATCATGGCCACTGCCTCCAGCCATGCAGGCAGTTCCTTGATGATATCAAAGTATTCGTATTCTGCGGCCGCCTTCTCATGGCGGCTTAATTTTGCAATCTGGTCCGTCAGCTGGGAGGCTTTTTCCGCATATTCCATGATCTTTTCCACATCCCGCTTAGCTTTATCCGGCAAACGCTCATCCAGAAGCAGAAACTCCGCATGACCCAGAACCGGCATCAGGAAATTCCGGAAATCATGGGCTATCTTACCGGTCATGGTGCCGATCTGACTCAATTTTCTCGCATGCATCCTCTGTTCCCGCTCCCGCCCCAACTCGCTCATGGCTTCATTTAATTCATGGAGATAGTGATTCTCACGAACCATCTTTTTATGTTCCTCCCCCGCCCGGTTCAAGCGAAACAAGAGCCCTCCAAACAGCAGCAGCACGCAGGCGCTCAGCCCGATTCCTTTGTACATAAACTGCTGAAGCGGAACCATATAAGTCTGATAATCCAGATTAATGGTCACTACCCAGAACTCATGATCCAGATACAGAGGAGTGAAGGTCGCCACCTTCTTTCCACGTTTAATTTCCTTTTCTCCGAACCAGTAGGAATCATACACATAAGTGTCTTCCTTCCCCGACAGCTGCATCGCTTCCAGCCTGTCCAGATACGTCAGATCAAGATCCGGATATTTTTCCTTTCTGTCCCGGACCATATGCAAACCAACTTGCTCTGGATTTTTATGGGAGAGAATATAGCCCTCCTGATTTTTCAGCGCTACATATCCGTTCTCCTTCTCATCCTCCACCACCTTGTTAAGGTAACCGCGTATTTCATCCATATCCATCAAAAGAATCAGATAATATTCCGGTTCTCCGGTCAACGGCTTTATAATGGGAATGGTATATTCATGGGTACCGATCAGAAAGGCCTTTCCCAGGACCGTCTTGTCTCCCAGTTCATTGGAATTGGGGTAAGTTTCCTCTGTCCAAAAAGAATCCTCACCCTCGGCCCTCACGTCTTTTATGATTTTTCCAGCCCGGTCGGCCAGCAGTATCTGATGTCTTCTGTCTGGAGCCATGTCCAGATACTGGCTCATCCAATGCCCCAGTTCCTGCAATTTTTCCTCTCCCGCCATAGCCGCCGTTTCTTTTGCCAACAGATAGGGATTAAAAAACTGGTCCAGTCCATCCTTTTCCCCATCAAGCCGCTCCTCCAGCCCATAGGTCACTACTTTGGCCAACCGCAAAAATTCCTTCTGCTGTTCTTCAACCAGATACCGGTTGTATGCATAGAAATTTTTAACGATCAAAATAAACAGCAATACTGTAGCAATTCCTATCAGAAGATATTCCTTTTTCAAATGAATTTTTGGTCTCACCCTCCACCATCGTCCTTTACCTGCAATTTAATGTCGCGTATTTTTATTGTACATGTTTTTTCCTTATCGCGCAAGAAATTACATTATAGCCCACATACATAAAAAACGCCGCCGGCTCACAAAACGCGCACCGGCGGCATATCCTATGTTCCTTAATCCTCTTTAATTTTAACGATCACTTTCTTAATCGGAGCCGGCTGGCCGTTCATGGCCTTTGGCTTATGTGCATCCCATGGATTGAAAATCAGATACTGGTCGGGGCCTGCCACAATCTGAAGGCCGGGAGTGGAATTCTCAAAGAACACCACATCCTTGTCCGGATTGTAGGGAGTTTTCACCGTCATCTCGTGAACCGGCGCATAGGTCATGATCTCGCTGCCCTCGATCACGTACTGGATGTCGGTGTAGTGCTCATGAGCCTCATACTTGGCCTCGTCCCAGGGAATCGTGGTGTAAGCGGTCACGTTGGCGTAAACGTCCTTGCCGTCGATCTCGTACTTGCCCGGCTCCAGTGCCTTTAAGTCGGTATTCTGCAAAAATGCGACCGCCTTGGCATATCTGCCTTCGATTCCTAAGTTCTTGTAAAAATCCAGGTTCTTCTTCTCATCAAAAATCATCGTCCCAATTCTCCTTTATCCCATGTGCCCGAAAACATTATCCCGCCCCGGACCACATCTAGTATACACCCAAACCACGGACAAACTCAATCCCCGGATTCAAAAAATCACGTTCCCACATTGTTTAGAGGGACACTATTTAAAAAATTCGTGGCCGTCATGGGCGAACAGATAGTCCAGGTGGCGGTCAAACCACGAGGCCGCGCTGCCCGAGCCCTTGCGGTTCATAAAAAACAGGGCTCCCTGAGAGTAATCCTCTCCGTCCAGGGCACGGTTCACACATTCGATGGTCTCCGCCGTCACCTTCACGGAATTGATGCTCCCGTTGGATACCGGCTGGAACTGGGATGGGGCGTAGACCACCTCGGTCACGCTGTCCGGAAATTCGTCCGACAGCACCCGGTTAATGATCACATCCGCCACCAGTATTTTTCCGCGCGCATCGCAGATTCCGGCTTCGGCCTGGACAATGCGCAACAGTACCTGGTAATCTTCCTCGGTGTACTTGATGCGCCTGGCCGCTCTGCGCTTCTCTTCCGCCTCACGCTTTGCCGCCTCCGCCTTCTTTTTTGCTTCCTCCGCTTCTCTGCGCGCTCTCTCTTCTTGCTGCTGCTTTAAAATCTGTTTTTTGAGGGCTTCGATCTCCGCCTGGGCGGCTCTCTCCTCCTCCTGCTTTTGTCGGACGCTCTGCACAAGCAGGTCGCCAACTAATTGCTGTCCGACACTACCCGCGTCTGTGAGTCCGATTTGTATTTTTGCTTCTGTGCTACCTGTGATTCCCTGGTCCGCGGGTTCTTCCTCTGCTTCCGCTTCGCTGTCACCGTTTTCTTCTATAACAGGGGCCGCCATGGCGTTTTTACCGCTGCCGCCAAATCCATTGGCTGAAAAAGAGATCACGGCTACCACCATAACTCCGGTGACGATCACGGAGGAGGAGCGATACATCTGTTTGGTCACCTTGACTGCAAGGGACTTCACAAACAGAAATACGGACTCAAAGAATGAACGCAATATCAGCATACATACTCCTCTTTCCTGAAAGTCGAAATTTCTTATTTCTCGCTTTCCTTAATTGTGGGCTTTCTCCCACTTTTACCTCATTTTCCGGGGATGTATGGGTAATTATATGGGATTTGATCCCGTGCTGTCAATGGTGATTTAATATATTTGTTACATTTTTCCGCAAGGTTTTTTATCCCCCTGGTCTTATTGTATGTTTATGATATATTTTGCTTTGTTTTATCGTTATATATCATGCATTTTTGCCATTGATATTTTACAATAGTGTTACATTATTATTAATTTTTAATCGATGTATATTTTTTACTTTTTCTGTAATTAAATTTATGTAAACTTATTTTTACTAAAATAGTATATATTTTACATTTTAGTTCCTGCTTTTTCCTGTCATATTCTGTCGTTCAAAAAGTATGCATCCCCCACTTTGGGCATTTTTTCATAAAAATGGACGGGCGGTTCTGCTGATTTTCCGTCCCTCCAATCGAATCTGCCCGGATGATGGATCCGTCAAAATTTTGTCATATCTTTTGTGCACTTATTCCAAAATGTGGTTTCTTCATTGAAAAGTGTTTGACTTGGAGCGAATACTTTGATACATTAAAGTTCAGAACTTTTAATCATTAAAGTTATCAAAACAGGCCAACGGATGTTCTCCCCGGCGGCCGGGCGAAACACAGGAGGAACATTCCATGTTTATTAAAATTATGCTGCTCGTCATTTTCTTTTCCATCATGATCATTGTCGGCTTCTGCTCCCGCCGGCACGCCACCAACGTGAACGATTTCGTGCTGGGCGGCCGGGGCGTTGGGCCCTGGCTCACGGCCTTCGCCTACGGGACGTCCTACTTTTCCGCAGTGGTGTTCATCGGCTACGCCGGACAGTTCGGTTGGAAATACGGGCTGGCCTCCACCTGGATCGGCCTGGGCAACGCCCTGATCGGAAGCCTGCTGGCCTGGGTGGTGCTGGGAAGGCGCACCCGCGTGATGACAAAGCATCTGTCCGCCTCCACCATGCCGGAATTTTTCGGCAGCCGGTTCGACAGCAAAGCGCTGAAAATCGTAGCCTCTGCGATCATTTTCGTGTTCCTCATCCCCTACACGGCCTCCGTGTACAACGGCCTGTCCCGTCTGTTTGGGATGGCCTTCGACGTGCCATACACGGCCTGCGTGGTGGCGATGGCTTGTCTCACCGCGGTCTACGTGATTCTGGGCGGATACATGGCGACGGCCATCAATGACTTTATCCAGGGAATCATCATGCTGGCCGGGATCGTGGCCATTATCGCCAGCGTGTTGAACGGCCAGGGCGGCTTCACCGCCGCGGTGGGAAAGCTTGCCCAGATTCCCAGCGAAGTGCCCGCCACCCTGGGGCAGCCGGGTGCGTACACCTCCTTTTTCGGCCCTGACCCCTTAAATCTGCTGGGAGTGGTCATTCTGACCTCCCTGGGTACCTGGGGACTTCCGCAGATGATCCACAAATTTTATACCATCCGCAGCGAGAAAGCCATCGCCACCGGCACGGTGATTTCCACCGTATTCGCCATCGTGATCTCCGGGGGCAGCTATTTCCTGGGCGGCTTCGGCCGGCTGTTTGACGGCCCGGCTGTATACAACGCGGCAGGGGGCGTGGCCTACGATTCCGTTATCCCGGCCATGCTCTCCGGCCTGCCGGACCTGTTGATCGGAATCGTGGTCATGTTGGTGCTCTCCGCCTCCATGTCCACCCTATCCTCCCTGGTGCTGACCTCCAGCTCCACCCTGGCGCTGGATTTCATCAAGGGGAACCTGATTAAAAACATGAAGGACAAGACCCAGCTGATTCTCATGCAGGGGCTGATCCTGGTATTTATCGTGATCAGCGTGGTACTGGCCCTGGACCCCCCGGACTTTATCGCCCAGCTCATGGGAATCTCCTGGGGCGCCCTGGCCGGAGCCTTCCTGGCCCCCTTCCTCTACGGCCTGTACTGGAAAGGCGTGACCCGGGCCTCCGTCTGGTTCAGCTTCCTCATCGGCGTGGGAATCACGGTGTCAAACCTGTTCCTTCATTATATAGCTTCGCCCATCAATGCAGGCGCAATCGCCATGGTGGCCGGACTGATCGCCGTGCCCCTGGTATCCTTAATCACCCCCAAGCTTCCCCAGGGGCTGACGGACGGGGTGTTCTCCTGCTACAATGATCTGGTGGAAGCTACTACAAGGAAGGTGCTGCCGGAGGATAAGGACTTTGACTCGCCGGCGTTTCGGAGGAGAAAAAAGTAAAACTGTCAAAACTCATCAAAAAAGACAGGGAAACTTGGCAAAACTCAAGTATCCCTGTCTTTCCGCATCCGAATCGATCTGTTTCACCCCACCCTCAACTTCATCACCACCTTCAAAAACCTCTGCCTCTCCTCCGTATGCGCCACAGCCTGGTGCCCGTCCCAGGGAAAGGCGGCGTAAAACATGCCTTTTGTGATTTTCACCACATGGTCCCGTTTTCCTGTCAGCCGCTCGGCGTCCTTCTCCTCCTGGTAAGGTATCACGGTCTCCAGTTTGCGGATATCCTCCCAGGCCATCTCCTCGCTGCCCTCCGCCATGATCTGGACGTCGATGTAGTTTCTGTGGGCCTCGAAGGTCCCCTCCGAGATGGGCCTTGTCTCGCCCTGCTGCACCAGGAAATATCCGCCCTCAAACTCATACCGCCCGGGCACAAGGCCGGCGGCGTTTTTCACTGTTTCAACCGCCTCCAGACCCTTCCTCAGGTTCGGCAGGAGCGCCTCATACTTCAAAATATTGTCCACATGATCGATTATCATTTCACAACCGCCTCCTCTCTCACAGCGAAAACTGAATTCCGCAGAAGGCGAAATACAGCACCGGCAGCAGCACCCCCTGTACCCGGGAAAGTCTGCCCCGGATCAGAGCCGGAACCGTCAGCAGCAGCATAGCCGCCAGCATAACCGGGATGTCCAATACCAGGGAAGCGTTCTGCCCGAAGAGCACTGCGCTTTTGGGAACGCTGAAGGGGGCCAGGGATACGGAAACGCCGCTGACCAGCACCAGGTTGAACAGATTGGCGCCGATCACATTTCCCAGGGAGAGCGCGCCGTGTCCCTTCACCAGGGAGGTGATGGCCGTCACCAGCTCCGGCAGGGAGGTTCCGAGAGCCACGAAGGTCAGCGCGATCACGGATTCCGGCACGCCCATAGCCTGGGCGATCAGCGTCCCGTTCTCCACCAGCAGCTTAGCGCCCACCGCGATGAGTATTGCGCCGATTACCAGCAGCACCAGATTGATCCCCAGTGACCGTTCATTTTCCTCCCCGTCCTCCGGGGCCTGGGGGCTGTTTTTCATCTGGGACACCGTGGTAAACATATAGACCACAAAGATCCCCAGCAGCACAAACCCGATGGTCCGGCTGAAATATCCCAGGAAATAGGCCACCCCGGTGTAAATGACCGCTGCGATGAAGAAAAACAGCACCGGCGTGCGCAGGGTCTCCCGGTTGATTTTCCCCGGCTTGATGGCCACGGTGATGGCTGCGATCAGCGCGGTATTGCAGATTACGGAGCCGATGGCGTTTCCGTAGGCCATCTCGCTGTGGCCCGTCAGCGCGGAGGTGGTGGAAACCATAACCTCCGGCAGCGTGGTTCCGATGGAGACCACGGTGGCTCCGATCAACAGCTCCGGCAGATGAAATTTACGGGCAATGCCCGTGGCACCGTCCACAAACCAGTCTCCGCCCTTGATCAGGCAGATCAGGCCCACGATAAACAGCGATACACAAATAAACATGCTCATTTCTCCTTTGACTTAGGGACGGCTGGCCGGAAATTGCTTCCGGCCAGCCGTCTGAATTGTTACACTGGGAAAACCTGTTACTTCGGAAAAAACTTACTGCAGCGGAATCTCTCTACATCGGGAAAATCACAGCCGCCGCCACGCTCAGCGCGATAATGCGGATCAAATACATGGGCACCGTAAATTTCCAGAATTCCGGCAGCTTATATTTGCCCATGCCCATGATCATGGCGGGCATTCCGTCGATGGGCATGTAGCCGCCCTGCCATCCCGATACCACCACTGCGGCAGCGGCTGCGGTGGGGTTTAAGCCCAGGCTCATGCAGGCCGCGATGGCGATGGGGGCGAATATGTAGACGGAACCCATGTTGGAACCGGTGAAGGTCGCGCAGGTACTGGTCAGCAGTGCGAACAGGATGATGACCAGAAGCGGCGCCACACTGGTGCCCAGGGCGGTTGCGATGGCTTCGCCGATCATGGCCGTAAAGCCGGAATTGGCCAGGGCGTCGGCCACACCGATGACGCCTGCCATCATCAGGATTACCGGAGCGAACATATTCTCGCGGAACTCCTTAAAATCAACCACTTTCATGAAGAGCAGGGCCATGGCGGACAGGCCGGGGATCACATAGGCCATGTTGCCCAGGGTGTTGATGAGCATCATGCCCACCACGCTGACCACGAAGGCCACAACGGTTACTTTTTCTTTCCAGGGCTCCATGGGAACCGCTTTGGTCTTTTCAATCTTAGCCTGAGCATCCATCTCGGCCGCCGCGATGGGGTGGTCGGGAAGCAGCCGGTAGGCCACCAGGGACCAGACCAGGAAGGCCACGGCCATGGCGAAGTTCACCGCCGAGAATTTGATCATGGAAACCGGCTCCATAAAGCCCGCGGTTTCCAGAACAGAGCTCACCACGCCGTAATAGAGGGCCACGTTGATGGGGATCAACGGATGGTTGGTGGCGAAGCCCAGAGGCATCATCAGCTTGGAGGTGGGCATTTTCTTGGTGTAGGGGATGGTGGAAATCAGGGACAGAATCAGCACATAGTAGCCGGTATTTCCGCCGCCCACCAGACTGGCACCCACCATGACCACGATCACCAGCAGTGCGTAGCTCTTGTAGCCGCCTCTGTTTACCAGGGCGATCAGGGCTTCCTTTACCTTATCCATGGCCCTGGTCTTCTGTACGCCCGCCAGTACCACCATGAAGCTGGCGATCATAATCACGCTGGAATTTGTGAATCCGGCAAATGCCTCGGGCACGGTGGACAGTCCCGTTACCACCAGCAGCATACAGGCCAGAAGGGGCGGCGCGCCGAAGGGGAGTACGTCGAACATGATCAGCCCGATCATGATCACCAGGATTGCGAGGGCAAGAATCATTTGAATTGTCATTTTATCTTCCTCCTTCTCACTGGACCTTGGCTGAGGTCGGATTGTAGAGGCCTACCGTCTCGCGCTTTTTGCCCATGACGTCCTCCTCCGTAAAGCTCATATATTTCACGCTGAGGCGGTCCTTGTAGGCAAAGGCCAGGTGGAGCCTGCCGTCTCTGCCCTGCATGATATAGGGATACTCGTACTGCCGGTTGTTGGTCTTGTTCTCGTCTCCCATGTAGCCCTCGCCCCGCTCCATATAGCGGATCATGGGGAAGGTGAGTCCGCCGTCCTCGGACAGCGCCACGGCTACGGGGCAGCGCAGGCCAGGCCAGGAAGCGATGCCCGGCGTGGGACAGGGCGTGCAGGTGGGATTGTAGGCGACGGCAATTCTTCCGCTCTGCAGCTTCACTGCGCTGATGCTGGAGTTGTTGTTGGGCAGAACCGTGGGAACCGGCTTGGTCCAGGTGTCGCCGTAGTCTAGGGACTCGCTGCGGTAGATATTGTCCGCAGCGCGGCTTCTCATAAAGGCTGCCAGATGGCCCGGCTCCAGCTCCACCACGTTGGCGTGAACCGCGCCGTTGCTCTCGGGCATATCCACCATTTTCCAGGTTTTACCCTGGTCGTCGGAGATACGGAAGGCGGTGGGATCGCCGGTGAGCCCCAGTTCGGAGTCCGTGCAAATCCAGTTTCCGAAGATCCAGCGCCCGTTGGAGAGCACCTGGATGGGCTGCCGGCAGAAGCTTCCCTCCTCCGGGAATACGGTCTCGTAGTCGCTCCAGGTCTCGCCGCCGTCCGCGCTCTTCTGGCAGCGGATCACAGAGGTAAACTGCATGTTGTCCTTGCCCTCAACTCTGGAAAGCTGGGAGGTGTACATGGCCCAGACCATTCCGTCCGGCCCGGAAAACAGCGACGGGTTCTGCTCGCTCCGCTCGGGATCATGGGATACCAGAACCGGCTCCTCCCACCGGTCCGCTCCCTTTTTCAGGCGGGCGCAGATCACGTTCACATCCGCGTTGCCCTCAAAGGAACCTGCGAACCAGACGCACAGCATATCCCCGTTTTCCAGCTCCAAAAGCCCCGGTCCGTGGGCGGTCTTGTAGCCCCCCGGCGGAAGAACCGCCTCCACAGTCCCCATTTCCTCGTTCCAATACATTGTTCCGTCCGGTGTCAACCCTGGCAATTTTGCGTATTCCATAATCGTTCCCCTTCCTTTTTTTACGGTATTATTCTTTGGTTTCAGCCATGCGGATGGCGTAATCCATGGCGTTGATCAAACTCAGCTCGCTGGCAAGGCCCGTGCCCGCCTGGTCAAATGCGGTTCCGTGATCCACGGAGGCCCGGATGATGGGCAGGCCCAGGGTGATGTTCACTCCGGCCACCGCGTCCCATTTCTGTGCTTCGTGGTTGTATACAAAGCCCACCACCTTTAAGGGAATGTGCCCCTGATCGTGGTACATGGCCACCACAATGTCGTACCAGCCGCCCCTGGCCTTGGAGAAAATGGTGTCCGGCGGAACCGGTCCGTCCGCCAGGATGCCCTCGGCTCTGGCCGCCTGGATGGCCGGGGTAATCTCCTCGATCTCCTCCCGTCCGAACATGCCGTTCTCGCCGCTGTGGGGGTTGAGGCCCGCCACGCCGATCTTCGGCTCCGGAATTCCCAGCTTACGGCATGCCTGGTGGGCGATGCGGATCACCTCCAGAACGCGGTCCTTCTTCACCCGGTCGCAGGCTTCCCTGAGGGAAACGTGGGTGGACACATGGACCACTCTCAAATTCTCGTGGGCCAGCATCATGGTGTATTTCTTTGTGCCGGTGTAGTCCGCGTAAATCTCGGTATGGCCGGAGTAATGATGTCCCGCCAGGTTCATTGCCTCCTTGTTCAGCGCGTTGGTCACCGTGGCGTCCACCTGTTTGTCCATGGCCAGCTCAATGACCTTCTTCACATACTGGAAGGCCGCGTTTCCGGCCATTGCGGAGACCTCTCCCCGCTTCAGCTCCTTCATGTCCACCATACCCATGTCGTAGACGTCGATGCTGCCGTATTCGTACAGCGCTTCGCTTACGTCCCCGATCTTATGGATTTTCAGCTTGCCGGAGAGTCCGGTAATCTTTAAGGCCTCCTCCATCACTGCGGCGTCTCCCACCACCAGCGGCTTGCAGCGCTTATAGACCGCCGGGTCGGACAATGCCTTCGCGGTGATCTCCGGGCCGATGCTGGCCGGATCTCCCATGGTAATACCGATTATTTTCATAACTGCCGTTCTCCTTTCCTGGACTGTCACTTATTTTTATACTCCCCGTAGTAGGTGTCGATGGTCTTTTGGATCGCTTCCACCGCCTCCTGGGGCAAGATGCCGAAGGGCTTTCTGCAGGGCCCCACCGGCTGTCCGATCAGGTTGGTGGCGCACTTGACGACGGAGTTGGGGTTGCCGTATTTAAAGCATTCCCGGATTTTAGAAATGGCGTTCTGGGCTTTCTTCGCGCCCTCCATGTCCCCCCGCAGATAGCTCTGGTAAATGTCCACCATAACCGTGGGAAGGATGTTGGCGATTGCGGTGATCCCGCCCTTGCCGCCTGCCAAAAGGGTCCAGAGGATCAGGGCGTCGTTGCCGGAGAGAACCGCGAAATCCATCCCCTCGGTCTCCTGGATGTACTGGAGAATGTTGTTAAAATTGCCGCTGGAGTCCTTGACGCCTGCGATATTTTTAAATTCGCCCGCCAGGCGCTTCACGGTGGCCGGAGCCAGGGAAGCCCCGGTTCTGGCCGGGATGTTGTACATCACCACCGGAAGGTCCACCGCCTGCGCCACCTGGGCGTAATGCTGGTACAGCTCTTCCTGGCTGATGGCCGCGAAATAGGGGGTGATGACGGAGAGTACGTCCACGCCGATCTCCTGGGCCTTTCTGGACAGCGCCACGGTCTCCTCTGTGCTGATGCACCCGGTGCCCGCGTACACCGGAACCCGGCCCTTTACCTCGTCCACGAAAATCTCCATCACCCGGATTTTTTCCTCAGCGGACATAATGTAAAACTCGCCGTTGGTGCCCAGGCAGAACACCGCGTCCACTCCCGCGTCGATCTGCCGGTTGATCTGTCTGCGGAGCTCCGCCTCGTTGATGCTGCCGTCTTCATGCATGGCGGTCTGCATTGCCGCGATAATTCCTTTGATCTCTGTCACGTTTAATCCTCCTTCAGCACGTTCAAATAGATGGAACGAATGTCTTCAAGGCTCAATTCCTTCATGTTGTTGACCAGAAGCCTCTGCTGCCTGCTCCCCGCGTCCACCAGGAAGTCCAGGTCCTCCATTTTGACGCCGAAGGCTTCCAGATTCGTGGGGATATCGGTGTTCTTCACGATGGCGGCGATCCGCTCGATCATGTAATCCGCCTTTTCCTCCCCGCTCCCCGCCGACTGTTCCGGGTACACCGCGTCGCAGAGCTGCGCCAGCCGTTCTGCGCAGGCGTCCTTGTTAAACGCCATCACGTGGGCAAACAGTATGGCGTTGGACACGCCGTGGGGGATGTGGTACTTGCCACCCAGGGGATAGCTCAGGGCGTGAACCGCGGTGGTGCCGCTTCCGGTGATGGCCACGCCGCCGTAAAACGCGCCCAGCAACAGGTTGTTCTTGGCCTCCATGTCGGAGGGATTTTTGTAAGCCTGCTCAATGTTGCGGAAAATCAGCTTCGCGCCTGCCGCAGCGTAGGTATCGCTCAAGGGGGTCGCTTTCTTCGAGGTATAGCACTCCACCACATGGGCCAGGGCGTCCACGCCGGTGGCGGCCACGATGGAGGCTGGCAGCCCGGCGATCATTTGGGCGTCCAGTATCACGTAATCCGGTATCATTTCCGCGTTCACAATGCCCTTTTTTGACTGCTCCTCCGGGATGGCCACGATGGCGTTGCAGGTGGCCTCGGAGCCGGTGCCGCAGGTGGTGGGGATCATCACGGTTTTGAGCTGCTTTGACGCCAGAAGAGGATTGTCAAGCAAATCCTTCACCGTGTAATCGGAGCCTTTTAACAGGGAGCAAAGCTTGGCTGCGTCCATGACGCTGCCGCCGCCGATGGCGATGATGATGTCGCCATTTTCCCGGTTCATCTGCTCCACCACCGCCTCCACGTCGCCGTAGGCGGGTTCCGGCTTCAGCTCGTCGAACACCTGGTAATCCACGCTGCAGTGTTCCAGCACGGCCAGCAGCTTGTCTAAAAGCCCCGCTCCGGCCACTCCCTTGTCGGTGAACACCAGGGCCTTTTTTGCGGACTCCTGTTTTAAGATTGTCTGAACATCCTCAATGCTTCCCATTCCTGAATATACGCAGGAAGGAATTTTAATCTGATATCCCATTTTCCTCGCCTTTCTGTTTTCCTTTTAATTCTTCCGTCAGCTCCGGCAACAGGTTTTCATCCCCGAAGCCGCCTGATTTTGTGATCATATGATATTCCCGGCCATTGTAATCCAGCTTCGTCAGCACGCAGCCCGGCCGGATCTGCCGGATGGGCTTAAGCTCCCACTGCCCGATCTCCTTCATGAACCCCAGCAGCGTGTCCCCGCCGGTGACCAGCCAGACGGCGTTAAGTCCCTGATCCAGCATTTGTTTTAAAATGATTCCCAGGGTTTCCGGGATTCTCCGGCGCACCGCCTCGGTGTCCATGCCGAGCCTTCCGGCGTACTCCAGGGTGTCCGGCGTTCCCTCCCGGTCGTTGGTGTCCAGGATGACGCAGTCCTTGCCGCTTCCGGCCTCCGTTATCTGCCGGACCCGCCGTTCTCCGTCTCCTGATCTCCAGAATTCCCGGTCCAGCTTTTCCTCCGGCCTCATGTAGAATCTGGGAAATCCCGCCTGCTCGCCCCGGTCCAGCTGCTTTTTCGTGATGGGGTTCACGCTGCCGCAGATCACAAACAGCCGGTTCTCCAGCGCAGCCGCCTCCGGCTCCCGGCGTTCCAGGCCCAAAAGCGTTGGCAAAATGGAGGCGAAGCCCGCGCAGCCGGCCAGCAGGCGGCTCTGTCCCGACGCGGCCAGCTTCGCGCCGATCCGCTCAATGTCCGCTTCGCTCCGGGCGTCGTAAGCCACAATGCCGGATTCTATACCGCTTAGCTGTTCCGGGTCTTCTGCAATGGTTACGGGAATCTTGCTCTGCAGACCGATGATTTCCTCTATGTCGTCCCGGGTGACCGGCTCGAAGGGATCTTTTCCGAACACGCTCCGGCTGACCGGAACGCCGTCGATATAGTGTTTCCCGCCTTTGGTGATCCGGTTCATCCGGGGCAGGGCGGGCACAAAGCTCAGAACCTGTTCCCCCGACGCCCTCAGGGCCGCCTCCAGCTCGCTTCCGATGTTTCCCCGGAGGGCTGAATCTGTTTTCTTATAAATATAAGGGATTCCCGCTTTTTTGCCGTCCGACACGATGGCGTGTACCTTGCGTCCTGCCTGCTCCGGCGAAGCGTGCCTGGTCTCCGCGTCCACCACCAGCACCGTGGTCTCCCCGGACTTAAGGCCTTCCTCCCAGCTTCTGTCGTCCTCCATGCTGACAATCACTCTGGTGCGGATTCCTCTCTCCGCGAAATGCACCCCTGAATCCAGGGCGCCTGTGAAATCGTCCGCAATAATCATCAATTCAACCAATGTCTCACCTCCCGCCAGCTTGCAATGTGTTTTGATTTGAAACATGTATCTCGGTTTCTCTCTGTGGTTATAGGATAACGCTTTTCACTGTAGGTTTCAAATAAAAACAAATGATTTTTTGTTCTTTTTTGAAACATTATTGTTTTTCTTTTCACTTTATGATATTATATTTTCATAATGAAACAGTTCGACAAGAATTCAGAAAGCATGCAGGAAAGGAGAATCAAGTCCTATGGGAACGAAATATCGTATACTGGGAATCGCGCCATACGAAAATTTGAGAAACGCCATGGTCGCGGAGGCTGCAAAATATGAGGAAATCGAGATGGTGGTCTACACGGGGAACCTGGAGGACGGGGTTCAGCTGGCCCTGCAGCATATGGACGAAGGTTTTGATATTCTGATCTCTCGGGGCGGAACCGCGGAGCTGATCCGGCGGGTGGCCACCATCCCGGTCATCGAAATCACATTGAACATCAACGACATTCTGCGGGCGATCCTGCTGGTGGGGAATCTCACCGAAGCCTACGCCGTGGTGGGCTATCCCACCGTCACCCAACCGGCCCGCGTCCTGTGTGAGATGATGAATTACCGCATGAACATCGTCACCATCCACAGCCCTGAGGAGCTGGGCCCTGTGCTGAGAGAGCTGAAGGCCGGGGGATGCAATTTCATTCTCTGCGACGTGATCACCGAGATGATGGCCCGGGAAGCCGGCATGGAGCCGATTCTGATCCTGTCCGGGCCGGAGAGCATCGATATCGCCATCGAATATTCCGTCAACATGTGCCGGGCCGTGGCGGAGACCAAGGCCAGAAGCCGCCTGTTCACAAAGGCCCTGGACATGCAGGGCATGAAAACCGTTATCATGAAGCGGGACGGAACCATCCTGTTCTCCACCTACAATGAGAAGAACATTACGGCCGTCACCGGACATCTGAAAAAGCTGATGGAATCCCCCCACTCCATGTCGGCAAAGGCATTTCACATGATCGAAAACGACCTCTATTCCATCACGGCGGAGGAGGCCGGTTTCCTGGATGAACCCTGCTGCATTTTCTGCCTGGAGCAGAACCCCTTCCCGGTGGGAGGCAGCAAACACGGCATCCGTTTTTCCAACTATTCCCAGGTCTCGGTCATGTATTCCAGCAGTTTCTACTCCCTGACCTCCAGCGCCAGGCTGATGGAGGAGAAAATCCGGCTAATCAACCAGAATACCCTTCCCGTGATGATCCTGGGGGAGCGGGGCTCGGGGAAAAACCAGCTGGCGGCCAAGCTCTACCTGGAAAGCTCCATGCAGAAATATCCCTATATCACCATCGACTGCCAAATCCTCAACGAGCGGACCTGGAATTATGTGATCAGCAACTACAATTCGCCTCTGAACGATAAAAACAACACCATTTTCATCAGCAACATCCAGGCTCTGTCCAAAAACCAGCAGGAACGGCTTCTGTCCTTTCTGGTGGACACCGGGGCCCACAAGCGCAACCGGATCATCCTCTCCTGCTCCCAGACCCTGGAGCGGGATTCCCCGGACCCCTCCAGAAGTTTTATCGACTATCTGCCCTGCACCACCATCTATATGCCGCCGCTGAGAGAGCTGACCGACGATATCCAGAGCTCCAGCAACCTGTATCTCAACGCCATGAACGTGGAAATGTCCAAACAGATCGTGGGCTTCACGCCCGAGGCCCTTTCCCTGCTCATGAGCTACCAGTGGCCGGACAATTTTATGCAGTTGAAGCGGGTGCTGGCGGAACTGGTGATGCTCACCTCCACCGCGTATATTCAGCGGGATACAGTGTACGAGGCCATTGAGAAGGAGAAGCGCCAGTACGTCCCCACCACAGCCGACTTTTTCGACTACAACCGGCCCTTAAACGAGATGACCCGGGAAATTGTAAAGGTCGTCCTCTCCCAATGCGGCGGCAACCAGACTCTGGCTGCAAAACGGCTCGGCATCGGGCGGACGACCCTGTGGCGGTATTTGAATGAGGAGAAATACACGCCCTAATCCGGCAGATATTCCACCTGCCTGCTCCCCTCAGGGCGGCGGAAATGCCGCAGGAACTCCCAGGCGGCCCGGCTCTGCTCGCGGATGGCCCCGTGGGGCATGTTCTTCATCACGGTGAACGCCACCCGGGGCAGCCCGTCCAGGCCGTGGTAGACGAAGGTTCTAAACCGGTCTCCCTGGAGGTAGCCCCGGGAGGCAGTGTAGTAGTTTTCGCCGGTGCGGATTTCATCCGGAGGGAAGCGGGTGGGGCGGACGGGGCCCTCTTCGGAACAAGCCTCACCGCAAACGGCGTCCCCCTCCTCAGAACTACCCATCCAACGATTCGCCGCCAGCATCACCTCCAACTGCCCGTCCACATCCGTCCCTGCGGCGGGATCCCTGTCCCCAACGCATACCCAGCAGGGCAGCTCATACCCGGACGACAGAAACCCCGGGTTCACAACCTCCTCCGCCACCAGCCCCGGCGCATTCACGGGCGCGTTAAACGGTGCGATGGCCGCGAACAATTCCGGCCATGTAGTCCCAACCTCCCGGGTGATTGCGCCGCCGTTGGAAAACCCAGTCAGATATACCCTGGTGCGGTCCAGCCCGTAATCCCCGCAAATCTGCGTAATCATCACTTCAAAGGCCAGCCCGTCCCGCTCCAGCTGCCAGATATTCCCCGGAGAATCCGGGCAGACCAGAACAAAGGCCCGGGTCTCATCCGCCAGCAAGTCCCAGCCATTCTTTTCGGCAAAGAGCCAGGCAGGCTCTCCCCTTCCGTGAACGCTGAACAACAGCGGCAATCCTCTCACATCCTCCGCGGAACACCCCTCGGGCAAATGCACCGAGTAGGAATACTCCAGGCACCCCACCGTCACAGAGCGGTGGATAAACCGGTTAGACTGGTAAAAATCCGTCCGCCCCAGATGAAGGGCCAGCGTCCCGTCCGGCCCGGTTTTCCAACGGACGGTGCGGTCAAAATACGCGTCCAGAATGGCGTGGGCCAAGGACATACCGGATATCTCCGCCGCGTCCGAAACCATCAGCCGCTGAGCCGGGTTGGCCTCATTTTCATAGCAGACCGCCGTGAACGTCCCCATGGAAATCTGCTTTGGCTCCCGTCCAAGACCGCCCGACGCCCCGAAGTAATCCAAGGCCCGTCCGGCCTCCTCCTTCTGCGCTCCAATCAGCCAAAGGCTGCAGGGAATCTGATCGTTTCGCACCACATAATCATCGCTCACATCCGGTACCATCCAATGACCGGACGGTTTCTTCCCGGCCGAATAATCCTCCGGCGCGCCCCCGATCAGAGCCGCGGCCGCAAAACGCCCCGGCTCCGCCACCAGGCAGTTTCCGGCAAACACCGCTCCGTCGCCGTATCCGGCCAGGTAAATCATCGTCTCCCAGCACCAGATCTTCCCGCCCCGCCCGAACAGGCTCTTTCCGTTACGGCTCTCCACTCCGCCCCGAATCCGTTCATAAATCCGTCCCGGTAGAGAGACCGGCTCTGTCTTCCATCCCGCCGGGGCCAGCGGAAGGATCAGCACCGCCCCGTCGTACTCGGCCAGCGCCTGCCAGCCCGACCGGACGGCGAACCGCTCCGCTAAAGCTAGCTCCCCCGCCTCCTCACCGGGCGCAAAGACGAAAATGGTCTTGGCCGGATCATAGCAGGCCCTTGTGGAGACATACATGTAAAATCCGTTCCCATCGCTCACGTATCAAGCCCTCCGATCACAGTCTGTTTTTCAGGAAACTGTATGCGAACTGGTCGATTTCCTCCCCAAGGGACGGGCCGTGTCCACCGCCGGAATAGGCCACAAAGGTGGCGTCCGCCCCTGCCCTTGCCAGCGCATGGTACAAAAGCTCGCTCTGCTCCGGGTCCACAATGGGGTCCCGCGCGCCCTGGAAAATAACCACCGGCGGGCAGTCCGCGCTCACATGGGTGATCGGGCTGCACAGCTTTGTCAACTCGATAAAATGCCAGTCCGGATGGCTGGGATCGTTGCTCTCCAGCACCTGGTTCAGCGTGAGAAGGCTCCTTCCCGGGCCGGTATAGCCCACAATCAACGCCGGGATAATATTCGCCTTGTCATTGCCCACATTTTCAATCTCCGTCCCGGTCAGATCCTTGGGCGGGCCGGACAGAGCCGCGGCGCTGGTTCGGATGCTCTGGCAGAGGTCCGCGGGGGCGTAAAAGATCGCCGCCGCCTTGATGGAGCTGTCATACTCCAGGTTGCCGCCCACATCCCCCTCCAGCTCCTCACATTTCGAGCTAAATGCCAGCATTGCCGCCAGGCAGCCCCCGGCCGAGTTGCCCAGAGCGCCGATTCGATCAGGGTCAATGTGATACTTCTCCCCATTTGCCTTCAGAAAGCGCACCACGCCCTTGACGTCGTTGATACACGCCGGAAAAATGGACTGGCTCACCAGCCGGTAGTCCGGGCAAACCACGGTGTAGCCCTCCCTGGTCAGTCGGACCAGGTCACGACAGTAAACCGCCTTCTGGGTAACCTGCTTGTACTCTCCCCACATAAAGCCGCCGCCAAAAATATAGATGATACAGGGGCCCGGCTTATCCTGCCCGGCAGACTGGTAAATGTCAAGTCTCAGGGTATAATCCTGCCCGTTATCCAGCTTAACTGCCGCATAGGCCACATCTTCAAACCGCGGCTTTTCCTCCGGCGGACACAAAGGTTTTACGGTTGGCGGAACATACATAATCAAATACCTCCCATCTGAAATATTTACTATTTTATAGGGATTTTGAGGGGAAAGCAATCGAGTGATGTCTCATTTTCGTTTCATGTCAAAACACTTTTGATTATTTCTTCTGATTCGAAACCCAGCTCCTTATTATTGTTCTCAAACGAAACACTTCCGATTTAAAATTAAAGATGCTGCCTAATCGTCAAACTCCCGATCAGGCAGCATCTTCATTTTTCTCATTCAGAAATAACCTTAAAAAATGCCATCGCTATCTCTAAAATTCCGCACTTACAAAATCACCTTCGCCGGACACTTCACCGCGCACTTTCCACAGTTGGTGCACTTCTCATAATCAATCACAGCCAGGTTGTTCTCCATATGGATGGCGTCGAACTCGCACTGCTTGGTGCAGAGGGTACAGCCGATACAGCCGGCCGCGCAGGCCGCCTTCACGTCCTTGCCCTTGTCGTGGGAGTTGCAGCGCACCAGGTGCTCGGCCTTGTAGGGCACCAGCTCGATCAGGTGGTTGGGGCAGGAAGCCACGCACTTGCCGCAGGCAACACATTTTTCCTTATCCACCACGGCCACGCCGTCCACCACGTGGATGGCGTCAAAGGCGCAGGCCTTTACGCAGGAGCCGTAGCCCATACATCCGTAAGCGCAGGCCTTCTCTCCGGCTCCCGGTACCACGGAAACCTTCTGGCAGTCGTCCACGCCGTAGTAGTTGTACTGCACCTTGGTCTTGTCGCAGGTGCCGGAGCACTTGACGAAGGCCACCTTCTTGTCGGCGGCTCCGCCGGCAACGCCCATGATGGCGCCGATCTTCTCCGCCGCGGAAGCGCCGCCCACCGGACATGCGCCCACGTCGGCCTGGCCCGCCGCGATGGCCTTGGCCAGGGCGTCACAGCCCGCGTATCCGCAGCCGCCGCAGTTGTTGCCGGGCAGCTCGTTGCGGACCAGAATCTCTCTCTCATCCACTTCCACTTTAAACTTCTCGCTGGCAACGCCTAAGAATATTCCGATCAGAATGCCCAGAATACCGACGACCGCTGCCGCTAAAATAATGCCTGTAACCATTTTCCTTCTCCTCCTTCTAAATTAATCCGGAAAATCCGAAAAATGCGATTGCCATAAGTCCCGAGGTGATCAGAACGATGGGAGAACCCTGGAATGAGTACGGCACGTCGTTGTGCTCGATCTTCTCGCGGATGCCGGCCAGCATGATAATCGCAATGGTGAAGCCCACGGAGATACCCACGCCGTTCACAACACTCGTCAGAATGTCGTAGCCCTTCTGTACGTTGGTCAGAGCCACGCCCAGCACCGCGCAGTTGGTGGTAATCAGGGGCAGGTACACGCCCAGCGCCTCGTAAAGAGAGGGCATGGACTTTTTCAGAAACATCTCTACAAACTGAACCAGAGCCGCAATCACCAGGATGAACACGATGGTCTGAAGAAACGCCAGATCCACCGGCTTGCCATTGATGATGAAGTGCTCGTTGGCCAGGATGAATTTGTAAATCACGCTGGTCACAAACGACGCAATGGTGATAACGAAGATAACGGCCGCGCCCATACCTGCCGAGGTCTCTACCTTCTTGGAAACGCCGAGGAACGGACAAAGCCCCAGGAACTGGCTTAAAACCACGTTATTGACCAGAGCGGATCCAATGGCAACTAACAATAATTCTTTCATCTATCCACCCTCCTTAATCTTCCTTCTTGGCTGTCGCCGCCTTCAGTTCCGCTTCTTTCTTGGCCAGGGCCGCTTTCTTCTTGGCCAGAGCCTCTTCCTCCGCCTGACGCTTTCTGGTGTCCAGAATCTCATGGTTTGCCATGCAGGAACTACCGGTACAGGTGGAGCAGTTTCCGCCGCAGGCCAGCTTGGACTGGGGCACGGAACCGTTGGTTGCGGACGGCGCTTTGAACTTGTTCTGAAGCGCCGTCAGGATCGCCAGCACGAAGAACGCGCCGGGAGCCAGAACAAAGATGGCGATGTGGAAATCCTCGGGGATCAGCACCTTGCCGAACACGGCGCCGGAGCCTAAAAGCTCGCGGACCAGTCCGATACAGGTCAGGGCCACGGTGAAACCAAGACCCATGCCGATTCCGTCAAACGTGGAAGAAACGGCGTCGTTCTTGGACGCGTAGGACTCCGCGCGGCCCAGGATGATACAGTTCACCACGATCAAAGGAATGTAAATGCCCAGAGCCGCGTACAGGAAATCCACATAGGCCTGGAGCAGCAGCTGAACGATGGTAACCAGGGACGCCACGATTACGATGTAAGCCGGAATACGCACGCGGTCCGGAATGATCTTACGCATCGCGGAAATAATCATATTGGAAAACAGTAAAACCACGGTAGTGGAAAGTCCCATGCCCAGGCCGTTGATTGCGGAGGTCGTTACCGCCAGGGTCGGACACATGCCGAGCATCAACACGAAGGTTGGGTTTTCTTTCACAATACCGTTATATAAACGTTCTGTACATTTGTTCATTTTCCCACCTCCTACTGATTGATACAGTTATGCACAAAATATAACGCAGCGTTCACCGCATTGGTCACCGCGCTGGACGTGATGGTCGCGCCGCTGATGGCGTTGATCTCGGTCTCGCCTGCGCCGCCGCCCTTCTTTACCGTCAGGGCCTCCGCGTTCTTGCCGGTGTACTGGTTCTTGAAATCCGGCTCCTTGGCCTTTAAGCCCAGGCCGGGGGTGTCGCTGATGGTCAAAAACTCGATCCCCGTGACGGTGCCGTCCTCCTTCATACCCACGGAGATTTTCACCTCGCCGCCATAGCTGTCGTTGGAGTGGGAAACGATCACGTAGCCCAGCTGGTTTTTGTTCGCGTCGTTGGCCTTCAGCACCGTGTCCACCGCTACGTTTCCGTAGTTCATGGTGGCCAGCGCCGTGTTGCAGGCCTCCACGGCCGCGGTCAGGCTGTCGTCCGGGTCAAAGGTTTCGGCCTCGTTAAAAACGGCCTTGTAGGCCTTGTTGTTGGCCTTGATGGTGGCAATCTCAATGGGCTTCTTGGTCAGCTGATATACGCCGCCCAGCAGAAAGCCGGAAATCAGGGTGATTGCAAACAGAATCACTGCGTCTTTCATAAATCCTGACTTGCTCATATTACTTGCCCTCCTTTCCGAATGCCTTGGGAAGGGTTACCTTCTCAATCAGCGGAACCAGGATGTTGCTGATGATGATAGCGTAGGACACGCCCTCCGCGGAACCGCCGAAAAGACGGAACAGTCCGGTAAGCACGCCGAGGAGCACGCCGAAGGCGATCTGTCCCCTGGGTGTGATGGGGCTGGTCACATAGTCGGTCGCCATGAAGAACGCACCGAAGATCAGGCCGCCGCCGCACAGGTGAGCCGCGATAAAGTTGAAGTCCAGGCCGTGTCCGCCAAACAACACGATAAAGATTACAAAGGTGATGATGTAGGCCGCCGGAATGCGGATGGTGATAACCTTCTTGACCAGCATATAAGCCGCACCCAGAAGCAGGGCGATCACGGACACCTCGCCGATGGTTCCGGCGATATTACCGGTAAACATGGCCGGTACGTCCACCACGCCGCCGCTCTTTAAGGTAGCCAGGGGGGTGGCGCTGGAAATGCCGTCGAACTGGAAGGTGCTGCCCTTCTTGCTGGTGAAGTCCGTCATCTTGCCCGCAAAGGAGATGAGCAGGAAACATCTGGCCGCCAGCGCCGGGTTCATAAAGTTCTGACCCAGGCCGCCGTAGAGCTGCTTCACCACGATGATGGCGAACACGCCGCCCAGGGCGGGGATCCACAGCGGAATCTCCGGGGGCATGTTGAGCGCCAGGATCATGCCGGTCACAACCGCGCTCATGTCGCGCACGGTGATGGGCTTCTTCATATACTTTTCAAATATGTACTCGCTGAGGACACAGGCCGCAACGGTTACAAGCAACACAAGCAACGCATAGAAGCCGAAGTGGAACACGCCAAAAGCGGCTGCGGGAATCATGGCGATCGCCACGTCCATCATAATGCTCTGGGTGGTCTCACTGCTTCTCACATGCGGGGATGATGATACGTTTAATAATTTACTCATGACAGTTGTCCCCTCCTACCCTTTCTTCCTGCGGTTTGCCGCGACGGTACGCCGCATATCCTTAAAGGCCTGCGTCAGCGGGCGCTTCGCGGGACATACATAGGTGCAGCTTCCGCACTCCATGCACTCCATGCCGTTCAGCTTTTCGAACTTTTCGCAGTCGTTGTGCAGCGCGGCTTCCATCATCATAACCGGAATAATCTTGCTGGGGCACACGCTGACGCACTTGCCGCAGCGGATACAGGGAGTCGGCTCCATGGCCGCCACCTGGTCTTTGGTAAAGCAGGTCAGCGCGGAGCTGGTCTTGCTCACCGGGATGTCCAGATCGAACAGCGCCTGGCCCATCATGGGGCCGCCGGACAAAATCTTCTCCGGCTCGGTCTTGAAGCCGCCCGCAGCCTCTATCAGCTCCTGATAGTTGGTTCCCAGCTTCACATTGAAGTTTCTGGGATCCGTCACCGCATCCCCGGTCACGGTGATGATCTTGCGCATCAGGGGCGTGCGCTTACAGACCGCCATGTAGATGGCGATCACGGTGTCGATATTGTCCACGATACAGCCTGCGTCGGCGGGCAGCATAGAGGAATTCACCTTCCGGCCGGTGATGGCGTAGATCAGGGAACGCTCACCGCCCTGGGGGTACTTGGTCTTTAAGGGGCACACCGTGATGCGCGGCTCGTCCTTGACCATCTCCGTCAGCTTTGCGATGGCCTCGGGCTTGTTGTTCTCGATGCCGATCACGCCCTTGGCGTTGTCAAACAGCTGAAGGATCACCTTCAGGCCGCCCACGATCTTCTCCGGCTCCTCGATCATCATGCGGTAATCGCTGGTCAGATAAGGCTCGCACTCCGCGCCGTTCACCAATATGTACTCGATTGCGTTCTCATCCTTGGGAGTCAGCTTTACGTGAGTCGGGAAGCCCGCGCCGCCCAGTCCCACAATGCCCGCTTCCTTTACGATGTCGCGGATCTCCTGCTTGGAGAGCCCGGACGGATCACGGTCTTCCCCAAGACCCTCGATCCCTTTGTACTCCCCGTCGTTCTCCACGATAATGGAAGGTACCATCGCGCCATTCGCCATGCGCCTCGGTTCGATCTTTTTCACAGTACCGGATACGGAAGCGATCACATTGGCGGAGATGAACCCGCCCGCTTCTCCGATCTTCTGGCCAGCCAGGACATGGTCTCCTACTGCGACCAGAGGCTTCGCCGGGGCCCCGATGTGCTGGGACATGGGATAAACCAGCTCGCCCTTAGGTTCCAGAACCTGAACCGGTTTGTTCTCTGACAGTTCCTTGCCCTCGTAGGGGTGGATGCCGCCCTTAAAAGTTGCCAAACCCATGGAATTCTAACCCTCTTTCTTCAATAATTTTCCGTAACGATTCAGCTGTGCAACAGTTTTGGGTGACACCGGCGATATCCGTATCACATTCCTGCTCGCAGAAAACCTGAGTCCGCGCAAACTGACGCACGGCTGAATCGTTACTGTTGTGTATACATGCTTTCATAGTATACCACAATTTAAAATTGTATACAATTCATTTCCCATCGTTATTTTTTTAATTATGTCATTAATTATTTACTAAATTGCAAAATCAGCCCCATTTTTGTCTGAAATTGTCAAAGTTTTTCATTCAATTTCCAACATTCGACACACTGTATCTCAAAAAATACAATGTGCGCAGTGTTCCCTTATTTTTCCAGTCGAATCTCTGGGAACGCAGGGGCTTCCTTTCGCTCCGCTCCCACAAACCGACTTTGCCTATAAATTAACGATTTTTCGGCGTTTTTACACCTTTTTAACAGAGCCCGGCGGTATCCCAAAATGGGAGCCGGGCCGTCCGGCAGGTGGTATACCATCATTTTCCAGCATGTATCCGACCGTCATTCCACCGATCATCCCCCTTTTTCGGAGGGAATTCGAACGGTTTCTTAGGAAAATCCGCCCGGAGCGCTGTGGAAAGTTCCATGTGGTATACCACTATTTTCCGGCTTTTCCGCACAATCCCAGCCCTTTCCCCTGATCTGCATCGCCGTGCCCTCCTCCATAACCTCAAAACCGTGTTTCAGATAGAAGCCCACGTTCCGTTTCTCATCCGGAACCACGTCCACATAGAGCAGCTCCCGGTAATCCTCCAACAGCATTTCCAACAATGCGGACGCGATTTTTCTTCCCTGGTACTCCGGGTCCACCAGCAGACAGTCGATGGACGCCTGCCACACGCCGTCGTCCAGCCCGCGGATCAGCCCTACCAGGCACTCCCCATCCCAGGCCGATATCACCCGGCTAGAATTGCCCATAGCCTTCTTAAGCCGTTCCGGGAACCTGCCGGAGTACCAGCCCACCGACCGGAACAGCCCGCCGAGCTGCTCCTCCGTAAATTCCCTGCATCTCCTATATTCAATCATATAGCCAGCCTCCTTTCACAGGTTCAATATCCATACAGCCCAACCCGAGTAGATCGTTTAATCCAGCTCCTTCAGTCCCGTATACAGCTCGTAATACCGCCCTTTCAGCTTCAGAAGCTCATCGTGGTCGCCCCGCTCGATGATCTCGCCGTGCTCCAGCACCATAATGGCGTTGGCATTGCGCACGGTGGAGAGGCGGTGGGCGATGACAAAGGTAGTGCGGTCCGCCATCAAACGGTCCATTCCGTGCTCGATGTGCTTCTCCGTGCGGGTATCCACCGAGCTGGTGGCCTCGTCCAGAATCAGGATCGGCGCCCTGGAGATGGCCGCCCTGGCAATGTTTAACAGCTGCCGCTGGCCCTGGCTCAAATTGGCCCCGTCGCCCTCCAGCATGGTGTCATACCCCTCCGGTAAGCGGCGGATAAAGGAATCGGCGGAGGCTGTTTTCGCAGCCTGAACCACCTCCTCGTCCGTGGCGTCCAGCCTGCCGTAACGGATATTCTCCATCACGGTACCGGTAAATAAGTGGGTGTCCTGGAGCACCATAGCGATGTTTTTGCGCAGGTTCTCCCGGCTGATCTGCCGGATATCCACGCCGTCCACGGTGATGGCCCCGGACTGAATGTCGTAAAACCGGTTGATCAGGTTGGTGATCGTTGTCTTTCCCGCGCCGGTGCTGCCCACAAAGGCAATCTTCTGCCCCGGCCTTGCGTACAGGCTCACATCCTTTAAAATGATCTTCTCCGGGTCATAGCCGAAGGTCACATGATCCAGCACCACATGGCCCTTCATGGGCTCCAGCACCATGGCCTCCGGCCCGTCCGCTGGCTCCGGCTCCTCGTCCATCACCGCGAACACCCGCTCCGCGCCCGCCAGAGCGGAGAACACATTGCTGACCTGGGCGGAAATCTCGTTGATTGGCCGGGAGAACTGCCGTGAAAAGTTTAAAAACACGGTCAGGCCACCCACGTCAAAGCCCCGCAGCACGCAGAGCAGGCCGCCCACAACCGCTGTAAGCGTGTAGTTGATCTGGCTCAGATTGTTCATCACCGGCCCCATAACTCCGCCGAAAAACTGGGCGCGAATCTGATTCTGCCTCAGGTCCTCGTTGAGCAGGCCAAACTCGTCCGCCACCGTATCCTCGTGACAGAACACCTTGATCACCTTCTGTCCGGTGATCATCTCCTCCACATAGCCGTTGACCGCTCCCAGGGAGGACTGCTGGGCGGAGAAATACTTCTGGCTCCGCCCAGCCACCGCCCCGCCGGCCCGCATGACCAGTGGAATCATCACCAGCGTCACCAGGGTCAGCCAGATATTGGTGTAGATCATCAGCGCCAGGGTGCCCACCAGGCTTAAAGCCCCGGAGAACAACTGCACCAGGGTGGAGCTTAACATCTGCCCGATGGTGTCCACGTCGTTGGTAAAGCGGCTCATCAAATCGCCGTTGCTGTTGGTGTCGTAAAAGCGCACCGGAAGCTTCTGCATCTTCGTGAACAGGTCGTCGCGGATCTTCTGTAGGGCGTTCTGGGCCACGGTCAGCATCACCTTGGCCTGATAATAGTTTGCCGCCACTCCGGCCAGGAACACGAATCCCAGAGCGATCAGCGCCCGGGCCAGCCCCTGGATGTCGCCCCGGCTGCCGTTCACCGGCGCGATGTAGGTGTTGATGATGGGGCGCAGCATGTAGGAACCGGCCAGCATGCAGACCGTGTTGGCGATCACGCACACAAAGGCCAGCGCCATTTTCGCCTTATCCTCCTCCAGATAACGCAGCAGACGCACCACCGTCCGGCGGCTGTCCTTTGGCTTGCCGCCACCGGGTAAGCCACGGCCGTGCCTGCCACCTGGGCCCATGCGCCTGGGGGCCGCCGGCGCGCCGGAGGACTTGCTCTCATAGCGGTACTTCAGGTCCCTTAATTTGTCCTCTTGTTTTTGAGTCATTGCCATCAGGCGCTCACCTCCCCGCTCCGGTCCTTCTGGGAATAATAGATTTCCTGATAAGCCTCGCAGGAAGCCAGCAGTTCCCTGTGGCTCCCCATTCCCACGATCTGCCCTTCGTCCATCACCAGAATCTGGTCCGCCTCCTCCACGGAGCCGATGCGCTGGGCGATAATGAATTTGGTGGTATCCCTTAAAGTCGTGCGGAAGCACTCCCGGATCTTCGCCTCCGTAGCCGTGTCCACCGCGCTGGTGGAATCGTCCAGTATCAGGATTTTGGGCTGCTTGAGCAGCGCTCTTGCGATACAGAGGCGCTGCTTCTGCCCGCCGGAAACATTGACGCCGCCCTGGCCCATCTCCGTGTCATACCCCTTTGCAAAGGAGGTGACAAAGCCGTCCGCCTGGGCGCTGTCCGCCGCGGCCCGGATCTCCTCCCGGGTGGCTTCCTCGCCGCCCCAGCGCAGATTGTCCTCGATGGTTCCGGAGAACAGCACATTTTTCTGCAGCACCATAGCCACGCCGTTGCGCAGGTGCTTCAGGGAATACTCCCGTACGTCCACGCCGTCCACCAGCACCTGCCCGGCCGTAACGTCGTAAAGCCGGGGAATCAGCTGCACCAGGCTGGTCTTTCCGCTGCCTGTGGAGCCGATGATGCCGATGGTCTGGCCGGGTTTTGCGGTGAATCTGATGTCGCGGAGCACTGTCTCATTCTGTCGCTTTCCGTAACCGAAGCTCACATTCCGAAACTCCACCAGCCCCCGGCTCACCGTCAGATCCTTCTGCTTTGCCTCCTCGTCGGTCAGATCGATGTCCACGTCCAGGACCTCGTTAATCCGCTTCAGGGACGCCATGGCACGGGATGCCTGGAGAAAGATCATGGCCAGCATCATTAAGGACATGAGAATCTGCACAATGTAGGTGGTAAACGCGCTTAAGTCCCCCACCTGCATGGTGCCCCCGATGATCATATTTCCGCCGTACCACACCACGGCCAGCATGGTCACGTTCATAGCAAGCGTCATCATGGGCATGGTTACAATCACCACATTCATTGCCCGCAGGCTCATGTCCTTCAAACGCTTGTTGTTTTCCTCAAATTTCTGTTCCTCAAAATCCTCCCTCACAAAGGACTTGATCACCCGCACATTGGTCAACGCCTCCTGCACGCCGGAGTTCAGCTGGTCAATGGCCTTCTGCATCACCGTAAAACGTGGGAACGCAGTCTTTAACACCAGCCCGATGCCCACGGACAGCAGCGGAATCACCACCAGAATCACGAGGGCCAGACGGGCGTTCATGGTAAACGCCATGATTAAGGCCCCCACAAACATTCCCGGCGCCCTAAACATCATCACCAGGGCCATCCGCACCACCATCTGCACCTGCTGCACGTCGTTGGTCAGGCGGGTCACCAGGGAACCGGTGCTGAAATCGTCGATATTTTTAAACGAGAACTGCTGGACCTTGTGAAACAAATCCTTTCGCAGGTCTGCCGAGAAACTGACTGAGGCTTTTGCCGCGCAGAAAGTTCCCCCCACGCCGCCAAGCAGCATGAGCATGGCGAAGCCGATCATGGCCGCCCCGATGCGCAGAATATAACCCACATCGTGGTTCGCCACCCCATTGTTGATGATAAGCGACATCATCTTGGGCAGGGCGATCTCCCCCGCCACCTCCGTCAGCATCAGGATCGGACCTGCGATAAACGCCGCCCGATACGGCCTGATATAATTGCGATACCGCTCCATGTTACTGCTCCTTCCATATTATAACGCGCGCTCCCGCGCCCTATGCCAATATCCGCAGAATATCCTCCCGCGTCAGACCGCCAAAGCTGCCACCGTCCCCGGTAATCACCTGATCCGACAGCCTGCTCTTGGATTCCTGCAGGGTCAGAATATTCTCCTCCACCGTATTCCTGGCGATCAGCTTGAACACCGTCACCTGCTTGTCCTGGCCGATACGGTGGCTCCGGTCCGTGGCCTGGTTCTGGGCCGCCACGTTCCACCAGGGGTCGTAGTGGATCACGATGTCCGCCGCCGTCAGGTTTAATCCCGTGCCTCCGGCCTTCAGGGAAATCAAAAACACCGGCGTTGCGTCCGACGCGAACTCTCCCACCAGGCGCATCCGCTCCTCCTTGGAGGTGGCTCCGGTCAGCTTGTAGCTGGCGATGCCCTCCTGGTTCAAGCGGCTCTCGATCAGCTCCAGCATGGATGTGAACTGGGAAAACAGCAGAATCTTGTGCTCTCCCTCCACGCCCCGGCGCACCAGGTCCATGCAGGTCTCAAGCTTTGCCGAGCCGCCCTTGTAATTCTCATAGCACAGCCGCGGATCACAGCAAATCTGACGCAGCCTGGTCAAGTCCGCCAGCACCTGGAAGCGCTCCTCGCCCAGCCCTTCGCCCTCGCTGCGATCCAGGCGCTCCTTGAGCCTGGCAGCTCCCGCCGCGTAGAGATTCTTCTGCTCCTCCTCCATTCGGGAATAGACCACAGTCTCCAGCTTGTCGGGCAGCTCCCGCAGCACGTCCTTTTTCACCCTTCGAAGAATAAACGGTCCGGTGATACGGCGCAGGCGGTCCAGAGCCTCCCCGTCCTGGTCCCGGACAATGGGAAGCTCATATTCCTTGCGGAAATGCTGGGCTCCAAACAAAAAACCGGGCATCAGATAGTCGAAGATGCTCCACAGCTCGCCCAGCCGGTTCTCCACCGGAGTTCCGGTCAGCGCAAAGCGGGTGCCGGCGTTCACCGCCTTCACCGCCCTGGCGCTCTGGGTCGCGGCATTTTTGATATACTGGGCCTCGTCGATGATCTGGAACCGGAAATGAAGCTCCCCGTACTGCTCCACATCCCGCTTCAGCAGGTCGTAGGATGTGATAAACACAGAGGTCTCCCCCGGAGCGGCCGACGCTTCCCGAAGAATCTCCTCCCGCTCCCCGGCGTTTCCCACCACGGAACGGATCGTCAAATCCGGCGCGAACTTGCGGATCTCGTGCTCCCAGTTGTAGACCAGGGAGGCCGGGCACACAATCAGCGACGGCTCCCGTTCCTTCTGCTCCCCGCCGTACGCGTCCTCCAGAAGGGCGATGGTCTGGATCGTTTTTCCCAGACCCATGTCGTCGGCCAGGATGCCGCCGAACCCATTGGCATCGAGCGTCTTCATCCAGTGAAAACCCGTTTTCTGGTACTCCCGCAGCACGCCCTGCAGTTGTTCCGGCACCGGATAGTCGCTGTCCTCCACGGAACGCAGGCCGCGGACCAGAGCTTTCATGAGCTGATCCCGATAGTAGGCCACTCCCGGCCCCTCCTTCAGCACGCTGTCCAGGTACATGGCCCGATAGGCGGGCAGACTGACCGTCCGGGACTGCAGCTCCTTCCGGCTGATTCCCAGTTCCTTAGCCAGGCGGGCCACCGTGTACAGCCCGCCCTCTCCCAGCTGTAAAAACTCTCCGCGCTTTAGGCGGTAATATTTTTTCTTTTGGCTGTAGGCTGCAAGAATCTTCGCCAGCTCCTGGTCGGAGAGGCCGCCGGTATCCACCGTCAGGTTCAACCAGCCCTTGTTCACGGAAACGCCCACGCTGACCTTGGGCGGGGCAAGCACCTTCCACTGTTTCAGCTCCTCGCTGATCATCACCTCACCCAGCTTCCGAAACTCCTCGATCCCCTCGGTCAGCAGGCGGTACACCGCCTCCTCGTCGTCCCGGATCACCAGCCGGATGCCGTCCGGCTCCTTGTAACGGAAATACCGGTTGATCACCTGGCTGATCTTAAACTCTCCGGGCACGTCGCGGCAGACGGACCGGGGCAGATTTTCATCCTCCACCGGGTGGAAGCTGAAATCCCCGTAGGACAGGCAGGGCTCCATCAGCAGCTCCTTTAAACCGCGGCTGTCAAACTTAAACTGCGCGCGCAGCGGTTGAGGCTCGTAAGACTTCCAGTCCACATCCTCCGCCCGCACCGCGGCGTATGGGGCGATGCTCTTTAGCACCCGGGCATAAAACAGGGGAATATCCTTCTCCCCCACCAGCAGCGTCCGGCTGCCCTCCCGATTGATCTGCTCCAGAAACGGCTGCATCGCCTGGGTGAAATCCCGGCTGCACTGGCAGAGCCGTTCTCCCTGCGCCAGGTAAAGGTGCTGCTCCCCGCCAAATCCCGCCGCAATCCGCCGGGGCTCCTCCCCGTCCAGAACGCCGTCAAAGCTGATCTTGATTCCGTCCCTGCCGTATCTCCGGGCGGTCAGCTGCATCCTGGGATCTCTGCGCTCCACCCAAAGACGGGTTCTGGTCCCGCCCGGCAGCTGGACCTCGATCATCCGGTCCATCACCAAATCGAAAAAGCGGTCCCGGTGCACCGGGGCCAGCTCCGCTTCCCTCTGGGGCTTCACAAGCTCCGCCAGCTCCATCACCAGCGTCAGAAGCCCCCTGCTCTCCGGCGTGAAGGCGGCCGCGCAGTGGTGGAATCCGAAGGTCTTGCTGTACTCCACGTAGGAATTTTCCCGCACCGCCTGGGCGAAGGCAGTCAGATCCTTCACCAGATAATACCGGTCCCTGCCCACCTTGAACTCCAGCTGCACCCGCCGGGCGGACAATAGCAGCACAGGCACCAGATCCGCCTTTTCCGCCTCCTCCGCCGCCATAATCCGGGACACCTGCCGGTTCGTGTACTCCCGGATCATGGTGTGGACTTCCTGGGAGGTGTGTACCGGAGGCTGCCCGGCCCGTTTTGCATAGTCCTCATAATACGCGAAAAGGGCTTTCCCATGGGCGCACATGCCCTTGTAGGAATTCCCCTCCGCGCAGGAACAAGAGTAGTCTTTCACCCGGCCACCCTTGACATACAAACTCACATTGTAGGTCTGGGCCTGGTCCTCAACCAGGCCCCTCACACCAACCTCTCCCTTCCAGAAGTTGTTGGTCTGCATTTTTATGACTTCCATGAAATCAACGCTCCTCCGGCATGCCGTGGAACCGCTCTTACATGCGGTCCGGCGCCTCAAAGCCCAGCACGTCGATGCAGGCTTCCAGAACCCGTCTGGCGAGCGTGATCAGGCCGATGTAGCTGTCTTTTCTGGCCTCATCCCCCTCGGACAGGATTTTCGTCTCGTGATAAAAGCTGTTGAATGCGTTTGCCAGCTCGAACACATACTGGCAGATCTTGTGCGGAGCGGTCTCCGCAAAGCTGTTCTCCAGCACCTCGCTGTACCGGGTCAGAAGGAGCATCAGCGCCTTCTCCGTCTCGCCCGCGGGGGGCAGAATCACCTTGGTTTCAGCCGTCTCGTCCACCTGTCCGCCGTCCTCCCGGTACTTGTTCAGAATGGACTTGATACGCACGATGGTGTAGAGAATGTAGGGGCCGGTATTACCCTCAAAGGAACTGAACCGCTCCACGTCGAAAATGTAATCCTTGGACGCCTGGTTGGAGAGATCGCCGTACTTGAGCGCCGCCAGCCCGATGATGGTGGACGCCGCCCTGGCCTCCTCCTCGGTCATGGAACGCCTCTCGCTCTCCATAATCCGCTGGTACACCGCCTCGTCGATGTCCGAGATCAGGCGCTCCAGGCGCATAACGCCGCCCTCCCTTGTCTTGAAGGGCTTGCCGTCCTTGCCGTTCATGGTGCCGAAGCCCAGGAAAATCATGGGCACATCCTGCTCCACAATTCCGGCCTTTTTCGCCACCCGGAACACCTGGACAAAATGCATGTCCTGACGCTTATCCACCACGTAAATATACCGGTCCGGATGGAAATCCTCCTCGCGCTGGATGATGGTTCCCAGATCCGAGGTGGCGTAGAGGGCCGCGCCGTCGGACTTGCGCACCAAGCAGGGCGGAATCTCCTTGGTATCCGTCTCCTCGGCCACGTCCACCACCAGGGCTCCCTGGCTCTCGTAGGCCAGACCCTTTTCCGTGAGCAGATTGATCAGCTTAGGAATATAGGGCTCCGCGTCGCTCTCCCCTTTCCAGAGGTCGAAGGTCACGTTCAAATTGCTGTAATTTTTCTTCAAATCCGTAACGGAAACCCTGATAATGTGGTTCCAGATGGCCCGAAACGGCGCATAACCGTTCTGAAGCTTTAAGGTCGCCTGGTGGGCCCGCTCCTTAAAGGCCTCGTCCTCCTTGGACTTGGCGCTGGCCGCGGGGTAAATTTCCTCCAGCTCGCCGATGGTGAAGGGCGCCTCCTCAGGGTACTCCCCGGTGTAGCTCTCGTCAAAATAGACCAGCTCCGGCTTGCGGTCCCGAAGTTCCTCGATAATCAGGCCCATCTGCAGGCCCCAGTCGCCCAGATGCACGTCGCCGATCATGTGGTGGCCCAGGAAATTGCCCAGGCGTTTGATGCTCTCGCCGATCACGGCCGCGCGCAGATGGCCCACGTGCAGCGGCTTGGCCACATTAGCCCCGCCGTAGTCCACGATGATGGTCTCCGGCTTTTCCGGTTTCTCCAGGCCCAGCTTCTCACCAGCGGCCATGCCCTTCATGTAGTCCGCCAGGAACTGTCCCGAGAGCTTTAAATTGATAAATCCCGGCATCACGGCCTGTACCATGGAAAACATGCCCTGGCCGTCTCCCAGCTGCTCCACCACGCCGTTTGCGATGTCGATGGGCTTTTTGCGGTATGCCTTGGCCGCTGCCATGGAGCCGTTGCACTGGTATTCGCACAGGTCCGGCCGGTTGGACAGAACCACCTTGGCGAAGGTCTCATCGTAGCCGCAGGCCGAAAACGCGGCCTTCAGCTGTCCTTCCATCAGATCCAGAATCTTTTTCACGACATATCTCCTTTTTCAAGTTAAACACTCAACTGTGAACAGTAACAAAAAAACTGCTCCGGAAGCGCGCCGGAGCAATTTAATGTAACAGTTCAGACGGCGGGAAAATTGGCGCGGGAAGCCGCGTCAAGCTCGCTTGTAAGCGGGTTTCCATGTCAATTTTCCGCCGTCTGAACTGTTACAATTTAATACGTCTATCAGGAATTCTGCGGATTAAACGCGGGACAGATACTCACCGGTTCTGGTGTCGATCTTGATCTTGTCGCCGGTCTCCACAAACAGCGGAACGTTTACCTGCGCGCCGGTCTCCACAGTGGCGGGCTTGTTGGCGCCGGTTGCGGTGTCACCCTTGAAGCCGGGCTCCGTATCGGTGATCTCCAGCTCTACGAACAGCGGGGGCTCTACGGAAAACACATTGCCGTTGTAAGAGCAAACCTTACATACTTCGTTCTCCTTCACGAACTTTAAGGCATCGCCGATGATGTCCTTGTTCAGGGCAACCTGGTCATAGGTCTCCTGGTTCATGAAGTTAAACAGCTCGCCGTCAGCATACAGATACTGCATGTCCACTCTGTCGATTCTCGCAGCCGGGAATTTCTCGGTGGGACGGAAGGTGCGCTCTACCACGCCGCCGTTGATTACGTTTTTCAATTTCGTGCGCACGAAAGCAGCGCCTTTTCCGGGCTTAACGTGCTGGAATTCCATAATCTGTACAACCTGTCCGTCAATCTCCAGCGTAACACCGTTTCTAAAATCTCCTGCTGATATCATAAAGATATTCCTCCTCAACTCGTTCAATGTCTCTAATCTTTATTATTTTATACTATGTATGCTGTATTTTCAAGCCCTTTTTTATTCATTGACATATTTTGTGGATTTCCGCGGCGATTTCCTCCACGGTCCGCCCGTTTACATCCACCGTCCGGTGGCACGTCTCCCGGTAAACGGGCCGGCGGAAGGCCATAAGCTCCTCCACCCGGCCGCGCACGTCGTCCCCCCTCAGCATGGGCCGGGAGGACACGTCACCACCCAGGCGCTCCAGCACCGTGTCCACGGACACGTCCAAAAGCACCACGGTTCCCAGCTGTTTTAACAGCTCCCGATTTTCCGCCCGCAGCGGAAGCCCGCCGCCCACGGAGATCACCCTGGGTTCGTTCTCCTTAAACAGCTCCCGCAGCATCTCCGTCTCCAGGGCCCGGAAGGCCTCCTCGCCCCGGGAAGCGAAAATGTCCTTGATGGGCATCCCGGCCATCTCTTCGATGCGCTGGTCCGTATCCACCACCGTCAGCCCGTAGTCCGCGGCATAGCGGTCCGCCACGCTGGTCTTACCCGCGCCCATAAAGCCGATCAGGACCACGCTTTTCCCCCTGCCCGGCTCCAGCTGATCCAGAAGCATCTGTCTGGCGATGGAGGCGGTCTCCTCGTCGACCACAGTCCCGGGATTCCACAGCTCGTAGGCGATGATCCCCTGATAGAGCAGCATGTCCAAACCGCCCACGGCACTGCCGCCGGAGGCTCTCACCAGCCTCATGAATTTGGTCTCGCTGGGAGTGTATACAATATCCACTCCGGTGTGGATCCGCTGGTAAAACGCCTCATCCTCGATGACGGCCCGGTCCGTGTCCGGATGCATGCCAACGCTGGTGGACTGGATACACAGGAAGTCCCTTCCCGTTCCAGGAAGCCGGCCGTAATCCGCCAGGGCCATGGGCCGGATCACATCCCTGCCCGTCAATCCGTTGACGCAGTCGGCCAGCTGTGCCGCCCGTTCCAGATTCCGGTTCAGCAGGAACACCTCATCCGCTCCCTCCCTGGCCAGCAGATAGGCGGCGGCCTTGGCGGCTCCGCCCGCGCCCAGCAGCAGGCAGCGCTGTCCCCGGATGGCGATGCCGGCCCGGTCCATGGCCCGCTTCAAACCGGCGGCGTCGGTGTTGTAGCCCTTGTAGCCGCCCTCCATCCGTACCAGCGTATTCACCGCTCCGATGGCCCTGGCGTCCTCGTCGATCTCCACCAGATACTCCATCACCCGCTGCTTGTGGGGCACCGTCACATTGAGGCCCAGCAGATTTAGGGCGTAAGCCCCCTTCACGGCGTCCCCCACTGCCTGGGGTTCCACGCGGAACGGAACGTAAGCCAGATTCAGCCCGGTCCGGTCCGCATAAAAGTTGTGCATCTGCGGCGACATGGAGTGCTCCACCGGGCACCCGATCACGCCGCATACTCTCGTCTTACCATTCATCGCTTCCAGTCTCTTTTCTCTCCAGTTTTCTTCAGATGTCTTGCGTAGGACCACAGCACCGGCTTCTCCAGGTAGCGCTTGAGCACGATCTGAATCTCCTCTTTGGGATTGATGGGCTTCACCAGAACGCTGTAAAGTCCGGTCCGGTTTGCCCCGTACACGTCGGTAAACAGCTGATCCCCCACAAATATGGTGTTTTCCGTGGTGGTCCCCATCCGCTCCATGGCCGCCAGATAGCCCCGCCGGGACGGCTTGCCGCCCTTATACAGGTAAATACTGTTCACCTGCCCTGCAAAGGACTTTACCCGCGGCTCCTTGTTGTTGGACAAAAGGCAGGTGCTCATCCCCAGGGCACGCAGGCGTTCAAACAGCTCCAAAGCCCGGGCGTCCGCCGGCGCGTCGTGGGGCACCAGCGTGTTGTCAATGTCAAAAATCACCCCCCTGTACCCCTCCGCCCGGAAGTCCCCATAGGGGACCTCGTAGGCGGAATCCAGATACAGGCGGGGATAAAATTGTTCCAGCATAGATTGTCTGTCTCCCACTATTGTTTCAGAAGCTTGGCCAGCTCCTCCATAAATGTGTTCACGTCCTTAAACTCCCGGTAAACGGAAGCGAAACGGACATAGGCCACCTCGTCCAGCTCCTTTAATTTGTCCATGACCAGCTCGCCGATCACCGAGGTGGGCACTTCCTTCTCTTCCATATTAAAAACGCGGTTCTCGATCTCGTCGATCACGGAGTTGATCTGCTGGGTGGACACGGGCCGCTTGTGGCAGGACTGAATGATCCCAGCCTCGATTTTGGAGCGGTCGTAGGCCTCCCGTGAATTGTCCTTCTTGATCACCATGAGCGGCATGGTCTCCAGCTTCTCATAGGTAGTGAAACGCTTTCCGCAGCGCTCACACTGGCGGCGTCTGCGGATGGAGCTGTTGTCCTCCGCGGGTCTGGAATCGATTACCTTTGTATCTGCCTCATTGCAGTATGGGCATTTCATCCTTTATACCTCCTTGTACTCCCGCCGTTTGCCACTGGCGGGGGGCCTGATCTCTCTGATTGAATTTATTTTAACCCAGGAAACGGGGATGTGCAAGAAGATTTTACAATTACCGCCTTCTCACTGGACAGACCGCGCTTTTTTTAATATAGTAATAGCGGTAAACAAAATCTGTTTACAAATACCGCATCATCGGCGGGCCCTCCCCGCCGGAAAGGATCTTGTTATCTATGAATACCGTACATGTGAGAAATATAACCATCGGCGAAGGAATCCCCAAAATCTGCGTCCCCATCGTCGCTTCCTCAGGCGATGCCATCCTGAAAGAGGCCCGGCGTTTCGCCGGACTGCCCGCGGACCTGGTGGAATGGCGTCTGGACTGGTTCGACGGGCGTTTTGACCTGGATGAGACCCGCCGCCTGCTTGCCGGGCTGCGGGAGGCTCTGGGGGACAAGCCGCTGCTTGCCACCTTCCGCACCTTTGCCGAGGGCGGCGCCTGTGAAAAGACCGGCCCCGGGCACTATGAAGCTCTGGTCCGCAACGCCGTGGACAGCGGCTGTGCGGATCTGGTGGACGTGGAGCTGGCCGCCGGAGCCGGCTTCCTGGCGGATCTCATCCCCCGCGCCCACGACCGCGGGGTGAAAGTGATCCTCTCCCACCACAACTTTTCCCGCACGCCGGAGCTTTCCGCCATGCTGGACACCCTGGCGCGGATGGAACAGAGCGGGGGCGATATCTTAAAGATCGCCGTTATGCCCCAAAGCCCGGAGGATGTGCTGACCCTTCTTTCCGCCACCTCCCAGGCCCGGGCCCGTTTTACCCGCCCCGTCGTCACCATGTCCATGGCCGGGATGGGCGTGATCAGCCGCCTGTCGGGCGAAGTCTTCGGCTCCGCCCTGACCTTCGGTTCTGCCGGTCAGGCCTCCGCTCCGGGGCAGATCGGAGTGGAGGAACTGAGGGGCATGCTGGAACTGCTGCACCAAAACCTGTAGGCGAGGGAACCCTTAAAGCTGATCGCCTGAAGCCAACCGCCCTTCCTGCGGCTTCAGCAGCTTTTTGTAAGTCCGCTCAATCAGGAAGGAGCCCAGCGGCGCGGTGATCAAAATGGAGAGCACCGCCACCGTGAGGACGATCTGTCCACAGGCCAGCCCCATGGACAGCGGGATGGCCCCGATGGCAGCCTGAACCGTAGCCTTCGGCATATAGGCGATCATACAGAACAGCCGTTCCCGGCGGTCCAGACTGGTGCCCAACAGGCACAGGAACACACCCGCCATCCGAAACACCAGCACGCCGAAGATCAGAAGCACCGCGGCTCCCCCGGAGGCCAGCGCGTAGCCCACGTCCACCGTGGCTCCCACCAGCACGAACAGCAGCAGCTCCGCAGCCACCCAGAGCTTGGAGTATTTGGCGGACAGCCTGGCCGCCACCTCCCCCCTGCGCCGCTGCAGGGCGATGCCCATGCCCATGACCGCCAGCAGGCCGGAGAAGCCCAGCGCTCCGCTCAGGGAGTGTTCCAGCGTCACCAGCAGGAAGGAAATACTCAGGATAATGATCACCTTGGCGCTGTCGCGCATGTGGATCCTTCGGAAGGCCAGGGCCAGCAGCAGGCCGCAGAGTGCTCCCGCGGCCAGACCAAGGACGATGGAGGTGGGAATCCGCAGCAGATCCAGAGCGGAAGCGGTCCCTCCCTGGGCCAGACCGGTGAAGGAGGTGAACAGCACGATCACAAACACGTCGTCCACAGACGCCCCCGCCATAATCAACTGGGGGATGCTCTCCCCTGTGCCGTACCGCTCCTCCATCAGCTTCAGCATCTTCGGCACAATCACCGCCGGCGACACGGCGGCCACCACCGTGCCCATAATCGCCGCATCCAGCAGGCTGATTCCCAGAATCCGCGGCGCCAGCGCCAGCATTCCCAGAATCTCAAAGGAAGCCGGCACAAAACACATCAGCACCGCCGCCCTTCCCACCTTCTTTAAATCTTCCACATCCAGATTCAGACCTGCCCTGGTCAGGATAATGATCAGCGCGATCTGCCTCAGGTCCGCCGAGATGGACAGGATGGAGCCGTCCAGCAGATTAAGCGCATACGGCCCCAGCAAAATTCCGGTCAGCAGCATCCCCAGAAGCTGCGGCAGGTTCAACCGCCTGAAAACAGCCCCCATTCCCATTCCACACAAAAAAATCACAGCAAGACTCAATAACATTTCTTCTCTCCTCTCTGCAGGGCAACAAAAAAAGCCAATGCCCCTGCGATCAAAATCATCACAGAAGTCATCAGCTCATAATCTGCCTTACAAGCGGTTCTGGCTTTCGCCACGGGAGAACCTCATTCCCTTTGCGCTGACAGTATAACGCACATTTGCCGGTCCCGTCAAGCATTTTCTGCGCCCTTTTTCGGTCAGGAAGATCGGTTTTGTGTGGCTTCCGCTGCGCTCCACTCACCAAAAACGCCTGCGAACCGTAACGATGGACCGTCTGAACGGCCGCCGTAAGGACAACACAGAATTTTCATATTTTCTCCACAAATTCATCACATTTCCGGCTTATATTAGAAAGCGTTAAAGCGAATGCTTTTCATACAACTTTTTCTCACAAACTGGCCGCCGGGCGTGCTTCCCGACGGCCACTCCTCCGTTCAAGGGGCCTTTCGGGCCTCCTTTTTGATACGGCGGACCGCCGTCACCGCTTGCGGTTCTTTTTCTCCCACACATACAAAATCAAACAGAATACCGCCACCACCAGTTCCGACGCGGGCATGGACAGCCAGACGCCATCCAGGCCCAGAGCTGCGGCCAGGATAAACGCCATGGGCAGGATCACCACGAAACCGCGCAGCATGGACACAGCGAAGGACCTGCCCGGCTGCGAAACCGCGCTGAAAAACGCAGCCGTCACCACGTTGACCCCGGCGAAGAGAAATCCGGCAAAATAGATTCTCAGCCCCCGCACCGCTATGGCCTCCAGAACCGGGTCCCCCTGATGGTTGAACGCCCCAACCACCGGGCGGGCAAACACGGCGCATACCGCGTAAATCCCCAGAGCAAACGCGGCGGAAGCGGCGATGGCCAGGCCGTAGACCTGGTTCATTGCCGGTTCATTTCCCTCCCCGTAAAAGCGGCTGAGAATGGGCTGGATTCCCTGGCCGATTCCCGTGAAAATAGAAGTGATCACCAGCGCCAGATTCGCCAGCACACCATAGGCGGCGATCCCCGTGTTTCCCGCGGCCGCGGCGGCCAGACCGTTGAATATGATCATCACCACGCCTGCGGATACCTCCACGATCAGGGAGGACATGCCCAGAGCCGCGCACTCCGCCATCAGGCGGGGCCGAAGCCGTCCCCGCCGCAGCCCGAAACCGCAGCTGCCGCTGCGCAGATGACCGGTCAGAACCGCCATGCTCACGATGGGCGCAATCCCTGTGGCCACCGCGGCCCCAAACATTCCCCAGTGAAACACCATGATGAACACGTAGTCCAGCACGATGTTGGACAGGCTTCCCAGCACCATGGCCGCCATGGAACGCTTCGGGTTGCCGTCATTGCGCACAAAACACACCAACAGGTTGTTGAACATAAACATGGGCGCAAATATCATGAGAATCCGCAGGTACACCGAGGTTTTCTCCAGCACCTGGCTGTCCGCCCCCAGCGCTGCGGACAGCGGGGTGGCAAAAAAGATTCCTCCGGCGGAAAACAGCAGGGAGATCACCAGGTCCACGCATGCCACCTGGGTAAAAATTGTCCGCTTTTTTCCGTCGTCCGCCCGTCCGCCCGCGATGGCGAAGGCGGTGGCTCCGCCCATACCCGTCATCAGTCCCAGACCGTTGATAAAGCTGTACACCGGGATCGCCAGATTTAAGGCCGCCAGCCCTTCCGCCCCGGCTCCCGCCGCCACAAAATAGGTGTCCGCCAAAATATAGCAGGACAGCCCCAATGCGCCCATCACATTGAATGCCACATATTTTCCAAACACCTTTCCCACTCCCTGTTCCATTCGCTTCCTCCAACTTTATCGTTTTCATCTGGCCCTTTTCCAAAGCCGTTTTTCCACACAAAAAGGCATCTGAAGTCCGCAGATACAAAGGCCTAAACCCGCGGATTCCAAATGCCCGTACCACAGCCGCCCGGCGGCGGCTGCGAAGCGTTTCCGATTTATTTTTAATTTACGTTCACCAGGCCGGTTCCGGCCCAAAGCCGTCCCGATCTTACAGCGAAATTCCGCCCCGTGCGCGGGCTCTCCGGTCGCGCACCGACTGAATCACCGGCACCATGAAAATGGCCACGATACCTCCGGCAAAACCGTTGTTGTACAGGTTCATTCCCCCGTAAACGATTCCCACGTTCAGGGCCACCGAGGAGTGAAGGTATCCGGCCACCAGACCTGCGATCACGCCGAACTCCCCGGCAATGGGCGCAAGCGTGGTGGAGAACAGCAGCGCCAGCATGGGGGACGGATCGGAAATGTTCCAGTATTTCGTCATACTGGCCAATACCACTCCCATCATAATCGGGGCGATGTTGCGCAGGTGTTTTCCCGTGGCGCTGAAGCCTACGATGGTGAAAATGCCGCCGATGGTGGGGCCGTTTAACGATCCGCCCACCGCCAGCACAAACAGGGTGGCGAACAGCCCGTTCACGCCCATGTTAAAGATGGTGGAGGCTCCGCCCTCGTCAGCCAAATAATCGGTTCCGGACACGCCGGAGGTCCGCAGAATCCGCCGGTAGGAAGCCCAAATCTCCTTCCCCCGCGCCAGCGCTCCTGCCAGAATCATACCGCCGAACAGGATGGACAGCAGCACAAGAAACAGGCGGTCGTACCCGGTGGCCCAGATCTGTCTGGCCTTGGTTTCAATGCCAAAGGATTTGAGCAGAGAGACGATCACCGTGGCGATAATCCCGGATGCAAACCCCACGTTGTAAAGGGAGTACCCCTTGTGGGCGTAATGGACGTGGGTGGCTAAGGGCGGCAGCACAAAGCCGATGACCACGCCCACCACAATGCACATGACAAAGCGCAGGGGCACGGCGACGCTGTCAATCTGCATCACCTGGGTGATGATGGGCGACAGGCTGGTCCCGTACAGTCCGATATAAATGTAGCGCGAAGGCGCGGTTTTATGGTAGTGAGCGTAGAGATATACGCCAAACAGGATTGTCCAGATATTCAGCAGATTTTTTCCAAACAGTGAAAATCCAAACATCAGGCAGCAGGAAGTGATGGTGTGTCCATCCATCTCCTTGCCGAGATAATAGATAATTCCAATGCTGATCAGGGTCAGAATACCTGCGTTGATCAGCGCGGCTCCGATGCCGCCTACCAGAAAATAGTCCGTAATCAGGAAATCCGGTTCCCGAAAAATATTGATGATGCCGGGGATGATCTCATTCACCGGCTGAATCACCATTCCTGCCACAATAAAATAGATGGGGACCAGGGCCAACAGGGCAAACCTGGCATTTCTGGAAAGGGGCTCATGTTCTCTAATCGACCTCAATACGTTCATTCTTGTCTCCTTCCAATTAGCCTCCCCACTATCATATCGTAATTCAGGAAAATAATAAAGAAATTTTCTTGTTTTTTATTTAATACTTATTAATACTTGCCAATTTTTCCCTCTTGTTTTTCGAACACATGTTCTGTACAATGAATTTAAACAATCACACAGGAAAGGAGGATCAGCCCTTATGGAACAATCTGATCCCATTCTCAACATGCCGGTGGATGTGATTTCCTCCTGCGGGGCGGACGGCAGACTGCGGCCTTACCGGCTCCGCCTGGAGGAAGATCACGCCCTGCAGGTATTTTCCATCCTGCAGATTCTCTCGGACAAGGAAATCAAGCCCGCAGGCCAGCCCATGATCTCCTACATTTGCCGCATCGGCTCCCAGGAGCAAAGCCGTCTCGCCGAGCTGCGCTACCACATTTCCCGGCATCGCTGGTGCCTGTACCGCCTCCTATGAGCGCCGTCTATTTCCACATCGATGTGAACAGCGCCTATTTAAGCTGGACTGCGGCCAAACGCCTGGTGGACGGGAATCCGCCGGATATCCGCCGGATTCCCTCCGTGATCGGCGGGGACGAGAGCTCCCGGCACGGCATCGTGCTGGCGGGGAGTCTGCCCGCCAAGGCCCTGGGGATTCGCACCGGGGAACCCCTGATCGTAGCCCGCAGACGCGCTCCGGGCCTGCTGATCCTGCCCCCGGACTACGGGCTCTACGCCCAGTGCAGCCAGGCGCTCATGGAGCTGCTCTCCCAGTTCTCCCCGGATGTGTTCCAGTACAGCATCGACGAGGCATTTATCGACATGAGCCGGAGCGTCCGCCTGTTCGGTTCTCCTCTGACCGCCGCGGAAACCATACGCAGCCGGGTGCGGGAGGAGCTGGGCTTCACCGTCAACATCGGCATCTCCTCCAACAAACTGCTGGCGAAAATGGCCTCCGACTTCCGCAAACCGGACCGCTGCCACACCCTGTTCCCCGAGGAAATCCCCCTGAAAATGTGGCCTCTGCCCGTCTCCGCCCTGTTCTTCGCCGGTCCGGCCGCCAGACGCAAACTGCAAAATCTGGGCATCCGCACCATCGGGGAGCTGGCCCGGACCGACCGGGCGCTTTTAACCGCCCATTTGAAAAATCAGGGCCGTGTCCTGTGGGAGTACGCCAACGGCTTTGACACCTCCCCCTATCTGATTCCCCTGGACCGGAACAAGGGCTTTGGCAACAGCATGACCATGCCCCTGGACGTGGGCAGCCCCGAACAGGCCCGCCAGTTCCTGCTCTTTTTGAGCGAGACGGTCAGCGCCCGGATTCGTGCCGACCAGGCGAAAATTTCCTGTGTCAGCCTGTCCCTGGTGGATTGCAATTTCAGCCGCTGTTCCTGCCAGGAAACGCTGGCCCGCCCCACCGACTTAACGGAGCCCATCTACCAGGCCGCCTGCCGCCTTCTGATGCGCGCCTGGGACAAGACACCGCTGCGGAAGCTAGGCGTTCACACCAGCCGGGTGGTGCGGGAGGAATACAGCCAGCTCACCCTGTTCCCGCCGGGGCGCGAGGAAAAACTAAGGCGGCTGGAACTGGCCCTTGACCAGATCCGCGCCGCCTATGGCTCCCAGGCCGTAACCCGAGGATGTTTTTTGAACGAGCGGCCCGAAAAGCCTCCCTCCCTTTCCATCGGAAGGCCTCCGGACCGCTCCTCTTTCTGATTTATACCAGCCATATGGCATAGCGGATTCCAACTGCCGCCACGGCCATAAGGCACATGATGAGAAACTCCTCAACTCCATGGATGACAACCTTGCGCTTCATATGGCAGACCTCCTTTTGATCCTTTCTTTTATAACTCCATCATAGTCCTGAGCTGTTAAAGATTCCATAGGGATTCAAATCTGCCGCATTAAGATTGCATTAGTCTCCTCAGCATTTGACCGCCTCGGACACCTCCTTTGGTTTTACATCCACCAATATAATATCATCCCCTACCTGACAGATATCGCAGAAGGGGATGATATATTCTTTTTCCCGCCCCAGAAAGCCGCAGATGCAGCCCGGTCCCGGGACAATAATCGCCAGCATGCAGCCGGTTTTCATGTCAAAATCCACGTCCCCCACAAACCCGAGACGTTTACAGTCCTTTACATTGATAACTTCCTTCTGTTTCAGCTCGCTGATTCGCATTCGCTCACGCCCTCAAATACTTCCTCACTGTACTATATGAGGGCGGGCGGCGATTAAGAAGCGCCGGCTGGATTTTTCCCGGCCGGATCGGGGCGCCATTTGATCCCAAGCCGCTCCTTCTCCGCTTTTAAATCCTGATAAAATCCGAAGGTCGAGCACTCGATATAGGGCATGATCCACAGCGTTCCGATTCCAAAGGAAAGCTGCCCCAGAATGTGCCAGCCGATAAAGCTCAAATGGAAACAGAACAGCTTCCACCTGCGCCTCTTTGTCAGCTTTGCGCTGGCCTTCAGGCAGGCAAAGGTTCCCAGGTCCGGGCAGTCGATCATCACATAGAGCGCCAGGCCCCAAAACAGGGAGAGAACAATGGCGGCGGCTATAAACAGCAGCCAGGACAGCACCACCAGCGCGATCCCGGTTGCGGTCGTGTCCAACTCCAGGTTCACCCGCATGTAGCACACGAAATAGGGAATCATAAAAATCACCTGAATCAGGCCGATCACAAAGCTGATTCCCAAAATATGCCAGGGCGTCTTTCCCTTAAAGCCGTAAAACATATCCCCCAGCCGGATGTCCTGCCCGCGAAAGGCCTTGTATGCCATCTTCAGAGTGCCGCCCTGCAGCAGGACCTCCGTGACCATCATAATCACCATCAACAGCGCAATAATAATGGACATCAGCACCACGCCGAAGGGAATTCCCCCTCCGAAACGGCTGACGGACGCCGCCATGATATAGGTCAGAGTATAGGTCGCCATGACCACCATTACAATGGCGGTCACAAATATCATCAAAAATCCCAACAGTCTGGCCAGCACGATGTTGCCATACCTGCCGAACAGGTATTTCCTGGCCTGCGCGCGGTATTCAGCTGCTTTTTTCATGATCCGATCACCTCCGACATAAGGGAGGAGGCGTCCATGAGCAGGAACAGGACAATGGCGATTACCGCCAGAACCAGGCCGATGATGGACAGCGTCAGGCCGGTTTTCGCCTGGCCGCTCATGGGTTCATCCCGCTTGGACAGCAGGGCGAAAATGATGCCAAGGGAGCCGAAGGCGATTCCCACATATCCGCACCAGCAGCAGACCAGGGACAGGATACCCATCACCAGGGAGGCGGTGGCCATGCCGTTGGGCGCGGCTTTGATCTCCGTCTGGTACTGCATCTGATACTGCGTCCCCTGGTTATAGCCCTGTTGGGGAGCGCCGGTGGAGGGTTGGTAACGGTTGGGATTGTAGCCTTGTTGGTTGTAGCCCTGCTGGTTGTAACCGGGCTGGTTATACCCCTGCTGGTTGTAGCCGGGCTGGCCGGGTTGGGGTCCGGGCTGGCCCGGCTGTACGCCCTGGCCGTAGGCTCCGGGCTGGCCGGGCTGGGGTCCGGGCTGACCCGGCTGCGCTCCCTGGCCGTAGGCTCCGGGCCGGCCGGGCTGGGGGCCGGGCTGACCCGGCTGGGCGCCTTGGCCGTAGGCTCCGGGCCGGCCGGGGTGGGCCGCCGGCCGAACCCGCGTCCCGGCC
>OBXQ01000040.1_pt1 | contig 117235 bp, 125 predicted proteins | sample 1476641 | NCBI WGS metagenome assembly OBXQ01 (sample SAMEA2580174, study PRJEB22360) | human gut metagenome | biome: human gut; feature: human-associated habitat; material: faeces | place: Denmark | collected 2008/2010
TGTCAATACCTTTTTTCATCTTTTTTTATTTTTCTTAAACTTTTTCTTCCAATTTTTCCTTCCTCCTCTTTCTTATCTCCTGTAAACCGCTAAATACTTATACTGGTCATACGAAAGAGAAAATATGTATAAAATAAAAATTCTATGACCTATTATCATAGAACTTTTATATTATTTTTCTATATATTTATTGTTTATCTCTAACAATCATCTCAGCTATCCTATTTATGGCTTAATTTTCTAGTCAAAAAATCACCAGCAAACTGAATGGCAAAGATAAGTACAATGATAATAACTGTTGCTAAAATCGTTACATCGTTATTATAACGATTGAAGCCATAAGCAATCGCAACATTCCCGATCCCTCCAGCACCGACTGCACCAGCCATTGCAGTCTCGCCAACGAGAGAAATGAGAGTGACTGTTGTCACACGAATCAAATCTGGCAGACCTTCGCGTAGATAGACACCTACTAGATCACTGAAAGTCGCTCCGCTAGCCTGCGCTGCTTCGATAACACCGCCGTCTAACTCAGCGAGTACAACTTGAACTTGGCGAGCAAAGAAAGCAAATACTGCAAAAGAAAGAGGTACGATAGCTGCATTTGGTCCAATACTAGTCCCCACAATCAAGTGTGAAAAAGGTGAAAGAACAGCTAACAAAATAATAAATGGGATAGCACGGAAGATAGATGTGATTTTGTCTAAAATCCAAAAAGCTATTTTATTTTCCAAGACACCTCCTGGAGCAGTCAAAACAAGAAAAAGCCCTGCAATTAAGCCTAACAATCCGCCGATAATAAAAGAAATGACTGTCATATACAATGTCAAGTGAATAGCTGTTCCCCAGCCAGCTTGACCGCTCCAACCCATTCGATAAACATTCGGCAAGTATGTTTGAATAAAATTTTCCATCTATGCTTCTCCCTTCAATACTGTCAATTGAACACCAGCTTCACGAATGGCTGTTTTAGCAGCTGCTAGATTTTCCTTTTCACCAGATAAAACAACGACCAGTTCTCCAACAGGCGTTCCACCTAAAATTTCAATGTTCCCATAAAGTATATTGGCAGTAACTTGATGATGTTTGTAAATTTCATTCAGTAAGGGTTCATCTGTAGAGGTTCCTGCGTACTTCATTTGCACCAAGAGACTATTTTTCGCCAAATGTTTGACAATTTCTTGTTGCTCAATCTTGCCCATAGCTTCATCAATTCCTGTTGCAGTCGAAATGAAGTCTTTTGTTAAGTCTTGCTGAGGATTAGAGAAAATATCCAAGACAGAACCTTCTTCAATCAATTGACCGTCCTGCATAACTGCGACACGGTTGGCAATGTCTTTAACAATTTGCATTTCATGGGTGATTAAAACAATTGTTAATCCTAGCTTTTGATTTAAATCTTGTAAAAGAGCTAAAATTTGTTTAGTTGTTTTTGGATCTAAGGCAGAGGTTGATTCATCAGAAATCAAGATTTTAGGGTCATTTGCTAAGGCACGCGCGATTGCAACCCGCTGTTTTTGCCCTCCAGAAAGCTGAGAAGGATAATTTTCAGCACGATCTGCTAAACCGACCAACTCCAACAGTGTACGCACTTTTTCTTTCTTTTCTTCTTTTGATAAGCCAGAATGTTTGAGCGCAAAAGCGACATTTTCTTCTGCCGTCAGTTGACTCATCAGATTAAAATGTTGAAAAATCATGCCGATGTCTTGACGTTTGCGACGCAACTGTTCTGCTGTCAAAGTTACTTTATTGTCAAAAAGAACATCATCATCTACAATAATTTTCCCACTCGTTGGAACTTGCAGTAGGTTAATGACACGAACCAAGGTTGATTTCCCAGCCCCAGAATAACCGACAATTCCATAAATATCTCTTTCTTGAATATGAATCGTCACATCTTTAACTGCTTGAATCTGACGTTTCTTTTGTTGAAAGGTTACATCAATATGATCTAACTGAATCATTTCTTTACTCATAACTTGCAATCAGCTCCTCTACTAATTCAATATGGGTGTAATAATCTGCAATGCGTACATTTTCGTCACCTCCATGATCTCGACTATTCGCATTTCCAAGTCCAAAGGCGACCATTGGTACCTCAAGTGCTTCAAATACCGTGTGCATCGGTCCTGTACCTGCTGTAGTTGGTAAGACAGAAACTCCTTTTTGATAGAATTTTTTAGCTAGTTCAATGACATTTAAAATCGGCGGTGCACTCATATCACTACGATAGCTCATTTCTCCCAAAGTATAAACTAATTCTACCTTATCAAAACCATTTTTGTCGAGTTGTTTGCGAATCAGTTCTAACACTCTATGTGGTTCCAGTCCTGGCACTAAACGAACTTCTGCTTTTGCTGAAGCCTCTGACGGAAGAATCGTCTTCACTCCTTGATCTTGGTAACCAGAAGTAATTCCTTCAATATTCAAAGATGGTTCAAAGAAAATTCGATTTAAAAAAGCTTTTTTCTCCTCTTGTAATAAAGGTAATTCCAAACCATAAATAGCTTGTACTTCTTCTGGACTGCGTTGAGCGTATTGTTCTACTAAAGCTAACTCTCGTTGATTAGGTGCGATTACTTGATCATAAAGTTCTTCTACCTGAATACGTCCATCCTTACCTCTCAAGCTAGCAAGGGCGTTCAACAAGTACCAAGAAGCTGAATCAATCACACCACCAAAGCTAGAATGAATATCCACTTCCGCACTTTGGACCTTCATATCAAAGGTCACAATTCCTTTGTTTCCGCCAGAAATTTCAAGTTGACCTAAAGAATTTTTAATTCCTTGCTCCCAAACCAACAGGTCTGCTCCATGTAGAAGAGATTTGTGTTTCTCTAGATATTTCTCTAAATCAACCGAAGCAGACTCTTCTGCTCCTTCCATCATAAAAATGACATTGACAGGCAAACTCTTATGCTTTTGTAAATACTTTTGAACAGCCGTCAAACGTGCGATAATATGCCCTTTATCATCATCGACTCCACGACCATACATACTACCATCCCGAATAGATAGAGTGAACGGATCATCTGTCCAAATTTGATCACTATCTGCCGGAACTGTATCATAATGGTTGTAAAAAATAATTGTCTTAGCTGTTGGATTCTGACTTTTAAATGTTGCTATCACAAATGGCGCTGTATAGCTTTCATCTAATTCCACCTCTGCACCAGCTTTTGTAAAAATTTCTTTCAGATAAGCAGCAACTTCTTGTAAACCGACTTGTTGAGCGAAGATTGATTTTTTAGCAATCAACGCCCGTAAAACGGCAATATAGTCTTGTGCCACCATATCCTCTTCAAATCTTTTAATTTGTTCTTCTTCACTTGAAAATGTCATCTTTTCTCCTCATAGAAATGGCGACAAAACTCAGTTGGAATTACCAACTGAGTTTTTAGACTGAACTACAGCTAATAGAATCAAGATTACCAAACTGGTTGGTCTAAGCCATCTGATGTTTCTTCAACCACTTTTTTCACTTCATCTGTATGGTAAGCTTTGATGATTTTTTTAATGGCATCGGCTTTTGAAGATTTTTCCCAATCTTTTTTGGCTGCAATGATATTAAACCATTGTTTTGAATTTTTATCTTTTGGTTCAATGAACAAAGCGTTTTTATAGTCCAATTTTGCTTCTGTTACAAATGTATTGTTTACAACGGCTGCATCTACTGAAGTCAATGAGCGAGCTGTTTGACTAGCATCCAATTCTGTAATTTTCAATTTTTTCGGATTTTCTTTGATATTTGCCACAGTTGCCAATTCATTTCCAGACTTGTCTAATTTAATCAATCCTGCAGATTGTAATAAATTAAGCGTCCGACTTTCATTTGTCGCATCATTTGGAACTGCAATTTCTGCACCATTTGGAATTTGGTCTACTTTTGTATATTTATTTTTTCCATTTTTGGTACCAGAGTAGAGACGAATGGGTGAGATATAAGTTTCAGCAGCTGCGACTAAGTCTTGCTTGTTTTCCTTGTTCCAATTGTTCAAGAAATAGTAATGTTGGAAAGCATTGATATCCACTTCACCATCAGCAACTGCTTTATTTGGTTGCGAGTAGTCCGTAAATTCTGTAAATTCCAATTTAATATTGTCTTTTTTCAACAATTCTTGGATCTTGTCCCAGCGTTTTTCTTCTGAGTCGCTCTTTGTCATCACACCAATCTTAACCGTTTTGGCGTTATCACTTTTATTTCCTGAACCACAAGCTGCTAAACCAATCACTGCTGCAGATGCTAGAGCTGTTATTCCAAACCATTTTTTTAATTTCATTTTCTGTCTCCTTTAAAAATCTTATGAAAATAGTATCGCACATATTTAGCTGATTGACAAATTGTTATTTCATAACAAAGGGTATAGTTATAAACTATAACTATTTTTGTAAGAAAACCAGCTAGCTTTTCATTTTCTTATTTCACATCTGCTTCAGCTGGCAAGTAACTACCACCAAAGAATTTTTGGGATAATTTTTCCAGAGTTCCGTCTTTATACAACTCTTGAATGCGCTTATTAACAAATGTTTTCAACTCATCTTGTCCTTTTGCTAAAAGCAGATAAACATAAGGTTGTTGATCACTTGGTAAATCAATCACTTTCAAGTTGTCCAGTTTTTGATTTTTAATGACTGTTTCAACACCGATTTTATCAAAAATCTTATAATCAAACTTTCCATCGTTTAAATGGCTCATAATTTGTTGAAAATCCGCTTTTGTATAGCTAATTTTTGTTGGATTGTTAACATGTGCTTGATTGTATTTTTCTAATTGTGCGGCAGTCGTTGTCCCTTGTACGACTTCTGTTGTTTTACCACCAATATCATCCAGCGATTGAATGCTTTTATCAGATTTTTTCACCACTAAAACGTTTGGATTTTTAGCAGTTGGAGCTGCATACAAATACTTTCCTGCACGTTCTTTTGTATAGCTGATATTGTTGACCGCCATTTTGTAGCGATCACTATCCAGACCAGCGAAAATACCTGACCACTCTGTTGTTTCAAATTTTACCTTGTATTTGTCAGAATCTTTGAAGATTGCACGAACTACTTCGATTTCATAACCTGTTAATTTACCATTTTCTTCATAGTTAAATGGTTTGGGTGAAGCATTCGTTGCAACTTTGACTTCCGTTTTCCCAGATGAAGTAGCTGACTTTGAATTAGAGCACGCTGCTAACATTCCTGCTGTTAAAAATCCAAGAGCGACTAAAGAAGAGTATTTCAATACTTTTTTCATATTCCTACATAACCTCTTTCATTAAGATAAATCCTATCATATCAAATATTTTCCTTCTTGACTATTATTTGATTTTTATCAAAGTGATAGATTTTCTTTATCAAGTAGAGCTAAACGAAATCCGATTTTTACCAAACATTGATACATTTGACGAATAGTGGAAAACTCAATTACTTTTCTAAACTAGCTGCGCGCGTTAAAGCGACATCAATATTAGCACAAAATAAGTCCTTGATTTGTCCAACGATGATTCTAACGGCTATTCCAAGGGTAAATCCAACCGTGATGGTCTTTGAAATAAATTTAATCAGGTCACCAAAATGCAACAAACCCATGCCGATGATCATTAGACCAGCTAAGAAAGTAGCCACTGTTAGACCAGATAGACTGTACTGCGCAATAATTCCATAAATGATAACAACAAAATAGCTATTAGTTCACCAATCTGAACACGACTCCCACCTAAAAAAGGGAATGAAAAAACCAACTACAACAGCTGTATAAAGATCTTGCTCTGGATTGACCCTCGAAACAATCGCTAAAGCAATTGACAATGGTAAGGCAATAATTGCCACGATAATCTAGCTACAAGGTCTTTGACAAATTGTGCACCCGAATAATTCTTTACCATACTAAAAACTTAGGATTGATATGCTTAAAAGCGTCCATTTTCCCCTCCTCTTTTTCCCTGTTCCCAGACGCTTGCGAGAATCTTATTACCATTGTAATATAACCCCATGTAAAATCTCTAGATGACCTGAATATGAAAACTTACCAGAAAAGGCGATAGTTATTTCACCAACGCCTTTAACAATTATTCTCATTCGTTTCTATCCTTTAGTGAGGAGATAGAAAGGCTGGCTAAACCAAGTCCAAGCATTGTCAGTGCAGCCTTAGTGTCCACTTTTCCTAAAGCAGATAAAACCACTACAACAATCCCCATGGCTACTCCAAGTCCTCTCAACACGGTGTCAACAATATCAGATTTTCTATTTTTCTTGTTTTCTTTCATCACTGTCTGTCCTTGCATCAGCTCATCTACCGGTGTATCAAACAGGTCTGCTAATTTAGGAATGGTATTAATATCTGGATAGGATAAATCTCTTTCCCATTTTGAAACAGCCTTATCAGTGACCCCCATCTTTTCAGCCAGTTCTAATTGTGTCATCCCTTTTGCTTTCCTTAATGATGAAATCATCATACCTAGTGTTTGTTTTTTCATTAGATTTTTCCTCCCTCCATTTGCTAATTATATTGTAGCACCTTTTCTTACAAACTCAATCGACCAATAGTTTACTTCTCTCAACTTATAGTTTATCACTGGTTTGTCTGTTTTTACGCTCCTTATTTGAATTTTTAGAATAAACTAAGCTACAACAAGCAGTCTTGGAAAACAACCTCACTCTTCAACTACATATTATTAGCTAGCCACCTTTTCTACTAAACTTCATATCTACTCTATCAAAGTAAAGAATATACTAGCTCAACATATTTACGTTACGGTCTTATAACTAAATTTCTTAAAAAACACTGAGAGATTAGTAAGTAACAAAAAAAGAGACTGGGACAAAATTATCTCAGTCTCAATCTGTATTAGTAAAAAACTCTTGACGCAGTAGCTGTCGGACTCTTCATTTGCTTTTTAAGCTCAGAAGAGTATCTAAGCACCTCTTTCTTCACTATTAAAATCCTTCTACATTTGTATAAATCTTTTGGACATCTTCGTCATCTTCTAACACAGCATACAATTTTTCAAATGTTTCTAAGTCTTCACCTGATAAGGTCACATCAGATTGCGGAATCATTTCCAATTCGGTGACTTGGAATTCTTCTACACCAGATTCACGGAGAGCAGTCAAGGCCTTGTGCAAATCTGTTGGTGCTGTATAAACTGTAATGCTTCCATCTTCTACTTCTACATCATCTACGTCTACATCTGCTTCTAACAGTTGTTCAAAGATACTATCTGCATCGTCTCCTGCAAACACAATCACACCTTTATTATCAAACATATAAGACACTGAGCCACTTGCTCCCATATTTCCACCGTTTTTACCAAAGGCAGAGCGAACATTGGCTGCCGTACGGTTGACATTTGAAGTTAGTGTATCAACGATGAGCATAGAACCATTTGGTCCAAACCCTTCATAACGCCCCTCTGTAAAGGTTTCGTCTGTGTTTCCTTTTGCCTTATCCAGTGCTTTGTCAATGACATGCTTTGGCACTTGCGCTTGTTTCGCACGTTCAATAACAAATTTCAAAGCTGAGTTCGATTCTGGATCTGGCTCTCCTTTTTTAGCTGCTACATAGATTTCAACACCAAATTTAGCATAAACTTTTGAGTTTGCACCATCTTTGGCAGTCTTTTTTGCCACAATATTGGCCCATTTACGTCCCATTGGATATTCTCCTTTAGATTTTCACTTTTTCACTCTTTCTTATTATATCACAAGTCAGGTTGAATTTCACTAGCAAATTATTGACAATGTCTAGCTCTATAAAATAATTTTGTATCAATCTACTATTATCGGGATTTTCCCAAAATTCTGCTCCTCTAGTTGGGCGTGCCCTAGCTGATAAATCCAATCAGCTCGCTGGGTTAAGGAATCCCATGGTTCTTGACCGATGCGACTGATGAAGTCTGTTTTCCCTTTCATCTTTTTAAGATGTTCTCGACCTGCTTGAGTAAAGCCCAAGATATGAATACCGCTAGGCAACTGATCATTTCTTGCACCGACCAAAATATAAGTCAGAATTCGTCTGATTCGTGCTTTCGTATATCGCTTGGTTGCGACTTGTTCGACCAACTCCTCTACGCTATAACTGGTTTTCACTGCTTCCTGCAAGCGCACCGCAAGTTCTTGATTAACCTGATAAAAACTCGTCAAATCGGGATGACTGATAATCTGGTAACGCAGCAAAGGATAGAGTGCTGACCAGGTCACTTTGGGAGACTGAATCAGCAGTTCATGAGCCGGGGTAAATTTCTCCAAAAAATCTGGACAATTAAGATGCTCTCTAAGAGCCGTAGCAGAAGCGTATTTTAAATTTTCTTCTTGTGAATGATAACCAGCTCCCTGACGTTTGATTGGGAGAAGCTCGATAGCCTTATTCGCGCAAGCTTTGGCATAAGAAAGCCCTAAAATATGATTGGGTGTATTGCCTGTGAATTTCACACCAGCAAACTTTTCCCACATTTTCTGCGTTTTCTGTGGATAAGACAAATCATCTGGCAAATCTTGTATGTAGTCCACCATTTTCTGTTGATTGTCCCCATAAATCTGTGAAAAGTGTTGATAATCTAAGACCTCTTCCGTGCCAAAGGTCAACTTATTCACACTAAGGCGTTCTAAAATATCTACTGCTCCTTGTGCAAAGTAGTCAGCTGACTGAACAGCCACCAAAAATGGTAATTCAACCACCAAATCAGCGCCATTTCGCAGAGCCATTTCCGCGCGTGTCCACTTATCCACAATCGCAGGCTCACCACGTTGGACAAAATTGCCGCTCATGGCAACAATTTTCAAACCTTTAGCCTGCTCTAGCAAGTATTTGTGACCATTGTGGAAGGGATTGAATTCTGCGATAATGCCTGTGATGGTCATGTGGTGCTCCTTTTACAACTATTTTTTTCTTTCAGTAATTTCAGCTTCAATCGTTTGTTTAAATATTTTTCTGACTTGAACTGCTAATTTAATTAATTCAACACAAAATATTAGAAATACCACTATTTCAAAAATTATCAGTATTCTTCCTAAAATTGAATTATCTTTTTTATCAAAAAATAACAAAAAAGAAGGCAAAAAAACTAAAACAATGGAAAAAAACGTTAAATTAATAAATTTCTTAAGTAAATGTAAATCTACATTCAATTGTCTCAAAGACCTAATAAACCTATTTTCAGGAAAAAAAGAGTTTACACCAACTATTGCTAAAAATGATCCTGACAAGAAAATAAAAATTTCCCCACTTGTCAAGTCAAGTGCAACAAGTTCATTGATAACTAGAGTTCCAGAGGTTAAGCTGTTTGGGCTAGCCCAAACAAAATATTTGCGGTTTTATACTTTTGAATTCGTCTAGGTCTGTCATTGATAGCAGAGACGTAGTGATTGAGTTCTTCTGTCGTTAGTGAGTTAAGAGAGACACCTTTTGGGAGAAACTCTCTCAAGAGACCATTGAAATTTTCATTTGTTCCTCTTTCATGAGAAGCATAAGGATGGGCAAAATAGACTTCCACACCTTTTAAGTCTGACAAGCTACTGAACTCTGAGCCGTTGTCCGATGTGATAGAGCGAATAGGGTACTGTGATAGTAAGCTCTTAACAGCCCTATTGATGGTTTCTGCTTGTTTATTAGCCAGTTTTACAGCGATGGCAAATCGTGTTTGACGCTCTACTAGGGTCATGACAACAGCTTCCCCTTTGGTCTTCTTGCCAAGCATGAGATCAATTTCCCAATGTCCAAATTCAGAACGATTGGTAATAGTTTCTGGACGTTCTTCAATGGATTTCCTAAGATTTTCTTCGTGGCCTTAGGCGTTACTTTAGACCGTTTTCGGATGCACACCATCTTAGGTAAATCAATCGGTTTAACCCTCAACAGTCCATCTTTGATGTAACGATACACTGTCTTGGTGGAAGGGATAACTTCCAGTGGATGTTTTTCTCGGTAAGTTTGAACAAAGCTATCGACACTGTGACAACGAGGTTTCGTTTTCAGGGTTTTCTCAAGTTCCTTGAAGAAGGTCTGGGAGCAGTACGATAGTTTATGATAGGCATTTTTTCGACGATTGGTTTCATAAACACGTTGACCACTATCTGGAAAGTAAACCGTTGAGTAGATTCGTTTCCCGTTCTTATCTTGAACCTGAGAAACACTTCCTCGTTTGATTTCACGACTGATGGTTGAGCGATGACGCCCAAGCAGACGAGCAATCTCAGAGGGTTTTTTGCCCATCTTGAGATAGGCGCTGATTTCTCCGCGTTCAGAGGCTGAAAGGTGTGAGTATAACGATTTTTTGGTAGAATGATTAGTGGACATGTTCATCTGCTTTCTATACTGATTTGGGGAATTCTAGTATATCAGACGAGCATGTCTTTTTTGTTGCACTTCATTTTACAACGCGGGAAAATAAAAATTTCTTGAAAAGCTGCTGAAATTTCTTTTATATTATTTATATCAGTTATATACACTTTGGCATTTCATAAAAAGAAAACTACTATTATGTAACCAATTTTTAGAATATTTCTTTTAACTATCTTCATTTTCATAATAATTCAAATAATCTTTTTTATTGGCATATGCTTCTTCTAAAAAAGAATATATATCTTCTGTCGAAAATTCATCTATACAATATTTCTTGTAATATTGTAACTTATATTTTACCAAATCAATAACTTCATTATCACCATATATTGAAAGAGAGGTTACTTTCATATTTTGATTTTTACGATATTCTCCTACTAATTTAACAGAATCAATTATAGTTCGCTTACATAAACTTTCACCATGTATAGCAATATCTACACTGTCTCCTTGCATTTTTTAGCTAACTCTATACCAGAATTGATGCCGTCAACATCATCTGCAAAAAGAGATAATTGTTTTGGAATCGAAACATTTAAAACAAAGTCGTGAATTTGATTAAGATTATCAAGTTTTTTTAAACCATTTTCATCTTTAATAAGTGAAAATTTGAATGCACTATCGTCAATATTAAGTTTTTGAGAAATAAATATTTGAAAATCTTTTATATTTATTTGTCCTTGACCTCGTTTTTGCACTAATATTCCAGATTTAAAATTATAAAGAAATTGAGCATCTTTAGCTAATCCTTGTGTCTCTTCTTTATCAATAATACTTCTTTCCTGAGTTTCAACATCATCTAATTTAACTTCCTCAAGAGTATCAACTTTAGCGATTGTAAATAAGACGTATTCCCCCTTTTTGACAATATCATGTTTGATATAGTAGCTAAAATCAGAAATTGTTTCTGTTTTAATTTTTTTGATTTGCTAACTTTGAAAAATAGCTATTTATCTTTTGTCTAATTTCAAAATTTGAATTTAATTGATAAAAATAACATTTTAACTCTTTGGTACTAACCATAAAACATTCCTTTACAAATTCATACAAGATTCTTTTATTAATTCAAAAAATGGCTAAAATTACTACTTTTCCGTCAAAGATATCAATATCATCAATTCTAAAATAATTTTGTTGCTTAAGTAAAGCGATCAGGGTACCAAAAACTGAAAAAGTATCCATATACCTTAGTATATATATATATATATATCCGCATAAAAGAAGCAATATTATCAATTAATAATTTCCCATGCTTCTCGACTTAGGTGAAGCAATATTTATTGCTCCCTTTATTGACTTAGAGCTATGTTGACCTTTTTTTATAATTCCTTGTAATATTGAATTGAAAGTATCATAGCTAAGTTTATTGGGAATTCTTAATTTAATTTTAATAGCTGTACCTGGAAAGACTAGATTTCCCCGTAAATATTCAATACCATTTTTAGTTGCTATAGCCCCCCTGGACACAATAACATATTGACCTTTTAAAACTTTACAGAGTTCTGTAATAGCATATAGCCCATAACCTGAATTAAGGTATTCCGTTTTTTCACCTTCGCGTAGATGTGACTTATCTACGATACCAGCAGTTATACCAGGTTCTAAAGCTAGTCGTATCGCTTCAACATCGTCTAATACTTGAAATTTACTTGTAGAGTTTAAACTTTCTCGAAAACCTCTTCCATAATCAATTAAAGCAATCTCGGCTTCAATATAATCATCATGTACCCAATGCTGTGAGCAGTGCCACCCCTCAAGACATTGGGAATGTTCCGGAATATTTCTGAATAATTCAGAAATAATATACTCTAAAATTCTATATACCTTATCATTACCAGCAGATAATACATTAGAAATTTTTTTAGAGACATTTTCAACTATATTATCCTCAGCTCGATAATAAGTATCCAATGGTGTCTTCATAATAGGAGTGAAAGAACCTGAAAAATCCTTGTTTCTATTATCAATGTTTTTGTCACTTTCAGCAAAATGGAAGAAATTATTATTCTTCGCATAACTAGCTGATTACTTTCCCTCATCATTAATTTCACTTATCACATGATACTCTTGGCTATTCAAAAAGGATGCAACTAGTGCTCCTACAAAAGGAGTTAAAAATTTGATATCATAAATCAGTTTAACCTCCTTATCAGTTGGGTCTAACTCTAAGAGACTATTAATATAGTATCTATATTGAGCTTCGTGTCTATCTATTCTTAATTCTTGCATCGCTAGATTCCTTTCACTCGTGCACAACCAACAATTCGCTAATAATTATAGAAATTAATTCAGAGAATACCTACTTCAACTTAATACTTCTATTATACCACAGCAAACTAATCACAAAAGAAAAAGCCCACCATTTTCGAGAAGCTTTCTTTCCCCCTACTTCTCACACACAAAGAACCAACGCTTGCTTGTTTCTATTGGTGCTTGGTCTTCAAAATCTGCATAGACCTTAACAGTTTTAAATCCAGCTTGTTCTAGTAAAATATCATAGGTCAGAATTTCGTACGTGCGTTCTTCGTGGACTTCGTCGTAACGTGTTAAGCGCCCGTCTTCGTCTTGCAAGAAGAAGGTCAACTCATGCACAACTGAATGGGGCGCCTCATCGGCGTATGTATCCCAAACCATGGCAAATTCATCAGCATTTTCATGGTAAGAATAACCAGGAAAAACGGTATCAGTTTGGTAAGTTGAGTGCACGTCAAAGATGAAAACGCCACCTTCATTCAAGCAGTTGTAAACTTGCTGAAAGACATCACCGACTTCAACTTCATCGGCCATGTAGCAAATTGAATCAGAGTAACAAGTCACCAAGTCGTATTTCCCAGCATGCGATAAATCAAGCATGTTCCCCTGTTTGAATTCCATGGCTTCACCTGCTTCTTTGGCACGTTTACGAGCGATTTCAAGCATCTCGTCACTCAAATCAAGTCCTGCCACATCAAAGCCAGCTTTGGCAAAGCGTACGGATTGAATTCCTGTTCCACAAGCTAATTCTAAGAGCTTTTTCTTATTTTTTGGAAAATGGCGGAGCGAAAAATCGGTCCATTTATCATAAAGATTATCATCCATAATAGCATCATAGACTGATGCGAAGGTTTCATAAGTTGTCATACATTAAATCGCACCGAAACGGCACTTGTCCTTTCTAGTCATTGAAAGGCCGAGGAATTTCCCCAGCCTTACCCTTTATTTGTTTCCAACAAAGCAGCAACATCAACACCTGTTGCTTCATGCCAAAGTTTTTCAAGGTTGTAGTGATTCCGCATTTCCTCAGAAAAAATATGAACAACCACCTCGCCTAGATCCAAAAGCACCCAGCCTCCAGCAGAGTCTCCTTCTACATGGCTAGCTGATTGCCCTGCTTCTGTGACTTTCTCACGAATATTATCAGCAATAGCCTCTAGTTGACGGCTGTTCATAGAGCTGGCAATGACAAAATAGTCTGTCATCGTCGTCAATTCTTGCAAATCTAGCACAGTAATGTCTTCTGCTCGTTTTTCATCAGCTGCCTTGACAACCAATTCTAGTAATTCTTTTTTATCCATTTAATCCTCTTTTAAAATTTCTTCTAAGTCCGCCACTTGGGCAAAACGTCCATTCCAAGTGTTTTCATAGTGCTGCATTAATTGTTCTGCTGTAATTTCTCTTTCAGCAAAGGTGGTCGTGCCATTTTTAACAACTGCCAAATTATAGCCAAATTCAAACGCCACCTTAACAGTCGTATCAATGCAATAATTCGTTGCCATGCCAATGATAATCAGCCGCTCAATAGCTTGGCTATCCAGATAAGTCTGTAAATGAGTTTCTTTAAAAGCACTATTATAATGCTTATCAAAGATTTTCTCGTCAGCTTCTGGAGCAATAGCTCCGTAAACTTCCCAGCCATGGCTTCCTGTCAGTAATTCGTCGTCATTGTGGCGGACGTAAATCACCTCAATGTTTGTCTCACGACAAGTGGCGATTGCTTTTTGCCAGACAGACAAGCAGTTATCAACAGCATACGGTTTAGCCTCTATCAAGGCTGTTTGAATATCAATCACTAACAGAGCTGTTTTCATTTATCATCTTTCATAAAGCCGACATACGCATTATAAGTCTCAATAGTTTGTGGGAAGATAGGCAAGCCCTTGTGTGCCAAGTGTTCCACTGTATGTGCCGTTTCATAAGCCACAGCTTGATTGAGCGAAACGTGAGCAATTTCACGCGCCCGCTCCACTCCTGAAAAGTTCCGATTAGGCTCAATATAGTCTGCTACGTAGACCACCTTATCTAAATCGGACATTTGGGCAGAACCTACGGTATGAATCTCAATAGCTCGTAAAATTTCTGGATCTGTCAACCCTAAATCTTCCTGAATTTTATAAATGCCGACCATGCCATGCCAGACATTATTTCCCCAATCTTTCAACGCTGGATTCAGAGCATACTTATCAATCAGCGCCAGAAATTCTTCGTCAGAGAGCTTTTTCGCATAATCATGGAGCAGACCTGCCAAACCAGCTTTTTCTACATCTACTCCGAAGCGCTCTGCCAAGTCAATCGCTGCTTGTTCCACTCCCAGACAATGTTTAAAACGTTTCTCTGGTAAAAGCTGCTGCATTTTGACTAAAAGTTGCTCACGAGAAATTCCCACATAAGTTTCATATCCCATTGTAAAGCCCTTCTTTCTTAATATAGTCTAAAACTGGCTTGGGTAGGAGAAAATTCGGCGTCCGACCTTGAGCCAGAAAAGCTCGAACCATACTCGAAGAAATATCCATCAACGGCACATCTACCCAGATAACTGGATAAGATGTTCCTGCTTTATAGCGGGGGCGCTGAACCCCAACAAATTGAACCAAATCGACTAATTCGTCAATCCGATGCCACTTGGGAAGGTAATCTACCATATCCGCTCCGATGATGAAATAATAATCTGTATCTGGATGTTTTTCCGTCAAAAATTTCATCGTATCATAGGTGTAACTAATCCCTTTTCTCTCCAGCTCAATGGTTTCAATTCCCAGACCTTCAATGCCTTCAATTGCCAACTCCAGCATTTTCAGTCGGTGCTTCTCATCAATCGTTGATTTTCTATCAACATGTGGTGGCTCATACTCAGGCATCAGCAAGACCTGATCTAAACATAATTGCTGACGAACTTGATCAGCCACGACCAAATGGGCATTGTGGACTGGATTGAAGTTTCCACCTAAAATCCCAACTTGCTTTCTTTTTTTTGCTTTTACTTCTGGTTCCAACTTCACCTTGGTGAAGGGAGTCAGTAATTCAATTGCCATAGGCTGCTTCCTCTAAATTTCTTTTACCTTTACTGAAATTTTGCGGTTTTCCTTTTTGCTAGACTGTTTGTAGAGAATTAAAATACGACCAATTTTTTGAACAATATCCACACCTATTTCCTCTTCGAGAATTTCTGCTACCTCATGGATGTTTTCATCTGTATTTTGTAGAAGAGTTACTTTAATCAATTCTCTAGCATCTAGAGCTTGACGGACACTCGTTTTAATCTGGTCGTTGAGACCGTTTTTGCCAATCTGAATGATGGGTTTGAGACTGTGAGCTTGGCTATTTAAAAAAGCCCGTTGTTTTGATGTTAATGACATAGATTCCTCTTTTGTTTCTTATTTCGTTTATCTTCTCTTTATTTTTCTAACAGCCATTTCCTCTTAGATAATGGCTTTGCGGGTAACCACTGCTACTTCCTCTGGTGCCCAGGCTGCAATCTTTGCTGGTCCTGTTACACGAATCCAGCCCAAGCCTGAAAAAACTACATCTGTTTTAGCTTCAATTTTCAACTCATGTTTGACTAACTGAGGAAAATCTGATACTTCTTTTTTAGAGGGCGGTGTTAGTAAAGAGCCAACATGTTTTTCATAAAACTCCCCCGCTCCCGCAAGCCTGGTGCGATGCAATTTGAGCTCATTGTCAAAATAAGCCGTAAAACCCTGTTTGTCACCCGACACAAAATCAAAGCGTCCCAAGCCCCCTAAAAAGAGGGTTTGTTCAGGATTAAGTTGGTAAGTTTTGGGCTTGATTTCCTTTTTCGGACTGATATATTTGAGATTTTTAGCAGACAGATAATGAGCCATTTGGTGACGGTGGATAATCCCTGGTGTGTCGTAGATATGACTGCCGTCAGCCAGCGGAATTTCAATCTTATCCAGTGTCGTCCCTGGAAATCGTGAAGTCGTAATAACTTCCTTATCCCCGGTAATTTCCTGAATAATGGCATTGATAAGTGTGGACTTACCAACATTGGTCACGCCGACCACATAAACGTCTCGACCTTTTCGATATTGCTCAATCTTTTCAATCAATTCTTTAATCGCTTGCTTGTTTTGAGCTGAAGTCAAAACTACATCAACAGGGCGCAGTCCTTCCTCGTGAGCCCGCTCCATCAGCCACTGTGTAACCTTGCTCGTCTTGACCGACTTGGGAAGAATATCTTTTTTATTCCCGACCAACAGCACATCATTACCAGCCACAAAACGTGTCAAACCCGGAATGACTGAACCATTAAAATCAAAAATATCTACTACATTGACTACGAGAGCATTGCTGTCGCCGACTTCGTGGAGAAGTCTGAGAAAATCATCGTCTGTCAGTTGCACATCAGTAATTTCGTTGTAGTGGCGCAGACGAAAACAGCGCTGGCAATACAATTCGCCCGTCTCCAGTCCCTTTTCCAAAGCTGACTGAGGAGTATAGCCAAGCCTATCCTTATATTTTGTCTGAATCGGCGCTCCGCACCCAATACAAAGAATGTCTTCCATGTTTAAATTCCTTTTTTATACTCAATCGGTTCGTATTTTTCAGTGATTTTTTTCAACACACGACGCTCACGAGCTCGGTTAATCTGGGTCTTTAACGAATCATGCTCGACCAGTGGCTTGACCAAAATCGAACGAATTCCTGCTCTATGAGCAGCTCGAATATCAGTCATGAGCTGATCTCCCACCATGACCACTTCATTTTTCTCAAAATGAAATTCTTTCAGCGCCCGATCAATCCCCCAAGTGAATGGTTTCATAGACCAACAGACATAGTCAATTTCAAACTTTTCAACTGCTCGTTTTACTCGTTTTTTAGTGTTATTGGACACCACAATAATCCGAATCCCTGCATCGCGCACATCATGGAGCCACTGCTTCATTTCTGGTGTTCCATCGGGATTGTTCCATGCGATAAGAGTATTATCTAAATCCACCAAAACAGCCTTGATACCGTGTTTTTTTAAACTTTCAACTGTCAAATCATAAACTGCCTCAATCGCAAAATCAGGCATGTAATTTTCAATCGCCACATTTCTCTCCAAACATTATACTTCTACCTATTTTAACATAAAAAAAGAGTTTTCGCACCCTAGATTTTTTCATCGATTTTATGTACAATTTGCCAAAAATTGTTTAAAAATGTTATAGTTAAAATAGAGAATTTGACACGGAGGACATTATGGCAAATACGAGCAAGAAAATGGCTGCCGTCTCCCCTTTTTTACAAAAATTTATCAATTGGTCTTCTATTATTGGAGCGCTTGGTACGGTGATTTTCTGTATCTGGGCCTATTATGCTGGCATTTTACAATCCAAAGAAACCCTGTCAGCCTTTATTAAGCAAGCTGGCATTTGGGGACCGCCACTCTTTATTTTCCTGCAAATCCTACAAACAGTTGTTCCTATTATTCCTGGAGCTTTGACTTCGGTTGCTGGTATCTTCATTTATGGTCATATCATTGGTACCATTTATAATTATGTCGGTATCGTCATCGGCTGTGCTATTATTTTTTATCTGGCGCGTACCTACGGTCCGGCTTTTGTCCAATCTGTCGTTAGCAAACGCACCTATGACAAATACATTGGCTGGCTGGATGAGGGCAATCGTTTTGAGCGTTTTTTCATCTTTATGATGATTTGGCCTATCAGCCCAGCAGACTTTCTCTGCATGCTGGCTGCCCTTACGAAAATGACTTTTAAAAAATATATGATAATTATTGTATTATGCAAACCAATCACACTGGTTATTTATACTTACGGTGTGACGTATATTATTGATTTCTTTTGGCAATTATTTTCAAAATAAAAGGCAGAGTGAAATAAACAGCTCTGTCTTTTTATAAGATCCCTTTTCTTTTTTCCAATATCAAATCTTTTATAGAAATCAAAGCGACCGCTGATAAAATCATAAACATACCAGCAAAATCTACGAGATAAAATTGCTCGTGCATAATGAGAAAGGCGAAAAATACAGCCGATATAGGCTCAACAGCCGCTAGAAGGCTAGATTTCACAGGCCCGACTAAACTGGTTCCTTTGAGAAACAGTGTATAGGCGAGGATTGTCCCCACTAAAATAATCCCCACTAAAGCCAGATATACTTTCATTGACAACTGCCAATGAAAACGCAAAATACCGCTAAATGGCGTTAAGACAATGCCTGCTAGCATCATGCCCACTCCAATCACCGGAATACTACCCCATGTCTTTATCAGCTGAATCGGAATAAGAATATACAAAGCGTAAGTGAATGCGGCAAACAGCCCCCAGAACAGTCCTGCAGGTGTGACAGATAACTGATTGAGTTGTCCATGGGTGGCAATCAAAAAGGTTCCACCAACCGCTAATATCATAGACAATACTTCTGTCACAGTAGGTGCAACACGGTCTTTGAGACAAGTGTAAGCAAGGATTCCCACCGGACAGACATATTGTAAAACAGTAGCCGTTCCTGCATTGCTTTCATAAATAGACTTTAAATAAGCAAATTGATTAAGCAACAATCCTAATAAAACAAACAGTGCCAAAGGCATCATCGCCTTTGGGTCTTTTATCATCTCAATCAATTTTCTACAATTAGTTAGCACCATATACAATACCAACAAAGCCCCTGCGATTAGAAGTCGGACATTTGTTAAAACTAAAACCGAAAATCCATGCGCCATCAAGTATTGTCCGCTCGTTCCAGATAATCCCCATGCAATTCCTGCGACTAAGGTTAAAATGGTGCCTTTTGCTATTTTTGACATATCTTACCCCCAAACTTTTCCATTCTATGATTATAGCAAAAAAATCAGCCGAAACGACTGATTTTTTTAGATTTTACAACTTCGCCAATTCCTCATTAAGTAGTTTTTGAGCTACTTGTGGATTGGCTTGACCTTTAGTTGCTTTCATGAGCTGACCAATCAAGGACTTGGCTGCATTTTTGTTGCCGCCCTTGTAGTCGTTGAGAGCTTTTTCATTGTTAGCAAAAACGTCCTGAATGATTGGCAATAGTTGTGCTGGATCAGAAATTTGCACCAAGCCAGCTTTTTCAACGTATTCCTTGGCTGAACCACCATTTTTCGCCAAATGAACAAAGACTTTTTTGGCAATTTTAGAGGAAATCGTACCATCTGCCACCAAACTCAACATTTCAGTCAAATTGACTGGTGTCAAACCGATTTCTTCAATGGTTTCACCTTCTGCATTGAGGTACTGAGCGACCTCACCTTGGAGCCAGTTTGACACAGATTTTGCGTCTCCGCCTGCTGCCACCGCAGCTTCAAAGAAATCTGAGATGTTCTTCGTCGCTGTTAATTGTTTAGCATCATAGTCTGACAATCCAAAATCTGCCTTGTACTTAGCCCGACGTTCTTTTGGAAAGGCTGGTAAATCTGAACGCACCGCCTCAATCCAGCTGTCATCAATCTCAAAGTTTGGTAAATCTGGCTCTGGGAAATAACGATAATCAGCTGAACCTTCCTTGACCCGCATCAAAAGAGTTTCACCTGTTGCTTCATCGTAACGGCGAGTTTCTTGACGAATCTGACCACCGCTACGCAAAATCTCAGCCTGACGTTTTTCCTCAAAAGCCAAGCCCTTGCGAACAAAATTGAAGGAATTAAGATTTTTCAATTCTGTCTTGGTTCCAAACTCTTCTTGGCCATAAGGACGGATAGAAATATTTGCATCCACCCGCATGGAGCCTTCCTCCATCTTGACATCGGAAATACCCGTGTATTGGATAATTTCTTTGAGCGCTGTTAAGTAAGCGTAAGCTTCGTCTGGACTGCGCATATCAGCTTCTGAAACAATCTCAATCAAAGGCACCCCTTGACGATTGAGGTCAACATAAGAATAACCGTCGCTGCCATGGGTATTCTTGCCAGCATCCTCTTCCAAATGAGCCCGCTCAATGCGAATTTTCTTAGTCGTCCCGTCTTCTAGCTCGATTTCAATCCAGCCATTATAACCAATCGGCTCGTCAAATTGAGAGATTTGATAGGCTTTCGGATTGTCTGGATAGAAATAATTCTTGCGATCAAAGTGCATCTTTTGATGAATATCCATATTGAGTGCCAGAGCAGCCTTAATACCGTAATCAATAACTCCCTTGTTCATCACCGGCAGGACACCTGGGAAAGACCAGTCAATGATATTGGTGTTGGTATTTGGATCTTCCCCAAAATGAGCCGGTGCTGGTGAGAAAATTTTTGAATTTGTTTTTAATTCAACGTGGACTTCTAGTCCAATAATCGTTTCAAAGTTCATTATTTTTCACCTCCAAAAATGACTGGTTTTTGCTTGTGGTAGTCTGTCGTTGCTTCAAAAGCTGCTGCTACTTGGTAAATCGTTTCTTCATCAAAATGATTTCCAATCAATTGCAGCCCAACCGGCAGACCTTCCGCAAAGCCTGCTGGAATGGAAATGCCAGGAAGCCCTGCTAAATTGACCGGAATGGTCAAAAGATCAGCCAAATACATAGCTACTGGATCGTGACTTTGAGTTCCTAAGTCGTAAGCAACCGTCGGCGCAGTTGGTCCTAAAATCAAGTCATACTTTTCAAATACTTTGGCAAAATCTTGCATAATGAGTGTCCGAACTTGACCCGCCTTCTTGAAATAAGCATCATAATAACCAGACGATAGACTAAACGTTCCTAGCATAATTCGGCGCTTCACTTCCTCACCGAAACCTTGGCTACGAGACTTGACATAAACATCTTCTAAGTTTTCAATCTCATCTGCCCGATAGCCATAACGAATCCCGTCAAAACGTTGCAAGTTAGAGCTGGCTTCAGAAGAAGCGATGATATAATAGACTGCTACCCCGTATTTGCTGTGGGGCAGGCTAACTTCTTCAACAATCGCTCCCAAACTTTCCAGATGCTTGGCAGCCGCTAAAATGCGTTCCTTGACTTTTTCATCAATCCCGTCGCCCATATATTCTTTCGGAAGAGCAATTTTCAATTCTTTAATATCTTGACCAATCTTACTAGTGAAATCAGGAACAGTTCGTTGAGAAGAGGTTGAGTCTTTTTTATCATTTCCTGCAATTACGCCCAAAAGCTGAGCATTTTCTTTAACCGTCCGAGAAAAAGGTCCAATTTGATCCAACGAGCTCCCAAAAGCAATGAGTCCAAAACGAGAAACACGGCCATAAGTTGGCTTCAGTCCGACCACTCCGTTAAAGGAAGCTGGCTGACGGATAGAGCCACCGGTATCAGAACCTAAAGACAAGCGAACCTGACCAGAAGCAACTGCTGTTGCTGAACCACCAGATGAACCACCGGGAACTTTTGTAGCGTCCCAAGCATTTTTCGTAGTCTTAAAATAAGAATTTTCACTAGAGCCGCCCATGGCAAATTCGTCCATATTGGTCTTACCAATGACAATCATGTCTTTCTCATGGAGTTTTTCCACACTGGTTGCATCAAAAATTGGTTTATAATTGTAAAGAATTTTTGACGCAGCTGTCGTTAAAATCCCCTTAGTAGAAATATTGTCCTTAACAGCCAGTGGAATCCCGCTCATAAAATTATCCGCATCAATTCCCTTCGCGTCTACTGCTGCTGCTTGCGCCAAGGCTTCTTCTTCACTAATCGTAATAAAGCTATCAACTGCACTTTCTCGACTCTTAATACCTTCCAGAGTAGCTTTCGTCAGCTCAACTGCGGAAAGTTCCTTTTTGACAAGGAGATTATGCAATTCTTCAATTGTTTTTTGATTCAAAGTCATTAGGCGTCTCCTCCGTCATCTAGAATAGCAGGCACTTTGATATAGCCTCGCTCTTTTTCAGGTACATTTTGGAAAAGTTCTTCTCGATTCCAACCTGCAACTGCTACATCTTCACGCATATAGTTGACATTTTCCGCAACATTTGATGTAAAAGGCACACCAGTCGTATCAACTTCGTTTAACAACTCCACCATGTCCACAATTTTTGACAAAGTTGTCGCAAATTCTGCCGTTTCTTCAGGTGAAAAAGCTAGTTTTGACAAGTGAGCAACATGCGTTACTTCCTCTTGAGTAATTTTCATCTCTGTTTCCTTTCTCTTCTTTTATTTTTCAGTGTAACCGAAAAACAATCATCTTCTTATTTTATCACAAATAGGCTTAGTTCTTCAATTCCAAATGAAGTTCTTTCACTTGACTCGCATCTACTTGACTGGGACTTTCTAGCATAGGATCAAAACCAGTTCCATTTTTAGGAAAGGCAATGACCTGACGGATATTTTCTTCACCAGCTAAAATCATAACCAGTCGATCCAAGCCCAGTGCTAGACCACCATGTGGCGGAAAACCATAATCAAGCGCTTCTAAGAAAAAGCCAAAGTCACGCTCGTAATCTTCTTTTTCCATGCCCAAGAGTTCAAACATGGCTTCTTGACTCTTTCGATCATGGATTCGTAAACTACCGCCTCCAATTTCATAGCCATTAAGGACAATATCATAGGCATGACTTTTGATTGAAGCTAAATCTTCTTTCTCATTTTCAAAAATTCCTTGGGTGAATGGGTGGTGCATGGCTTGATAGCGTTCTTGCTCCTCATTCCACTCTAGCAAAGGCCAATCCAGCACCCAAAGGAAGTCCAGTCGACTCTGATCGATTAAGTCTAATTGTTTGGCAATCTCCAATCGCAAGTGCCCTAGAGCTTCTTGGGCTTGTCTTCTCTTGGCGATGACCAGTAAGAGCAAATCACCGTCTTGCGCTTCAAATCGGTCTATGAAGGCAACTGATTCTGCTTCAAAAGTCGAAGCCAAATCCCCTTGAAGTTCACCTGCTTCCACCTTAAGACTAGTAAACCTACTAGCTCCAAATTCTTTCATTTCTTGATAGAAATGACTGAGCTGCTTCTTCGTGAAAGAATCCGCAGCATTTGGAACACAAATGCCCCATAATTCTTCATGACGAGCAAAAGCCTGCTTCAGCAAAAGAGAGGGATTATCCTGACAGAGATTGGTCAGATTTTTTAATTCCAAACCAAATCGCGTATCCGGCTTATCTGTACCAAAGCGGTTCATGGCTTCCTCATAACTGATAGTCGGAAAAGCTTCTGTCAGCTCCAAACCATGAGTTTTCTTAACAACCGCTTTGAGCATAGCTTCAACCAGAGCTTGGATTTCTTCTTCGCTTGCAAAACTCAACTCTAAGTCCACCTGAGTAAATTCAGGCTGACGGTCTCCCCGTAGATCCTCATCTCGAAAGCAGCGAACAACTTGATAATAACGTTCCAAACCAGCTCCCATTAAAAGTTGCTTCAACATTTGCGGACTTTGAGGTAAAGCATAAAATTGATTTTTAAAAACTCGACTAGGAACCAAAAAATCTCTGGCTCCTTCTGGTGTGGATTTCGTCAAATAAGGTGTCTCCACTTCCAGAAAATCCTTACCGTTCAAGTAGTCACGAATTGTGCTGGTTACTTGGTGACGAAGTTTGAGGTTTTCTGTCATCTTACCCCGACGCAAATCCAGATAGCGGTACTTCTGCCGCAACTCTTCTCCTGTATGAGCGTGCTGATCAAGTTCAAAAGGAAGAGGCTTACTGCTTGCAAGGATTTGAATTTTCTCTGCTCGCAACTCGACTTGCCCTGACTTGATTGCTTTGTTGACAAAGCGGGCTTCTCGCTTGACAACTTCTCCTGTAACAGAAATCACATCTTCTTTATGTAGATGTTCAATTTCAGTAAAAGCCGGACTATCACCTGCGACAAAAACTTGAAGCAGTCCTTCTCGGTCTCGTAGCTCTATAAAAGCCAATTTCCCATGATTTCGGATATTTGCAACCCACCCAGTCGCTGTCATTTTCTGACCAACTTGTTCCAAACCGTAGTTTCCAATAAAAACTTCTTTCATATTCTCTATCTCTTTCTAAATTCATTTTCAAATTAACCATTTGCCGCAAATTACTTATAGAAATCTACGCCCGTAGCTCTAGATACTAAAAGTAGGAAGCATTTTTTGTTTACAGCTTTTGTCCAACTGACAAAATTGCATCCGCTTCTCTAAGTACTAAGAATTATAAGGAACATCGACCTTACTGCCTAATCTATATCCACGGCTATAAACGCTAAAGCATTAAGAACTATGGAAAAACGGCTTACGTCTGTATAAACAGACGAAAGCCGTGGTACCACTGTTATTCGTTGCATTGCAACCTCTAGCTCGTAACGTGAGCAGACGTTTGTGCTTTGATTCACACAAACTTCTTGCAATGATATAATAGTTTTAGACAATATCATCCTTTGCCATTAATAGCATAGAAAAAACCATTTTATCATTGACAGTATGTTCTTCGGATTTTGCTTTCTTGGCGCTGCTCTCAGCTTTCAGCACTCTCTGTTCAAGTCAACAAGCCTACTCTACTGCTTTTTTACTTTTAAATTGTTATCTATTATAGTCGAACCTAAAACATTTTGCAAGTGGTTTAGTGCAAATTTATGATTTTCCTCCGAAAGAGAAGCCACAGCAGACTCTACCACCTCAATTTGATACCCTAAATTATAGGCATCAATAGCTGTGTGGAGAACGCAAATATCCGTCAGAACACCAGTTAAAATCACCGTGTCTACTTTTCTTTCTCGCAGGCGAATATCCAAATCTGTTCCTGAAAAAGCAGAATAATGTCGTTTGTCCATCCAAAGGACGCGAGAATCTGCTTTATGCTCCTGATAGAAATCAGCTAATAGTCCATAAAGGTTACGTCCACTAGTGCCTTTGATGTTATGTGGTGGAAAGAGTTTACTCTCTGGGTGAAAAATATCCCCTTCATCATGGGCATCAATGGCAAAAAAGATATAATCGCCTCGATCAAAAGCAGTCTTTGTTACCTGTGCGATAGTTTTAGAAATCGCCTGAGCCGGTGCTCCAGCTGTCAGTTTGCCATCATCTGCCACAAAATCCACCGTATAATCAATCGAAATCAATGCTTTTGTCATCAGTAATCTCTCTTTTTAATCTCTTCAAAGACATCGGGAATAAGGACTTTAAGATAGGTTCCTTTCATTCCTAAAGAACGACTTTCAATAATGCCTGCACTCTCTAGTTTACGCAGAGCATTGACAATTACCGAGCGAGTAATGCCAATACGATCCGCAATGACCGATGCTGTCAATTGACCTTCATTGCCATTTAATTCACCTAAAATAGCTGAAACAGCTCGTAATTCTGAATAAGACAAAGTATTTACAGCCATGGTTACCGCTGCTCTGCGACGAATATTTTTTTCATCTTCTTCTCGTTGGAAGTTGAGCAACTGAATACCAACCACTGTACTTGCAATTTCAACCAAAATCAAATCATCATCATCAAATTCTTTATCATTGCGCCAAACAATCAAAGTTCCTAAGCGAATCCCTGAAACATGAATAGGCGAAATCGTCGTCAAGCCGTCTGGAAATTCATCTTTGGTTTCAACTGGAAAAATTGACAAATCATGATTGACAGGAAGATTGGCTTCTGTGTCATACATTAAATTCGCTGTGCGAACATATTCTTCTGGGAAGATTTTCGTTTGATAAAATGCTTCCACACGGTCATTGTTCGTCTTGTAGCGCATGAAATACCCCAAAAGACGCCCCTTGCTGTTTACAATACAAGCATTGCAATCCATAATTTCAGCTAGCTGCTGGGTAATTGCATTGTAAGGTAATTCATCCTGTAATCGCTCATCTGAACGACGCAAAATAGATGTAATTTTTCGTGTTTTTGCTAATAAGTTTGCCATAATTTACCTCGCATATAATCTTATTGATTATATCATAAAGCGCTTTAATCTTCAACAATTATCTGAAAATTGTTTATTGAGATACAATTGTGTGCAATTAGCTTGGCTAGCCTTCTCACTCCTCCATATTAGCACAAAAAGCTGGGACGAAAGTCTCCAGCTTCATAGCACACTGTGTAATAAATTGACGATGCAGTAGGTGAATGCGTCAGCAATCGTGCGAGTCTGTCTCGCTTTCTATTATCTCCGATATTGCCTTAAGAAACGAGTCATCTTCTCTTGGATTTGTGCTAACTCATCTACACGAGGCAGATAAACAATACGAAAATGATCTGGGTCTTTCCAGTTAAAACCTCGTCCATGCACCAGTAAAATCTTTTCTTGCTTTAAGAAATCCAGCACGAATTGCTCATCGTCATCTACTCGATACATTTCCCTATCAATTTTAGGGAAAATATAAAGCCCCGCTTTAGGTTTGGTTGCCGACAAACCCGGAATTTCATTGATAGCCTTGTAAATAAAATTCCGTTGCTCATAAATGCGACCACCAGGAAGCAACAATTCATCGACTGATTGGTAGCCTCCAAGCGATGTTTGTACCACATGCTGAGATAAGACATTTGAGCACAAACGCATATTGGATAGCATATTCAGGCCTTCAATATAATCTTTTACGTGATATTTAGGACCAGACAGTACCATCCATCCGACACGAAAACCAGCAATACGATGTGATTTAGACAAGCCGTTCATGCTGACACAAAAAAGGTCAGGAGCCAAACTTGCGATAGCCGTATGTTTCTCACCGTCCATCACTAAACGGTCATAAATCTCATCTGCAAAAATAATCAAATTGTTTTGCCGCGCAACTTCAACAAGCTCTTCCAACACCTCTTTTGGATACAAAGCTCCTGTCGGATTGTTTGGGTTGATAACGACAATAGCCTTTGTATTAGAGGTAATTTTTGATTTGATATCATCAATATCCGGATACCAATCTGCCGCTTCATCACAAAGATAATGAACTGCATTTCCCCCAGCTAAACTGACCGCTGCCGTCCAAAGCGGATAATCAGGCATCGGCACCAGCACCTCGTCACCATTATCCAGCAAACCTTGCATAGACATAACAATCAGTTCGCTAACCCCATTTCCAAGGTAAACATCTTCAATATCAACATTAGGAATATTTTTCAATTGACAATATTGCATAATAGCTTTTCGAGCAGAAAAAATCCCTTTCGAGTCCGAATATCCCTCGCTATCACGCGCATTCATAATCAAGTCATGAATCACCTCATCTGGTGCGGTAAAACCAAACTCAGCTGGGTTTCCCGTGTTTAAACGGAGGATTTTCTCACCGTTTGCACGCATCCGCATGGCTTCTTCTAAGACGGGACCACGAATATCATAAGCCACATGTTCTAATTTTGTTGATTTATTAAATTCTTTCATCGAATTTTTCCTCATTTCAAAAGAGTCAATTTATTATAACGCAATTTTTCTAAAAAATCTAAAAAACTTCTTGTAAAGTCTGCTTGAAAATACTTTACTTTTTTCATGTAAAGGGTTACAATATAACTAAAGAAAGAATGGAGGTATTCCTATGCTACAAAGATATCAAAACATTATGGTCGCTGTTGACGGTTCTCACGAAGCTGAGCTTGCTTTTGAAAAGGGCGTAAATGTGGCGCTGAGAAATAATTCACGCCTAACGATTGCCCATGTAATTGATACACGTGCCTTGCAAAGCGTTTCTACATTTGATGCAGAAGTCTATGAAGAATTGCAAGAAGATGCAAAGAAACTCATGGATCAATATGCTGAAAAAGCCAAAGAAGCCGGCGTGGCAAATGTTGTCACAATTGTTGAAATGGGAAACCCGAAAACCCTTCTTGCAACAGATATTCCAGAAGAACAAAAAGTTGACCTCATCATGGTCGGTGCTACTGGGCTCAATGCCTTTGAACGGTTACTAGTCGGCTCTTCATCTGAATACATCTTGCGCCATGCAAAAGTTGATTTACTGGTCGTCCGCGATAAAGAAAAAACATTATAATCCAAAGTTAAAGAGAGATTGGCACAAACCAAGCTCTCTTCTTTTTCATTCTACATTTTTCGTGCAATTTCGTTGATAGGCTTGAATTTGACGTTCAAGCTCTTTTTTAATAGCTGGCTCTGGGGCATAATTTTCTTCCCAATCATCTGGTTTTAAGATTTTATGAGTGATAGGGTCAAAATGCGCTTTGCCATCTGGAAAGAGTTTACCCATATTGGCTCGGTGGACAATCTCAAACAAGTATTCTGGATCCACTCCCATTAACACAAAACTGCCATAGGTAAAATACAACATATCAATCAGTGCATCTACTTGCCCAACTAAGGACATCTCTGCTTTGCTCTTCTTTTTGACTTTTTCAGCAGCTTTGTCCACAGCTTCGTGCAAAGATTGAACAGACTGTTCAAAGACCTCTTCAGAAGGACTAGCTGCCCACAAAAATTCCACTAATTCTTCTACCTTGAAGCCTGCACGATGACGAGCACCCTCTGTTGTCCACAGGATGGGCTCTTCCTGCGTGCATTCATCCATTATCCCATGAAATTCTTTGACCTTATTAAAGTGGTGGTCGCTACTGACAAAGACTTTTTCACTCGCCAAAATACCAAAATGCTCCAAAGCCTTATGAATCCCGTCCTGACTATTACTGCTAGTAGTGTGTTTTGCAACTTCTTTCACTCGACTGGTTCCATTTCCCATGGCAATAGACATACCAACGCCCGCTAACATCTCAACATCATTATCAGAATCACCAAAAGCCATGACTTGATTGATGTCAAAACCGTATTCTTTTCCGACCAGCTTAATTCCTTCTAACTTTGACATTCCTTGATTGACGATATCAGCTGCGAAAGGACTGCTACGAGTAAACTTTAAATCTGGAAAATCCGCTTCGATAGTTTGTGTTTCTTTTGGTGTTGCCAGCATCAGTACTTGATAAATCGGCTCTTGAATGGATTTCAATAAATCATCCTGCTGTTGAGGAAGTGCCTTGCTGATTACATTATTGAAACTTTTATTGACCAAATGTGTCATCTTCTTCGGAACAAAACGACTGGTCCATTGAGAAAACTTGCTCATGCCAAAGCTCATGATTTTTGAACCAACCATTCCTGATTTTGTCCCAAATGAGATTTCTATTTTATGCTGGCGAGCATACTGAATCAGGTGACGCAAACTGGTTTTATCAATTGGCTTCGCAGAAATGACTTTATCTTTTGAAAAAATATATTGTCCATTATAGGTTACTGCAAAGTCCAAATCCAACTGCTCCATAAAAGATTGGACAAAAAATGGACCCCGACCTGTCGCTAAACCAACTAAAATACCTTGCTGTTTTAAACTATGAATTGCTTGTTCTGTGGATTTCAAGACCGTTCGACTATCATTTACTAACGTCCCATCAATATCAAAAAAGACTGCTTTGATTTCCATTCATTTCTCATCTCTTTCTTTTATGATACAATAATTATAGCATAGATTCAGGAGAAGCTCACTTATGACCAAAAGAATTTTAGTTTTACATACTGGCGGTACTATTTCCATGCAGGCGGACACTACTGGAAAAGTCATCACAAACGAACACAATCCCATGAACCATGTTGCAGTTCCTCTAGAAGGCATTCAAGTGACGGCTCTTGATGTTTTCAATATTCCTAGCCCTCACATAACACCACAGCACATGCTGCAATTGTATCAAAAAATCAAGACAGATGGGAAGCATTTTGACGGGGTTGTCATTACTCATGGAACGGACACTCTGGAAGAAACAGCTTATTTTTTGGATACCATGGAACTTCCAGATATTCCTGTCGTCTTAACTGGTGCTATGCGAAGCTCTAATGAACTGGGAAGTGACGGAGTTTACAATTACTTATCTGCACTTCGTGTAGCAAGTGATGACAAAGCACGCGGAAAAGGCGTTCTGGTGGTTATGAATGATGAAATCCATGCTGCCAAATACGTGACAAAAACGCATACGACCAATGTCAGCACTTTTCAAACACCAACTCATGGACCACTTGGACTGATTATGAAGCAAGAAATCCTCTATTTCAAAACAGCTGAACCACGCGTTCGTTTTCATTTAGATAAAATCTCTGGTTTGGTTCCCATTATCCCAGCCTATGCTGGAATGAAAACTGAACTGCTTGATATGCTAGACTTGGAAAAGATAGACGGTCTCATCGTTGAAGCCTTTGGCGCTGGAAATCTGCCACAAGAAGTTGCCCAAAAGCTCAGTCAACTTGCGAATTCTGGGCTGCCAATTGCACTTGTATCACGTTGCTTTAACGGCATTGCAGAGCCAGTTTACGCTTATGAAGGGGGTGGCGTGAAGTTACACGAATCAGGCATTATGTTTGTCAAAGAGCTCAATGCTCCTAAAGCTCGTATCAAGCTGCTAATCGCCCTGAATGCTGGACTTCAAGGGCAAGAATTAAAAGACTATATGGAAGGCTAGGTTCTTACATAGATAAAAAGCCTCGAGTGATTCGAAGCTTCTTAGGATATTTTATGTTTAGGAGATTTATGAAAAAAAGTTTTTTAGCTCTTTTGTTTTTTAGTTATTTACCATACATTTCTGATTCCTTTCCTGATTTTTTGAATGTTTTGTTATAATGTACTTTAATGTTTACTGTCATTGGACTTACCTCTTTCTTTTTGATGAATTTAGTATAGCCCGAAAAGCTTAAAGTAGGCTTATAGATTTCTTTCAGAAAACTTAATTTAAAAAACTTCATCCAAATGGTGAAGTTTTTTGGTTTATATATGATGATAAACTAAAATCAATCCAAGTAGTCCTGCTTGTCCAAATGAAGCGCTACAATATGCCAATCTGCATTCGTTCGCCAATCAGGAGTGGACACAATTTGACTGGCGACTTTTCTGGCCTCCTCTAAAATTGGATAATCCTCTACAATATCTGCCACCTGAAATTCCGGCAAACCGGACTGACGAGTGCCGAAGATTTCACCAGAACCACGCATTTTCAAATCTTCCTCAGCTAAGACAAAACCGTCAGTCGTTTCCGTCATGATTTTCATGCGTTTCTTGCCAGATTCTGTCTTAGGATTGGCTACAAGAACCGCATAAGACTGTTTATCTCCACGTCCTACTCGACCACGTAACTGATGAAGCTGGCTGAGCCCAAATCGGTCCGCATCCATGATTAGCATGACCGTAGCATTGGGCACATTGACACCGACTTCAATAACAGTCGTGGAAACCAGAATGTCCGTTTTCCCTTCCTTAAAATCCTGCATAATGGTATCTTTTTCTTCGCTCTTCATTTTACCATGTAGCAGAGCTACTTGTGCTTTGTCACCGAAATAAGCCTTTAATTCCTCTTCCAAAACAATCGCATTTTTCAGATCCAGAGCTTCCGACTCCTCAATCAAAGGAGAGATGACATAGACCTGAGCACCTCGTTGCAGCTCTTTCCTCAACCAATCCAGAACTACTTCCAGCTGCTCATGCTTGACCCAACGGGTGATAATCGGCTTACGCCCAGCTGGCATTTGGTCAATAATGGACACATCCATATCACCAAAAGCAGTAATAGCAAGCGTCCTAGGAATGGGCGTTGCAGTCATCATGAGCACATCAGGATTATTTCCTTTTTCCCGCAAAATTCGTCTCTGTCCCACTCCAAAACGGTGCTGTTCATCAATAATCACCAGACCGAGCCGATGATATGTCACGCCTTCTTGAATCAAAGCATGAGTGCCGACGATCATATCCACCTGACCATCCTCAATAGCTTCTAGTGCCTGTCTGCGTTCTGCTGGCTTCATTCCCCCTGTCAACAGAATTATCCGCAGTTCAGGAAAAAGTTGGCTCAAGCTATCAAAGTGCTGCTCTGCCAAGATTTCCGTTGGCACCATGAGAGCAGACTGCAAACCAGCTGTATAAGTAGTATACATAGCTAAACCTGCAACCACCGTCTTTCCGCTTCCGACATCTCCCTGCAAGAGCCTGTTCATGTGAGCTGGCGATTTCATATCCTGTAAAATCTCGTTTAGACTGCGCTCTTGAGCAGCCGTTAACTCAAAAGGTAGAGTAGCTTTTTTCTTTTCTAGCAAATCTGCCCGCCAAGGAATAATTAAGCCCTGACTAACATCTTTTGTTTCACATTTGAGAACTTGCAATTGCATTTGAAAGTAAAAAAGCTCTTCAAACTTGATCCGACGCAAAGCCTGCTTGTACTCTGCCCAATCCCTTGGAAAATGCATTGCTCGCACAGCCTGATTCCGTCCTAGCAACTGATAGCGTTCTAACAACACTTGGGGCAAATTTTCCTCCAAGAGCAATTCCAACCCTTGGTCAAAGGCTGTCTTAATGACCTTGACCAAACTGGCTTGACTAATCCCTTGAGCTACTCGATAAACTGGCTGCAAATCATCTTCTACTTGTGCTAGAATTTTCATCCCGGTCAAACTAGCTTTTGCCTTATCCCATTTTCCGAAAATAGCAATGGTTGAGCCAACCTCCACCTTGTCTGCTAGATAAGGTTGGTTAAAGAAGTTGACTGCAAGTACCATTTCATCCTGCTTTATGGTAAAACGCAGGCGATTGCGCTTGTAGCCATAGTACTGGACATTTGCTGGTGTAGTCACCACCCCTGAAATAACTGCCTTTTCACCATCTTCCAGTTCTAACACATTCTTACTTTTAAAATCTTCATAGCGAAATGGAAAATAGAGCAGCAAATCTTGCAGGCTTTCAATTCCCAGCTTAGTAAATTTTTCAGCAGATTTCGGCCCCACACCCGGAAGAACCGTTAAAGGTTGGTGTAAATTCATAATTCCTCTTTCAGTTCTGTTTTTCAAGAGTTTGTAAAAGCAGATTGGAACAACCATGCTGAAAATAGCTTTCTAGATTTTTCCAACTGCTTTTTAGTTTCAATCAATTTTTATAAACTCTAGGTACACGATCACTAATCAAGCAAACTATCTCATAGTTGATTGTTCCTCGTTTTTCTGCCACATCTGTTGCAGAAATGGATTCTTTGCCACTTTCTCCGATAAGAACAACTGGTGTACCAATAGGATAAGACTGAGGTAAACGAACGGTAATCTGATCCATAGACACACGCCCAACAATAGGACAAGGTTGCCCGTCAATTAGAACATCAAACCCTTGCATATCTCGCGACCAACCGTCAGCATAGCCTAATGGAATCGTCCCAATGAACTGTGGGCTATCGCTAGTGTAAGTAGCTCCATAACCCACATCTGCCCCTGCTTCCAGCTGCTTGACATGAACCAATTCCGACACCAGAGAAAGAGCCGGCCTCATTTCGTAAGGAAGCTGCAAGGTACGACCGCTAGGATTGAGACCATAGATAATATCACCCAGACGCACCGCATTCATCACAGTATCTGTATGCCAAAGGGTCGTTGCAGAATTACTAGCATGAACAATCGGTGGAACGATTTCTAATTGCCCTAAAATTTCTTTAAAACGTGCCAACTGTGCTTCAAACTTATGCGTATCTGCTTCATCAGCTGTTGCAAAATGGGTGAAGATGCCTTCTACCTGAGCACCTGCTTTTTCCAAACGATGAATGGCTTCTTGAGCATCTTGACTATCTCGAAAACCAATCCGTCCCATCCCAGAATCAATTTTTATGTGAACAGCCAAACCAGCTACATCTATATTTGACTGTAGCAGCAAATCAATCCATTCTAAACTAGCAACGGTACAGGTCACTTTGCGTTCAATTGCCAATGAAACAGCATGAACATCTGACACTCCTAATACCAAAATTTTTTTCGTAATGCCGGCATTACGCAACTCTACAGCTTCATCAATATTGGAAACACAAAAGCCATCCACAATTGGATCAATAGATTGCGTAACAGCAACTGCACCGTGACCATAGGCATCTGCCTTGACAACAGCCCATTTTTCTACATTGTTTGGAATATGCGCTGCAATTTGTTTAATATTAAAGCGGATAGCAGCTAAATCCACAACAGCCTTAGTAGGTCGATGATTACTCGTTTTCATGATGTTCCTCCAAAATAACACTAGCTGTAACAATATTACCTGCATGGCTGAGCGACACCCAGACCTTGCCAGAAAAAGGCGACTTAGTAAAAATAGGCGCTCCCTTTTCATTGTTTAAAATTTCTAAATCCTGAAAAGTGACACAACCAATTCCAGTCCCCCATGCTTTAGAAAAAGCCTCTTTAGCAGACCAACGTCCTGCCAAATATTCCATTTTTCGCCTACCAGAAAGTTCTTCAAACCGTGCAAATTCTGCAACAGTCAAAACTTTCTTGGCGAAACGAGCATTTTTTTCATAAACTTTTTGAATAGAGGAAATTTCTTCTATATCAATTCCGTGTCCTTTAATCATCTTTTTAAAAAGAGGCTGGGACAAAAGTGTGCCAGACTCGGTTACTTTCTAAAATAAAACTCAATGCGCTGATGTTATCAGATTTTAGAGATTCACTCCCAACCTTTTTATTTTTCATTTTTAGATAGGGTAGTATAAATTTCCTTGACCAGTCTGACTGTATTATCCCAACCCAAACAAGGATCTGTAATAGATTTCCCAAACACTTCAGGCTCATTTTGACGACCGTCTTCTAAGTAAGACTCAATCATAAAGCCACGTACAATTTTTTTGATTTTTTCATTCCAGTCACGATTGATTAAGGTTTGACGAACAATCCGCACCTGCTCTAAATACTGTTTACCAGAGTTATCATGATTGGTATCAATGATGATAAAAGGATTTTCCAAGCCCATTTTTTCATATTGGTCAATCGTATCCAGCAAATTATCATAGTAATAGTTTGGAATGTTTTTTCCATACTCGTCAAGTCCACCACGCAGAATAGCGTGTGCCAAAGGATTTCCTGAAGTTTCTACTTCCTTACCAGCAAACAAGAAACTTTGCTTGTTTTGCGCTGCGTAAATCCCGTTAAACATGACATTGAGATTGCCAGATGTAGGATTTTTCAAACCGGTCGCAACATCAGCCCCACTAGCGACAAAACGGTGTTGCTGATCTTCCACAGAACGCGCCCCAACAGCCATATAAGAAATCAAATCATCTACCAACGGAAGATTTTCTGGATAGAGCATTTCATCAGCTGTCGTCATTCCCGTCTCCGTAATGACACGATAATGTAAATTCCGAACAGCCTTAATCCCATTAATTAAGCTTGGAGCAGCCTTAGCATTCGGTTGATGAATCAATCCTTTATAACCATCGCCATTGGTGCGAGGCTTAGCTGTATACACGCGCATAACCATGAAAATACGGTCTTTCACCTCTTCTTGGAGGGCAGATAGGCGCTTTGCATATTCTAGGACAGCCGCTTCATTATCAGAAGAACACGGACCAATGACCAACAGAATGCGGTCATCTTCTCCACGGATAATGGCATTTAACTCACGATCTCGTGCCTTTTTTTTAGCTAAAGCCTCTCCTTCTAACTTTGATAAATTACGAACCTTTGCTACATCAATTGGCTCGCTAGTTGCCTTAAATGTCATAATCTCCCCCTCTTTACACTACTTATCTGTGGCGTCCATGACAATTTTTAAATTTCTTACCAGAACTACATGGACACAAGTCATTGCGCTTCACTTTTGTCAAATCAATATCGCTCGGTAAGACTGATTTTTGTGCTGAAATATTGCGTGTCGCTGTTGTGCTGATATGATGCTCCGTACGTGGACGTTCTTGCTCGTGAATTTGAGCCTTCATCATCAAACGCGTCACATCAAATTCGATCGAACCAATCATATCATTAAACATACGGAAACTTTCAGCTTGATATTCAACGACTGGGTTATTTTGAGCATAACCACGAAGTCCAACTGCGTTCCGAAGTTGATCCAAAGCATCAATGTGATCAGTCCATTTGCTATCCACGACGCGCAAAATTAGAACTTTTTGGAATTCTCTGACGGAATCCTCATTGCGAAGTTTCGCCACTTGACTATCGTAAACCTCCAAGGCACGTTTGTATAAATCAGCCTTGATATCTTCATCAGACAAGCCTTCTAAATCTGCGATTTCAATAGATTCTTCTGGAACAAGATTGTATTTTGCAAAATTAACAATTGCTTCTAATTTTTCATCTTGTTCTGCACGACTGTTGCCATCCACAAAACGGTTGATTGTTCGCTTCATCATGGCATGAATTTCCGGTGCCAAATCACGATCAGCCGTAATGACATCATAACGCTGCGCATAGATAATTTCACGTTGCTCCCGCATAACATCATCATATTGAAGGACTTGTTTACGTGTATCATAGTTGTTCCCTTCAACACGCTTTTGAGCTCCTTCTACTTGACGCGTCAGCATACGAGATTTGATGACAGACTCTTCTTCGCTGAGGTTCATGCGATCCAAAACAGCTTTAATCCGTTCCGATCCAAAACGACGCATGAGCTCATCTTCAAGTGACAGATAAAATTGCGATTCCCCTGGATCTCCCTGACGACCTGAACGACCACGAAGCTGATTATCAATACGACGGCTTTCATGTCGTTCTGTACCAATAACGCAAAGTCCACCAAGTTCACGAACCCCTTCACCAAGCTTAATATCTGTACCACGACCAGCCATATTGGTTGCAATCGTTACCGCGCCACGTTGCCCGGCATTCATGATGATTTGCGCTTCTTTATAGTGATTCTTCGCATTCAATACTTCATGCGGAATACCAGCTTCTACTAGTTTCTTAGAAATATAATCACTTGTTTCAACTGCGACTGTTCCTACAAGAACAGGTTGTCCTTTTTCATGACGAGCTTTCACGTCCTCAACAACCGCTTTAAATTTAGACTCAATACTTGGATAAAGAAGATCTGGATGGTCAATACGAGCTACTGGACGATTTGTCGGAATCGGAATGACCCGAATATTATAGGTTTCGCGGAATTCTTCCTCTTCTGTCTTAGCTGTCCCTGTCATTCCTGACAATTTCTTGTACATACGGAATAGATTTTGATAAGTGATAGAAGCCGAAGTCTTCGTTTCATCCTGAATTGGCACACCTTCTTTGGCTTCAATTGCTTGGTGAAGTCCGTCTGAATACCGGCGACCTTCCATTGTACGACCTGTAAATTGGTCCACAATCAAAATTTCTTGCTCTTCACTCACCACATAGTCAATATCTAACAGCATGATATAGTTTGCACGAAGGGCATTGTCAATAAAGTGAGTCAGCGCTACATTTTCAATATCATACAAATTTTCTAACTTGAAGTAGCTTTCTGCTTTATCAATCCCAGAGTCAGAAAGTCCAATGGTTTTAGACTGCACATCAATGATGTAGTCATCTTTATTAAGAGACTTCACAAAGCTATCTGCCATGTGATAAAGTTGGTTTGTATCAGACGAAGTTGGTCCTGACACAATCAAAGGCGTACGAGCTTCGTCAATCAAAATGGAGTCCACCTCATCGACCAAAGCGTAGTTTAGCGGACGCTGCACCATGTTTTCAGCACGCACCACCATATTATCACGCAAATAGTCAAAACCAATCTCTGCATTGGTTGAATACGTGATATCACATTCATAGGCTTCTTTTTTCTCTGCGGATGACTTTGCAGCAAGGTTGATACCAACAGAAAGCCCCAACCAAGAGTACAGTTCCCCCATTTCCGTTGCGTCACGCTCTGTCAGATATTCATTTACTGTGACAACGTGAACCCCTTCTCCAGACAAGGCGTTCAGATAAACTGGCATGGTTGCTGTCAGGGTCTTTCCTTCCCCTGTACGCATTTCTGGCACATCTCCATGGTGTAAGACAATCCCACCCATAATCTGTACTGGGTAAGGGAAAAGTCCTAACACACGCTTTGCACCTTCACGAACAACCGCAAAAGCTTCATAAAGCAAGTCATCTAATGACTCGCCATTTTGATACCGTTGCTTAAATTCATCCGTCTTTGCTTTCAAAGCTTCATCTGACAAAGCAGCCATTTCATCTTCATACGCCATGACTTTCTTTGCCATTTTTTCTAATCTTCTTAATTCACCTTTATCATTTTCGATAATTGTTCTTAAAATATTCGCCATTTCTTTCCTTACTTGTAATAATTCTTATTTTAAAATGTTCTTTTCATTATAGCATTTTTCACTGTATCTTTCAAGAAAATAAAAGGATAAAACGGCAGTTCCATTCAAAACTGCCGTTTTATGTTCTTACTCTTTTAAGTGATAAGAATAGCTGGCTACAACGACATTTTCATGCCATCTGAGGAAATATTTCAATTTCAAGCTCATTTGATTGTGTAGCATGTTTTGCCAACTATGACTTGGAATGAATTGTGGTACTAGCACTGTTACGGTATAACCTTTCTTCTGCGCACCACGAGCGATTTTTGTCACATACTGTACGGTTGGTCTGATGATATTACGGTAGCTTGTTTCCACATTTACAAATTGAATATCTGGAAAATATTGTTTAAATTCACTAGCTACTTCTTCGTCTTTTTCTTGTGTTTCTTTGGTAGATACGTGCATAGCAATCACTTCATCACCGATACTACGGGCATAATTCATCGCACCAGCGCTAACTCGTGTGACATTCCCGACAAGCACCAAAACCAGATTTCCTGCATAGTCTACGCGTTCAATTTCTTCATTCAAACGTAGCTGTTTCGCTACTTTATTGTAATGATTTTTAATACTCAAGAAAATCCATAATAAAACGATGATAATCGGAAAGAATGGCCAAATATCTCGCAAACGAAAAAGTAGCAAAATCGCTACAATGGTGTAACAAATAGCAGCGCCTAAAATATTTGCTACTGAATATTTCAAGAAATGTTTTCCATACTGCTTGCGCCAATGCACGACCATTCCCGTTTGAGAAAGAGCAAACGGCACAAATACACCAATGGTATAAAGTGGAATGAGCCGTTCAGTATTCCCATTAAAAATTAGCAAAAGAAGAATAGCACCGATAGCTAAAGTCAGAATCCCATTTGAATAACCAAGGCGTGCTCCTTTTTCCATATACATGTGTGGCATATATTTATTTTTTGCCATATTGTAGGATAACATGGGAAAGGCCGAAAAGCCTGTATTAGCTGCTACAGCAAGGATGAGAGCTGTTGATAATTGGAAAATATAAAATAGAAGTCGTCCAATAGGTGAATTTCCCAAAATAGTTTGCGCCATTTGAGCGAGCGTTGTAACGCCTTTTACCGGAACGATGCCAATCCAGTAGTTTAAAAAAGTAATACCAGCAAACATGAAACCTAAAATGGCTGCCATAATTGCCAAGGTTTTCGCTGCATTTTCAGCTTTGGGTGTTTTGAAAAATGGTACAGAATTTGAAATAGCTTCCACACCTGTCAGAGAAGCCGAACCACTCGTAAATGCACGTAGCAGGAGCACTAAACTAACACCTGAGATAGATTTTCCAATCGGAGCTGTTGCATGGTAGGATAAATTCCCCAGTAATAATTGCAATAAACCAAAGCCAATTAAGAAAACGGTACTTGCGATGAACAAATAAACTGGAATCATCAGAGAAACCGCCGATTCCCGCAAGCCACGTAAATTCATTAACATTAAAATCAGCACTAAAACAATCGAAATGTGCAAATTGTACGGGTGCAAAGCAGGAATTGCTGACGTAATCGCATCCGCTCCAGAAGAAACAGATACCGCTACTGTCAACATATAATCAACTAGCAAACTACCACCTGAAACTAGACCAACTTTAGGGGAAAGATTTTCCGTTGTAACCATATAAGCCCCACCGCCTTGTGGGTAAGCATGAATCACCTGACGATATGAAATGGTTAAACTAGCCAGCAAAATCAGCACCACAATACCGATTGGCAAAGACCACCAAATTGCACCAGCAGATACGGATACCAAAACCAAAACAACTTGTTCAGGACCATAGGCAATCGAAGACAGAGCATCACTTGACAGCATAGCCAAGGCTTGTAGCTTAGTGAGTAAATTCCCTTCATCTCCCTCATCACTTGATTTCAAAGGTCGCCCGATAAAAATGTTCTTCAACTTGGAAAACATATTTTTTCTCCTAAATTTTTCAATATTAGCCATTATAACGCTTTTTTGAAATACTATCAACATTTTCTGAAAATGACATCATTTTTTAATATAACTGATAATTTCTGCATAAGTAAGATAGCAAAATAGACTGAAATCATTGCTTGGAAATCATCTGTAAAAAAAATAGACAAACTAATGAATCACTGCATCATGATGCTTTAGACTTATAATTTTAAAGAGGTTACGGACTTTTCCCTAACCTCTGGTTTTCTATATAAAAGATATTACGGATGACTAACAATCATTTCAAGGTCTTTCCCCTCGAAAGTCCACTCTTCCACATCGCTTGGTAGGATAAAATGGTCTCCTTTAGCGATTGGATACGTTTCCCCATCTACGGTCAGCACACCTCGCCCTGCTAGCACACTTACTAGCAAATAAGCAGCTGTTTTCTCGATATCCACTTTTCCTGATACTTCCCATTTGTAAACAGCAAAGAAATCACTAGCTACTAAAAGCGTTGAGGTCAAATCATCTGCTTTCACTGTGACTGGACGGCTATTGGCCGGCGCACCGATATTGAGCACATCAATGGATTTTTCTAAATGCAGCTCGCGCAGATTGCCTTTAGCATCTTTTCGGTCAAAGTCGTAGACACGATAGGTGGTGTCGCTAGACTGTTGCGTTTCTAAAATCAAAATACCCGATCCAATGGCATGCATAGTACCGCTTGGAACATAGAAGAAATCCCCAGCCTTGACTGGCACCTTGGTTAATAGTTTGTCCCATTCTTTCTTTTCAATCTGCTGGCGCAACTCTTCTCGTGACTTGGCATTGTGCCCATAGATGATTTCTGCTCCTTCATCTGCAGCGATCACATACCAGCACTCTGTTTTTCCCAACTCGCCTTCGTGCTCCATAGCATAATGATCATCTGGGTGAACCTGAACACTGAGCCAATCATTGGCATCCAAGATTTTGGTTAAAAGCGGAAAAACAGGCTCGCTGCTGTTACCAAATAACTCTCGGTGTTCTGCATAGAGCTGATCCAAGCCCATACCAGCAAAGCGACCGTTTTTTATAGTAGATACTCCGTGTGGATGAGCCGAAATCGCCCAGTATTCGCCTACTTTATCACTGGGAATTTCATAGCCGAATTCATCTCGTAGCTTCGTTCCGCCCCAGATTTTTTCCTGCATAACAGATTGTAAAAACAATGGTTCTGACATCATTTCCTCCTTTAATATTGTATAAACAACTTAAATATTTTTAACATCTAAAAGCGAATACCCTCTCGTGTCAAAGCGATTGCGGCTTCTCGAGTACTCAATCGGACGCCCATTTTCGAGATAAACAACTTGTTCAACCTGCAAAAGTGGATCGGCATTTTGACAGTCCAGATACATTTTATCATATTCATCTGGCTTTTCAGCTGTGATATGGCGATAACTTCCGGCAAATTTTAAGTTTAATTCATCCCATAAATAAGCATAGATAGACTGAAGTAAAATACTCTCATCCAATCCTGGCACCAAATCACACGGCATATAAGTGTGTTCCAACACATAGGGCTTCTCATCAATCAAACGCAAACGTATGATTTTATAAACTGGCGTCGTCACTTCCACTTGCAGGCGCTCTGCAATCTCGGCTTCTGGGAATTCAACTGCAAACTGAATAATCTGGCTCGTTAATTTTCGGTCATCATTTTTGAAATCTTGACTCAAGCCATTGTAATTATTCAAGCGAAATTTTGAATCTTCTTTATCCCAAAAAGAGGAATTTAACACTCTCGTTCCATTTCCTTGTTTGGAAAAAATCAATCCCTCAATGGTTAGAATCTCAACAGCTTTTTTTATAGTCATTCGGCTAACACCGAACTCTTTTGATAATTCAGACTGAATAGGCAACATGGAGTCTACTGGGTAGACTCCATTTGCTATTCTATCTCGAAGTATATTTGCTATTTCTTCGTATTTAGGCATATGATAGCTCCTGCAAATCTGTCATTCATCTCATTATAATACAGAATCAGGTTGTTTGTCCAGCATACGAAGGAATGGATACCAGATAAATCCAACAATCACCATATCCACTAACTGAAGGACACCACCTAAAATGGAATTAGTTGCCATCATACCACTTTTTTCCTTGATACTCTAACTATACTATATTTTAAAATAAATGTCTATACTTTTCTAATAAAAGGTTGGCTTTTTACCAAAAATATAGAATCATAATATTATAATATAGAATTTTTTATAAAGGAGAAAATACAGGTCATTTCTTTAAAGAACTATCTGACAAAAAGGATTTTGAAGATTGAATTTAGCAAAACTCCCCAAGGATTCTGATACCTTGGGGAGTTTGTGTTCAACTATTCCTTTTCTAACAAAAAAAGTAAATCAACAGTCAAAAAAACAGAAACTCTTCTCAGATCATTTTGACCAAGAAGAATTTCTGTCTTACTTACTATCTTCAATTCATTTTACGCATACTCTGCGTCTTCATCGAATTGACTATTGTAAAGATCAGCATAGAAGCCATTTTTTTCCATCAATTGATCGTGATTTCCTTGTTCAATGATATTACCATCACGCATGACCAAAATCAAATCAGCATTACGAATGGTCGACAAGCGGTGAGCAATGACGAAAGAAGTCCTTCCCTCCATCAACTTATCCATCGCTTTTTGGATCAATTCTTCTGTCCGCGTATCAACAGATGAAGTCGCTTCATCCAAGATAAGTAAGGGAGCATCCTTAAGAAGTGCACGCGCAATGGTCAACAATTGCTTTTGCCCCACAGAAAGGCTTACTGTATCGTCCAGCACCGTATCGTATCCTTTTGGCAAAGTCTTGATGAAGTGATGAACCCCAACAGCTTTGGCAGCTGCCACAACTGCTTCGTCAGAAATATTTTTCTGATTGTAAATCAAATTTTCCTTAATCGTCCCCTCAAATAACCAGGTGTCTTGGAGAACCATGGAGAAGGCATCGTGTACCTCAGAACGTTTCATTTTCTTCGTATCAACACCGTCAATTGTAATGCGTCCCTTATCAATCTCATAAAATTTCATGAGCAAGTTAACAATGGTCGTCTTCCCAGCACCGGTCGGGCCGACAATGGCAATTTTTTGTCCTGCTTTTGCATTGGCAGAGAAATCATGAATAATCGTTCGATCTGGATTATAACCAAAGAATACCTTATCAAAGGCAACATCTCCTTTTAGGGTCGTGAGTTGTTGCGCTTTGTGTTCATCATTTTCCATTTCAGGCTCTGCTAAAAATTCAAATACGCGTCCCATAGCAGCGCTAGCTTGTTGAAGAGTAGTAATCCCTTGTGCAATTTGTGACAACGGTTGAGAGAAAATCCGTACATATACCATAAAGGCAACAATCGTTCCCATAGTGACATCGCCATTCAAGGCCATGCTCGCTCCAACCAAAACAACCATAACGTAACCGAAGTTCCCTACAAACATCATAAGCGGCATCATAATCCCTGAAATGAATTGTGATTTCCACATACTGTTGTAAAGGTTAGTATTAAGTGTTTGAAAGGCTACTTTGGATTCGTCTGTGGCATTGTAGCTGACAATGACATTATGCCCAGAGTACATTTCTTCCACATAGCCATTGACGCTGGCAAGATTTTCTTGTTGTGCTCGGAAGAATCGTTGAGATTTTCCCATAATCAAAGCAACAAAGACAAAGCCAATCAAGACTGAGCTAATCGTTACAAAGGACAAGACCACATTATTGTAAAACATCATAAAGAGAACCGCAATAAGCAGTAAACTTGATGAAATCACCGTTCCTAAACTTTGGTTCAAAGATTGCCCAACAGTATCCACGTCATTTGTGACCCGTGAAAGAGTGTCCCCTTGGGAATGGCTGTCAAAATAGCGTAGAGGCAATTTATTGATTTTTTCAGCAATAGCAGTCCGCAAGCGCTTGGAGAAATGCTGAATAACAGATGAAATGATAAAAGATTGAACATAATTTAACAAAGCACCTGCTGCGTACAAAATCGCTAAGAAAAGAGCAATGTTGGAGATTGATTTCAAATCAATCTGACTTCGCATCCCCTCTGTGATAAGGTTGGTAATTTCTTTTAATTTGTCCGGTCCATAAACCGTAATAATACTAGACACTGCCGCTCCCACAAATGCAATGAGCAATGGAAGCTGAAAACCTTTGAGATAAGGTTTCACTTGGCTAAATAAAGACGATTTTTTATTTTCCATTTTCCAATTCCTCCTTCGATAATTGTGAGTAAGCAATTTCTTGATAAACTGCGTTCGTTGCCAGCAATTCTTTATGAGTACCCTGACCAACTACTTTTCCTTTATCCAGTACCAAAATCTGATCGGCATCCATAATCGTTGAAATCCGTTGCGCCACAATCAATCTGGTTGTATCTTTCACTTTTTTCGCTAATTCTTCCCGCAAAATGCGGTCTGTCTTATAGTCCAGCGCTGAAAACGAATCATCAAAAATCAAAATTTCAGGCTTGCGAGCAAGCGCACGCGCAATCGCCAAACGTTGCTTTTGCCCACCAGAGAAATTCGTACCGCTTTGTGCAACTTCAGATTGCAAACCGTCTTCTTTTTCTTCAACAAATGATTTAGCCTGTGCCAAATCAAGTGCAGCCCACATTTTTTCGTCATCCAATGGGCTTTCATTGCTTTGCCCAAAGTCTAAATTACTCTTGATATCACCAGAGAAGAGGACAGCTTTTTGTGGAATGTAGCCAACTTTATTATGCAAATCTTCCAGCTGATAATCTTTGACGTTTACGCCATCCACTAAAATTTTTCCTTCTGTCACATCATAGAAACGAGGAATTAAGCTGATTAAAGTGGATTTCCCAGAACCGGTTGATCCAATGAAAGCTACGGTTTCACCTGCTTTAGCTGTAAAGCTAACATGTTCGATAACAGCCTCAGAATTTTTAGCATAGCGGAAAGACACATTGTCAAATACCACTTCCCCTTTGACATCTTTCGCTATTTTTGGCTCCGTTGGAGACTCAATCGTTGAATATAAATCAAGCACTTCATTGATCCGTCCGGCAGACACCAAGGTACGAGGAAGAACGATAAACAGAGCAGCCATGAGCATGAAGCCCATTACGACCTGCATAGCATAGGACATAAAGACAACCATGTCACTAAAGATTGGCAAACGTCCTGGTAAAGCTGCATCTTGAATCAAGTAAGCACCAATCCAGTATATTGCCAAGGTCAAACCACTCGAAATCCCCATCATAATCGGATTTAAAATCGCCATGAGACGACTGACAAAGAGATTCAAACGAGTCACTTCATCATTAGCTCCTGCAAATTTATCATCTTGATAGTCTTCAGCATTGTAAGCCCGAACAACACGAATCCCTGTTAGACTTTCACGCGTAATACTATTTAACTTATCAGTCAACCGTTGAATAACGGATTGCTTTGGAAAGGCCAACGTCATCAGAACTGTTGTCATGATAATATTCACAATAACCGCCACAATAACTGCCCACAGCCAGTATTCTGATTTCCCAATGATTTTTGTAATCGCCCAAATCGCCATAATCGGCCCACGCGTCACAACTTGCAAGCCCATGGTAATCATGAGCTGAATTTGCGTAAGATCGTTGGTTGACCGCGTTAAAAGACTTGGAATAGAAAATCTCTTAATCTCAGCATTTGAATAATCCAGTACACGATTGAAAATATCTGAGCGCAAGCTCGTTGTAAAGCTAGCTGCCAATCTAGCCGCAATAAAACCAACTACCACAGCACTGAGAAAACTAGCAAATGACAATCCAATCATTTTCAAGCCCGGATTCCACAAATCAGAAACGACCGTTCCTTTCGTCTGTAGGAGTTCCGTAATTTTTGAAATATAGGTTGGAACCTCTAAGTCCAAATAAACTGCCAAACAAGTAAATAAGATACTGATGATAATCAGCCCTACTTCTTTGACAGTTAAACGTTTAAACAATTTAACCATTCGCTTCTCCTTTTTCTAATTTTTCAATATTCTGGTAAAATTTCCCCATCACTTGAAAAAAAGTAACCAAATCTTCTTCTGAAATATCTGTCAATAGGCAATGATCCATTTCATCAAAAAAATCACGAATTTTATTCATGCGCTCTTTTGATTCCGGCGTTAAACGAATAATCTTAGCGCGTTTATCAGTCTCACTCACTTCCAGATAAATCAAGCCATTCTTCACCATTCGCTTCATTAAATTACTGGCAACGGACTTAGTAATGCCCAACTCCTGCTCAATATCTTTAATAAAGGTCATCTTGTCACAATCTTCTCGATGATTCACAAAATGCAATACTTGTCCTTGTGGACCCGCCATAAATTCAATCCCTCGCTCTTTGGCAATTTTTTGAATCATCAGATGTGTCTTCCGTCCAAATCGCTTGAATTCCAATAATGGTTTTTCCATTTGACTTCCTTTCGAATAGTTCTCTAGAGAACTATTTTGTTTTCATGAGAACTATTCTACTATAATTCAAACGAATGTCAAGAAAAAAGTTCCTATGAGAACTATTTTTTTGACCAATTAAAAACCCCGTACTATAAAAGCTGAGTTTTCAGGTCATTAAATCAAAATCCCTTCCAAATGATCCAGTTCATGCTGGCAGATTTGTGCGGGAAAATCTTTCAAAGTCAGCGTTTGTTTTTGCCAATGTTGGTCCAAATATTCAACTGTAATCTCTTTATAACGAGTGGTCGAGCGACTCCCCACAAGTGACAAGCAGAATTCTTCCGCTTGGTAAGGAGATGACTTCCTTCTCAAAATAGGATTGAACATGATAACAGGCACCATACCATACATAAAAATAATGACCTGCTTCTGCACTCCAATCATATTGGCTGCCATTCCGACACACTTATCTTTGTTTGCTCTTAAGGTATCGAACAAATCTTGCCCAATTTCGACATCTTCTTTGCTTGCTGGTTGTGCTTTCTGCTGCAAAACCAACATATCTTTTACAATTGGTTTAATCATTTTCTTCCTTATATCAAAAAAAGAGCAAGCTTATTCAATATTCACTCACTTGCTCTCAATTACTCAATTATCCTTTAGCTTTTTCGCTGACTTTTTTAGCTAAGACAAAGTTTCCAAGTGTCGCTGACCCATTTCCTGCAACCGCTGGCGTTACAATGTAATCACGTACATCTAGAACAGGCAAATAACCATTCAACAAAACTGTGAACTTTTCACGAACGCGATCCAACATGTGCTGTTGCGCCATAACACCTCCACCAAAGACAATCACATCTGGTCGGAAAGTCACTGTCGCTTGAATTGCTGCTTGCGCAATATAATAGGCTTGAATATCCCAAACAGAGCTGTTTAGTTCAATATTTTCACCTCGAATGCCTGTCCGGGCCTCTAAACTAGGTCCAGCAGCTAATCCCTCTAAACAGCCATTATGGAATGGACACACTCCATTAAATTCTTTTTCCACATCCATTGGGTGCTTCGCAACATAGTAATGTCCCATTTCTGGATGACCCGTCCCACCAACAAATTCACCACGTTGAATAGCACCGGCTCCAATCCCCGTCCCAATCGTATAGTAAACTAGATTTTCAATGCGTCCGCCTGCATTATTTCGTGCCACTACTTCACCATAAGCAGAGCTATTAACATCTGTCGTAAAGTAAATCGGTACATTTAAAGCACGTCGCAAAGCACCGACAATATCGACATTTGCCCAGTGTGGTTTAGGTGTCGTTGTAATAAAACCATACGTTTTTGAATTAGGAGCAATGTCAATCGGACCAAATGAACCAACCGCAAGGCCAGCTAAATTCTCAAAACGAGAGAAAAATGCAATTGCCTTATCCAACGTTTCAATCGGTGTGGTCGTTGGAAATTGTGTTTTTTCAATTACTTCAAAATTTTCATCTCCAACCGCACATACAAATTTTGTACCGCCAGCTTCTAGACTTCCATACAATTTTGTCATTTCAAGACCTCTTTTTATTTTGTTTTCTTCTCTATTCATTATAGCATATCTTCGTATGACTTCTGAGTAAAAATCTTACTTTTCCTTCTCTTTTTCAAAGAAAAGGGAGTGGGAAAGAACTGAAAAGAGTTCGTTTCCCACCCCTGCACAGTTGATTGACAACTTTGAGACGTGAAGCGAGCAAAGAAAACAATCAACCTCTGTGTTAATGTGTTTTGTTAACCAAAAGTGAAGAAGCTGAACCCTTTTGCTCAGCCTCTTATCACATTATACGGTTAGGCTTTTAGCTCAATCACAGCATCGCTTTTCGCTACTGTACCCTCTGCAACAGGAGTAACAGAAGCATAATCAGCTGTGTTGGTAACAATCACCATAGTTGTGTCATCAAGACCAGCAGCTGCAATTTTCGCAGCGTCAAATGTACCAAGAACATCGCCAGCTTTCACCTTATCACCTTGAGCAACTTTTTGATCAAATCCGTCACCGTTCATAGAAACTGTGTCAATACCTACGTGAATCAAGATTTCAGCACCTTTTGCCGTTTTCAAACCGTAAGCGTGACCAGTTGCAAATGCGATTGTCACTTCTGCATCCGCAGGAGCATACACAACACCTTCACTAGGTTTCACTGCGATTCCTTGTCCCATAGCACCACTTGAGAACACTGGGTCATTGACATCTTTCAAGTCAAACATTTGACCAACGATTGGAGAAACAATTGTTTCATCAGCAAGAACTGGCGCAGCTGCTTCATTAGCTTCTACTACTTCTTTTGCTTCAGTCACTTCTTCAGCATCTTTGTAACCAAACGCATAAGTCAAACCAAATCCAAGACCAGTAGTGACAAGTACCATAAAGATATATTGAAGAACTTGACCATTCAGATAGAGAAGCGTACCTGGGATAATGGTAATACCAAATCCAGTACCAGCAAGTCCAAGAATAGAAGCTAACCAACCACCAGCAGCACCGGCAACAAGACCAAGTACAAATGGTTTACCATAACGTAAGTTTACCCCGAAAATAGCTGGTTCAGTAATTCCAAGACCTGCAGAGAGAGCAGCCGGGAAGGCAAGAGCCTTTAGTTTTTTAGATTTTGTTTTTACACCAACTGCAAGAGTTGCACCCGCTTGGGCAGTCATAGCAGCTGTGATGATCGCATTAAAGGCATCTTTTCCTTCATTTGCAATCAATTGTGCTTCTAGTAAGTTGAAGATATGGTGAACACCAGTTACCACGATAAGTTGATGCACACCACCAAGGATGAGACCAGCTAAGCCAAACGGTAAGGAAAGAATAGCTTTTGTCGCAGCAAGAATGACATTTTCAAGTGAGTGGAAGATTGGCCCAATGACAAAGAGTCCAAGAACTGACATCACAAGGAAGGTCAAGAATGGCACAACAAGCAAATCAAGCACATCTGGAATTTTCTTATGCAACCATTTTTCAAGTTTCGCACCAAGTAGTCCAATGAAGAAGGCTGGCAATACTGAGTTTTGATAACCAACTACTGGAATGAAACCAAAGAACATGATTGGCTTTGCAGCACCAGAAGCTACATCCCAAGCATTTGGAAGGGCGGTATTTACCAACATCAAACCAAGTACAATACCGATCACTGGATTCCCACCGAATACACGGAAAGCTGACCAAGAAATCAAAGCTGGGAAGAAGGCAAAAGCTGTATCTGTCAACACAACTGTGTAAGTATAGAAGTCTGACGCAGCAAAGGCTTTTGAAGTTGTTCCAAATAACCCAAGAATCGTATCGTTATTAATCGCACCACGAATCCCCATGAAGAGACCTGTTGCTACGATTGCTGGCAGGATTGGCACAAATACGTCACCAAATGTACGGACGGCACGTTGGAACCAATTTCCCTTTTTAGCTGCTTCTGCTTTTTGCTCACCAGTTGAAGACGTAGGCAAACCAAGCTCTACCACTTCATCATAGATTTTATTCACTGTACCAGTACCAAAGATAATTTGATATTGACCTGAGTTAAAGAAAGCCCCCTGAACCTTTTCAAGATTCTCAACTCTGTCTTTATCAATCTTAGCTTCATCTTTAACCATGACACGCAGACGGGTCGCACAGTGAGCAACACTACTTACATTGTCACGTCCGCCAATGGCCTCAATGACTGCTTTTGCAATGTCCTTATTTTCCATTTGCATCTCCTTATTGAAAATAATTAAAATTTTATGAAAGCGATTTATCGCTCCTACGACTATTATTTTAACATGATTTCAAAATATGTCAAGCGTTTTGCAGAAATTTTATTTTTTTCTATTAAAAAGTTGATTTTTTCAGAGAAAACGTTTACTATATAAGTAAGAAAATTATCTCGGAGGACAAAAGATTGGCTTGGACTACTGAACAACGTTACAAACGCTATGAACAATGGACTGAAAACGAAATCCAACAGATAAAAAATAAAATCGCTACATCACCTTGGCGTGCTACCTACCACGTAGAGCCTGATACGGGACTGCTGAATGACCCAAATGGTTTTTCCTATTTTGACGGAAAATGGATTGTCTTCTATCAAAATTTTCCATTTGGTGCAACTCATGGGCTCAAGTCTTGGGTACAACTGGAAAGTGATGACCTCGTACACTTCACAGAAACCGGTGTTCGTGTTCTGCCAGACACCCCATTAGACAGTCACGGTGCTTACTCTGGCTCTGCTATGCAGTTTGACGACAAACTTTTCCTATTCTATACTGGAAATGTCCGTGATGAGAATTGGGTTCGTCACCCTTACCAAATCGGCGCTTTGCTGAACAAAGACGGACATATTCAAAAACTAAACAAAGTATTGATTGAACAACCTAAGGATACTACAGATCACTTTCGCGATCCACAGATTTTCAATTATAAAGGTCAGAGCTATGCCATTGTCGGCGGACAAACTCTGGACAAAAAAGGCTTTATCAAGTTTTATAAAGCAGTTGAAAACGACTATATAAACTGGGAAGAAGTCGGCGATTTAGACTTTGAAAATGACAATACAGCTTATATGATGGAATGCCCCAATCTTGTCTTTATTGATGAAACACCTATTTTGCTCTACTGCCCTCAAGGTTTATCAAAAAAAGTTGCTCCTTACGACAATATTTTCCCAAACATGTATAAGATAGGTCAATCGTTTGACATAGCGGAAACAGCAATTGTCGATCCTAGTCCTCCGCAAAATTTAGATTATGGATTTGATTGCTATGCCACCCAAGCTTTCAATGCTCCAGATGGCCGTGTCTTAGCAGTCAGCTGGTTAGGTTTGCCGGATATTGCTTACCCATCTGATCGTTTTGATCATCAAGGAATTTTATCGCTTGTCAAGGAATTAACACTAAAAAAAGGAAAACTCTATCAATATCCTGTTCAAGCTATCACATCCTTACGCACAGATAATAGCCAAACGTTTGCTAACCAAGCGCAAACAAAGAACTGCTATGAATTAGAACTAGAATTTACAATTGATTCACAAGCTGAGATCGTCCTTTTTGCAGATCAAGAGCATAAGGGTCTACGCATTTGCTTTGACATCAAAAATGGTCAAGTAACAGTTGACCGTAGTCAAGCCGGTGAGCAATACGCTCTTGAATTTGGTACTGTTCGTAGTTGTACGATTGAAAACCAAGCTACAACTGCTACTATCTTCATTGATAAGTCAGTTTTTGAAATTTTTATTAACAAAGGAGAAAAAGTATTTTCAGGTCGCGTTTTCCCTCATGAAAACCAAAACGGTATTTTTATCAGCGAGGGAAATCCAACTGGAACTTACTATGAATTAGATTATGGTCGCGAAGTTAACTGATGTTGCAAAAATTGCTGGAGTCAGCCCAACCACTGTATCTCGTGTAATTAACAAAAAAGGCTACCTCTCAGAAAAAACGATTACAAAAGTCAATGAGGCCATGCGCGAGTTGGGATACAAGCCCAATAATCTCGCTCGTAGCTTACAAGGAAAATCCGCTAAACTGATTGGATTGATTTTCCCAAATATCAGTCACATCTTTTATGCCGAACTCATTGACAAATTAGAACATGAGTTATTCAAAAGAGGCTACAAGACAATCATCTGCAATAGCGAGCACAATTCAAGTAAGGAAAAAGAGTATCTGGAGATGCTAGAAGCCAATCAAGTGGATGGCATTATCTCAGGCAGCCACAACTTAGGCATCTCTGATTATGACCGTGTAACAGCTCCCATTATCTCTTTTGACCGCAACTTATCCCCTTCCATTCCTGTTGTATCTTCGGACAACTATGCTGGTGGTGTCTTGGCTGCAGAAACCTTGGTCAAATCCGGTGCCCAAAATATCATTATGATTACCGGAAATGATAATTCAAACTCCCCGACAGGTCTCCGCCATGCAGGTTTTGCTTCCATTCTACCTGATGCACCAATTATCAATGTATCAAGTGACTTCTCTCCTATTCGCAAAGAAATGGAAATCAAAAATATTTTAAAACATAGAAAACCTGATGCCATTTTTGCTTCAGATGATCTGACAGCCATTTTAATCATGAAAGTCGCTCAAGAATTGGAAATCAAAATTCCAGAGGATCTAAAAGTCATCGGTTACGACGGAACTTATTTTGTAGAAAACTACTATCCCCAACTAGCCACTATACAGCAACCATTGAAAGATATAGCTTGTTTACTGGTAGATTTGTTGCTTCGAAAAATTGCTGGTGAAGAAGTTGTGACAACCGGCTACTTTCTTCCCGTCCACCTCTCTTCAGGAAAGAGTATTTAATACTGTGAGATAGTTAAACCCCCACTTAAGTATTGAGAAATCTTAAGTGGGGGTTAGCGTTTATTCGTTGTTCTTATATTTTATCTGCCAGAAGCACATCATCAATAGCCTGCGCACAGTCACCGTGGTCGTTATCTGCCACAATAATATCTGCCAAACCTTTGATATTCTCATTGGCATTTCCCATAGCAACACCAAAACCTGCTTCGCGAATCATGCTTTCATCATTGTCAGCATCCCCAACAGCAATGATTTGCTCCATAGGAAGATTCAAGTTTTGAGCAAGGTGAGCTAAACACTGCCCCTTTTCAACTCCTTGCGCTGTTAGTTTAAGATCACTTACTTCAGCTTTTATAATCGTTATCTTTTCAGACAATAAAGTTTCGTACGATTGATCTCGATCCCTTGCCGTAAAGTGATAAATATTGATTTTGTCAAAATGCTCTCTCCTTAGCTAACAAATCGTAAATATTATCCACCAAGATAGCTGTTTTATCATAAAGTTCAGTATAAATTTCCATATAATAGTTAGCAATATTCTCAAAATGTGATTTTTGAAGATAGCCTTGACCGTCAATCATACAAACCAGCATCAAATCTTGAACTTCTGCTATCGCTTTCACCTTATCCACCGCTATAGCAGGCAAGGTTTGCTTAGCTAAAACGCATTTAGCCTCCAAATCATAAATCAATGCACCACTTGCAAGAATATCATAGCGAATCTCGCGCAAATCATATCCATAAGGAAGCAGTTCTGACAAAGAGCGTCCTGTTGAAAGTACAACTTGTTTACCAGCATCTTGAGCTCTCCCAATCGCTTCAACACTGCTTTTGGCAATTGTTTTTTTACTAGTCAAAAGTGTTCCATCCATATCAAACGCAATCAATTGATACATCCCATTACTCCTCTTTTCTATTACAACTAGTATAGCACAGTTTAAAATGGAATCGTCCAGAAAAAGATAACATGAATTCAAAAATCACTCTAGATAACTTCTAAAGTGATTTTTAAAATTCTCTCAAAGTCAAAGAATGCTGTTATAATTCTTTTTTATATTTTTCAACTTCTGCTTTATTAGCCCACACAAAGTGTCCAGGACGAATTTCGACCATTTCTGGCTTATCCGTTGAATAATCATGATGATTAGCATCATAGACTTTCAACACTTTCTTCCGTTCCAAGATTGGATCTGGAATTGGCACAGCTGACAATAAAGACTGAGTATAAGGATGAATTGGATTGTTAAAGAGTTCTTCTGTTTCAGCTACTTCGACAATCACACCCTTATAAATAACCGCAATACGATCTGAAATGAAGCGTACAACCGATAAATCGTGAGCAATAAAGAGATAAGTCAAACCTAATTCTTTTTGGAATTTTTTCAGTAGGTTTAAAACTTGTGCCCGCACAGACACGTCCAAAGCTGAAATCGGCTCATCTGCAATGACAAAATCTGGTTCCATAACAAGCGCACGGGCAATCCCAATCCGCTGACGTTGACCACCAGAAAATTCATGCGGGTAACGTGTTAAATGCTCTGATAACAATCCAACTTCATGAATAATATCTTTCACTTTTTTCTTGCGTTCTTCTTCATCTTTAAATAAATGGAAATTATACAAGCCTTCCGAAATGATATAATCAACTGTCGCACGTTCATTCAAACTAGCAGCAGGGTCTTGGAAAATCATTTGAATTTTACGAATGATTTCTGACTCTTCTTCTTTTGATTTTTTGCCATTGATTTTTTTCCCTTCAAAGAAAATCTCTCCATGACTCGTATCATTTAAACCAATAATCGCACGACCAATTGTCGTTTTACCAGAACCAGATTCTCCTACAAGTGAAAACGTTTCTCCTTTATTGATAAAGAAATTAGCATTTTTAACAGCAACAAATTTCTTGCTTCCCTCACCGAAGGAAATTTCCAAATCTTTAACTTCTACTAATTTTTCAGGCATTTCCTTCCTCCTAGGCGTCTAAATGGGCAAAACCCATTTTTGAGCTAATTTTTTCGTGTAAATCATCAATAACAGCTGGCTTATTCACTTTTGGAGCATTCTCATGTAACAACCATGTTTTTGCCCAGTGGGTATCCGTTACATAAATTTGAGGTGGTTTCTCTTCAAAATCAATTTCCATAGCATAATCTGAACGCAAGGCAAATGCATCTCCTTGTAAATGTGAATAGAGAGATGGCGGCGTTCCAGGAATTGAATACAACTCACCCTTATCATCTGCTAACTGAGGCAGACTAGATAACAAACTCCAAGTGTAAGGATGACGTGGATCGTAAAAGACTTCTTCTACTGTTCCGTATTCAACGATTTCACCAGCATACATAACCGCAACCTTATCTGCAATACTTGCTACCACTCCCAGGTCGTGGGTGATAAAAATAGTTGTGAATTCATACTCGTGTTGCAAAGATTTCAACAAATCAATGATTTGTGCCTGAATCGTAACGTCAAGCGCTGTCGTTGGTTCATCACAGATAAGGATATCAGGTCGACAAGCAAGCGCAATAGCGATAACAATCCGTTGACGCATTCCTCCTGAATATTGGAATGGGTATTCATTAAAACGCTTTTCAGCATCAGGAATGCCGACCTTATTCATATAGTCAACAGCCATTTCTTTTGCTTCTTTTGGCGTTTTCTTTTGATGCTTGATAATCACTTCTGTAATTTGGCTACCAATTGTGTTAATAGGGTCCAAACTCGTCATCGGATCTTGGAAGATTGTTGCAATTTTAACACCGCGTATAGGTTCCCAATCTTTATTAGACTTCAATTTTGTCAAATCTTGTCCACGGTAATCAATCGTTCCTTGAGCAACTCGACCATTTTCCTCTAACATTCCTGTAAATGTCTTTGTCAAAACAGACTTACCAGAACCAGATTCTCCTACAAGTGCAAGAACCTCACCTTCGATAAGGTCAAGCGAAACACCACGAATGGCTGTTAAGACTTTATCACGAACGTCAAATTCCACGACAATATCGCGAGCAGTCAATATTACATTTTTTTCTTGTGTCATATTTACTCCTATCTATGTGTACGTGGATCACTAGCGTCCGCTAAGTTTTGACCGACAACGAACAATGAAAGAGAAACCAAAATCAAGGTTGTCAATGGAATCCAGAAAAGATACGCATTTGTTGTCACGTTTTGTGAATAATCTGAAATTAACCGTCCCAAACTTGGTACTGTGACAGGAAGCCCTAAACCAAAGAACGATAGAAATGCTTCATAAGAAATGAAACTTGGAAGCAATTGCGAAGCCGTTGTCACAATAACAGAAACCAATTGTGGCATGATATTTTTCACAATGATTTTCAGTGTTGGCGTACCCAAAGTTCGGCTGGCAAGGTTATATTCCAAGTCGCGATAACGCATGATTTGGATACGAATTGTATAAGCAATCCCAACCCAACCTGTGATGGTCATAGCAAAAATCAAGTTCCAGAAACCAGCACCAATTGAATAAGTCAAGACAATGACAATCAAGAGAGATGGGATGTTAGAAATGATATTGTACACTTCCATCATGATACGGTCAACGGTTTTTGAAATTCCCCAGATACCACCAATCACAATACCAATAACTAAGTTAATCACGGTTGCAATGACAGAAATGAGGATAGAGTTACGAGCTCCAAACCATACTCCGTCAAAAAGAGATTTTCCGTTGCTATCTGTACCAAACCAATATTGACCGTTTGGTTTAATATAACGCGCACCGAAATCATTCACCTTGCTGACATCGTTAAAGTCAAAATCTGAGAAAATCGGATAAATGAAACTCATCAAAATAATAGCGATCAAAATTCCCAACATGATAACTGTTGATTTCTTTTTTAGGAACTGACGCATAACTGATTTCCAGTAAGAATAGGCTGGAGCATCAATTGTTTCAGAGGCAAAATCATCGCGTTTGACAAATTGGAACTTAGTCTTATCAATTGTAGCCATTATTTACCTCCTTTTGATGTTAATTTAATACGTGGGTCAAGCACTGTCATCAGAATATCACCCAATAAAAGAGCGAAGATAGAAAGACAAGTAAAGATAAAGACAAGACCAACGACCATAGAATTGTTTGAAGCTTTAACAGAGTCAATCAACATCTTACCCATACCAGGGAAAGCGAAGACTGTTTCAGTCAAAGTTGCACCTGTAATAACCCCAATAACTGAGTTTGGAATGCTGGATACAAGTGGCACCATGGCATTTTTGAAAATATGTTTATTTGAAATTTCTTTTTCAGAAAGACCTTTTGCCCGTGCAAAACGAACAAAATCTTGTGATTGCAAGTCAATCATATAACGACGAATCCAAACGGCTGTCCAAGGCGCACTCAAGAGTCCAAGAATGACTGCCGGCAACACATAAGAGCGCCAATCACCTGCTCCCAAAATAGGGAATGAATCAGGCAAACCAATCGCTGAACCAATCAAGCGAATGATATAAACCAAGGCAATAGTTGGCAGTGACATTAAGAAAGTCAAAGCACCGGTTGAAATACTATCAAACAATGTATTCTTAAAGCGAGCCATATAAGATCCAAGTGGAACGGCGATTAAGTATGACAAGGCCAAACCAATCACCCCAACAATAGAAGAACTCACAATCATAGATGGATATTGATAATTGCTCTCTGTCGCCGTATAGGGATCATCTTTTCCGTAATTAGCAACATCGCGTGCATCGGCTTGTTTTGGAGACTTATATGTACGCGTATAAATATTAACAGATGATGTTTTCTTTCCTGTTGGAAATTGAACTTCTGATGTCTTCGTTTGACCTTGCCCTTGTGAAATAACCTGTAAAACAGGAAGATTAGCATAGGTCGGATAAGAAGTTCCTAGATTTAATCTTACAAAATTTTGATGGATAAATGGAAACTGACTATTGAAGTACAATAAATATTTATGTCTCGTTCCAGAACCAACAACAGACCAACCAATGGCAGGATCATTTTCAATGCAAATATAACGCTTCAAATTCGGATTAGAAGCATCTTTCACAGCACCGGTATGGTCAATTTGAATCAAATTACCATAGAAACCAAGAACGCGTTCATAAACTGGAACTTCACGAGTTGCATAAAATTGCTTGCTTTCTTTAAATTGCTGCAATTTCCAACCGCGTCCCAGCTTTTTGATGTAAGCTTCATAGATTTTTTTATTTGCATTAGTAGGTTCTACTGTTACAGAAGAATTCTCTTTACTAGCTTTTTCTTGCAATTCCTTCGTATCATAGTAGTCAATGTAACCCATACGCTCAAAAATCGTATTTTCGTAATTGGCTTTTTTATCAGGAGTTGTCGCTATTTTGTTATAGTTTGGGTCCTGTTTGAAAATCAACTTCCTAGGCACCATGGTATAGATAATGGTGTAAGTCAGCGTTGTTACCATGAAAATAGATACTAAAGAGCGTAAGATACGCATAAAAATATATTTCTTCATTTACCGTTTCCTTTAAAATCCCAAAAGAACTTTCCCTCCTGTTAGAGAAAGTTCTGATGAGAAGTTTATTTTACATGATCTGCTAATTCTTTTTGTATTTTAATGATTCAGCATGAGTCACATCAGATATTCCACTTTAATAACTATGGTTAAGTTATTAAACATAACCTGTCAGCCAAGACCGAAGGAACTGATAGAGAAATGCCACGCGTCACGACAAATACCTATTTCCAATTTTAGAATACCTTCAATTTTTAAACTGATTGTTTAAAATTATATCACAATTTTGGTTAATTGTAAAACCAATTGTCAGAATATTTTTATCATAATTGAACTTTTTTTGTTTTTCTGTTAAATTTTATCTAATTTTTTTCAATTATTTAACATGATCTGCAAGTTCTTCTTGAGCCTTTTTATTAGACTCTGTGCGCTTTTTATTCCATTTTTCCATGGCCTTCTTGTATTGATTTTGAGTCACAGGCTCATCTTGGATTTCAAGGTATTTATAGAGAATTGTTTCACTATTTCCCTTGTTTCCTGACCAAGCAAAGGCATTACTAAATGGTACTGTACGAGAAAGAATTGGGCGACCCGTTAGTGTTGTTGTTGGAATGACCAATGCATTATCAGTCAACCAAGCTTGGGCTGCAGCATATTTTTCATAGCGTGCATTCGTATTGTTGGTTTCTTTTTCAGCCTCATTCAACAACTTTTCATATTCGTTCATACCAACTTGTGCTGCAGCAGCGTTGTTCGTGCCTGCATCAAATCCTAGATAAGTCTTAGTGCTTTCACCGCTTGAAGGTTTGATAACATCAAGATAGGTAGATGGGTCTTGGAAATCTGGACTCCAACCAACATTATCAGAAAGATCCCAATCTTCTGCAGCTGCGGATTCGGCAAAGTAAGTGATATTATTCACGTCGTCTTTAGACATTTGTTGAATATCAATCACAACATTTTCTTTCCCAAGATTTTTTTCAATCGATTGTTTCAATGATTGCACACGTTGAACTTTATTAGTTGCTGTTTGGTCAACTGGCATATCAATGTGGATTGGGAATTGAACACCGTCTGCTTGAAGCGCTGCTTTCGCTTTCGCTAATTTTTCTTTAGCTTTAGTTGGATTGTAAAGACCATCTTGCGCATCATTTAAGTTGACATCTTTCCAACTTTCATCATAACCAACTAATTTTTCTTTGACCAATTCTCCAAAGCTCTTGTCATCTGTTTGAACAAATGTTGGCGGTACAAAGAGATTACGGAGCATCTTCGTCGCACCGTCTTTACCATTCACCTGTGATGCATAAGCTGTGCGGTCAAATGCAAAGGTAATCGCTTGACGGAAATCCTTGTTTAGCAAAGCTTTCTTAGTAGAAGTCTTTTGAGCATCTGTTGTCTTTGAAGTATGTTTGTAAGATTGACGGTCAATGTTTGTAGCTACTAGGTAAGTCGTTGCATCTTGCGGAGTATAAACGATGTTGTTTTTGTATTTCTTGCTGACAGAAGCATAACTTGGACTTGTTGGAAATACTTTGGCATTGGTAAATGAGCCATCACTAAATCCTTTAGCAAGTTTGTCTTGGTCTTGACCATCATAGTAGGACAACTTGATGTTGTCAATGTGCACATTCTTCTTATCCCAGTAGTTTGGATTTTTAGCAAATTCAACAGATGATTTCGCTGTGATAGATTTCAGCAAGTATGGACCATTATAAAGAAGACTAGATGGGTCTGTTGCTTGTGCAAATTTATTGCCTTTTGATTTCAAAAATTCTGCATTAACTGGTGCTAGAACGCCCATTGTTGTTTTAGAATTCCAAAAGCTTTCTGGTCGATTAAGCGTGTATTGAACCGTGTAATCATCAACTGCTTTGATACCGACAGAAGAGAAATCTTTATTTTCACCCTTCATGTAAGCATCCAAGCCTTTGATTGAATCTTGCACCAAGTAAATAGCTTCAGATTTATTATCCGCAGCATATTTTAAGCCTGTCACAAAGTCTTGTGCCTTAACTTCTGCATACTCTTCGCCCTCTGATGTGTACCATTTCACACCCTTACGAAGTGTATAAGTATAAGTCAAGCCGTCCTTGGAGACTGTCCAATCCTTCGCTACAGAAGGAACTAGATTTCCGTAACGGTCATTTTCCAAGAGTCCGTCAATGGCATTACTGGTAAGATTTGCAGTGGCTGCTTTCCCAGTTGTCAAATAGTTCAGGTTATCTGGATCTTGCTCATAAATATATGAGAATGTTTTGTTCCCCGAGCTTGTTTTAGAGCCAGAACAAGCTGCTAGAGCTCCTGTTGCAAGCAAGGCTAGCGCTGCAAGGGTAATGATTTTACTTTTCTTCATGAATATTCCTCCCAAAATCATTATTTTTATACATTCTAGCACACAAAACATAAAAAGTAAATAGAATTTTCTAAATTTTATGACATATTTTTTAAACCTAGTATCAAAGGAATTATATTAACCTTACAATTTCATGGATAGAAAAAAACAGGTTTTCCTCACCTTTTAGTGAGTTTTACCTGCTTTTATAGGTTGTATTATTTTACATGATCAGCTAATTTATCTTGAGCTTTTTTATTAGACTCAGCTTTTTCTTTTTGCCATTTCTTCTTAGCTGCTTCATAGTCTTTCTTAGTGACAGCATCGTTACCAACTTTAATGTATTTGAAGTAGGTTGAGCTACCTTTGCTACCTGTTTGCGCAAATGGACCTGAGAATGGTTCGATACGTGAAACAAATGTTGCGGCACCCGTTGAAGCCATTGTTGGTAAAATCAAAGAGCTATCTGTCAACCAAGCTTGTGCTGCTGCATATTTTTCATAACGTTTTGCAATGTCTGTTGTTTCTGCACCTGCTTCATCGACTAATTTATTATATTCGTCCAAGCCAACTGCTTTAGCACCAGCATTTTCACTACCAGAGTCAAATCCAAACCAAGTTTTCGTATTATCAGAAGATGTTGATTTCAAAATGTCAAGATAAGTAGATGGGTCTTGATAGTCAGGAGTCCAACCAACGATACCTGAGAGATCCCAATCTTCGCTAGCTGCATTCGGAGCATAATAAGTGATGTTCATTACATCATCTTCTGACATCATATTCAAGTCCATGACAACATTTTCTTTGCCAAGCACTTTTTCAATAGATTGTTTCATAGATTGTATACGAGCAACAAAGTTTTTAGAAGTTTCAATTACAGGAACATCTATGTGGATTGGGAATTGCACACCTTGAGCTTGCAATGCTCCTTTTGCTTTTGCAAATTTCGCTTTTGCTTTGTCTGGATTGTACAAACCGTTTTGTGAATCTGCTAATTTGACACCCTTCCAGTCATCACCATAGCTAGCTAATTTTTCTTCTACAACATCGCTAAATGATTTTTCTCCAACTTGGACAAAGTCAGACGGTACAAACATATTGCGGATTGCTTTAGCAGCGCCATCTTTACCATTGACTTGTGCAGCGTAAGAATCGCGATCAAGTGCAAAGTTCAAAGCTTGGCGGAAGTCTTTGTTCAACAATGCTTTTTTCGTTGAATTTTTTTGTTCATCTGTTTTTTTAGCAGTGTGGTTGTATGTTTGACGGTCAATATTAAGTCCTAAAACCGCTGTTCCTGCACCTGCTTCTGATGTATAGATATTGTCTTTGAAGTCCTTTTCAAAAGTTGCAAAGTTTGAACTTGCTGGGAAGAGACGTGCATACGTATAAGCGCCATCTTTAAAGTTACGTGCTAATGAGTCTTGGTCTTGACCATCATAATAAGCCAACTTGATGCTATCAACGTTTACATTATCCTTATCCCAATAATTGTTGTTTTTAACATATTCTACTGCAGACTTAGCTGTAATAGCTTTCATAAGGAATGGACCATTGTAAAGAATGGAACTAGGATTCGTTGATTGACCGAATTTATCTCCCTTAGATTTCAAAAATTCTGCATTGACTGGCCAAAGAATAGCTGACGTTGTTTTTGAATTCCAGTAAGGTTCTGGTTGGTTCAATGTATACTGAACAGTATAATCATCGACAGCTTTCACGCCTACAGTTGAAAAGTCTTTTGTTTGACCATTTACATAAGCATCCAAACCTTTAATTGAGTTTTGAACAAGATAAAGAGCTTCTGATTTCTTATCAGCAGCATGTTTCAAACCAGTTACAAAGTCTTGCGCCTTAACTTCTGCATATTCTTCGCCTTCTGATGTGTACCATTTGGCATCCTTACGAAGTTTATAAGTATAGGTTAAACCATCTTTTGATACAGTCCATGACTTAGCCATTGATGGTACAAGATTTCCATATTTGTCATTTTCTAACAATCCGTCAACTCCATTTGTCACAAGATCGCTAGTGGTTGCTTTTCCTGATGTTACATAATCCAAAGTTTCTGGATCACCAGCATATACATAACCAAACTTTTTTTCTGTGGAGTTCGATTTTGAACCCGAGCAAGCAGCTAAAAGACCAGACGTTAAAAGAGCAAGCCCCGCAACTGCGATGATTTTACTTTTTTTCATAGTTACCTCCGAAAAGTATGATATATTCTATATTATACTATATCTTCATAAAAAGTAAAGAATTTTCAAACAAATCTTTCAACAAAAAACGTTGTTGTGAGCCGAAATGCTTTCAAACAACGGACTCACTTCTCGTATCCTATTGATGGATACATTGCTTTTTAGGTTATTTCCCCTCTGGGTGAATGACATACGTTTCAAAATCCAGATTCGGCATACATTCTGCTAAATCGTTCTCAATGCGCTTCAGTGCTTCTAAACGCATTTCAACAGATGTATGAGCATTTCCTTGAATGATAAAAATGGCATTCTTTGTCTCATCATCAAATTTATAATGTTCTCCATCACGAACGTCCAACCACGCTAGAATACCTTTTTTGTCACGATAGATGTAATCCGTGGGAGAAACATGTTTTTTCGTAGATAAAATCGGCAGAAAAACGTCTTCATTTTGGCTAACAGTAAACTCTATCTGCTCCTCTATTTTATCCAAATCATGCCCACCGATGGCTAATAAAGAATGTAAAGATTCAACATTATAAATATCAATAATACTATTAATATTCGGGATGGATCCACGATGTCGAATATTCCGAATAAGCGCCAAAACGGTAGGAGGATTCTTCTTGACACTACGTCCGACACTTTGCAACAAATCCTTGTAGCCTTGAATAACTGGAGTATCAGACACCTCATCTATATCGCAATTCAATGCCCACTTTTCCATCTCTTTTTGCTTTTTCAAAAATGAAGCAGGTAAAGGTGCATGTGGATCTACATTTTTAGCGATGCCAATAACCACATTTTTAATCCCAAGCATTGCGAGACTTTCATTCAGTATAAACTTCATCATGATCCACCTCCGTTTCATTATTTATTGAGCTCATCAACTATTCAAATTGTATCATTTTTAGGAGAAAATTTCTTACTTTAGTTTTAAAATGCTGTCTTTCATTCATATTGACAAATTTTTCTCCTATGAGAAATGCTAAAAAGACTGGAATTGCTTCCAATCTTATTTCTCACTATTTTCAACCGCAGCTGTAACAAAAGCTGTGTAAAGTCCTTCTGGACGATTAGGGCGGCTGGATAATTCTGGGTGATATTGACAAGCCACAAAGAATTGATTTTCTGGAATTTCAACAATTTCTACCAGACGATTATCAGGTGAAACTCCTGAGAAGACAAATCCTGCGTCTTCAAATTGTTGACGGAATTCATTGTTAAATTCGTAACGGTGGCGGTGACGACGCTGAACAACTTCTTGATTATCATAAGCTGCAGCGGCTTTGGAACCACGTTTCAACTTAGACGGATAAAGTCCTAAGCGAAGCGTTCCTCCCATATCTTCTACATCAATCTGATCACGCATCAAATCAATAACAGGATGCTTCGTATCAGGATTTAATTCTGAAGAATTAGCATCTTCAAATCCTAGCACATGGCGAGCAAACTCAACACAAGTCAACTGCATACCAAGGCAAATTCCAAGCATTGGCACATCATTTTCACGCGCATATTGAATGGTCGCAATCTTTCCTTCGGTTCCGCGATGACCAAATCCCCCCGGCACAATAATACCGTCTGCATCTTTCAACAATTCGGTGACATTTTCAGTTGTGACATCATTTGCATTGACCCAATTCAGCTTGATTTCTGCATCATTGGCATAACCAGAGTGCTTGAGAGCTTCTACAACAGAGATATACGCATCTGGCAACTCCACATATTTCCCAACAAGCGCAATTTTTACTTGTTTCTTCAAGTTCATGACTTTATCAACCATAGCAGACCAATCTGTCATATCTGCTTCTGGCACGTCCAACTTCAAGTGATCACAAACGATTTGGTCCATGTTTTGTGCTTGCAAATTCAGCGGAATTTGATACAAATGTTCCACATCTAGCGACTCAATCACTGCTTCTGGTGCTACATCACAAAATTGTGCCAATTTGTTCTTAATATTTTGGCCAGCCGGTTTTTCAGTACGAATAACAAGCATGTTCGGTTGAATTCCAAGACCACGCAATTCTTTTACAGAATGCTGAGTGGGCTTCGTTTTCATTTCCCCAGCAGCTTTCAGATAAGGAAGCAATGTCGTGTGGATATACATCACATTATCTGCACCAACATCTGCCTTCATTTGACGAAGTGCTTCTAAGAATGGCAAACTTTCAATATCTCCAACAGTTCCTCCTACTTCTGTGATAATCACGTCAGAGTCGGTTGTCGTTGCAGCGCGTTTAATCTTTTCTTTCAAAGCATCTGTAATGTGTGGAATGACTTGAACTGTTGCTCCAAGGTACTCACCTTTACGCTCTTTTCGAAGAACTTCACTATAAATCTTACCAGTTGTGACATTTGAATATTTATTTAGGTTAATGTCAATAAAACGTTCATAGTGTCCTAGATCTAAGTCTGTTTCTGCGCCATCGTCTGTCACGAACACTTCCCCGTGTTGGTAAGGACTCATCGTTCCTGGGTCAATATTGATATAGGGGTCAAACTTTTGAATGGTTACCTTAAGACCACGATTTTTCAAAAGACGACCAAGACTTGCTGCCACAATCCCTTTACCGATTGAACTAACTACACCACCTGTAACAAAAATATATTTTGTTGCCATAAATACTCCTTATCTAAAATACAACGTCCATTGCTTTTTAAGACGTGTTCATGAATAGCAAAACAAAAATAGCTCCCTAGAGCTAGGGAGCTTCGACTTCTTAAAAGAAGTGCCCAATATTATAATATCGCAGAATAAAACTTTTGTCAAATAAGAAAATAAGAATATATCATTAAATTTGACTATTCTTCATCTTCTCCATCTACTTCATCGTCAGAATAATCTTCGTCCTCTTCATTGAGTTCGACTTCTTCACCTAAATCATCAGGTGCAATTTCATTGATTTCAGCATCATACGCTTCAACTTCACTCTTCTCGTCGTCCGGATTGTCCTCGTCATAATTAAGGGCAGGGTCTGCTTCGTATGAGTCTTCATCTTCTGGATCATCGTCATTGTAATCAATGGCATCTTCATCTCCGTCCATAAAGGCGTTCACACGTTTCTTCTTCCGTTTCTTCGGAGTTTCTTCATCATCTTCTTCAAGTGTGATAATTTCTTCATCCACCTCGTCAATCGCATACCATGAACGCAAGCCCCATTTGTTATCTCCAAGAGGAATGAAACTGCCGTCTACATTTAGCTCTGTATAAAAAAGTGGCAAGGCTTCACGAATATCACTATTTGATTTTTTAAGGTAATTTTGAATTTCATTGACAAGATCATTAAAATACATTTCATGATGACGACCACGCGTTTCTAAGATAGCACGCGCTACTTCAATCATAGAAAGTTCACTTTTTTCTTGTCCAGCAAATACTTCTAATTCCAAAGTCGATCTCCTTTTAAGTCTGAGGGCTTCTGCCCTGTTAGCTCTCAAATATTTAATTTATTGAATTTTTCGCTACTTTTTATTGTACGATAAAAATCTTCTTTCGTCAAAAGAATTTTATCTTCTATTCAAGAAAATCACCATTTTTACCAAAATGACTTCCGCTTTTATATAAAAAGAAGCAAAAAGGCAATTCAGCCAATTCTCTGACTGAACTTGCCTTATGTTATCGCTCGATTATTTTACTTTTGCAGTACTTGTAATCAATTCAACGGCTTTTTTAATCACAATATCATGTTTCAACATATCTGCTGAAAGAAGTTGATGAACGCGTTCTACTTCCATATTGTAATCAGCGGCAAGAGAAGCAATTTCTGCTTCAATATCTTCATGACTTGCTTCAAATCCTTCTGCTTTCGCAACAGCTTCAATCACAAGGTTTGTCTTAGTACGTTTTTCAGCATCAGCTTCATGTTGCTTGTGAAGATCTTCTTGCGTTGTACCAGTAATTTGGAAATACATATCTGGTGAAATACCTTGACGTTGCATGTTTCCAAGGAATTCATTTACAGAGCGGTGAACTTCTTCGTGAACCATTTCTTCTGGCAACTCAACGATTTCTGCATTTTCTACTGCAAGATCAAGCGCTGCAGATTCGACTGCGTCATCAAAAGCAATTTCTTTTGATTCAGCTAATTCTTTGCGGTATTTTTCTTTTAATTCGTCAAGTGTCTCAACATCTTCATCAATGTCTTTCGCTAGTTCATCATCTAGTTCTGGAACTTCTTTTTCTTTGACTTCATGAATGGTTGTAACAAACTTAGCATCTTTACCTGCAAGGTCTGTTGCTTGATAGTCTTCTGGGAATGTCACGTTTACTTCTACTGTTTCACCAGCAGCATGTCCAACCAATTGATCCTCAAAACCCGGAATGAATTGACCGCTTCCGAGTTCAAGTGAGAAGTTATCTCCTTTACCGCCGTCAAATTCAACGCCGTCAACTGTTCCAACAAAGTCAATCACAACTGTGTCGCCATTAGCAGCCTTGTCTTCTTTCAATACTAGCTCTGCTAAATTGTTGCGTTCGCGTTCAATTTTTGCGTCTACATCTGCGTCAGATACTTCTTTAGAGACATCAACAGACACTTCTAGATTTTTATATTCACCTAATTTTACTTCAGGTTTTGTAACCACTTCAGCGGTAATAGTCCAATCTTGACCTTTTTCCATAGACGCCACATCAAATTGTGGTTGAGCAACAACTTCAATTTCTGCTTCTTTAACAGCAGCTTCATAAGCAGCTGGGAGAAGGGCGTTCAGTGTGTCTTGGTAAAGAGCTTCTTCCCCAAATTTTTGGTTAAACACCAGACGAGGAAGATGACCTTTACGGAAACCTGGTACATTCAGAGTTTTCTTAACTGAGTTAAACACGCGATCCAATTCTGGCTTGATTTGTTCTTGACTGATTGTAAATGTCAAAACTCCGCGATTTGTTTCTTTGTTTTCAAATGATACAGACATTCTGTCATTTCTCCTTAAAATTTATTGAATACAATCAATTATACCATAAATACACGTTAATTCACAAATTTTCTAATGAAAATTTAATGATTTTCCATCAACTTGTTTATTTTTCTCTTTATGCTTTCCGAATTTTATCCTTTTGGTAAGCAGCACGTACTCCACCGATTAGCTTAGGGCGACTGGCAAGAGCAGTCACATGCGCTTCTCCTAATTCTCTCAAAATTGGTCGAACTGGGATTTGGACATGTTTGATATGCATACCAATCGCTGTATCTCCGATATCTAGCCCCGCTTGAGCCGTAATAAATTCCACTTCAACTGGGTTGTTCATATATTTAAAAGCTGCTAATTGACCACTTCCACCAGCATGAAGAGTTGGCAAGACATTGACAATTTCCAGGTTTTGTTTTTGCGCCAATTCTTTCTCCACGACCAAAGCGCGATTCACATGTTCACAGCCCTGAACCGCCAAGTAAATTCCGCAAACTGACAACGTATCCAACATAGTTTTGACAATAACTTCTCCCACTTCTTGACTGGAATTTTTTCCAATATGCCCTCCAATCACCTCACTGGAAGACAAGCCCAGTACAAAAATATCACCGGAAGAAAGAGCTGATTTTTCTAAAACATCTGTTAAAATGATTTGTGTTTGTATTTTCAATTCTTGTAAATCCATGATTTCACCTCGTTTTAATTGTATTATAAATGATTTTTATCGCTTTTACAAACTGAAATTCTTAAAAGTAAAAAGGGCACAACGCCCCTTATTTACTTTATTTTTTCAAAACATCTGCCAACAATTTATTCAAAATAGCTCCAGCAATCATTCCTAAGGTATTTTGGCAAAAGTTAGGAAATATTTCTGGAAAAGCTGCTCCCCAACCATGCATAATCGTGGAAGCGAGAGCATAACCTCCTACCATAACAAGCGTCGCCAATACTAAACCAAGATAGCGACTTTTTTCTTTAAAACCTGCAAAATAGCCTTGTAGACCATGAAAAATCAGGCTGAAAAACATCCACTGAGGATAACCCGAAATCAAATCAATAAGAAATCCGGCTAAACCACCAACAATTGCTCCTTCTTTTCTACCAAAATAAAAGGCGGTAAAGAAAATTCCTGCATCAAGGAAAGTTAAAATCCCCGTTGGTGTTGGAATTTTCAAATAATAGCCCAAAACAACTGTCAATGCAGCAATCATGGACAAAAGAACAAGTTTATATGTCTGATTTTTTTTCATATTGAACAACCCCATATTGATCTGAATATTGGATAGCTTGATAAACAAATTTTTTGGAAATTTGAACAGCTTCAAAAGTTGATTTTCCTAGTAATAGCTGACTGGCAATGCTAGAAGCAAAGGTGCAGCCAGCACCCGTATTATTGTTTTCTAAAACAGGTGATTCCAAAATTTGAAATTGTTCGCCGTCATAAAAAACATCTATCGCTTTTTGAGCATCTAAGCGATTTCCTCCTTTGATAACAACGGATTTAGCACCCAAGGAATGGAGAAGTTTAGCCGCTTCTTTGACATCCTCCAATGTTTGCAACTCTTTTTGAACTAACAGTTCGGCTTCTGGTAAGTTGGGCGTGACGATGCTTACGTAAGGAAAAAATTTAATCAGTTCATCTCGAAGTGCCGAAACCTCCACATCATGGGTTTCCTTGCAAACTAAGACAGGGTCTAACACAACAGGAGTCTCTGCATGAGCTTTCACAAAATCTAAAGCCAAATCTGCCACTTCTACATTGGGCAAAAGCCCCAATTTAATAGCTGAGAAAGGTACATCCTTGAGAGAATTGAGCTGCTGAGCAAAGACGGTCGTGTCTACAGGAACAACCTCAAAACCTTGCTCTGTCATAGCGGTCAAGCAAGTCACCGCCACAAAACCATGCAGTTGGTTGACCGTGTAGGTTGCTAAATCAGCATGCAGTCCGCCACCACTAAAAATATCATTTCCTGATATAGCTAAAATAAAGTTATTCTTCATATCGTATCTCCTTTAGATAAAGTCCGTTTGGTGCTGCTGTTGGTCCAGCCAAATGACGATTTTTCTCTGTTAAAATTCTATCAATCTGCTCAACTGGCATTCGTCCGTTGCCAATCTTCAGCAATGTCCCGACCATATTGCGGATTTGCTTATATAAAAATCCATTGCCAGAAAAAGTAAAAATCAGAAAATTACGTTTCTCATCAAAGCCTAAGCGTGCTTCTGTAATCGTCCGAACTTTATTTTCCACACTAGTCCCTGAAGCTGTGAAACCCGTAAAATCGTGAGTTCCTTCGAGCTTTGCAATAGCATTTTTCATTAAAGAAATGTCCAAAAGATAAGGAAAATGGGTTGCATAATGGCGCATCATAGGATTTTTAGGACGCCCAATATCCACTATAAATTCATAGGTCTTGCTGTGTTTACAATATCTTGAATGAAAATCTTCATTCACCTCTTCTACGCTAATAAAATCAATGTCTTCTGGTGTCTGCGTATCAAGTGCGAAACGTAGTTTTTCTTCATCCCTTTTTTGTGGTAAATTAAAATGAATTACCTGCCCCAAAGCATGAACGCCACTGTCTGTTCGTCCAGCTCCATGAACGATGACAGGCTTTCCTCTATTGATTTTAGTTAAAGTCTTTTCAATCTCTTCTTGGACGCTGCGAGCATGAGGTTGCCGCTGAAAACCAGCAAAATCATGACCGTCATAAGAAATAATCGCTTTATATCGTGTCATGTGTTTATTGTAACAAGAAAAAAAGCCCCTCGCAAGACTGTAAAAACAAAACTGTCTGGGTACAGATTGGGCTTGACAAGACTGACAAAAGACTATACACTTAATTAGCTAAGGAGGAGCCAAATGGCAGAAGATATTAGTTACACAAACGGGCATCAACGCTTTCGCTATCGAGCAGCCGCTATCATTATTGAAGAGGGAGCTATTTGCTTCATGAGCAGTCCTTCCGAAGACTATCATTACTCCGTTGGTGGAGCTGTTCAATTTGGCGAAACAACCGAAGAAGCTGTTCTTCGAGAGGTTATAGAAGAAACTGGACAGCAATATGAAATTGACCGCTTGGTCTGCTTTCACGAAAATTTCTTTTCAAATTCAAACGGTGTCTTAAGAGGGTTAGATTGCCATGAAATTTGCCTATACTATCTTATGAAACCAAAAGGAAAACAATTCCAAAGTCAAATAGAGGACGAAACAGTTCACTGGATTCCTATTCAAGAATTAGAAAACCACAGGGTATTTCCAACCTTCATTCCACAGATTTTAAAAGGATTAGATATGGGAATACAGCATATCATTACAAAAAATGGAGAACAGAAAAACTGATCCCCATTTATTTTATTCTCCTTCAAAGGCATCTTTCATTTTATCAAAGAAGCCTTTCTTTTTAGGAGTAACGGTTATATTTCCAGCAGCAGCGAAATCTTTCAATGCTGCTTTTTGTTTGTCATTAAGTCCTGTCGGTGTCACAACGTTGACCGTGACATATTGGTCTCCCATGCTACCACCACGAAGACTTGGCGCTCCTTTTCCACGAAGACGGAATCGTTTGCCTGTTTGCGTTCCTTCTGGAATGGTTAATTCCACATCTCCGTGAACAGTCGGAATTTCAACGCTATCACCTAAGGCTGCTTGAACAAAGTTGAGGTTCAGTTTGTAATAAATGGTAGAGCCATCTCGCTCAAATTTATCACTTGACTCCACCTGAACGACAACATATAGATCTCCGTACGGTCCACCATTGAAACCAGCCTCACCTTGACCAGACAAACGAACTTGTTGACCAGTTTCAACACCTGCAGGGATTTTCACATGAACACTATGGGCTTGTTTTTCATGCCCTGTCCCATTGCAGGTTTGACAAGGGTCTTTGATTTCTTGTCCGCGTCCATGGCAGAAATCACAAGTGACTTGACGACGCATCATGCCAAGTGGAGTTTGCGTGTCCACATTGATGACACCAGATCCGTGACAACGACTACATGTTATTGGGCTAGTTCCTGGTTTCGCACCCGAACCGTGACAAGTATGGCAAGTCGCCTCACGATTGTATTTAATTTCTTTATCTGTACCAAAAATCGCTTCTTCAAACTTAAGGTTGACCCGATATTGCAGATCATCCCCTTGACGAGGTGCGTTGGGATTGCGACTTGCACCACCTCCACCAAAGAAGCTAGAGAAAATATCTTCAAAGCCACCAAAGCTAGAACCGTCAAAGCCACCAAAACCGCCAGCTCCACCGCCGAAGCCTCCATTAGCACCCGCAGCACCATATTGATCATAGGCTGCCCGTTTTTGCTCATCACTCAAGGTTTCATAAGCCTCTTGGACTTCTTTGTATTTCTCTTCAGCACCCGGTTCTTTATTGATGTCTGGATGATATTTTTTTGATAATTTCCGATAGGCTTTCTTAATCTCATCCTGAGATGCGTTTTTTGAAACGCCTAAACGGTCGTAAAATTCTGTATTATTCATAATATAAGATACAAAGGGCGTTAAGTGGGCACAGCCAAAATAGGAGTTTTGACGAAGAAGCCAGAGATTCTAGGAAAAACTATCTTTTTGGCACAGTCCGTAGCCCGTGTTCAGTTACGAACACTTTCCTTTCGTTTTAATTTAACAGAACGAACTTTTTTAGGGCAGGTTCAATTCTAAGATTCCATTATCCAAAAACAGAGGTTGGTTTATCAACCCCTGAATTTATCTGTTACAAATCGGCTACAAGTAAGATTGAGCAAGCACTAAAATATAATCCGCAATCGTTCTTTCCAAGATGTGACAAAGGAGGTCTTAGGATTTTCCTGAGGCACTCCCATCTCATCGTTACGACGGGAAAAGACAAAGACGATTTTTTCTTTGTTTTCGAGCTAGTAAGCCGCCTAGCTCGACCGCCTTATAGTGGCAAGCGTTAGCAGATGAACTGCTTCGAGTAGCCATTTTGCTTTGGCGTCTTATTTCTCAGTAAACTCACCGTCTACGACATCATCACCTTTGTTGTCGTCTGTATTTGTTTGACTTGCTCCTTCTGCTCCTGCTTGAGCTTGTTGGGCTGCAGCCGCTTGTTCGTAAAGTTTCACAGCGAGGGCTTGAGCTTTTTCATTGAGGGCTTCAAGTTTTGATTTCATGTCATCCAAGTTGTTGTTTTCTTGGGCTTTTTTCAATTCATCAAGAGCAGCTTGAGCAGCGTCACGTTCTGCATCAAAGCCTTTGCCTTCTGTTTCTTTGATAGTCTTTTCAGTCGCAAAGATAGCTTGATCCACTTCGTTGCGAAGATCTACTTCTTCTTTACGTTTTTTATCTGCTTCGGCGTTTGCTTCTGCATCTTTCATCATGCGGTCAATTTCTTCATCTGTCAAACCTGAGTTCGATTGGATAACGATATGTTGTTCTTTTTGCGTACCAAGGTCTTTAGCCTTAACAGACACGATACCGTTTTTGTCAATATCAAATGTTACTTCAATTTGAGGGATACCACGAGGTGCAGCAGGAATGTCTGTCAATTGGAAACGTCCAAGTGTCTTGTTATCTGCTGCCATTGGGCGTTCACCTTGAAGAACATGGATATCCACAGCTGGTTGGTTATCAGCAGCAGTTGAGAACACTTGTGATTTAGAAGTTGGGATAGTTGTGTTGCGGTCAATAAGTTTTGTAAATACACCACCCATAGTTTCGATACCAAGTGACAACGGTGTTACGTCCAAAAGGACAACGTCTTTAACATCACCAGTAATCACACCACCTTGGATAGCAGCACCCATAGCAACCACTTCGTCAGGGTTTACAGATTTGTTTGGTTCTTTACCAGTTTCAGCTTTTACTGCTTCCACAACGGCTGGGATACGTGTTGAACCACCAACAAGAATAACTTCATCAATTTCTGACAAGCTAAGACCAGCGTCAGACAATGCACGACGAACAGGTTCTTTTGTGCGATCCACAAGCTCACGAGTCAAGTCATCAAATTTCGCACGTGTCAAGGTCATTTCTAAGTGGAGAGGTCCAGCTTCTCCCGCAGTGATGAATGGCAAGCTGATTTGAGTAGACGTTACACCAGAAAGGTCTTTCTTAGCTTTTTCAGCCGCATCTTTCAAACGTTGAAGAGCCATCTTGTCAGTTGACAAGTCAATACCATTTTCTTTCTTGAATTCTGCTACCAAGTGGTCGATAATCTTTTGGTCAAAGTCGTCACCACCGAGTTTGTTGTCCCCTGCAGTAGCTAACACATCAAAGACACCGTCGCCTAATTCAAGGACTGACACGTCAAATGTACCACCACCAAGGTCAAATACAAGGATTTTTTCTTCTTTATCTGTCTTATCCAAACCATAAGCAAGAGCCGCTGCTGTTGGTTCGTTGACAATCCGTTCTACTTCAAGACCAGCGATTTTACCAGCGTCTTTGGTTGCTTGACGTTGCGCATCGTTGAAGTAAGCAGGAACTGTGATAACTGCTTTGGTTACTTTTTCACCAAGGTAATCTTCAGCATAGCCTTTCAAGTATTGAAGAATCATAGCTGAGATTTCTTGTGGAGTATATTCTTTTCCATTTGCTGAAACTTTTTCAGAAGTGCCCATTTTTGATTTAATGGAGATAATCGTATCAGGGTTTGTCACTGCTTGACGTTTTGCTGCGTCACCAACGATGATTTCACCGTTTTTGAAAGACACAACTGATGGTGTTGTACGGTTACCTTCTGGATTTGCGATAATTTTGCTTTCAGTTCCTTCAAGAACTGCAACTGCTGAATTTGTTGTACCTAAGTCAATACCAATAATTTTGCTCATTATTTTTTCCTCTTTATTTAGAATTTCTTTTTTGATACTCTTCTTAAGTGGCGACACCATCAGAGCTTGACTAAGTCAATCTCTTTATTAAAGTTTGTGCAGAGAGCGCCACAGCGAGGAGTATCGCCAATTGTTCGCTTCGCTCACGGTTTAGCAGAGCGAAAATATATTTTCTTTCTTCATAGTTTACCGTCGTTTCGGACGAGATTTTTTATTCTGCTACTACTACCATAGCTGGTCTTAGGAGACGTTCATGGAGTTTGTAGCCCTTTTGGAAGACTTGTGCGATGCTTCCAGCTGGGTGATCATCATCTGCCGGCACCGTCTGAATAGCCATATGGAAGTTGTGATCAAATTCACCGTCTGTCGGAACTTCTTCAATTCCTTCATCTTTAAGAGCGGCAATCAAGCTTTCTTGAACCATTTCCAGGCCTTTTTTGACATCCTCAGTCAATCCCTCAACAGCCAAGGCGCGTTCTAAGTTGTCCAACGAAGGAAGGATTGCTTTCCCTAAGTCTTGGCTACGATATTTCTGCAATTGCTGACGCTCTTCATTTGCTCGGCGCTGAATATTTTGCATTTCAGCAGCTGCACGAAGATATTTGTTTTCAAATTCGTCTGCACGCTCATTTGCCAAGTCCAATTCGGACTTCTCAGGAGCTACCTCTGTTGTTTCTTCAGACGTTTCTTCTACCGAAACGTCCTCTTTTTTTGCTTCTTCTTGCTGTTTTTCTTCTGCCACTAGGCACCTCCTTATGGTATTTTAAGTATTTTTCTATCTATAACTATCAGCTCTGTCGCCTTAATGCACTTCATAATGATTGCTACTCAGATATCTATAAAAATCTGTGAGCTTCATCGTTAAAACGCGATTGACAACATTGAGTTGACTGACAACTCGCTGATAATCTAAATTGACTGGTCCAATGACCGCTAGCATACCAAATCCTCGGTAAGGAATGAGAAATTTGCTAGAGATGAGCGTCAAATTCGCCAGACTGCTTTCTCTGCTGTCTGCCACGCGCACCGTCTGCATTTGATCTTCAGCTAAACTATCTCGAATTTCAAAAGCCACTTTTTGCGGTTGATCAAAGAATTGATAACTCTTTAGATCTGAAAAATTCAGCAACTTCACCTTACCAGATACAATGACATTTTCTTTGAAAATATCACTAAAGATATGCTCGAAAAGATCCATAACATTATCGGTCGTTGTAAAATAACGCTGGATAATTTGTGGAATCTCTGTCCGAATCTTATAGTGAATATCAAGAACTGTCTGTCCTAAGAAACGCTCTTGTATCAATTCCTTCAGCTGAATCAAATCACTTCGCAAGAAATTACGGGGAATCATGAATTGACTGGTAATCGTATTGGACTCATCCAAAGTAAAGACTGCTAAAGCTGTATGCTGGCTGAGAATCACAATGTCAAAAGCCGTCAAGCGTTGTTGACTTGGTTCTACATCAAGTGCTACCACCGTACATCCACTTAACGTTGAAAGAACGTCCGCTGCCTGTTGAAGAACATCCTCTAATTTGAAGAATTCACGGTCAAATGCCTTGATCACTTCGTAGAGTTCATTTTCAGCAAGATGATCAAAGGAAAGGGAGTGTTTGACAAAGTATTGAAAACCTGCCACACTGGGTTTGCGCCCGCTTGATGTATGTGCTTTTTCTAAAAGACCTTGTTTTTCAAGAACAGCCATGTCATTACGAATCGTCGCGCTGCTAGACTGGATTGATTCTTGTAGGGATTTGGAGCCGACTGGCTCATGGGTCTTTGTAAAGATGTCAATGATCAAGTTTAAAATCTCATTCTGACGTTCCGTTACCATGACATCACCCCTTTCAGCTTTGAGCTGGAATATGAGATTTTTTGTTTAGCACTCTACACACCCGAGTGCTAACTCATGATTCTATTATACACTCTTCCACACCAAAGTCAAGACAAAAACTCAAAAAATTAGCACTCTTTTTGCAAGAGTGCTAAAAATCGGTCCGAGGACCTACAAAATATCTTATAGAAGATGTTATAAATCTTAAGCTTTCCTCAATGTTAAATAAAACCGCAGCAAATTCACACGAATTGCACTACTAAAAACTAATCTTGCTCACCGTCATCCAAATATTTTTTGCCAACAGTGCGGTAAGACATATCTCCGATGCAATCAACTGTGAAGCGACCAGTCTCGTATTCAATGACGGTCACACTACCATTGTCTAAACCATGTGGTCTTGTTTGGTCAATGAGGTACACAAATGTTCCAATGGTCATACCGTGGCTAACAATCAGTGCATTGCCACCACCAGCAGCTTCGATTTCCTTGGCAATATCTGAAAATCCTTCCCAAATGCGGCTACTCAATTTTTCCCAGCTTTCAGCCCAACCAGCTGTATCAACCTCTACCAGACCCTCAGCCAACTCAGGATAACTCAATTGATGAACATGCTCTACATTGAAAACACGAGGCATCACTCCCATAAACAATTCACCATCATAAGCTCCATCAAAACTGCCAAAACACCATTCGCGAAGTCGTTTGTCTGTGCGATAAGGAATGCGTCCGGTTAATCCGAGTTCCTCTAGCATAATTCCCATGGTTTGAATCGTCCGCCCGCTATCGCTAGAAAAAGCTTTTGCAAATTGCAGCCCCGACTCGCGAAGTCCAATTCCTAGCTCACGAATTCCACGTTCTCCCACAGCGGTCAAAGGCGTATCAGACCAGCCTTGCGCCCGACCGATGGTATTAAACATGGTTTTCCCATGGCGAACAATGTATAATCTTGTTTTTGCCATATTTTACCTCCGTTTTTCTTACTATATTATATCATTTTTTGCAGAGAAGCATTTAAGAATGAAAGAAAAATCGGGAGTAAGATAAACGTCACCATTCGTAAAAAATAACTTTTCTCACATTCCCGTTTTTATGATTATTTCTATTCTTCCAATATCTTAGCACCTACTTGGCGATAAGACATATCTCCTAACGCTTCAATGGTGAATTTTCCATTTTCATATTCCACGACCGTTACACTGCCATTTTGTACGCCAGGATTTAAAATAATAGACGGATCAATCAAACAAGCAAAGGCACCGATTGTCATACTGTGGCTGACGACAAGAGCATTGCCCCCGCCAGAAGCCTCTACATCTTTTGCAATGGCTGTAAAACCTTCTAAAATACGTCCACTCAGCTTTTCCCAAGGCTCTGCCCAGCCAGCTGTATCCACTTCGACTAGACCGTCTGCCAATTCCTGCAAGGTTAGTTTCTTATAGTCTTCTACATCCAGCACTCGTGGAATCACGCCATGAAACAGATCGCCACCATAAGCACCGTCAAAACTGCCAAAACACCATTCACGAATCCATTTGTCAAAGGTATAAGGAATTTTGCCGGTTAAGCCGAGCTCTTCAAGGACAATCCCCATGGTCTGAATCGTCCGCCCAGAATCGCTAGAAAAAGCCCTTGTAAATGTAAGTCCTGATTCTCGCAGACCAATTCCTAATTCATGAATGCCACGTTCCCCTTCAGCTGTAAGTGGCGTATCACTCCAACCTTGTGCCCGACCAATTGTATTAAACATCGTTTTTCCATGACGAATAATATATAACTTCGTTTTTGCCATTTCAATCTCCTTTTCAAAAGAAGAAGCTGGGACAAAAGTGCTCAGCTTCCTTTGCTTATATAGTCATAATTATAAGACGCAGTGGCTGAGTGGACTCTAACACGTTGATAAATCAACTTTTACAACCCTACTCAACCGTGCAGAGGTGGGACGATGAAATCAAGTTTCTACGAAACTACTGATTTCTGTCCCACTCTCATTTTAATTTTTAAAACTATGAATCGGTGCTGGAATTTGTCCACCACGCGCAATAAAATCAGCTGATGAAGCTTTATTGACTCTCATCACTGGCGCAGTCCCTAAAAGACCTCCAAACTCAATCATGTCGCCTTCTTTTCCTTTAGGAATAATCCGTACCGCTGTTGTTTTCTGATTGATAACCCCAATAGCGGCTTCGTCTGCAATCATAGCTGCAATCGTTTCAGAAGGCGTGTCAGCCGGAATGGCAATCATATCCAATCCAACCGAGCAGATCGCGGTCATTGCCTCTAATTTTTCTAAATTGAGAGATCCGTTTTGAACCGCTGCAATCATCCCCTCGTCTTCTGAAACTGGAATGAAAGCACCAGACAAACCGCCGACTTGATTGCAAGCCATTACGCCACCTTTTTTGACTTGGTCATTAAGCAAAGCCAAAGCTGCCGTCGTTCCATGCGTACCGACTGTTTCCAAGCCCATTTCTTCCAGAACACGGGCAACAGAGTCGCCGACAGCAGGTGTTGGCGCCAAGCTTAAATCAACAATCCCGAATTTAACACCCAGCCGCTCACTAGCCATCTGTCCGACAAGCTGACCGATCCGAGTGATTTTAAAAGCTGTTTTCTTGACTGTTTCCGCCACTACATCAAAACTTTCGCCACGAACTTTTTCAAGGGCACGTTTGACGACACCAGGACCAGAAACGCCTACATTGATGACGACATCAGCTTCGCCAACGCCATGAAAAGCACCCGCCATAAAAGGATTATCCTCGACCGCATTGGCAAAAACAACTAATTTCGCTGCCCCCATGTCAGAAAGTTCTGCAGTTTCCTTGATGACACGTCCCATATCTGCAACTGCTGTCATATTGATTCCTGACTTGGTGGATCCAATATTAACAGATGAGCAAACCTTATCAGTCTCCGCTAAAGCTCGCGAAATGGAGCGGATGAGGATTTCGTCCCCTTTTTGATAGCCCTTTTGCACCAGTGCAGAAAAACCACCGATAAAATCAACACCGATTTCTTTTGCTGCTCGATCCAGCGCTTTTGCTAGAAGCACATAGTTATCACTATCTGTCGCAGCACCAATCAAGGAAATCGGGGTCACCGATACACGTTTATTCACGATGGGAATACCCAGCACCGCAGCTATTTCATCACCAACTGCCACCAAATTTTTAGCTTTCCTTGTGATCTTTTGATAAATTTTTTCTGCTGCTCGCTCAATATCCGTATCAATACAGTCGAGAAGTGAAATCCCCATGGTAATCGTCCGAATATCAAAATTTTGCTCCTCAATCATGGAAATGGTTTCAGTAACTTGCTTTATATCCATTTTTCACCTCTATTAGATATTGTACATAGCGTCAAAAATCGCTGCACTTTGAATGTTAATTTTAACATTGAGTGTATTGCCAAAGGCTTCAAATTCATTGCGCAATTCTGTAAAATCTTTCTTTTCTTCACTAGAAACAACCGCCATCATAGTGAAAAATTCATCTAAAACAGTCTGTGAAATATCATCAATATTCAAACCAAGCTCTGCAATTTTGCTAGACACTCCTGCCACAATCCCCGTTCTATCCTTGCCAACAACCGTAATAATTGCTTTCATTTTTTACTCCAATCAACATGCTTTTCCCTATTGTAGCATAAGTAAAGGAAATTTGCATAAACCGAAAGAGAAAAATACGACTTTTATCCCTTAAGCTCTGCCTAATCGTTATCAATTGATTGTTGATTCTTTCCAATGAACACTACAATCCAGCACTTGTTGTTTTTCTTCTTGATGACGCCCATCAATCTGGTCAATCAAAATCTTGGTTGCACGCTGGCCTTCTTCAAAAGCTGGTTGGCCTTGTCGTGATACTCGGCGAAGATAAGCTCGTCATCTCGATCAACGGACTGAACGAAAACTCGTTCACTTCATCCGAGGGTCAGACAGGCTACCCGAAAACTGGTTTACTCTGCCCTAAAGCGTTTTGTCAAGTATCTTTTTGATTTATTGATGCTTTTTCTTTTGACCTCATCCCCATTTTGAGCAAGAAAAACAGTAATGGTTCTGACCTCAAACTTTCTCTCAAATTCAATGAATTATTTGGAAATGACTTAAGTCTTCGGACACCAAACAATATCCGCAGAACCTATCGACAATTCATCGGAAATCATGAGCTCGTTGGAACAGATGAAGAGTCCGGTCTAACGATTCGAAAAACACTTGTTTTCCGACCATATGAAAACTTCCATACTCACGAAGAAATGTTAGCGGCTATCGAAAAAAGTCGTCAAGAAGCTAAAAATGATCGGCTTGTTCAAATTGAAGACATTGGTACCAGCGCTCAAGGACGGAAAATTAAGTTAGGCATTATCAGTTCTGATCAAAAAAGCATTGATGATTACCTCAACTCAACCAATAAAATGGCGCTAACCAAACCTGCTGAAATGTTAGCAGCCCTCAAAGACGGCAAATTAGACTACAAACTTCCTATCCTCATCAACAACACACATGCTGATGAGCAACCTGCTATTGATATTATTACCGGCTTGTTCAACTCTTTCGCAACCCAAGACCAAATCAGCTTTAAAACGACTCAAGCAGAAGACGGCACCCACGGTTAAAACATGCTACTCCGCATAAATTACGACACACTAGAGCAACACTTGCTAAGAAAGCTGGAATGAGCTTAGAAGCTATCTCAGAAGCATTAACTCATAGTGATACTCTCACAACTAAGACCTATGTCAACACTTCTAATGTTGTCCCTCTATCTGCTGGTCATGTCGCCTATCAACATCTTAAAAATGAGTAGTGCAAATTTAGGGCAAATTTTAGGGCAATTAGGATTAATCACCTATTCACTACCTTTTATGAAATAAGAAACTGATTCGTTTATTTAAAAAGAAGAGGAATTATAAAACGAATATTTTGATCATTTGAGAAAAGAAACATTATTTTTAAGAATTTATCTGATAAGATAGGAGTATGAAAAATTTAAAAGAAGATAACATTCAAAAATCCTTATGGCACATCAAACGACATTGCGAGAATATAGAGAAAAATACTGATGTTCTTAGAAGAAAAATCGAACTCCTTCATCTGAAGGAAAGTGTCGAGATACTAAAGAGAGTTTTTAACGATGAAAAACCCTATCCGAATTTGGATAGGGAGGAAGTTTTTTGAAACTTCGAACCATTTATTGCTTTTGAGCTAGGAAGTTAAGTAGTTCTGAGGTAAACTGAGTCATAGGAATAAATCTCTTTCTAGTAATGTTTCGCAACTCTACTATAACAGATTTATTCCTTTTTGTGTTTACACAATTTATTGTCTACTCTATTTTCATTTTTAGAGCGATTTAATTATTCGTTAACCCTCTCGCCATAAAGCGCCATCTGGAAACAACAAAGCATCTGAGAAATAGCTGTATACCCTAATTTCTTTAGGCTTACTGAACGTCGATCCAAATCTTAGTTGCATAAAATATCTCGGTAATTCTTCAAATTTTATATTGCTATAATCCTTTGTTAAAATGTCTTGTCTTAAAGCATTTACTTTAACCATATAAGGCAGGGCAAACAACAACAACTATAAAACCTCCTACTAAAGCAACCATTTTTCAAACAGAGAGTCTCTTTAGGTTACATATTTTACCAATACTAGGGGATTACTCACTAGAGCATTTAATCAATAATAAACAACTCGTTCTATCACTACTCACTCCTAAAGCAAATAGTTATGCTAATTTCAAAGTAATTAGGAGCTATGTAAACTCTGTTTTTGATTGGGCAGAAGAACTTGATTATATTTCTTCAAATAAGCTTCGAAAAACTATCAGTAGAATAAAAGCTAATAAAAAAATCCTCCTCAAAGAGAATAAACGAGAGGAGGATCTTTCTCTTGATGAGGAAGAATTGAAACTATGGTTACAAGCTTTTGATACTGATCTTGCAAAGGGTGATATTGATTTCAAGGATTATACACTATTTTACACAACATTCTTCTTATCCGATCGTAAATCAGAAAGTTATGCACTACAGTGGAAACACATTGACTTTTCTACTGGAGAAATACTAATAGAGCAAGCATTAGACCGCTTTGGAAATGTAAAATCTACCAAGGGAAATAAAAGGACAATCTTTAAAGCTCCAATCGAGCTACTAGAAATACTAAAAAAATGGAAAATTCAACAACAAGAAGAACTCAAACTTTTTGGACTACGACAAACACAGAAACAATTTGTGTTTACATATAATGACCGGACTAATAACATAAATTTACCTCTCCATACAGACTATCTCAACTACCGAATGAAATCTGTAAGAAAAAGACATCCTGAACTTGCCCCAGCATCTCCACATAAATTGAGACACACAGGTGCTACTTTAGCGAAACGAGCTGGTGTCTCACTAGAGACTATTTCTGAAGCTCTAACTCATAGCGATAAACAGGTAACAAAAATGTATGTAAATACAGCTGATACCGTTAATCAGACAGTCGGTGAAATTGCTTTTAGGAACCTCAAAAAATGACTCAGGGAAATCTCAGGGAAATTTTCAGGGAAATTCTTGATTTTTAAACAAAAAAAGACATCCAAGAGAGTTCTCTTGAATGTCTGTAAACGTTGATATAATCGTATTGATTAACGTTTTGAGAATTGTGATGCTTTACGAGCTTTCTTAAGACCTGGTTTTTGGTTCACTCGATTATTTAAACTCAAATACCATTAAAATAAACGTTTCTAAAACAAAAAATCATCAAAAATCTTATTTATAAACAAATATCTAAACCTAAACGGTATCAAAAAGGTATCAATTTTCTATAGTTTCGGAGCTTATAAAATAAACGAAATCTGTCTCAATCATTTGAGCTTTTTTTATTGCTTTTTCGTAGTAAATTCACATAATCACTCTTAGTATGAAAGAGATGCGACAAGAATACAACTTTATCTTCTTCAATCACAAAATACAGTAGCACATATTGTCCAATAATTTTTCCCCTAGTCAAATACTTGCTATTTATCTTAACGCCTATTCGTTCATCAGCATCAAAACCAGCCTCTGGAAAAAGCTCCAGTTCCTGCAATCCATTTAAAATTTTAGCAATCGTATTTTTTGCTGATTGCTCTGATAACAATACATTTGAAATATATTCATGAATATTGTCTATCGCCTGGCTGACCTCTTCTGAAAAAACAACTTTATAGACCATAGCGTTCCCTCATTTCTACTAAGGAAACGCCTTGTCCTTCCTCGTACTGTCTCAATGCTTTTTCTGACTGAGACTGTAGTTCCTCAATCAACTGTTCTCTATGCAAATCTTCAGCTGTCTTAATAGGCAAATCTTGCTCAAGTACAATTTGCTCAACAAAAAGCGTGATGGCTTCAGTCATGGTCATGCCCTTTGCCTTAATAATATTTCGAGCTTGTTCCATAGTGGCCTCATTCAACTTAAAATTATATTGCTTTGATAATGTTATAGCCATGATATATCTCCAATCTATATTTATAGATTTATTATATACCATGTATAGATTTTAAGCAAGTAAAAATCCTAGTTATCAAAAAACTAGGATTTTCCCCAAATTCGCATTTATCGCAATAAGCGACGCAACGCCTTATTCGACTGTCTCACAGAGCGGCCAAAAAAGCGTAATACAGAAAATGCAATCATCCAACCAAATAGCGTTTTTCTCATAGCGTTATCTCCTCTCTCAATATTATACTACAGGTTACTTCTTACTAGAATTTTTACGGGCGATTTCCTCTCGTATTTTCTTCTGATGAAATTCTATTTTTTCATGAGGAAGCATATTGCGATAAGCCCTGATAAAATCACGATAAACCAAATACTTTTTATTAGGGTTTACTAAATCCTCTACTAGCTGAGAACAACCTAGTCTGAAGGCTTCCAAATCTTCAATGATGATATATAAGTCCAATTTTTCTTGAATAAAACGGATATTGTAGTTATCCTTGAGTCGTATTTCTAGAACATTGATAGATAAATCTTTCGTCCAAAATTCCTGACCTTGTTCATCTTCCAGAATAGATGTTTCAATAATACTTAGGGGCAAAGCAGGTAATAAATCTTCACCTGTCGTTTCTTTATGGACAATTTGTAAGAAGCCTATCAATTCCTTTCCAGAAAAAGGGGTAGGCTGTGAGATTTTATAAACAAGTGGTTTATTAGTATTAGTCATGTTCTTTCTCCTTGTTCATTTATTCCATGGTTCTCTTGACAACAAGTAACCTAGTCTCTTTTAGCCTTTGGCAATCGGTCGTCAGCTTTTCAGCCTGCCGACTCGACTGACTTTAGTCTAAAGTCGACTAGCTTGTTATCAAGAGACTTTCACGGCATAAAGTGCTTAAAATATATTTTTTTCAATCATATTTTTAACACTTCGAGCGACTGACATAATGGTTATTCTTGGTGGACGTATTTGATTTATGACATGTAACATTCTGCCGAATTCTTTAGGATGCATGTAATTTCTTGCTGTTTTGCGCCAAAGTGCAAGTTTTTTATTTACGGCATTTAATTGCTCACCTAATCGTTTTATACTTTCATTGAGTTTTTTATTTGCGTGTTTTAGTTTATCGACTTCTGATTTTAGCGTACGATTTTCAGACAATATGTGATCACTCTTCATCAGTTCTTTAGCTAAGTTATTCTGTTTAGAAAGTGATTGCTGTAATTGATGTTCAAGTTTGCTGTTTTCGTGCCTTAGCCTATTATTGTCTAGGGCATTTTGAGAGGCTGTATGAAAGAGTCTGTCATAGGTTGCTTTATCCATTTTTAGTTTACCGTCAAATGTACGTCTGACTAATTTGTCTTTCTTCATTTCTTCAATCTGTAGAGATTGAAGAGACTCCAAAACAGCTATATCATCTAGTAAAGCATCTTTCTCTTTTTCGTGTTGCTTGATTTTTTCTGTAGTTTGCTTTTCCTGTTTTTCTAGTTGCTTTAGTTTTTGGGTTTTATCAACTATCTTTCTATCAGTATCATCTAGTAAGCGTTGCTTTTCTTTAAATTCTGCTGTTTCTAGGTGTTTCTTCTTGCTATCAGACTCCCCACGTTGCAAATTATAGCCATGTTCATTCAGGTATTTAGGAAATGCCTCTTGAATCTCTTTCAGTTGGTCACGACTGCCAAATAATGACTTAGAGCTTAACTTGCCATTTTGCATAGGTACAAGTCCTAAGTGCATATGTGGCGTACTCTCGTCAAGATGTACCATAGCATAAGCGATATTACTATTACCGTATCTTTCAGCAAAGAAATTTTTTGCTGTTTCAAAAAAATTCTTAATCTGAGCCGGACTCATATTCTCAAAAAATGCCTTGTCTGATGTAATAATCCATTCGTTACACAAAACGGCATCTTTACGTAGAGCACGTTTGGATATTTTATTATCGTTGATGTATTGTTTAATCTGTCTATCGTATGGGATAGAGCGGTCACGGTCGGTTAATTCATAGTTTAGGTGAGTTTTTTCTGGGTCAATATCCTTGTTCGAGTGATTTTCAAAAATTCGTTCATTGTGACGATAGGCACCACCAAGATTTCCAGATTTCATTTTTTGCATTCTAGCTACTGCATAACTCATAGTTTGTTCTCCTTTCTCGGCTCAAAGGGTCGCCGAGCTGGTGGCGGAAGATTGCCACCAGGACTAAGTGACCCATAGGGTAGATTTTTTCCTGAAGGAACGGCACGACTTCCATGTAAAGTGTAACGCACTACACTTTACTCCGTAAATGTGCGTTCTCCGAAGGGTCTTGCAGACGGCTTTTCGCTCCGAATACAGGAGCGACCTCGAACCATCTCTCGAGCCACAAGAGACAGTTCGACTATGCTCGCCGAAGCGAGCAAGGCACTTCATCAGTGCCAAAGGTCGGACGCTTCGCATTGTCCGACAATCTACCGACCACCATAATAGGCTAATTGTTTTTTAAGTCTGGGGCGCTCATGTTTCAATAGGTCTTTCATCAAACCTAGATAGTCAATTTCTGATGTTTGATAGGTCTCTAAGATTTTTTTGTATCTTGCTCTTGTATTTCTATGGAGCTCTTTCCAGATATTTTTATCATGAATGAGAGCGGTCAGATAGATTTGAGTCTCAATAGGTAAGCCTTTAAATTTGAATGGCTTAAAGATAACTGTATTGATAACCTCGAATATCTCCTCAACCGAGCGACTTCTCAACTGAAATTCCAAGCGCCACCAGTGTTGAAACTGACTAGCAAATTCCTTGTCTTTATCAGTTCCATTTTCCAGTTGCTCTTTTTTCTTGTTGTATAGCCTTACTTGCTTTTCAGAACGCGAAGCACCAAGGTACTTTGTTTCTAGCTTTCCGGTCTCTGAACGAAATTCCTTAGTTGCGGTTGGTCTGCCTTTCTTCTCTAGCACAAACTCACTACAATCAACTTCAAATAAATCAAAAGCCAAGTCAGCACGAGATATTGCAATATCTTCCAAACATGGTATAATAGTGTCAATGATATCAGTATCTACTGAGCGGAGTTTATTGGGATTGAACTCCAACCTGAAAGGGCGAGCATTAAAGGCTTGTCCTTTTATTTTGTCATATTCCATATAGACCACGACTTGACCTCCGACCTTGGTATAAGCTCTAAACATATCCGTCATCGCTGTCTGAATACTAATTGCTGTATGGCTTTCAACTAGATTTTTGAGAGTTAGGAGTTTGCGGGGCCTGATATAAGCTGTTATCGTGATATTATCTAAGCTAACTTTTAATTTCAAACAAAACTCCTTTCTTTTTACGGTCGCCTATCGGCGCCGATTTTTTTGTCTGCGTAAAGACCTCCTCCCTAATGAAAATTCTTGGGGGAGCAACCCCAAGCCGACCCCTTCGGAGTCGAACCATTTTCATTTTCCGTCAGTCAAACTTGCCAAAAAACGGGTGTAGTAAATGCACTTTAAATGTGCACATAGCGGGCTGTTAGAGGGCGCCCTGTTATAAATTTTTCGTAGCACCTCAAAATCTGACCCCTAAAATCTATTTTCATAATATTTTCACAACTGTTTTCATAAATATTTTTGACTAGAAATTTTGTAAATCTGAAGGAGATTTTTTAAAAAAGTCTTCTCGGTCAACTAAAAATATTTTGAGGATTTTTTCAATAATCTCATCAGGTGGCACCTGTTTATTTTTCTTGTAGCTAAAGAAACGGTCTTTAGTTTTTTTGATTTCTCCTAAATCATCTGACTCGTCAGCAAACAACAACTCATTCAATTCGAACCAACGTAGTTCAGATTGTTTGCGGAGTATTTCAAAATTTCTCCAGAATGTCCGACCTTCATCTAACTGATCCATCTTTCTCATCAGTTGAATTCTTTCGATTTTTCGATATTCTTTCGGCAAAAGTACCGTCACATACTCAGGAGACATGTTTGAATAGATAACCTCTTCTGTTACAACAATGGGAAGCTTTAGGGAACTATCAACATCTTTCAAAATCTTTCGAACAAATTGACTAAGGGTAATTTGTGTATTCAACTTATACTTCAACATCTTAGTGCTTAGTAGTTCAAAGATATCAGTTGACCTAAAAAGCCATTCCATCAGTGTTTTAGTATCTATATCTTTGCTTGAAAATGCTTGATAATCAAGATGATAGCTGTCCAATCGTGATTGGATAGCTTGATTAAGTGCATTATCTTTCCCAAAATAAATCTTTATCATTTTTCATACCTCGTTGATATACATTTTATAGGGCAAACTGTGACCATAATAAATATCTACTCTTTCACGTTCAATCAGATTGACTTCTTCCAATCGTCGCATAATGGTTATCATTGTAGTTCTACTACAAGAAAACATCTTGGCTAACTCGTTTAATTTAAAATTTAAATAGACACTCCCCTCAACATCTATCCAACCTTTTTCAGGTGCTTCTATCTGCTTGTCTTTTAGGACAGCATAGACAAACAAGTCTGTAGCAGACAGGCTACTGTAAAAATCATCTTGTAATAAAATTTTAGGTATTAAGTAATTTTCGTTATCATAGTCCATAGCTCTTACCTCTCAAACTGTTCTAACCACTGAGCGACCTTGTGCTTGTCGTACAAGGTCACTCCGTCAATAACCATATGTGGCATGCCTTCCTTCTGCCATTTGACAATAGTTGTCGTTGAAACATCTAGCCAACGGCACAAGCCAGCCATACGAACCATAGGCTTATAAAGTTCCTTGTCTTCAAGGGCTTTTTCTATAGCCTTCTGGACCATGGTATCGTAGCGAGAAAGCAATTTCTTTTCAGTTACTTTTGGAAGTTGTATCGTAAATCCTTCTGTCATCTGCGAGTTCTCCTTTTTGTTAAAATCATTTTTAAACTATTTTCATTGCCTATTTTCTGGAGATGGCTCAATCTAAAACAGTTCCATAGGGTAAATATACCTGTCTAGTATTTCAGACCGAGCAACACTCCTATTTTTCAAGGCTGGTTCTTGCTTGTTTCATACGTTCAGCAAGTTCTTGACGTTGTTCTTCGGTCATCTTGCGTTTTTTCTTAGGAAATACGTTGATTGAAAAATCCTCACCAATCTTCATAATGGCAGTTAGCCAAATCGTTCTGCCATCTTCTTCCTCAGTGTTTAACACTCCATAGGCTTCAGGAAGTTTTAGCACTTTTTGAATGTGTGGAGAATAATTTGTTTCAATCGTCCATTGTTTATCCAGTGCGTCAAATCGGACAAACGTTTCTTGTTCTTCTAGTGTGTAAGCCATAGTTGACCCCTTTCTTTATTGTATAAGCTTCGAATACTAATTACTCATTTCGTGTAATTTATATTTATTTTAAACTCTTTTTGGGTTTTTGTCAACAGTTTTTTCTCTTTTTGTGTAATTTGTGTTATAATGTCTCAAAAAGGAGAATACGCAAATGACAAATTTTCAATTTCTTGTAAAAGAAAGTAAGAAAAGCTTGACTGAAATAAGTCACGAAACAGGCATTAGTTACTCAACATTAGGTAATTATAATCAGGGTACTAGAACACCAAAGAAAGAGAATGCCAAAATCCTTGCCGACTACTTCGGTGTCTCTATCCCTTACTTACTAGAGCTTGATGATAATCCTAATCTCATAGACCCAGGAGCACCTAAAGAAGTTCTGAAAGGTTTTGCCAAGATACTCCAAGGAAAAAGTAGTATAGACAATAAAATCACCAAATGGACCCCTTTTGGAGATGAGTTAGCTATCATACTTGCGAAAATCAATCAGTCGGAAGCACTGGCTGATTATATTGACTTTCTAGCAAGTAAAAATGACTTTAACCCTATTTTAGTTAAAGCCATCAAGCAATTTATAGCCGACGAAAAACAAGGACTAATTCCTTTTCTGATTAACAAGTCAGGAGGGGAAAACTCACCATATCACTACGTTTGGCAAGCATGGGAAAACTCCGACGAATACAAGAGAAGAATGGCTGAAAAACGTAAAAAATAATTATAAAAACTCGTAATTTCTTTATTTTATAAGCTTCGAAACCTAAAAAATAAAGGAGAAATTACAATGTCCATTCACAAATACCCAAGTAAAAAAGCTAAGTCTGGCTATTTGTATTTTGTCAAGGTCTATATGACTAAAGACGGTCAACGTGCAGACCATGTAAAGCGTGGCTTTCGTACTCGAAAAGACGCCAAAGACTACGAAGCTAGACTCATCTATCTTAAGGCTTCAGGAAAGTTGGAAGAGTTCATCAAGCCATCTCAAAAATCTTATAGCGAGATTTTTGAAAAATGGTATCAAGCCTATCAAGATACGGTAGAGCCGACAACGGCTTCACGTACTCTTGATATGTTTAGGTTGCACATTCTGCCAGTCATGGGAGAATTACCTATCAGTAAAATCTCCCCTTTAGGCTGCCAGAACTTTATCACGGAAAAAGCAAAGACTTTCAAGAATATCAAGCAAATCAAGTCTTACACTGGTAAAGTCTTTGACTTTGCGATTAAGATGAAATTGCTTAAGCATAATCCTATGACAGAAATCATTATGCCAAAGAGGAAGAAGATACGGACAGAAAATTATTGGACGGTTCAAGAACTACAAGAGTTCCTAAACATTGTCCTTCAGGAAGAGCCTTATAAGCATTATGCACTCTTTAGATTACTAGCCTATAGCGGCTTAAGGAAAGGCGAGCTGTACGCTCTTAAATGGGCTGATATAGACTTTCAGAGCGAGGCTCTCAGCATAAGCAAGAGCCTAGGACGATTAGACGGTCAGGCAGTCGAAAAAGGCACTAAAAACAATTTTTCAGTTCGAAAGATTAAGCTAGATAGCGAAACTATCTCTATTCTGCAAGAATGGAAGTCAAATTGCCAAAAAGAAAAGGCACAACTAGCAGTCGCACCTCTTTCTATCGAGCAAGATTTTATCTTCACTTACTGCACACGTACAGGCTCAATAGAGCCACTACATGCAGACTATATCAACAATGTACTTTCAAGGATTATTCGAAAACATGGCTTAAGGAAAATCAGTCCTCACGGCTTCAGACATACTCATGCTACCTTGATGATTGAAATCGGAGTCGACCCTGTCAACACTGCCAAAAGGTTAGGGCATGCAAGTAGTCAAATGACTTTAGACACCTACAGCCATTCAACAGCTAACGGAGAAGATAGATCCATCAAACAATTTGCGAGTTATCTAAAAAACAATACAAAAAACTCCAGACAGTAAGTCTAGAGTAGAGTAATGCGGGCGATTTGCATCGCAATCCCGATTTTTTAGAAGAATTTTCTCCAAGGACAGCATCGAAGCCTGTTAGGAATGAATCCCAACCTGATTTTCCTGTCATTACACTCTCAAAGTTTAACATAAACAGGAAGTATACGTCAATTATATAAACTATTCAAAGATAAGAATATAATCAAAAAAGATGTAAAAGTTTTTCCAAAACGGTATCAAAAAAGGTATCAAAAGCAAAAATCAACTAAAAAAAGCACCTTGCAAGAGACTTGCAAAATGCTTGTAATCGTTGTTGTAAAGCGGTTCTTAACGTTTAGAGAACTGGCTAGCTTTACGAGCTTTCTTAAGACCTGGTTTCTTACGTTCTACCATACGGGCATCACGTGTAAGAAGACCAGCGCGTTTGAGTGAGTCGCGGAAGTCTGGGTCTACTTGAAGAAGGGCACGAGCGATACCGTGACGGATAGCTCCTGCTTGACCAGCGTAGCCACCACCGAGAACGTTTACGAGAACATCGTATTGACCAACAGTTGAAGTAACTGCGAATGGTTGGTTGATGACAAGGCGAAGATCCGCGTGTGGGATATATTCTTCAACATCTTTTTTGTTTACGGTAATTTTACCAGTTCCTGGAACAAGGCGAACGCGTGCAACAGCGTTTTTACGACGTCCAGTACCTGCATATTGTGCTTGTGACATAGCTTATTTGTTCCTTTCCTTAGATAAGTCCTGAAATATCAAGAACTTCTGGTTGTTGTGCAGCGTGCGTGTGTTCAGCGCCTACAAATACTTTCAATTTCATACCTTGAGCACGGCCAAGAGTATTATGTGGAAGCATACCTTTAACTGATTTTTCGATCAAACGAACAGCGTTCTTAGAACGGAGTTCACCAGCAGTGATTGATTTCAATCCACCTGGGTACATTGAGTGAGTGTAGTAAACTTTATCAGTTGCCTTTTTACCAGTTAATTTTACTTTTTCAGCATTGATAACGATCACAAAGTCACCTGTATCAGTATGAGGTGTGAAAGTTGGTTTATTTTTTCCACGAAGTACGCTTGCTACAACAGCAGAAAGGCGTCCAAGAGGTACATCAGTAGCGTCTACTACATACCATTTACGTTCAACTTCACCTGGCTTAGCCATGTATGTTGTTTTGTTCATGATTTCTCCTATATGAATATCGTTTTTGTTTACAAGGCGGATGTTCCGGTCCGCAAGTTATTTGGAAGGTTCCGGGGCCTTACAAATGGGGTAAACAATACCGTTTACTATCATACCAAATTTTAGGGGTAAAAGTCAATATATTTGATAAATTATTTATGAAAGAACGGTTTCATTTCGCTTAATCTTGATTTTCATGGGCAATACTGAATAGCCCCAAAGTTCCAGGACCCGTGTGAGTGGAAATGACTGGTCCTAATGGTAAAATTAAAACTTCATTGACTTGCTCAGAGGCAAGAAGCTGATTTTTTAAGACTTGAGCCACCTCTTGGCTGTCTGCTCCTGCATAGGCAATTACCACGCGCGGATCGGCAATATCTTCCAAGGTCATGCGCACCACCTCAGTCTGAGCCTTTTTCTTCCCACGGACTTTAGCCACAGAATCTAGCCTTCCATCTCCCTTAACTGCAATGACTGGCTTAATATTGACTAAACTTCCCATGAGAGCTGCGGTCTTTGAAATTCGTCCACCACGCATAAGATGATTTAGGTCATCTACTAGAAAATACGTTTTCACTTTTGGAACTAAAGATTTTATTAAGGCTACTACTTGTTCCAAACTTTGACCGGCAGCTTTCGCTTCCACCGCTTTCATCACCAGAATACCTTCTCCCATAGATGCCGCCTTGGTATCAATAATCCGGATAACTGCTTTTGGAAAATCTTCCAAAACCATATCCCGTGCCATAACCGCACTTTGGTAAGTTCCTGACAAGACTGAAGCAAACGCAATATAAAGAACTGGCATGCCGACCTCAGCATAGCGACGAAAGATATCTTCAAACTGACCGACATTGATTTGGCTGGTTGTTGGTTGGCTCCCTGCTTCCATTTTAGAGAGGAGCTGCTCACTCGTCAGTTTCTTATCCCCGACCGTTTCATAAGTTGTCCCGTCCAACTGAATAGTCAAGCCAAGGATTTGAACATCATTTTTCAAAGCCCAGCTTTCTGGAAGATCTGTGGTTGAATCAGTTAAAATTTTAAAAGTCATCTTTCTTTTTCTCCATCATTTTCTGTAAATCGCGCAAGGTTGGATTGTCCATAGGACGCAAAGGTGGTTTTCCCATTTTAAGCTGTTGGCTCATTTGATTGAGATTTGACTTTGTAACAGCTACTCGCTTTTCTAGTTCACGAGTCGAAACACGCAAAGCCCCTTAAAGACAGTCCACTGCTCATTTAAGTCGCTCGTTGCCACAGATACCTGATTTCTAGGATTGTTGAGATCAGTTGCCAAACGCTCAATGTAATCGTCTGCTGTTTCTTCTTCCTCAGTGAACACAACCGTAACATTGAATTCATCATAAGTCTGGCGAACTCCCGGCATATACTGCGCATCAAACACACAGATAATTTCCAACTGTTCAAAACTGGCGTAATTACTGAGTTTGTTAAGCAGAATGGTTCGTGCTGCATCTAATTCCCCTTTGTTAAAGAGAGAACGAGTCTCTTGCCAAAAAGCCACCATATTATAGCCATCTACTAATAAAATTTTCCGTTTCATAGGCGATTTCTAAATACTTCATACATGAGAATAGCCGCCGCCACACTAGCATTAAGGCTCTGCACATGTCCATTCATAGGAATGGTAAGCATTTCATCAACTCGCTTTTTAATATTAGCAGAAATGCCCTTGCCTTCATTGCCGATAATCAGAGCCAGTTTACCTGCCGTATTCCACTTAGTCGAAGGGGTGCCATTCATATCTGTGCCAAAAATCCAAAAACCTGCATGTTTTAGTTTATCCAGGGCTTGGCTAAGATTGGTTACACGAGCAATAGGAATATGCTCCACCGCACCAGTAGAGGTCTTGGCGACGACCGGCGTGACACCAACCGCTCGATGCTTAGGAATAATGACACCTGTAACATTTGTCGCATCAGCCGTCCGTAAAATAGAGCCTAAATTATGCGGATCTGTTAGACCATCTAAAATGAGCAAGAGAGGATTGTCTTCCTGAGTTGCCATTTTCAACATCGCCTCAAAATCCGTATAAGCAAATTCTGAAACACGCAAGACAAAACCTTGATGAACGGCACCGTCTGTCATTTCCTGTAGTGTTTTTTTACTAGTCCAAGAAATGGAAACCTTTTTTTCTGCTGCCAAATCTTTCATCTTAGCAACATTTTTTCCACGTAGGTCATCTTGAATATAGAGTTTATTTCCAGTATTGGTCATGAGAGCTTCCGTCACAGCATGTACGCCGTAAACAATATCGTTATTTTCCATAACTTTAGTATAACATAAAATTTAAAATGCTTCTTCTTATTTATAAATCACCTTATAGTTAACTTCTATAAAAAAAACGCAGGAGTCTTGCATCAAACAAGGCATCCTGCATTTTCTTATTAATTTATTCTAGAGGCGTTGTAAATTAGTAAACTGTCTTTTCTGTTTCTGGATCAAAGAAGTGTGCTTTGTTCAAGTCAAAGCCAAGGTCAATACCTGCTCCAGCTTTGAGGTAATCACGAGCGTCTACTTTGGCAATAAATTCATTATCTGCAATTTGGCAATACAAGTGAGATTCAGAACCAAGCAATTCAGATACAGAAATTTTAGCATGTACAACTGAATCTGGGAAGGTTTCAAGGAAAGCAGCTTCTGTATTGATGTCTTCTGGACGAATACCAAAAATGAGTTTCTTGCCTTCATAGCCTTTTTCACGAAGTACCTTCAAGGCACCTTCTGGTACTTTCAGAGAAAGGTCTTGTGCTACAATTTCATCACCTTTCAAAGTTACATTGATGAAGTTCATCGCTGGGCTTCCGATAAAGCCTGCAACAAATTTATTGACTGGGTTTTTGTAAACTTCTTGTGGGGTACCGATTTGTTCTATACGTCCAATTGTCCCCGTTCCTGAAGGATTCTTTGTTGCAGACATGATAACGATACGATCAGCCAAAGTCATTGCTTCTGTTTGGTCATGGGTAACATAGATAGTGGTTGCCCCAATACGACGGTGGATTTTAGCGATTTCTGCACGCATAGATACCCGCAATTTCGCATCCAAGTTAGAAAGTGGTTCGTCCATAAGGAATACTTTTGCATCACGAACAATAGCACGTCCCATGGCTACACGTTGACGTTGACCACCTGAAAGGTCAGCTGGTTTACGATCCAAGAATTCTTTCAAACCAAGAATGTCCGCTGCTTCATTTACACGTTTTTCAATATCATCCTTGCTGTATTTACGAAGCTTCAAACCAAAAGCCATATTGTCGTGCACGGTCATATGTGGATACAAAGCATAGTTTTGGAAAACCATAGCAATATCACGGTCTTTTGGCGCTACGTCGTTCACCACGCGCCCGTCAATTGAACATTCACCTTCTGTAATATCTTCAAGACCAGCAATCATACGAAGTGTAGTAGATTTCCCACAGCCTGAAGGTCCTACGAAAACGATAAATTCTTTATCTTTAATATTCAAGTTGAAATCTTCTACAGAGTAGTGTTCGCTGTTTGGATATTTTTTGTAAATGTTTTTTAAATTTAATTCTACCATAAGATGGAACTCCTTTGTTATTATGATTTTATTATATATGAAAACGCTTCATTATCCTATGGCAAAGTGAACAAAATAAAAAAAATGTTTTGTGCAGGATGCACAAAACATTACACTAAATCATTGATGACAATATGGTAACACAGGGTCAAATCTGTCAGGTCTTTTAGCTGTAAGCCCGTCAGTTCTTCCCATTTATCAATGTGATATTGCAATGTGTTCCGATGAATATACAACTGCTGGGCAGCTTTTGTCACAACCGCCGTATTTTCCCACAAAGCAGCGATAATATCAATGAGCTGTTCCTGACTTTCAATCAATTGGTGAAGTTTCTTTGTTAAAATTGGCAATATGAAATCGTTTTGGCTAATCCCCCACAAAAAGAGTTGAGAAAAAGAATGCACATTGGAATGCTGAGCCTGTTCCCACCACTTGGAAAAAAGGGTATTCTCTGCTTGAAATAGCTCAGGATAGTTTTCCTCAAAAATGCGAGTCCAAATCTGTCCGATTTGAATTGTCAGAGTTAAGCTAAAGTCATATTCGATAGCCGATAAAGTATCACGGAGAACATCTTTTACAGGGACTAATTGCGTTTGATCCAGCACAAAGATGTAATCCTGAGAGGACAGCTGAAAATCTGCTATTCTATTAGGCAGTATGGTTCGCATCATTTCCAACCAAGACCCAATTGTTTCATTTTCATAATGGAATAAATGACAATGGACGAACTGTAGCTTTTGAACGTTTTGAGGCATTTTGCCACGGTTATGAACCAAATAATCATACCAAGGTCCACCATCAAATGCAGAGTCTTTCCCAGTCAGTAAAGAAATAAGTTCTTGCTCTCGCTCTGTCAGACTGCTTTTTTTTAATAACAACCATTGCTTACTTGAAATGGGAATTGCCACTTCATTTTCGTTTGCATTTGGATTGGATTGAAGGCTACCTTGAGGGAACCATTCTAAAAGATTAGTTTTTACCATGCTGTGCGCCCTCCACTCTCACAATACACCAATCAATCAGCTCTTCTAAACGCTTGATTTGATCGGTCATGTGTAAATATCCCAGAACAGCTTCAAAACCTGTCGACATGCGATAGGTCACAATATCAGCATTTTTAGCCTTTGTATGGCTGTTGGCATTGCGCCCGCGCTTGTAGATTTCTTCTTCCTTTTCTGTCAGAATTTTTTCTTCCAACATTTGAGAAATGAGGTTAGCTTGCGCACGAGCCGACACATACTTGGTTGCTTCTCTGTGTAGCTGGTTCGGTTTTGTCAAGCCTTGGAAAATCAAGTGACGGCGGATATAAGTTGAGTAGATAGCATCGCCTTCAAAAGCCAAGGCAATACCATTTATAAGATTGACATCAATCACGGATCCACCTCACTCCGTCCTTGGTATCTAAAAGCTTGATCCCTTTAGCTGCCAATTCATCACGGATTTTATCAGCTGTTGCAAAGTCCTTGGCAACACGCGCAGCTTGGCGCTGCTCAATCAAGGCTTCAATATCCGCATCCAGTACTTCTGCTGTAAAGACAATACCAAAAACTTGCAGAAGCTCAGCAAAAGCTGTTTTTACTTCTTGACTGTAATGACCAGAATTGATCCACTTAGCCAGTTCAAAAACAACTGTAATCCCATTTGCTGCATTGAAATCTTCGTCCATAGCAGCTGTAAATTTATCCAGAAAAACCTGCAATTCTGTCAAATTGACCGTTCCCGTAAAGGGTTGCTCGTAAGTATTTTTCAGATATTTTAGATTCACTTCCGCATCGTGGACGGCTTTTTCTGTGAAATTGATAGGTTTGCGGTAATGCTGAGTTGCAAAAAAGAAACGCAGTACCTGTCCGTCAATGGTTTTAAGGGCATCGTGAACGGTAATGAAATTCCCCAGAGACTTAGACATCTTGACATCATCAATATTGACAAAGCCATTGTGCATCCAGTAGTTGGCAAAAGTCTTTCCAGTTTTAGCTTCTGATTGAGCGATTTCATTGGTATGGTGCGGAAATTCTAAATCAGCTCCGCCACCGTGAATATCAATCGTATCTCCCAGAATTTCTGTCGCCATGACGGAGCATTCGATATGCCAGCCTGGACGACCAGGTCCCCATGGGCTGTCCCAGAAGATTTCACCGGGCTTAGCAGCCTTCCAAAGAGCAAAGTCCACTGGATTTTCCTTGCGGGTGGTCTCCTCATCTGTCCGACCAGAAGCTCCAAGCTCTAAGTCTGCTAGACTTTTATTGGCTAACTTAGCGTAATTAGAGGACTTTTCAACCCGAAAGTAAACATCCCCCTCTGACTCATAGGCAAATCCTTTGTCCACCAAGACCTGTACAAAATCAATGATGTCCATCATGTAGTCCACTACGCGCGGGTGTTGGGTAGCTGGTTGAACCCCCAGCGTCGTCACATCCTCACGAAAGGCAGCGATGTACTTGTCCGCAACCTCCTGAGGCGTAATGCCTTCTTCCTTGGCGCGATTGATAATCTTGTCATCCACATCCGTAAAGTTGGAAATATAGGCAACCTCATAACCACGGTACTCAAAGTAGCGACGAATAGTATCAAAGGCTACTGTTGAACGGGCATTCCCCACGTGGATATAGTTGTACACAGTTGGCCCACAGACATACATCTTAACCTTATCGTCCTCAATCGGGACAAATTCTCGCAAATCACGGAACATGGTGTCATAGATTTTAATCACTCACTGTCTCCTTTCTGTTTCTTGTTTATCGTAAAGAGTCATTTCAATCCAACTCTCTAGCAATTACTAATGCTATCTCAAAGAAAGTCATAGCATTTGCTTTTCTGTCTTCGTATCTTGCATCCCACTCATGATTGTGATGGTCAACATAATCAGCCGTATAAAAAAATTGATAAACTTTTGCTTGTCGAAATTGTGCCCAAGCCATGATTGCTGAGGCTTCCATATCCACAACAGTCGCACCTGCTGCTAATCTGCGTTTGACCTTATCGGCTGTTTCACGATAGAAAGCATCTGTGGTCCAAGCCTTTGTTCGAATGTGCTCAATGCAAGATTTATTCAAAGCTTCTTCCATGGTTAAAAGCAAAGTTTCGTCATAAGCTATCTCATCACTTGCAGGAGCGTAATGATAACTTGTACCTTCATCACGTAGAGCTGAACTTGGTAGAATAATCTTATCTGCCTGAATAGACTGATCTAGAACTCCGCAAGAACCCAAAACAATAAAGTTCTTAAATCCTCTTGCTTTGAGTTCTTCTAAGAGTCCAACAAACATCGGGGCTCCAATCGTAGCTATAGCAACGGCTACCTTACTCCCATTTTTTTCATAGATATACCATGGAAGTCTGCCATTTAGATTGGTTAGATAGCCACCTTCATAAACATCTTCAAACTTCTTTACTCGTTCAACGATTTCTCCATTAAAAGATAAAATAATCGTGTCACAGATTTCTCCACCACCACGAATACTTCGATCAGTTGGTTCGATAACAGCAGGTACATTTTCGAATTCTTCTAATAGCATTTTTCTACTCTTTCTCATTCAAATAAACTACCTGTGTCTGTTTGACAAAGCCGATTTTTTCATACAAGCGTTTGGCACCTACGTTGCAGTCCTCTACTGCAATCTGAAATTCCTTATCATTTTGCTCGATCAGTTGGTTGACAAGGGATTTAGCTAAGTAGCTTCCATAGCCTTTTCCACGTTCAAGTTCCGATATTGCTAAACCGTAGAAATAATTCGTATCAGTCGATAAATCTACCGTGCAAGTTCCAATAACCTGACCGTCTTTTAATAAAATATATAGGCGACTTTCTGGATCCTTCAGAGCTTCAGCGACATATCTATCCACAACTTCTCTCGATTCATGTTCCTCTGAAAATGCCTGAAATTTTAACTGGCTAATTTGCTCCTGATACGAACTATCTGCTAACAAAACTTCAAGATTAGAAACAGTTACTAACGGATAAGGTCTTCTATCCTTACCTAACCAGGTTTCTGTCTCTTCTTCCTCGACCAATCCCCAGTTGCTGACAAAATCAGGATAACGCTCTAGAAAAATACGTTCTGTCTGAAAAGTAACTGAATGAATAGGGAAAGGAGCCGTTTCTTTCTCAAAACTCGTAAACAAAGCACGCGCAATTCCCTGACGGCGATGATTTGGATGAACCAGTATCGTCACTTCCACATCTTGGTCATCAGCATAGACAGTTAATAGACCAACAAGTTCGCCTTTTTCATAATAAAGGAAAAAGGCGGGCATGTTGGGGTCAAAATTAAGCATGTTAGAAAGATAGGGATCACGATAAGTTCCATCATAGGCTTGGCAACAGTTAATTAGTTTTTTCGCCTCAGATAACTCCTCTTTGCTCAACTTATTTCTTGCTTGAATCATATAGGTATCCTCTACAAACCAGACGATCTGCGGCTGGCTTCTCTAGCCTGCTCGAGTTTATTGACGTAGTACTCCCGTTTTTCTTCGACTTCATGGATGATAGGCTCATCCTTCCGTCCATGAACTCGGACGATCTTAGCCGGAATACCGACAACTGTTACATCACTAGGTACGTCTGCCACGACTACTGCAGCTGCACCAACCTTGGCATTTTCACCGATTTCTACCGGTCCGATGACTTGGGCATGGGCTGATATGAGAGCTCCTTTACGCACAGTCGGATGGCGTTTGCCAACATCCTTCCCTGTTCCACCAAGAGTCACTCCGTGATAGAGAAGAACGCCTTTTTCAACAATCGCTGTCTCTCCAATCACCAGACCTGAGCCATGGTCGATAAAAACACCTGAGTCAATCTGGGCACCCGGATGAATCTCGATTTGGGTCCAAAAACGCCAAAACTGACTGTGCATCCGAGCCAGGAGTTTGAAGCCGTGCTTCCATAGAAAATGCGAGAGACGGTGGGCAGCTAAGACCTTGACACCTGGATAAGTCAGCAAAACTTCCAAACTGTTGCGTGCCGCTGGATCATTTTCTTTTACAATATCAATGGTTTCGCGCCACCATCCCATACATTTCTCCTTTTCTTATTCTGAATCTTTTGGTGTTTCTGTAAATTCTTTCTTAGGTTTGTGGCCCTTATGGTGACGTGGACGGTGAGGTCGCTCAGACTTTTCACCTTTTTCATCATGCTCAGGTTTTGGAGAACGAGGAAGAAGAGCTTTCATAGAGGCATCAATACGGCCTTTTTCATCAATCTTGATGATTTTGACATCTACTTCATCACCAAGTTGTACCAAATCTTCAACCTTATTAGTATGCGTCCAAGCCATTTCTGAGATGTGCACCAAGGCATCTGTCTTGTCAAAGAGATTGACAAAAGCACCGAATTTCTCAATCCGAACCACTTTGGCATGATAAACTTCATCTACTTTTGCTTCACGCACAAGAGCTGCAATGATTTCTTTGGCACGGTTAATCGCATCTTGATCGCTAGAGTAAATAGAAACATTTCCTTCTTCGTCAATGTCAATCTTGACACCTGTTTCTGCGATAATCTTGTCAATCGTTTCACCGCCTTTACCGATGACAATCTTAATTTTATCAACATCAATCTTGATGGTATCAATTTTTGGAGCGGTTGGAGCGAGTTCTGGACGAGGAGCTGGAATTGTACGTTCAATCAAATCTAAAATTTCAAAACGTGCTTTTTTAGCTTGAGCCAATGCTTCTTGCAAGATTTCAGCAGTAATTCCTTCAATCTTAATATCCATTTGAAGAGCAGTAATTCCTTCACGTGTACCAGCCACCTTGAAATCCATATCTCCGAAATGATCTTCTAAGCCTTGAATATCTGTTAAAATCGTGTAATTGCTACCATCTGAAATGAGCCCCATAGCAATTCCGGCTACAGGTGCTTTAATTGGTACCCCACCGGCCATGAGAGCAAGTGTCCCAGCACAAATCGAGGCCTGTGAAGAGGAACCATTTGACTCAAGAACTTCTGCTACCAAACGGATTGCATAAGGGAAATCTTCTAGACTAGGGAGAACTTGCGCAAGTGCACGTTCACCAAGTGCTCCATGACCGATTTCACGACGACCTGGTGCACCATAACGACCCGTTTCTCCTACAGAGTATTGTGGAAAGTTGTAGTGGTGCATAAAGCGTTTCTTGTATTCTGGATCCAAACCGTCAACGATTTGTGTTTCGCCCATTGGTGCCAAGGTCAAAACAGATAAAGCCTGAGTTTGCCCACGAGTAAAGAGACCAGAACCATGCACACGTGGTAGGTAGTCAATTTCAGCATCTAGTGGACGAATTTCATCAACCTTACGACCGTCAGGACGCACCTTGTCTTCTGTAATCAAACGGCGCACTTCAGCATGTTCCATTTGTTCCAAGATTTCAGCCACATCACGCATGATGCGTTCATATTCTTCATGGTCTGCATATTTTTCTTCGCAAACTGCTGTTACTTGGTCTTTAACTGCTTGAGTTGCAGCTTCACGAGCCAATTTTTCTTCCACTTGAACCGCTTTTTGGAGGTCGCTGTTGTAGGCTGCGATGATTTCAGCCTGTAATTCAGTGTCCACATGAAGCAATTCTACTTCTGCTTTTTCTTTACCAACTGCAGCAACGATTTCTTCTTGGAAGGCAATCAATTCTTTGACTGCTTCGTGCCCTTTGAGAAGAGCTTCCAACATGATTTCTTCTGACAATTCTTTGGCACCAGACTCTACCATGTTGATCGCTTCTTTAGTTCCTGCAACAGTTAATTCCAATAACGAAGCTTCTTTTTGTTCTTGACTTGGATTGATAACCAATTCTCCATTAATATAGCCAACTTGTACACCAGCAATTGGTCCGTTAAAAGGAATATCTGAGATTGATAACGCAAGAGATGAACCAAACATAGCTGCCATAGGTGCTGAAGCATCCGCATCATAAGAAAGAACGGTATTGATAACCTGAACTTCATTGCGGAAACCTTCCGCAAACATGGGACGAATGGGACGGTCGATTAAGCGAGCGGTCAAAGTCGCGTCCGTTGAAGGGCGTCCTTCGCGCTTGTTAAAGCCACCAGGGTATTTCCCAGCTGCGTACATCTTTTCTTCATAATTGACTTGAAGCGGGAAGAAATCGCCAGTCGCCATTTTCTTTGACATAACGGCTGCTGTCAGAACGGTACTTTCACCATAGCGCACCACTACGCTACCATTCGCTTGCTTCGCCACTTGTCCAGTTTCAACCACTAATTCTTTGCCAGCAAAAGTGGTTTTAAATACTTGCTTTGTCATATATATTCCTCGTTGAGCTTATACTCAATTTCTAATTTTTTTATACGTCTTGCCTACAAAGATCAAGATACAAAGCATTAAAATTGATTGGTACTTAGTACCTAATAAGTTTACGCTAATCGCTAAATGCCTTGCTAAGTCAAAGCCTCTTGCCAAATAATACCGATTTAACAAGTTCCTGTCGCAAATCTCGTTAAACGCTCACAATATTCATCTGCTGTACTTTTGAAATAAACAAGGATTGTCCCTAATAAGCCTTTAAATCCTCATCTTTGTATCAAGCACGTATAAACTTTATTTTATCATATTTTACACCAAAAGAAAAAGCCTTAAAATAGCTTTTTAACAAGAATTTTTGAAATGTTATCTATTATTCTTATTTTCTGCTATACTAGAAGAAAGTTAATGACAAGGAGAAATAGATTTATGGTTGAACAAAAACAACGTTCTGAGTTTCCAGAAAAGGAGCTGTGGGACTTAACAGCCCTCTATCAAGACCGAGAGGATTTCTTGCGGGCGATTGAAAAAACGCGTGAGGACATTAACCAATTCACACGTGATTATAAGGATAACCTCCATACTTTTGAGGATTTTGAAAAGGCTTTTGCTGAATTGGAGCAAATCTACATTCAAAGAAGCCATATTGGCAACTACAGCTTTATGCCGCAAACAACGGACTACAGTGATGAAAGCTTTGCACAGATTGCGCAAGCTGGTACAGATTTTGAAACAGAAGCCAGCGTTGCGCTTAGCTTCTTTGACGCAGCTTTGGTAAATGCCAATGAAAAAGTACTCGACCGTCTCGGACAACTACCGCATTTGACTGCTGCAATTCGTCAAGCAAAAATTCAAAAAGCTCACTATTTAGGTGCCGATGTCGAAAAGGCTCTGACAAATCTCAGTGAAGTTTTTTACAGCCCACAAGACATTTACACCAAAATGAGGGCAGGTGATTTTGCCATGGAGGATTTTGAAGTAGACGGAAAAGTTTATAAGAATAGCTTTATCAGCTACGAAAATTTCTACCAAAATCACGAAAATGCTCAAGTCCGTGAAAAGTCTTTCCGGTCTTTCTCAGCTGGACTTCGTAAACATCAACATACTGCTGCTGCAGCTTATCTGGCTCAAGTGAAATCTGAAAAGCTGATTGCTGATATGCGGGGGTATGACTCTGTTTTTGACTATCTTTTGGCTGAGCAAGAGGTAGACCGTTCTATGTTTGACCGGCAAATTGACCTCATCATGACAGAATTCGCCCCTGTTGCACAAAAGTTTCTCAAACACGTTGCTAAAATCAACGGTCTTGAAAAAATGACCTTTGCAGATTGGAAATTGGACTTGGACAGCGCACTTAATCCTGATGTCACTATTGATGACGCTTACGAACTAGTAATGAAGTCCGTTGCTCCACTTGGAGAAGAATACACGTGCGAAATTGCCAATTATCAAAAAGAGCGCTGGGTGGATTTTGCAGCTAATGCCGGCAAGGACTCCGGAGGCTATGCAACTGACCCTTATCGTGTGCACCCGTACGTTCTCATGAGCTGGACAGGCCGTATGAGTGATGTGTATACTCTGATTCATGAAATTGGCCACTCTGGTCAGTTCATCTTCTCTGACAATAGTCAAAGCTATTTCAATACCCACATGTCTACCTATTACGTAGAAGCTCCTTCTACCTTCAACGAACTCTTACTTAGCGACTATTTGGAACATCAATTTGACAATCCACGCCAAAAACGCTTTGCTCTTGCGCATCGCTTAACTGACACCTACTTCCATAACTTCATCACTCACCTCCTGGAAGCAGCTTTCCAACGCCGTGTTTACAATCTGATTGAAGCCGGCGAAACCTTTGGTGCTGCTAAACTGAACAGTATTATGAAAGAAGTTCTGACCGAATTCTGGGGGGAAGCGGTGGAAATTGATGACGATGCTGCACTTACTTGGATGCGCCAAAGTCACTATTACATGGGACTGTACAGTTATACCTATTCTGCAGGTCTCGTTATCTCAACTGCTGGTTATCTTCATTTGAAAAATTCTGAAAATGGAGCCCGCGATTGGCTCAACTTCCTCAAATCCGGCGGAAGCACAACGCCTCTTGAATCTGCTCGCATCATTGGCGCGGATATCTCTACTGATAAACCACTCCGTGATACCATTCAATTCCTGTCGGACACAGTTGATCAGATTATTGCATACAGCGAAGAATTGGAAGAATAACAGAAACTATTCAAAAGGGAGTGGGACAAAAATCGGTAATTTCGAAGAAATTTGATTTTGTCGTCCCACCCCCGCACAGTTGAGTAGGGCTGTAAAGGTTTATTTATCAACCGAATAGAACCTACTCAACCACTGCGACTTGCAAGAAACTCATAAAAATCTGACGAGGTTAAGGACTTTTGCCCCAGCCTCTTTTTTCGTCTGTAACTAATCCAAAGATCTTTATCTTCACTTTTCTCCCAAGCCAAAGTCACTCGTCAGCTTGGCAATGATTTCTCTGAGTAAACTTTTATTTACATCATATTTTACATCTTTATGGTCACGGTTAAAAAGCAGGAGTTTTGCATTGATAAGCTTTTGAGTATGAAAAGAAACTGCTGCTCCAGTAATATCTAACTCTTCAGCAATCCGTTTGCTCTTTGCATACGGTTTAGCTAATTCTACCATAACATTATAGCGTGTGCTATCACTAAGTACCTTGAGAACTGCGGCAAACGTATCCATATCCAGTTCTTTTCCACTTTTAAGTAGTTGATCAATGCGACAAGAAACGATAAAATAATGACTCTCTTTCGGTTCTGTTTCACTAAAGTAAGATGCAAACTGCACCACCCATGGACTGACAACATAAAGCCTAATAAATTGATTTTCTTTAAAATTCCAATCAAAATGAGATAGGCTAGCAGACTCTGCAATGGTATTCTCCAATGAAAAGGATGCCGCATAAGCTCTACGTTCAGCAGCACTTTTTTCCAAGTAAGGCTGGTAAAACGGAATAAGTTCCCGAGACAATTCTATTAACTCTTTCATAGCTTCAAGTGGCTTCCGATAAAATTGACTGAAATACCACTTAGTTTCTGATTTAATAGATGATGCTTCTAAATAATCCCAAAAATCTCCACTTTTAGCCATGTGCTCAGGACCTGTGTTTAAGAGACCTTTTAGCTGTTCTCTTATCGCTTCGGCATCTAGCTGCAAACAGTAGGCATGTACCGCTTCAACCGATTTGGGCGTCAGCCCCTTATCTACCATCTCCAAATAGCAACTTTGCAGCAAGGTGATTCCATAACCAGTCAAATAATAGGTTTCCATTTTTTCCTTATAAGGTTGAAACAAAAGGCGAAGCTCTTCCATTATAGGAAAAACATCTTTAAAAAGCTCACGCTCTTTGCCACTAAAACTTTCGATAGTCTCTCTTCTATCCTGTATCAGAGTAGATAGAGAAAACTGCTCCATTAAATCACTTGCTTGTTCTGAATACTGTACTTCCACCATTATCTTTACTCCTTCTTTAGTGTTATCTTATCAAATTCACCCTAACAAGTAAACTGTTTGGAAAGCTATTGCATCACTTGTTTAGCATTTTTTCTGGGCACTTTCAGTATATAAAAGAATAAAATCGATGATAATATTAAAAATAAGAAAGCAATTTGGGCTGATGACAAGAACGTCACTAAAACTGCTACCAGCATTTAACAAAGAACTAAACCTAATGTGGAAAAACTACTAATCCCCGCACTGATTGTCGCCAAATGCTTCTCAGGAAGCGATGAAATGACAAAAGCATTCATCTTCGGCTGAAAAATGCCTACGATAACCATTGTCAAAAAATTCACCAAGAAAATAATATAAATACTGTGGAGTAAAAAACCAATAAAGAGAGCAGGAGGCATGAATACGGAAATCTTCAGCAAAAATTCCATACTTACTTTTTTTAATAAGGTCGTTACCAAAACACTCCCCAAAATATTTCCTATCAAAGTTACAACTGTAACGGTTGCTATAGTTGTGGCTGGATTGAGAAATGCAAAACTGGGATTTTCTTTCATATTTAGGAGGAGCAGTGCATTCTCTGCTGCAAATACAGCATTTAAACCAGCAATGGTAAAAATAGAAGTCTTTAAGACGGAGATATTCTGAACAGTTTGATAAGATTGCTGCAAACTATTCCATGTATTTTTAATAAAATGCCTCTCTCCCTCACGATTATCAACAGAAGAATGAATTGGATTATCTTTGAGCAGATTATTTAAACTGGGACGAAGTATCAACATTATCAAAGCACTAACTACAAAAGTTCCAGCATTAAAAAATGCGAGGTATTGGTAACTCATCAGCCCAACTAAAATTGCTCCGCTGGACTGAAAGAGAATCTTTAGGATAGAGCTTGCTCCTTGACGAAAGGCATACATGGCTTCACGATCTTCCAATGGAATAATACGAAGGCTGAGTGGTATATGCAAAGCATCTTCATATTGACCAGCTAGGTCAGATAAAAGATTGACCAATACAGCTAAAATCACTAACCATAAAGCTGGCTGAAAGCCCATAGCCAGACCAATGAGCAGATACAGCCCTGTCCGAAACAGAAGCGTCGCCAAAATCGTATCTACTTTCTTCTTAGTACGATCGCCCCACATGCCCATGAAAATCATCGTTAGAAAAGGCAAACTTTCAGATAAAGTCACTAAAGAGATTGCAAATTTTGCTTCTGGCAATAGCAGAACATAATTCATTAAAGCCAAATAATAGAGTATATCTCCAAAATTAGACAACATATCCGAGACGAAAGTTCCCATAAACAGTTTATTTTGCAATATTCGTTTCATTTTATATCCGCTTTCTCTTCGTTAATCAATCACTTATTTTTTTATTAAATGTAATTATACGCTTAATTTTAAATAAGTCAATGCTTTATTTTGAGTTTTATTAGAATCCTCAAGAATCTCTTTTAGGTATCCTAGTGACTAAAAGTTTTCAGGCACCTAAAAATCCACTTAAAAACTAAGCGGATTTTATGCTTTATCCTAATTCTGCCACAATTTGCTTGATTTGTGCTGCTGTATGTACCCCGGCGACTTGTTTCACAACTTGACCGTTCTTTTTAAATAAGAGAGTCGGAATACTCATAATACCAAATTGTCGTGCGGTATTTGGATTTTCATCAACGTCTATCTTCACGATTTTCAATTCATCTTCTGGAATTTCTACGGAAAGTTTTTCTAGAATAGGAGCTTGCATACGACAAGGTCCACACCAAGTAGCCCAAAAGTCAATAAGAACAAGACCGTCCTTTGTTTCTGCTTCAAACGTTGCATCAGTAATAGCTTTTGTCATCATTTTACCTCACTTTTATTTGTATTGATTTAAATCTTGCTTCATTAGATAAAAGAAAACATCACCGTAAGTCCCTTGGTAATCCAATTCGTGTCCATTAACAAGCAGCTTTTGAACCGGATAATAATCTGCTACATTGATCAAGCAGGCCTGTTGAGATTGCTCAAATTCTTGATAGCTTTCAAACGTTATAACCCTCTCTTGCTTACTAGCATCCAAATAAGTGATTTCAATCATGGTCATTCTCCTTTTTATTATTCAATTACATTTGTAATTATTTTTATAAATACATTGTATCAATAGTTATTACAACAGTCAAAGGATATGCTTACTCTGACACATTTCTATTTCTAATGGTAAAAAAAGCTCTCATTTTCATGAGAGACTTTTAATTGAATTAACGACGAAGTCCGAGTGAGTTGATCAATTCACGGTAACGGTTAACGTCGTTCTTACGCAAGTAGGCAAGAAGGTTACGACGGCGACCGATTTTTTTCATCAATCCACGGTAAGTAGCGTGGTCTTTTTTGTGTACCTTGATGTGTTCGTTGAGGTGGTTAATTTCCCAAGTAAGAACAGCTACTTGTACTTCAACTGAACCTGTGTCACCTTCGTGACGTGCATATTGTGCAATGATTTCATTTTTTTTCTCTTTTGAGATTGCCATGATAGACTCCTTTTCTTTACGCTTCATCCGAGTGTTAGGCTTGGCCCACCTAATACCAAGAAAAAGTTATTTGTCTTTAACGACATCCTTATTCTACCAAGAAGAAAAGGTTTTGTCAAATGGGACATTCCGGCTTAGAGTTCTACACCAAAAATAGTGAGTTTTTCTAATTCTTCTTTTGTCAAACGACGGAACGTTCCTATTTCCAACTTTCTATCCAGAGTTAATGGTCCCATAGAAAGGCGTTCCAAGTCAGTTACTTTTTTGCCACATGCTTGAACCATTCGCTTCACTTGGTGAAATTTTCCTTCAGAAATTATAATCTCCACCAGAGAAGTTTGCTATTCTTCATTCACTTCTAATATGGTCAATTTTGCAGGCTGACAGGTAAAGTCCTTGAGTTCTATTCCTGCTTCAAAATGTTCCACATCTTTTTCAGTTATAATCCCATCTACCTTTGCACGATAAACTTTTGCTGCATGCTTTTTAGGAGACAGCATAGCGTGTGCCAAAGCTCCATTATTGGTTAATAACAAAAGACCATGAGTGTCAATGTCGAGCCATCCGACTGGAAAGACTGCTTTCTGGCGTGCATTTTCATCCAGCAAATCCAAAACTGTTCGATGCTTATCATCTTCGGTAGCAGAAATGACACCTTTGGGTTTATTCAAAAGATAATAGACAAATCTTTTATAGATCAGAACTTGGTTATTAACCGAAATTTCATCCTGATTTTCATCTATTTGAATTTTCGCAGATGTTTCTATTTTTCCATTCACCAAAACTTGCTTCTTTTTCAATAGGCGTTTGACTTCTGTTCGCGAGCCAAAGCCCATTTCTACTAAAAACTTATCTAATCGCATCCTTTCCCTCATTTTGTTGATAAGTGACAAAAGAAGCTAAAATGGATACTGCTATCATGAGAACCCCTAGTACACTAAAAATAAAGGTTGGAACAGAAGAAATGATTCCAATCAAGGATAGGACGAATGTTGATACTGAAGCACCACTACTGCAACCCAAGACAACAATCGCTGTTGCACGATTGACTAAATGGGCAGGAATTTTCTCTGATACAATATGAAATACAGCTGTTAGAGATACGCTATAAGCAAAACCAGCCAACAGAGCACTTAAACTTAAGAACCAAATGTGGCTCGAAAAACCAATCATCACTTGACTGAGACCAAAAATAATTCCCATTACTGTCAATAAGCGATTTTTCAGTAAACGCACTAGACTAGCAAAGCTAACACCAGCTAGAATCCCGATAAGCTGCATACAGCTGAGAATCAAGCTCGCTGTTTCAGCACTTCCCATTTTATTCTGTAAGACAAGACTTGGAATACGTAAATTGATAGCGACATTGGTACACACAATCATTCCAGCTATAAAAGCCAACAATATGCTTAAACGCACTTGTTTTGTGGTCATTTTCTGAGCAGACTTGAGATACTTATGTTTATCGACTTTGCTTTTTTCATAAGGAACAAACAAAAGATACAATGCTAAAACAATAAAGCCAACTGTATAAACCAGAAAAGTAGTTGTCCAACCAAAACGCAAGAGTTGCCCGACCGCTAAAGTCAGCAAAGCCATCCCAACAACTTCTGCTGACCCACGGTAGCCCAACATCTGCACACGCTCTCTCCCTTGGAATCGCTCACTAATAATCGCAATTGCTCGAGGGTTCATCATACCTAGCCCTAAACCAAAAATAAATCGCGAAGCAAAAACGAGACCATAAGCTTGATTGAAAAATGGGATGAGGCCACAAATAGAAAACAACAATAGTCCTAGTATAATCATTTGCCGCTCAGATAAAAAACGCTCCAAAATACTATTAAAAAGTAATAAAGACATAATCCCAATAGACGGCAAGGAGACTAATAACTCTACCTGACTAGAGGAATAATTCTTATAAAACTGAGACATTGCCGGTAAAGCGCTGGAAATTGAAAATGCCGTTGTCAACACAAATGATAAAGCCAGAATACTAGCTTTCTCCATGAATCTTTTCATCTTATCTTCTTTCTAAAATCACACTATCCCTATCATACAGTTTTTTATGAAAAGACGCAATCTAATTCTGACATAAAAAACCAACGCCGTAAATAAGAATACAACGTTGGTTTGCTTAGTCTCAATCTTCATACAAAGTCATCAATTTTTCTCTTTCCTGTCCTTTATTGGCAAATCGAACAGCTGGTTTCTTAGTGAGAGGAGAAACTATTCCCAAAGCGATTTTGTATCCATTTCCTTCACCAGTCACGTTAACAGTTGAAAGGGAAATTTGCACCTTTTGTTCTTTATCAGGTAAGATTTTTGTTAAAGCAATCGGTACGGTTTTACTTTCAATAATAGCACCCATTCTGTTGAGCACATAAATTTTCACTTTCCAATTGCGATAAAAGGGGACAACTCCTTTATTTGCTAATGTCATCGTCAACTGAGTAGATGTCTTACCAGATGTCAAAGTCATCTGAGGAACCCATAAACGATAGCCCATGTTTTTCAAGATTTCATTATAGCCACTATTATCATTGTCTATCCTTTCAGCAATTTTAGGACCCAAAAAAGTAGTATGAGATTCCTGAAGTTCTTTGATGATCTGTTTCAGCTTTTTCCCCATGAGAGTTTTCATAGTAGCTGAACTGGTTAATTCACCACCTATAGGAGCAGTTTGCCAGGCATTTGGCATAGGGACTAAACCATTTTTTGCATTTTCCTGATCATAATCTCCACCAGATTTAATCCAATTTAACCAAACTTTTTTACTTTCTTCGTCCCCAACCACATCATTATAAAGACCAAACCCATATTTTTTAGCTACTGTAAACGGACGCCGCATCAAAATATTCGCTTCTGGGAAAGCATCTATCCAAGGGGTAATATATTTTTCACGAATAGCCGCTTCTGGCAACTTCCGAATATTGGCTTCGTCATTCACATGCCACTCTCCCCAATGACCTAGTCCCCCTAGCTCAATAAAAGAAATTTGTCCTGAATCAGCCCATCTCTGCCCCATCGCCTCAACTGCTTTTTGATAATATTGAAGAAGTTTTTTATCCTCATAATTAGGAGAAAAATCTTTTCCATAGGAAGAAGTATAGCGGTCTCCCGGATCAGACATTTTTTTGATTAACCAAGAAGGAATATCCTCATGAGTGGCTTTCCGAGGATAGTCCAAAACAAAGCGAAAAACAACATGCTTTCCTTCTTTTAACCAGCGTTTAAGCTGATTTTTTGCTTCTAAGGCTTCCCAAGCATATACCCCTTTTTTAGGCTCCAATTCTTTCCAAGTTACATCCATATAAACCAACTGAACATCCTTAGTTACTTCTGATTCCTTAGCTGAAGGAGCATAGCCCATCAGAGGATTGGCTAGTGCTTTATCAGAGTAAGTAAAATTCTGCTCCACTCGTTTTCTACCTTTTTTAAAAGAAGGAGAAAAAAGCACTACACAAATAAATAGGAGGGCTAAAACACCTAAACAAATTGGTATTATTCTGTTCATTCTCATCATCCGTGATATTCACCATTGTATTGAATCAGAGTCACATCCGAAACTTGCTCAATATTCCGGATTTGCTCTACAAAAACAAAATTCTCTTTTTGACAAAAGACCTCTACTGCCATTTCGACAGTATCTCCTCGCATCGTTTTTGACTTAACAAAATATTTCATTTTTCCAAAAGCCTGAATAATTTTATCGCCCGTTTCATCACCTTTATAATGGATAACAGCAATATAGACTTTTCCTTGCCCCTGCATTTTGCTAAAAATGATTAACATTCCAAAAATGACAGTTGCCGTTACAATTGCCAAAATGTACATGCCCGCTCCAACAGTGATTCCTGTTGTAATAGCCCAGAACAGATAAATCAAGTCCATCGGATCCTTAACCGCTGTACGATAACGAACGATAGACAGCGCCCCTACCATACCAAATGTTGGAGCTAATAGCTAGTGTTACCATCGCTGTTAAAATAGACATTCCAACTAAGGTCATGGCAAAACTTCTAGAATAGACAACGCCGGTAAAAAATCGTTGATAAACAAAGTAAATGAAAGCTCCTAGTGCAATGGCTAATAGTAAGGTCGCAACAATTTTCCTAATATTTTGGGTTGTGAAATTTTCTGATTGTAAGACAGATTTTTTAATGATATCTTGAACACTCATCTTTTTCTCCTCTACTAGTGGTCTGTATCATACCAGTATCCGAAATCATGTAAGTAGGCTGTTTTTTCATAACACAATACATATTTGGATACGGCAAGAAACTCGGAAGCTTGTGGCGGAATGATAGTTTTTATAATTTGCGGTAGTAATTCTGTATATTTGACTTCAAAAACCAATTTACCTGGCTGCAATATCGGCAGCGTCGGCAACGATGGATCAAATATATCATAGCTACCAATAGCAGCTCGAACATTTGAATCAAACGTCAATCGAACTGTTCCTGTGTCATAAACCCAAGGTTCTCGTTCATAGTCTACTATAACACGAGGTCGCATCATATTTGCCACACATTCAACATAAAATTCTCTACACAACAAATAGGGGCTATGGAGAAGAAAATTATAGTTACCATCAAGAATTTTTTCTACCTCTTCTCGTGTTAAAGGAGCTGCTTCTTTATAAATATACTGTCCAAATTTCTTTTTGCGCTCCAATTTGATACTTCGGTCACTAAAATTATAGATCCGAATACGGTATTTTTTACGCATCAAAATTCCCGCTTCTTTTTCCTCATAAGCACTATTCCAGTAATCATCAAAGTACAGACTACGAATAGTATACCCACCATTTTGAGCATGTCTATCCAAAGATAGGATGGAGCCAAAGCGTTGCGTCAATAGTTCTTTTTCTTTCAGATCAATCAGGTATTTCCTTTCATGACGAAACTGTTCTTCTTTATTTATTTTCATAAACATCAACCTTTATCTTACCATCTTCCATCACATAAAAACTTAAAACGCCAAAAAGACTGGTAGTATCCACACGATATTGTTCAAAAGAAGCCTGAGATTTACCATCAGAATTTGTAGCAATCACGCGCATAAAATATTGACCTTTTGGAAGATGTTTTGTAGTGACACTTGTCTCTGTTAGACCTTTCTTGTCAAGGATCTTATCTTTAAAGTTAGGCTCCTTAGCTAATTCTACATGATAAGTGATTTCTTTATTGTTAAAATCGTATGATGACATCCACTTAAGAACCAGTTCCCCATTCTCAACTTTTGGCTGGTCAATATAAAATGGTTGAGGAGACTGCAAACTATTTTTATAATCTTGATAATTTTTTTCAACTTCCTTTGGTAATTCATTTAAAATCTTGTCATATTGCTCCTCTTTTATAGGCATACGCTCCACATCTGACATACGACTTAAATATGGTTTGACAATATTCGCATATTGCTTGCTCAAGTCACCGATACTGTTAGGACTAAGTTGATTTCTATATAATTTATCAACCACTTTATCCAAACCCGTTCTAAATCTTTCAGATTTTAGCAATCGTTGAAAAAGGAGATTCCCCCAATAATTACTCACACCATAACGCCAAGAATTTTGTCCCAGCGCACCCGACCTACGAAGTTCTCTCTCGCCTTTCCGTAAAGAATCGTCCAAATCCCAAGGTAAAATATACCAACGAGTTCCATTTTGTGGGCTATAAAGGAACATATTCCGATTTTGATTGTCAATGTTTCCCATTAAAATCTGAAAAGCTAACCAATATTGGATGTTTTCGGCATCAAAATATTTTTCTAACATTTTATCGCCTGTCGTTGACTTATCATTCAATTTATCCAACATATCAATGGCCTCTTTTGTTTTCGGAAAAACTGTCAATTTTAATTTTTTTTGAACTTTTTAAATCTGTTTCTCCCAAAAGATAAACCGTATCCTTTGGAAAAGCTTCTTGTATAAACTTTTTGGTTACATATCCCGTATTTCCAAATAGTAGAATTTTCAATTTTTTGTCCCTCCTAAAAAGTAATTTATTTTGTTACTAATAATAGTTTAGTATCCAACTAAATATCAAGCAAAATAGACTAATTTTTTACTAATTTATTTCGTGTTTTCTCCACATATTCATTACACGCTATTCCGATTTCTTTCTTTCTCCTTTATTTTGTGTTATATTTATCATATACAAAGAATTTAATTTGGAATAGAAATCCATTTTTAGAACGAAGGAGAAAACATGTCTGTTATTGAAAAATTAACAAAACCAGCTCACTTGATTGATATGAATGACATCATTCGTGAAGGGAATCCAACGCTTCGGGCAGTCGCCAAGGATGTCACCTTTCCACTTACAGAGCAAGAAGTTATCTTGGGTGAAAAAATGCTCCAATTTTTGAGAAATTCACAAGACCCTGCAACTGCTGAAAAAATGGGGCTTCGTGGCGGCGTTGGTCTAGCTGCACCTCAGCTAGATCTGTCAAAGCGTATTATTGCTGTATTGGTGCCAAACCTGCCAGACAAAGAGGGCAATCCACCAAAGGAAGCCTATGCTTTGCAAACGGTTATGTACAACGCTAAAGTCGTGGCACATTCTGTTCAAGATGCCGCACTCGCTGAAGGGGAGGGCTGCTTGTCAGTTGACCGTGAAGTTCCTGGTTATGTCGTGCGCCATGCGCGTGTCACCGTTGAATATTTTGATAAAGAGGGTGAAAAGCACCGTATCAAACTAAAAGGATACAATGCCATTGTCGTGCAACACGAAATCGACCATACAAATGGCATTATGTTCTATGACCGCATCAATGAAAAAGATCCTTTCGCAATCAAAAAAGGCATGTTAGTGATTGAATAATAAATAAAAAGGAATCTCTGTTCTAAAACAGCATTCCTAATTAAAATTTCTTTATAAAAGCACTATAACTCAATAATACAAATTAAAAGAACAACTTTGGCATTCTGATAAACAGAAAATTAAGGTTGTTCTTTTTTTGTAGTTATCGTGTGAATCTGTCTCAGACGCACTCCTTTATGATGACAAGCAATTTTAACGCAACTGCTATCGCACAAAAACAAAGCACCATTTTGAGGTGGTAGATAGAACTTGTGAAGCAAGTCTCATCTTCATTCGCCTTTGAAACTCCAAAGAGCAATTTTGATGAAACCTTCGTTTTCTGCATTCACTATCTAAACAGTCTGAAAAACAGTTAAGTCGCCTTGTGGGGCGAGACTATACAGAACATTTTGTACCGAAGCCTTGAAATAAGAAAGCTGAGATTAACATTTTCAAATGTTAATTCCTTTGTGGGCGACTGCACTAGCAATCGTAGGTATCGGTCTCACTCCTATTTTTAGAAGTCAGCTTCCTCTTTCCCAGAAAATAGCTAAAAGAATAATCGCTCCCAACACTGAAGGGATGATTGCTGTATCTGACAGATGAGGTCCCCAGCTACCAAAGAGCATTTGCCCAAGCCAGGCTCCAAACCAACCTAGTAAGATTTTGCCGATACAGCCCATTCGTTCTCCACGATTGGTGATTGCTGCTGCAATTAGACCAATAATGAAGCCGACAAACATACTTCCAATCATTTAGTTATCCTTCCTGATTATTTCATTATTCTCACTTTTGCACTATTTTATGCAAACAGCAGCCTTTCTTGTTTTTGGAAGAATAGGCACGACTTGCTAATACAGCCAAACTGACCAACGCCACCGAAGCAAGTACTACTTTTCCAGAAAATTCTAGTGAATAATGAAAATCTCTTAGGGCTTTTTTATCTTCAGCTGAAATCATTAACTTCATAACGTATCCTTTCTATTTGATAAATTGTAAAATATAGTGCAACAAAAAAACTCATAGCGTTTCATTGGTGTAA
>OBXQ01000041.1_pt1 | contig 116227 bp, 109 predicted proteins | sample 1476641 | NCBI WGS metagenome assembly OBXQ01 (sample SAMEA2580174, study PRJEB22360) | human gut metagenome | biome: human gut; feature: human-associated habitat; material: faeces | place: Denmark | collected 2008/2010
CAGGCCGTACACCGTCTTGATGGGGGCGTCCGTCAGCTTGTCCCGCAGCCGTTTCACCGCCACCGACAGGGCGTTGGCGTCCACAAACTCGCCCCCGTCCCACACCCGGTCCAGGAGCTGCTCCCGGGTCAGGGTCTGCCCCCGGTGCTCCACCAGCAGGCGCAGCAGCCGCTGCTCCGTCTTGGACAGCTCCACCTCCGTCCCGTTCCGCATAAAGCGCAGGCGCTCAAAGTCGAAGGAGAAGGGCCCCAGCTCCAGCGTGGCCGCCGGGGTGCTCCCCCGCCGCAGCAGGCGGTTCACCCGGGCCCGCAGCACCGCCAGGGAGAAGGGCTTGGTCACGTAGTCGTCCGCCCCCAGCTCCAGGCCCGCCACCTGGTCACTCTCCAGGTCGTTGGCGGTGAGAATCAGCACCGGCACCCCGCTGGTTCGCCGCAGCGCAGTGAGAAAATCCAGTCCATTTCCGTCGGGCAGGTTGAGATCCAGCAGCACCAGCGCGTATTCCCCTTCGCTCAGGGCCGCCCAGCCCTGGGCCAGGGTGGCCGCCACCCTGATTTCCCGGCCCTCCCCGGCCAGCGCCAGGGCGGTCCCCCGCCCCAGCGCCTGATCATCTTCTATCAGCAGAATCCGCTCCATGCTCCGCCCTCCCCTGTTTCGCGCCTCTTATCATAACACACTCCGGTCCCTCCGGCAACCGCCGCCTTGTCCGCATAGTGCCGCCCGTTCCGCCATATCCTAGCGTTGTTCCCTTTGAACAGGAGACCGAATATAATTTCAAAAATTATATTTAAAGTTTCTATTGATTATATTGTGCGGCATGTGTTATACTAAAGGTAAGGAAAGGTGATCCATATGAATCAGGAAAACGCACTCCCCCGCCGCAAGGCCATGCTCTATTATCCTTCCCAGGCAAAGCCGCGCCCGGCCAGGCTGCGGGAAAAGGACCGGGACCCTTATGACGGGCTGCGTCCCTGGTCCGCCATTACCCACGGCATTGGGGCCGCCCTGGCCCTGCTGGGCACCGTGCTGCTCCTGCTGCGCTGCGCCGCCCTCTCCCTCAGCCCCTGGCACGTGGTTTCCTTCCTTATCTATGGTGTGAGCATGGTGGGTCTATATACGGCCAGCACTCTCTATCACTGCCGCAACGTCAGCGTCAAGGGCCGCATCGCCCTGCGCAAGTACGACCACGCCTCTATCTACTTCCTCATCGCCGGTACCTATACCCCTATCTGCCTGGTGGTGCTCCGCACCGACGGTGCCTGGGGCTGGGCCCTGTTCGGTGTCATCTGGGCCTTGGCCCTGGCCGGGCTGGTGCTCACCCTGGCCTGGATCACCGCCCCCCGCTGGCTCACCGCCGGCATCTATATCTTCATGGGCTGGCTGGCTGTGGTGGCCCTCGTCCCCCTGCTGCGCCTGCTCCCCCCTGCCGGCTTTTTCTGGGTGCTGGGCGGCGGCATTCTCTACACCGTGGGCGGCGTGCTCTACGCCGTCAAGTGGCCTGGCCGCGATAATCCCCGCTTTGGCTGTCACGAGATTTTTCACCTGTTCATCCTTATGGGCTCGGTGTTTCACTTCATGCTCATGTACCGGGTGGTCGCGTTTCTCTGAGCACAAGTAAAGGAGCTTCCGCCATACAGCGGAAGCTCCTTTTTGCGCGGTCATTCCTCTGCTGGAGGCTCCGGCACTTCGGGCAGCGGGCCCATGGTACCCACACAGCGGTTGATCGGGGTCCCCAGGTTGTGGAACTTCTCCTCGTAGTCGGTCATTACACCGTGGATGCCGTCGGCGTGCAGGTCGCGGGTGACCTCAGACACCCCAAAGCCCACCCTGGGGAACTGGAACAGGGACCACTCGAATAGATCCCGGTTGTCTGTCTTGAAGTGGATCTCCCCCGCCTCTGCCAGCACCTGCCGGTAACGCAGCAGGAAGTCCGGGTGGGTCAGCCGCCGCTTGGCGTGGCGGTTGCTGGGCCAGGGATCGCAGAAGTTGATGTAGATGCGGTCTACCTCACCCGGAGCAAAGAACAGCGGAAGCTGCGCCACGTCCCCATCCACAAAAAAGACGTTGTGCAGTTCCTGGGCGCAGACCCGCTCCATGGCGATCACCATGGCGTCCGGCACCCGTTCCACCGCAATATAGAGCGCCTGTGGGTTCTGCGCCGCAGTCTCCGCCGTAAAGCGGCCCTTGCCGCAGCCCAGCTCCAGAAAGACCTCCTTCGCCTCGGGCATCAGCTCCCGCCACTTTCCCTTCCGCTCCTCCGGGTCGGAAATCAGCACCCGGGTACAGCGTTCCATCCGCACTCCCAGGTTCGGTTTTTTTCTCATTCGCATAGCCTAGCTCACCTCGTATGGGCTATCATATCATATCAAAATGCCCTCTTGCAATCCTTCTGTCTATATATTATAATAGAAAAGCTGACTGAGCAACAAAGTGGAACACTCCAACAAAATATCCGGGTGTAGCGCAGTTGGTAGCGCGCTTGCTTTGGGAGCGTGAGGCCCAGGTTCGGGCCGTAGCCCTCGGAAAACCCGGAAAGTCTTGGTACGCCTGGGCTGACAGCACTTTCCTCCTCTTCGGTAACTGGTCAAAAATTGGCGTTGACCACATGTTTGACCACAATTAGAAAATTTCATATCCGGGTGTAGCGCAGTTGGTAGCGCGCTTGCTTTGGGAGCAAGATGCCGGGAGTTCGAGTCTCCCCACTCGGACCAAAACTCCGTAAAATCTTTTGATTTTGCGGAGTTTTTCTTTGCTTTTGTTGCAAAATACACTCAAACACTTCCCGGTGGGGAAACTCGCTTCTTCAAAGGCAGAAAAAGCGTGTCTGACGACCGGCTTTCTTCCGCTTTTCTTGCTCCAGCATTGCGATCTGAGCAGTTTATTGGCAGATAACACACTTGGAATATCACCTCTTTTCGGCAGTCTGGAAAAGTGTTCGTTTTCGGGAAAAGGCGGCCTCTATGCCGCCCGGACACTCTGGAGGGGAAAAACACTTTTCGGCTGATTGCGGCGAGGGAAACATTGGATTTTCGACTCCTTTTGGGGCAATTCCAAGCATGATAAAAACCATAGGCATTGGCCAATGGCTTTTATACATCATATCTCTTTATGCTTGATGCGTTATTTGATTGCCCCTATTAGAAACCAATGATATAATATGATTGTAAAAACTTTCCTTGTGTCAAAGCAAATTTATACTTATGGATAAATAGAGTTCACACTATGAGATTACAGAAAGAGTGATTGATAAGTATGAGATATTCAGAAAGCGTTTTACAATCTTGGACATCTCCACTTTCTCAAACTGAAGAGCAGCGTGTAGAAAATACTGTGCGCATAATCAGAGAGGCAGTTACATCATATTTTAAATTATCAGATTGCAGTATGAGTATTTTTGCGCAAGGATCTTACGCCAATAATACAAATGTCAGACAAAATAGTGATGTAGATATATGTATAATGTCTACATCGACAGTTTTCTGTAATTATGTTGAAGGTAAGACCGATAAAGACTATGGATACACTCCAGGGACTATTTCTTTCTATGATTATAAGGCTTATATCATTGAGGCCTTAAAGAATAAATTTGGAGCGGCTGCGATTACCATTGGAAACAAGTGCGTTAATATCAAAGCAAATAGTTATCATGTAAACGCCGATGTGGTCCCGGCTTTTCAGTATAGAGATTTTAAAATTATTAACAGTATTAATCCTCAGAAGTATATTGAGGGAATTAAATATCTTTCCAGCACTGGAGAACAAGTCATTAACTATCCAAAAGATCATATAGAAAATGGAAAACAAAAAAATATAGATACCAACCATGAATACAAAAAACTCGTACGAATCATGAAGCATATTCGCAACGAAATGGTTGATAAAGGGATTGTGAACGGCGATAAAATTACATCTTTTCTAATTGAATGTCTCATTTGGAATTTACCAAATGATATAATCACAAACAGTAATACGTGGGCAGGTACTGTTCAAAAATCCATCGCTTATTTATGGAATAAAATTAACGATAACCAGCACAAAGAATGGGGCGAAGTCAGTGAAAGACTATATCTGTTTCATTCTAACCGAAAATGGACCGCTGAAGAAACAAAAAGTTTTTTATCTGACATGTATAATTTCTTGCAGTTTGGATGAGGAAAACCTATGAATGAAAATATCAAAAAATTTATTAACATTAGTTTATGGGTTGCAGCCATTCTTTTGCTAATTCGCTGCGTTATTTCATGGGCCGATTTAAAAAGTATGTTTGAAAGCCGAAATCTTAGTAATCTCTGCTATAACCTTTTTGGGTTTATTGGGGAAGCCATCGGCATAACCGGAATTATAATGGCAGTGTTTAATAAATGGGCCTGGCGTTGGAAGTGGCTAAGATGGACTCACAGTATTCCCGTACTTTCTCAAAAATATAGCGGAATATTTACATCTGATTATGATCAAATAGAGCGATCAGGATCTTTAACTATTAATCAGACATTTTTATCTGTAAACATACAGTTTAGGACATCTGAAAGCAGCAGTCGAAGTTTAACCGCTTCCTTTAGCTTCTTAAATGGAGTGCAATATTTAATTTATACTTATCAAAATGACCCAAGAGGAGAAATTCAAGATCAAAGTCCTATGCATTACGGAACTGCAATGTTAAATGTCACAAACTCTTTGGAATTAGAAGGAAACTATTTTACAGGAAGAAAGACGAGAGGCTCTATGAGCTTTAGCGCAATAGCATAAAATCTCAGATATATTTTTTGACTTGCCTTGCTATACAGAATTGAACCGATTGGATATATTGCTTTTAATGCAAAAATCGTGTCATAGTGATGAATCCTATGGCACGATTTTTATCAATTTAAATTTCTACTTTCTCCATCTTCATCTAATCCTCAAAGGACTTTCTGGAGATGCGGATCATGTTGCCGATACGGGAGAAGGGGTGTCTTTGATATGCAAAATGAATCGGGTAATCTATTTTGTAGAGAGCGCACGAAAATCACCCCCTGATATCAACGCAGAGGGTGATTTTTGCGATATTCCGCACTATCCAATGAAATTAGGAGCGGCCAATAGATTCTTGATCTGCTGGGCCATTATAGCTTTGCGCTGCTTATAAAACTCTTCGAAATGATCGAATTCCAGTGGGACATTTTCCGGGATCAATGCCTGCAAATAAAAATCTTCTCTTTGCTTTTCGTTCATGTCATTACAATAATCGAGCAGAGACATAGCTGATTTACTGCCGTTGCTTCTACCTTCCAGCAGTTGAAGATTTGGCAATCGATTCCGAAGAGATCTCCATCGTTTCCATTCGTCAATGGATATGGCGGGTGGCTTGCTTTCAGAAAAGCGGCTTTCCGGATGAAGATGGTCCTGTTCATAGCGATAAGCGCTGCTTACCCAGTCCAGACCCAGGTAATATAGCACCTCACCTGCTACACGGCTGCCTTTCTCTGCATTCAATACATCCTCTATACGACCATCTGTAACCCGAAGTTCGCCAATCAAATCCAACATATCCACAGTGATTTCATAGTTATTGTTGTTGATATAATTTTTCATCTGCTGCAGTTTGCTGGTGGTACCGGATTGGAAGTAAGTAAAGAAGATTGCACGAGTCAGATAGGCCAGGATAGCTTCTTTGTTCTGCGCATAATCATTGTTCCAGTAAATAAAGTAGATGATTGGCAGCAACACGTTCCAACTGCCAGAAAACCGGCTCATATCGATTCGCAAGTCTTTTAGTAATGTCGCCAAGCGATTGAGCGTTACCTTAAAATCGCTCCAGTTGTTTTTTAAATCTTCTGCAACCTTTTTTGTAATATTGGATTTTACCACATCGCCGTACAGCATTAGAGCCGTTCGGATAATAAAGTCTGTACCAAAGTGCGCATACGCTCCCACAAGCAACTTTCCAAATTCAGTTTTTGCGCTGGGCCAATATGCTTCCAAAATAGACATGGTAATTTCAGACTTTTTCAATGCTCGGCCACCACTATTAAAGCGAACGAACATCTCCAGCGCATCGTCTTGAGACATGTCTTTGATTTCCGTATATCGAATCAGTTTTTCAACAAATATTTTGCGGTATAGCTTATTTAGAATTGCTCTGGCGTATTCTTTGCTGTCTGCCGGAACATTGGCGATGGCATCCTCAATTGCTCTTTCGCGAGTCTCTTCACTTTGGAACTTTGGTGCAAGAATATTCCTTACTTCAAACTGCGTGGGGCTGAGCCTACCGATTTTATCGCTGAAACGAATATCAAATTTCTTACTGTTATATTCTTCTTCATCGACATCGATTTTGTGTTTGTTCAATTCGATAAGCAATTTCGTCATGATGATATTTCCAGTTTTTTTGCGGGCATAATTCGGCCGAATACTGGTTTCGCCGTATAATGATACCAACAATGATGTTAATCGTTGCTGCCCATCCAAAACAGCAGTATCCGTAAATTTGGTATTTATACTCATCAACTCATAATCGGCGCCATCTGCCTGTTTCTTGCTGTCAAAGGTAACTCTGGAGCGGAAATTACAAAAGAATGTATCCCAGCTAACATTCGAATCATCAACATGCCAAAACAAAAATGTAGCAATGGGGTAGTCCAAAAGAATAGAGTCCCACAATTTTTCTATTTGGCTCATGCTCCAAACGAACTGTCGTTGGAATGCTGGCATTACATATTTTCCCTCTTTAATCCCATTAAGCGCTTCATATATCGTAATACTTTCATCATGGAGCCGACTCATATGTGCGACCTCCTATCTCCACCGGAAATTGCTTTATTTTACCATGTCGTGCTACATAATACAACTAATGCAACCAACCATTATGAATAATATCCACGTAAACATCTGCAATAGCCCAAATTTGTTTCCGTTCAAGATATGCCTCCTGATGGGAAATACTTTTCGAAGCAAAATCTGAAATCCATGATATAATGGTAACACATAATCACAATAGGAGGCATTGCTATGCGCAAGAATTTTGGAGCCAAGCCCTGGACCTATCCCCAGCCGGTCTTTATCCTGGCCACCTACAATGAGGACGGCACCCCTGACGCCATGAACGCGGCCTGGGGCGGAATAAGCGAGGATAAAGAACTGAGCATGTGCATCAGCGAAGGTCATAAAACTACCGCCAACATTCTGGCCCGCAAGGCCTTTACCGTGAGTATGGCCACGGCAGAACAGGCGGTGGCCTGCGACTATGTGGGCATCGAGTCCGGCAACCAGGCGGCGGACAAGGTGGCAAAAGCCGGCTGGCACACCACCAAGTCGGAATTTGTGGATGCGCCCCTCATCGACGAGCTGCCCATGGCGGTGGAGTGCCGCCTGGTGAGCTACCACCCGGAGAGCTGTCGCCTGGTGGGCGAAATCGTCAATGTGAGCGCCGACGAGTCCGTGCTGGACGAGGAAGGGAAAATCGACCCGGACAAGCTGCGGCCCATCACCTTTGATCCCATTCACCACACATACCGGGTACTGGGCGAGAAGGTAGGCAACGCATTCCAGGACGGCGCCAAGCTGAAGTAAAGACTGGATTTTATCCTACGCATAGATAAGGGACGGAGATGTGGCCTCCGCCCCTCATCTGTTTTGACGGCAGATTACCGCCGCCCCTTCTTCTGCCGCTTACGAAAGTCCTCCTCAATGGCGTCTTTCCAGTGCTCATCCAAAGGTGCACTACACCGGACGGCGGCCACAGCCTGGCCCACCACCTCGTAGTTGAGACGGGTACCCTCGCTGTCGCAGTGGTAGTTCACCGCTCGGTCGGGGGTGATGCCCAAATGGCCTGCCGTCTCCACCGCATCGATGTTGGCCCCCAAGAAGAGAAACTCCCAGCCATACTTTTCCTTCTGTGACTGGATTATCTCCTTTACTCGACGAGCGGAGTAGCGGCGGCTGGCGTTCTCCATGCCGTCGGTAGTGATAACGAAAAGCGTATGTTCCGGTACATCCTCGGGCCGGGCGTATTTATGGATGTTTCCGATGTGGTGGATGGCTCCGCCGATGGCGTCCAGCAGAGCGGTGCAGCCCCGGACATAGTACTCTTTTTCGGTGATGGGGCGAACCTCGCTCACTTTTACCCGGTCGTGAAGGACCTCTGTCTGATCGTCAAAGAGGACGGTGGAGACGAAGGCCTCTCCCGGCTCCTTCTGCTGTTTTTTGATCATGGCGTTGAACCCGCCGATGGTGTCCCCCTCCAGCCCCTGCATGGAGCCGCTGCGGTCCAGGATGAACACCAGTTCTGTCAAATTCTTCTTCATGAAAAATCCCCCTATACTGTGTTGTTTGGTTTACAAGCACAGTATAGGGGGATTTAAGTTTGGATGGGTCGCCTGGCGGGCGACAAATCGCTCCGCTCCGTCAGGCATCAAACAAAGTGATCTGCGTGCCGTTCTCTTCCAGAAGCCGGAGCAGATCCTCGGTTTTGAGCCACACGGTGGCGGTGTTGTCGTTGGGATGTACGCCGATCATGCCGGAGCCCTCCAGAAAGGACTTATCCAGCCAGAAGATCGCCTTGTGCTCCTGGTCATTGAGCAGGCCCAAGGGCGTCACTGCGCCGGGGATCACCCCCAGAATACTCATCAGATCCTGATCCGAGGCAAAGGTCAGCGGCCGGGTGTCGTTCTGCTGTCGAAAGGCTTTCAGGTCGACTCGCTTGTTACCCTTGACCGTAATGAGATAGTAATTGCGCTTTTTGTCGTCCCGGATGAAGAGGTTCTTGGCGTCGGTCTCCGGGTAGGGCAGGTGGATCTCAGCCACCTCTGCCATGTTGTAAACAGCTTTGTGCTCCGTCACCTCATGCCAAATGTTTCTGGTACTGAGGAGAGCGTAAATCTCCTTCTTGTTCATGCCCCTGTCCTCCTCACCATTACCCGCCCAGCAGGCTCTGGTCAAAGGCGAACAGAGCTTCGTTAATTTCGAAGATGTTGTAGTTCCGGTGGGCAATGAAATACTCCACGATGATATCGAACTTGCTGGCGTGAGAAAAGGCAAAGCCCGCCTTTCCCAGCATCTCCCGGGCTTCCTCCAGAGGCAATTCCAGAGCTACGGCAAAGGCCATGGCAGTAGGCTTGGAGGGTTTATAGTGGATGTCCGAGCGGATCTTGGAGAACAGCTTACGGTCAATATTAGCCTTTTTGTAACACTGGGCGTCAGTCATGCCACACTCGTCGATCTTCCGCAGCAGCATCTGAGAAAAGCTTTCATCCAGTTTGCTGAGGGCTTCGTCCAGACCGGAGGGTGCCATGGCACAGGGGGCAGGCATGCACTCCGATTCCTCCATAGGCATAGAGTCCATGACCATCCGGCGGCGCTGGGTCTCCCGGCTGTCGGTGTGGGCATCCACATAGCGGTCATCGATGTACGCGGCAATGTCGGCAAAGAGCTTCCCGCCGATGGTATAAGCGGTCCGGTCGAAGATCACCAGGTACACCGTCATATCATGGGCAAGCAGAAAATCCCCGATGGTATCCACCGCCACCTTCAAGGCCTGATCCTTGGGGTAGCCGTACACTCCAGAGGAGATCAGGGGGAACGCCACCGTTTCACAGTGATTGCTCAGAGCCAGTTCCAGAGAGGAACGATAGGCCGAGACCAGCAGTTCCCGCTCTCTGTGACTGCCGCCCCGCCAGATGGGACCCACGGTGTGGATGACAAACTTTGCCGGCAGGCGATATCCCTTTGTGATCTTGGCCTGCCCGGTTTTACAGCCGCCCAGGGTGCGGCACTCGGCCAGCAGCTCCGGTCCGGAGGCACGGTGGATGGCGCCGTCTACACCTCCGCCGCCCAGCAGACTCTCCTTGGCAGCGTTGACGATGGCGTCCACCTTCATGGTAGCAATATCATTTCGCACGATATGCAGGGGCATGACGACACCTCCTCACTTGATAGGGTCATCATACCATAAGCGGGACGGTCTGGCAATCGAGCAGAGGATGGGGAGCAGTTTTCTGGATGCCCAGCATATTTTGGATCATTTCAAAGTGCTTAGCCACCGTATGCCGGGTCACCTTAGCCCCTTTGGCGATGGTGCTGTAATTCGTCTCGTCAGGGTAAATTTTCATATACTCCCAGATCTGCCGTTGCTTCTTGGTAAGTTTCTCAGGCGAGGGGATCCCTCGCAGTCGGTCCAGGATTGCCTTCCGCTCGGTATTCAGCTGCTGGATAAGCACCTTCAGCTTCTCCTCACACTCTTCACGGGTATGGGCGTAGACACATTTGGAGTGCTTGGTGCCGTCCGGCCAGGTTGGCGAGTAGCGTCCTTCGAAGAGATGGTCGTTGATCTGGGAGATGCACCCAGTGCCTGGTTTTCGGGTGCGCCGCATGACCGGCTGGAAGTCGGTAAGCGGATTTGCCTCAGAAGAGTCCTCCGCTACCTCATTGCCCAGGCCACGGTCAATTTTGGCGGCGGCTTCGCTGAGCATGTCACCGGTAATGTGAGTGTAGATGTCCAGCGTTGTAGCCGCCGACACATGGCCCAGCATGGCGGAGAGGGTCTTGATGTCCATGCCGTTCTCCAGCGCCATGGTGGCGAAGGTGTGGCGCAGATCGTGAAATCTGATTTGCTTGCACCCAGCCCGCTCCAGAATGATATGGAGCCGTCGGAGCATGGAGCCGGGGGTCAGCGGCATATCCTCCTTGACCGGGGAGGGAAAGACCCACCGGGACTTTGCCGTCTTTCGGTATTCCCGAAATACCTCCACCACGGCAGGCGGCAGCACCAGCTTGCGGATAGAAGTCTTGGTCTTGGGGACGCTCAACTGCAGCTTTCCCTTCACCTCATAAATCTGTTTGGTCACGGACAGCGTTCCAGTATCCAAATCCAGGTCGGACCACTGGAGAGCCAGAAGTTCACCCCGGCGTAGTCCCGTGGATAAGTCCAGCAGGAACAGTTCAAAGTAGTCGTCCGCCTTGGCTTGGATGAGAAAGCGCTGGAGCTCCTGGCGGGACAGCACCTGCATCTCCCGTCCCCGCTTGGGCGGCAGCTTGCAGCCCACAGCAGGGTTGGTCCGGATCAGGTTCTCCTGCACCGCCTGGTCCAGTGCCGCCCGGCATTTGGCGTGACACATTCGCACCATGCGGTCGGACAGGCCCTTCCCATATTGTTCGGTGCGGACAAGCCGCCCCTCTTTTTTCAGATAGGCATAGAACTGTTGGAGATCCTTCTGACTCAGTTGGCACAGTGGGATATTGCCCAGTTGGGGGATGATGTGCTGGTAGATGGTGCTCTCATAATTTAACTGCGTGGTGGGGCGAAGGCCGGGCTTGAGATAGGTTTGATACCAGAAGTCCATCCACTCTCCGAAGGGCATATCGGCACAGATTTTTTCGGATTTGGTACCGCCCACTTCTTCCAACAGTTTGGCCAGTTTTTCCTGGCATTCCCGCTTGGTTTTGGCCAGCACATTTTTTGTCTTGGGAAGGCCTTTGTCGTCATAGCCCACCACAGCCCGGCCTTCCCAGCGTCCGTCTTTTCGCTGCCTTATGGTGCCGGTTCCGCTTTTTCGTTTCCTTGCCATGGGTTCAACTCCTCTCCCAATAGATTTTTCAGAAAGCCGCCAACTACATCGCTGGCGGCTCTCTGCATATCCGGTGTCACATGAGTGTAAGTATCAAGCGTGAAAGATGCGTTGGTGTGTCCCAGGATACCGGAGAGAGTCTTGGCATCCACACCGCTGGCCAGAGCGTGGGTGGCGAAGGTGTGGCGTAAATCATGGAACCTGATGTGAGGCAGACCCGCCTCTTTCAGAAGCACCTTCATCCAGTAGTAGGCGGCGCTGGGACGCACCGGTTTCTCCGGAGCCAGTGGTTCCAGGAAGATCCATTGACTGACCGCGTGTTTTTTCCTCTCTTTTAATCGCTGGACAGTACTGGGGGGCAGACGGATGGTGCGTCTGCCCCGCTCAGTCTTGGTCTCGCCGATCTCCATTTCACCCCGCTTAGGTACATTCACCGAGCGGAGGATTTTCAGCGTCCCGGCGTTCTCGTCGAAGTCCCTCCACCTGAGTCCACAGATCTCACCTCGACGCAGGCCAGTGGTCAACTCCGTGTAGAAGAAGTCCCGCCAGATTTCGTTCTTGTCCACTGCCGCCAGGAAGGCATCCATCTGCTCTCGGTCGAGAACCTGCTTTGGTTTGTAGTTGCTCTTGGGCAGCTTGACGCCGTCCGTTGGGTTATAGGGGACGATGTGATCCCGCTCCGCATCTTTGAGGCAGCGGTGGAGCATGGCGTGGATGCGGAGTACCATGCTGTCCGACAGTTCGTGTCCATGCTCCGGGTGGTCGTGGACGCGTCCCTCTTTCTTCAGTTTCCGGTACAGTTTTTGAATGTCCAGCCGTGTGACCCGGGAGACGATCTTGCCGCCCAGGTAGGGCTTCACATAGCACCGGATGTACTGCTCATAACTGCGCAGGGTGTTGGGACGCAGTGTGACGGCACCGTACTCCTCCATCCAGCGGTCCAGCCACTCGCCCAGAGTCATGCGGCTGTCCTCAGTGAGCTGCGCATCCTGATAGATATCCATATCACGGTGGAGCTTGGCCAACAGTTCTTTCTGGGTTTTGGCCAGCACATATCGAAAGATTGGCTCACCGTTTTCTTTGTGGCCCACTACGATGCGGCCCTCCCAGCGGCCATCCTCCCGTTTGCGTACCATGCCGTCTCCAGATGGTCGTCTCTTTGCCATGTTGATTCACCTCCAATCGTTCAGTTTCATTTGTCGTGCGGTTACTGTGTGGCCTATTTCACAGGAGGATACTTGTACGGCTCCGCTACGCATTGGTAGAGCACAGCGCCGCAGCGGTGGCAGATCAGATACCGCAGTCGGTTGCCCAGCATTCCGTGTTTCTTGAATGTGACCAGCGCTTCGCCGTGCTGCCAGCCAAGACCGATGTCCTCGCACCCACAGTACTGGCACCGCTGAATGGGAAGTCGATTTGTCATCTCGATCACTCCTCCTGTTCCATTCTGCGGCAGACTCGTTCTGTCTCATCCTCATCGAAGGAGTACAGACCGTCTGCCTCCAGCTCCTTACTTAGCCCCCAAGCCAGTTTGAATCCAGCGGTGAAGCTGGCCAGGGAGATCTCTTCTTTCAATAGATTCTGACTGTCCACCAGATGCATAAGTCTGCGCCGCTGCATCTGGTCCAGGCAGTCCCGCACTTCCTGGCGGGTATTCTCAATGTCTTCTTCCAACTCTGACACATCTGGTTCCCGGAAGAACCGCTGGTGCAGGGCTCTCATGTAGTCGTTCATTGCGCGTCGCCTCCCTTTCAGCAACACACAATACCCGAATCTCTTTGCAATATCCACCCCTTATTTGAAACTTTTTCAGAAAGATTTCGGGGCTGTAAAGAGGTTTTTATCTTTGTTTTGGCATGTCAGATTTTAATACGCCTACATCCCGCCCATGGTCATGCCGCCCATGTTCTGCTCCTCCTCATGGTCATCCGGCTTGTGGCCCAGGGCAATCTTTTTCTGACGGATCTTCTGGAGCAGTTTACGGTCTGTTCTGTGACTGCCCGGCGGGCAGGGCGGAATGGAGTTGTCCTGGAATATCCGGCCCATGTGGTGGAGCAGTTTGGTGACAGAGAGGAGCACATTGGGGCTGCGGTTGTCATTGAAGTGATCCAGAAAGAACTGGGCGTACTCATTTCCCTGTGATGCAGATTCCCAGAACCAGCGGTACGCCTGCTCCCTGTCTTGGGTCACATCCTCGCCGGTGAGGTATAGCTTGCCCAGGGTGTACTGGGCATACTGGTTGCCCTCCTGGGCGGCATTGGTTAGATACTCTACCGCCTTGGCTACATTCTTCGGGACATCCGTTCCCTCCAGATACAGTTTCCCCAGCCGGTAGGCGGCGTAGGGATTGCCCTGCGCCGCCGCTTTCTCATACCAGGACACCGCTTCCTCCATCCGCTTTTGACTTTGCAGCAGTTTACCAAGGGCGTACTGTGAGAAGTCATGGGTGGCTTCGGCTGCACGGTGGAACCACAGCTCCGCCTGTTCGTCATCCGGCAACACCCCCATGCCATCCCGCCAACACCTGCCCAGCAGGTGAGCTGCCACGGTGAAGCCGGCGTCCCAGAGCTGCTCCAGTAATCGCACCTGTTCCGCTTTTTCTTCCTCTGTGTTTTCATAGACCGAGAGGATTTCTTTCGCGTTCTGATAGGCCTCCGCCATCTCCCAGCGGGAGGACCAGGCGTAGTATACCTCCTCCTGGTCCTCGTCCACTTCGTCTTTCATGGATTCATCCTCGAAGGTAAATGTACTCAGACGCAATTCCTCCGCCTCCCGGATGACTATATTTTTGATGGCCTTGAATTCTTGTTGCTGTGACAACGGTTTGTGTTCTTGTGGCGTGTCTTTGTAGTACCGCTCCAACTCATCCCGCAGCCGGTTCCATTGTTCGTAGCACTCCGCTACCTCCGGGAGCCTGGCCAGTTCGTCCACGACGGCATCCACCTGGGCCTTCACTGGCTTTTTCAGATAGCCGTATACCTTCTTGCCCTTAACTTCAGATAACATTTCGGCCAGCGTTTCCATCTGTCCGGCGATAACAGGACTGTCGCAGAGGCCGGACTTCATCTCCCGAATGAGACGGCCCATGGCTTCCATTGCCGCGTCCCGTACCTGCTGATAGGACAGGTCCTTCTCCTGATAGAGGGACAACAGCTCGTCCTGGAAGATGTCGTTGGACAGCTGGGAGCGCATCTGCTCAATGCCTCGTTCGGTCAGGTAACCCTGCTTTGGATCATTGGACCATGCCATCATGTGAACGTGCGGATGATGCTTCTCATCGTGGAAGGCGGCGCACCACCGAAAGCTGCTGGGCGGAATTTTCATCGCTGTCGCCAGTTCTGTTTGATGGGCCAGCAACAATCTGCGCCAGCTCTCACCGTTTTCGTAGCCCAGCCGTGCGGCATCCTCCCGCTTCAGCGAGTAGATGAAGGTCCACACCGGACCGGCGTGTGCGTTGATCTCCTCCATGGTTTGCTCCAGATCAGCAGCACCGTCCGCGGAGAACAGACCGTGAGAACGGGGACGCTCCGCAATGTACTCCAGGTAGCCACCGCCTGCCGTGGGTTCCATCAGTTCCACACCGTCTCGGGTGGCGATGTACTCAGCGTAGTGTCCGCCGCCGCTTCCCGGCTTGATGTAGCCGGACTTTTGAATGAGACCCTTCATTCCTCAATCCTCTTCTGAAACCGAAACGCATCCTGGAAATCAATTTCCCCGTTGGTCTCTTTCACATTTTTCACGCAGCGCACCCGAAGTTTTTGCATCGTATCCAGGTTTACATTGGTATCGCTGGCGAGCAGATTCGCCATCAGATCTTGGTCCACTGCCTGCTTGAATAGCAGGTGTCCCATGCGTTTTCCGAAGGCACCCAGCTTGCCCTCCAGCACATCTGAGAGGATACGGGGCAGATACTCCTCCGCGTGTTTCGTATCCAGGTAGCCGGAATAGAATCGGACAGCCTTCTCAATGTACTCGCTCTGGCTTTTGCAGTTGTCCTGTTTGTAGTGAGCTTCCACTTCTTTTTTAGCCTCTGGCGTGATCCAGAGGGCAAATTTCTCTTTCCCGATAACCATGCTTTGAAACCTCCTTTTTTCGTAGGAACGCCCTGAATCTTCTTGTGATTCGTGGGTTTTGTGCCGAGAGGACCCCCTAATGAGGAAATTTTTGTTTTTGGAACGCCCTCGCCCATCTCCCGAAACTGCCCGCACTGCGGGCAGTTGTGTCTCTGCCGTGGGGCACATGACCCCGGCAGTTTCTCCTGCTCTTCGTCCCCCCGCGGCCTCCCTCCCAAAGCCTGGCCCGAAATCGGGCCAAATTTGCCTTGAAAGCCCCAGGTGGGGCCAGGGAGTCTGCCCTGCCCCGAAGGAGGGCACACAGCGCCTCACAGGCCGCTGCAAAGGGGGATTCCTCTGCCACAGGGGATAGCGCACTGAGGCTGGAAAATCCGGAAGTATTCCGCCGGGCCGGACACCAGATGCTGGCGCATCATTTCGCCGCATTGAAACAACCGGAATGCGGTGACTTGATTGCAGAATTCAAATTCCGCACAGCGCTCTTTCGCAAATGCTCTCTGCTCATCCGTGAGGCTGCCGCGGTTCTCGTCGCAGAGGAACAGTGCTACGGCATCTTCGTCGATGGGTTCACTATGACTGGCGTTCCACTTGCTGATGATGTACTTTCGCTTGTCCACCATAGCCATGGCGCACAGGTTGGGATCTTCTTGAATGATGCGGCTCAGTTCCTGCATCAGCATCCGGATGCACACTCCTTTCTCTCCAGCGCGGCCAGGCGCAGCTTTGCCTTGTGCTGTTCCAGTGCCAGGTCGGCCATGTCCATCTGCCGCTCATAGTACTGATCGATGGCCAACTGGATAGGCAGGATATGATAGAGCAGACGGCCGTTGCGCTTGCGGCCGTCTTTGGTGGTAACAGTCGTGCGCTCGGTGCGGATGAGTGACCGCTCCTCCAGCTCCGCCACATACTTGCGTACCGTGGTCACGCACATGCCCACGCCCTCGCCGATCTCCCGGTAGCTGAGCAGACACTGATAGGTCCTGCGGTCCTCCCGGCGGAGCAGGAAACTGTACACCGAGATCGCGCCGCGGGACAGCCCCAGATCGTAGATCTCGTTGGGCAGTGGGAAATAGTTTTTGATGGGATCCCGCTTGGTCCAGCTCTGCTTTCTCATTTCGCACCTCCGGACTGTTCCTCCGCCCACCGAATGAACTTTTCTTTCGGTACCACCATGCGGCTGCCCACACGGAGTGTCGGGAAGTTGGGTTCGTGCATCACCTCGTAGGCGGTGGAGATAGACACGCCCAGCACCTGTGCCACCAGTTTTGCGTTGAGAAACAGCGGCAGGTCGCTGTAGCTTTTACAGACTGACATCTTCATTTCAATACCTCCGATCATTTTCAAATACAGAGAAAAATTGTTCTTGCGTTTCGGAGGTCTCTCTGATAAACTGAACACAGATTGGGCTGTGTTTTCCGAAACGCAGCGGACCGTTGAACTGTTGCAGCAGTTCAGCGGTTTTTTTACGGTGACTGTCTCTTGCATGTGTCTGGCCATCACCATACCCGTTCCTGCCCTGCGGCCTTGTTTGACACACACGGCGTTTGCTTCCCCTTGGTATGCTCGGCTGCTTCGCCCACAACAGCGTTATGGCAATACTTCTCCGGGGAGTATCATCTCTGGTGATGGGTATTCTGTTTTCAAGGTGCAGTACCAGGAGGACAAGGAAAGTTTTCATTGACAAATTGTCTCCCCAATGTTAGACTGATAATAACTTTAATTAGACAGTCATCGTTGTGGGAGTATCTTAACACACCAAAATATATTTGTCAAGTCTATCGAAATTCTAATTTAGTATTAGTCTATTTTTGAGGAGCCGACTATGTGGTATGTGAAAATGTATTTCTCTGAAAAACGGGAGTTTTTTCAGTGTGACGCCTCTGGCATACAGGGAGTACCGTCCGTTGATCGGGAGTTTCCATTCCTGGAGAGCCTGCTCACCTTTCTGGAGATGGATTGTGGGGAACTGACACCCATTCTCCAGCGGATCGCAGAGCGTTGGAGTCGGCTGATTGCAGAGTTTGACCGGGATGCCGGCACAGAGGCCATGGTGGAACTGGGCCAGCTGAAAAGTCGGCATATCTATCTGGAACTTCTGTATGTGCGTTGGTATGACCGTTTCTCCAGAATGGGGATCTATGGTGACTGGGGCAGCGCGGAGGATGAGCAGATGTTAGCGGAACTGCGGGATCTTCCGGAGCAGCTTCTCCTCTATCAGAAGCAGGTGCAGCGATTCTTTGATTTGGTTCTGGATGTGGACAGCGCAGGGCGCGACCCACAGCAGCAGGCGGCTAAGAATTATCTTCACGATAGTCCGAGGGATCCCAGCCTGTTTCGCTTCCGCCCCATTCCGCTCAGCTTTGAGCCGGTGGAGCCGGGGCGGTGTTCGCCGGTTTTGTACTCCGCCAGCATTCCGGACATGATCGACTATTCTCTGCGCAGTTGTGTGGAGAGGGGCATTACGGTGCGGCGCTGCAAGAACTGCGGCCGCTACTTCCCCCAGACCGGACGAGTCAGCGCGGAGTACTGTGAGCGTCCGGTGCCCAGAGGACAGCAGACCTGCCGTGAGGCTGGCGCCTTCCAGCAGTGGACCAAGAGACAGTCTCACGATCCGGTATTCAAGGCCTACCGCAAGGAGTATAAGAAGCGGTTCGCCTGGATCAAAGCCGGTCGCATCTCCGATACGAATTTCTACGCCTGGAGTGAGCAGGCCAGAGAAATGAAAAAGAAATGTGACCGCGATGTCATCACGCTGGAGGAATATGTGGAGTGGCTGAAGAACTCCTGAACCAGTGACAAAAGAATACGGGACCGGCTTTCGTCAAGCCGGTCCCGTATTCTTTGTATGTGTCAGCGCAAGTTAGGTACTCTCAATAATTCTCTTCGAAGATTGCCGATTATCTGTTGAACGGCCTCATTCCCAGCACAAATTCCGGCTTCTTTTCCAGTCCGAGCATCTCTTGACCACATATTTGCCCACAGACAGCGAAAACTGGCCCGCCGGGGGATTTCTCTCTCCCGGCGGGCCGGTCTGCGTCATTCAGCTTGCCTTTCGGCTCCACCGCTTCCTTGCCTGGAAGGTGGTCATGGTTCGCTCTTTTGGCTGTCCCTCCTGCTCCGTGACCTCTGCCTTGGCGATGCCCTTGTCGATCTTCACCGCTGCTTTCTGCCGCATCTCGTCAGTGACATGGGAGTAAGTGTTCAGCGTGGTGGCGCAGGACACATGGCCCAGGATAGTGGACAGCGTCTTGATGTCCATCCCATAGGCCAGGGCGTTGGTGGCGAAGGTGTGTCTCAAATCGTGGAACCGGATTCTCTCACACCCTGCGTGATCCAGTATGCTGTGCAGCCGATGGTGGATAGAGGACGGGCGCATGGGGGAGTCTTCTTTCTTGGGTGAGGGGAACATCCATCTGGAATCTACTCTGGCTCTGTATTCCCGCATCACCTTTAGGACAGGGGGCGGCAGGATCAGGGTTCGGTTTGCGGCCTTTGTTTTCGGTTCACTAATGATGACCTCTGAGTCCACGGTGACCGCCTGCCTCCTAATCCGCAGTTCTCCGGTGTTCAGATCCAAATCATCCCATTGCAAAGCGGTCAGTTCTCCCAAGCGAAGTCCTGTTGCAAATTCCAGGAGGAATAATTCATAGTAGTTTTCCTCTTTGGCCTGGATCAGCACCTTCTGCATGGCCTCCCTGGAGAGAATTTTCATCTCCTCCTGCTTGATTGGCGGCAGTTTGCAGCCGATGGCCGGATTTTGTGCGATCAGGTTTTCTTTTACCGCTTTTTCCAGTGCTCTGCTGCACAGGCTGCAGCAGTTGTGTATTTGCCGATTGGACACCCCGGTTTTTCCGCCGTTCCGCTCGGCTCTGGCTTCTGTTTTCATCCATGTACAGAGCTGCTGGACATCCTTCGTGCTTACCTTGCTCAGAGGAATGCTGCCCAGTCGCGGTTTGATATATTTTTGGATGTATATTTCATAGTTCCGCTGTGTACTGGGGCGGGATGTGGGTTTACTATATGTCTCATACCAATATTCCACCCACTCCCCAAAGGGCATATCGGCCTTAACTTTCGCAGGTGTGGGCGGCGCAATGGTTTCCTTCAGGGCTTTCAGTTTCTCCACACACTCACCCTTGGTCTTGGCCAGGACATTCTTCGTCTTGGGCAGTCCCTTTTCGTCATAGCCGATGACCACCCGGCCTTCCCAGCGGCCATCCTTCCTCAGCCGGACGGTGCCCTCGCCGCTCTTGCGCTTTCTTCCCACGGTTTCAGCTCCTCTCCAAAGATGTCTGTCAGGAATATTTCCACGATCTCCGCCGCCCGCCTCTGCATATCCCCTGTGGTGTGGGTATAGGTATCCAAGGTGAAGGCCGACCTGGTGTGGCCCAGGATACCAGACAAGGTCTTGACGTCCACGCCGCTGGTCAGGGCATGGGTGGCGAAGGTATGCCGTAAATCGTGGAATCTAATGTCAGGAAGGCCCGCTTGCTTCAGCAACATCTTCAATCTGTCGTAGGCGGCACCGGGACGGGTAGGCTGTTCCGGCCTCAGAGGGTTCGGGAAGATCCACTCGGTCAGGGCAGATTTTTTCCGCTCCCGGAGGAGTTCCGCCGTGCTGGGAGGCAGAATGATGGTGCGGGTTCCGGCGGCGGTCTTGGTATCCCAGGGCATCAGCTTGCCGCCTCGCTCCTCATGGATGGTGCGGCGGATTTTGAGGGTACCATCAGTTTCATCGAAGTCCGTCCACTGGAGGCCGCAGATCTCCCCCCGGCGCAGGCCGGTGGTGAGTTCCGTGTAGAAGAAGTCGTACCAGACAGAGTCCTTTTGAATGATCTCCATGAATTTCTCCAGCTGCTCATCGGTTAGCACCTTCTTGGGCTTGTAGCTGAACTTCGGGGCTTCGATCTCCTCAGTGGGATTCCTGGGGATGACGCCGGCCTGCTGTGCCGCCCCCAGGGCCTCGTGAAGCATGGAGTGAATGCCCCGGATCGTGCCGCTGGACAGTCCCTTGCCCGTGTTCCGGTTTCCATGCTGGGCCAGCGCTTCATATAGTTTCTGGATGTCCTTCCCCTTGATCTGGGCGATTAACTTGTCTCCCAGATAAGGTTTGATATGCCGAACCGCCGTACCTTGGTAGCGTGTCATGGTGTTGGAACGGATCGTTCCGGCGATGCCCTCCAACCATTGATCCAGCCACTCCCCAAGGGTCATCCTGCTCTGCTCGGTCAGGTCAACGCCACGATAAATATCGATATGATGCCGAAGTTTGGCGGTCAGTTCCTTTTGCGTATCGGCGTAGACATACCGGAAAATGGAGTCGCCGTTTTCCTTGTGGCCCACCACGATGCGGCCCTCCCAGCGACCGTCCTCCCGTTTCCTCACCATGCCGTCGCCGGACGGCCTGCGTTTTGCCATGCTGCTCACCTCCCGAGTTTATCTTTGATTTGCGGCGCAATTTCGGGGTGGCTCACTTGATAGTCGGGAATTTGTGAGGCTCCGCCACCCATTGATACACCACGGCCCCGCAGCGGCGGCAGATCAAATACCGCAGCCGGCTGCCCAGAAGCCCGTGCTTCTTGAAGGTGACGATGGCCTCGCCGTGCTGCCAGCCCAGGCCCAGATCATCGCTCCCGCAGTATTGGCACCGCTGGACTGGGATTTGATTGGTTGTCATGGTCATCCCTCCTCAGCAACACAACATACCACAGAAACAGGAAATAGCCAGGGCAACGGCGAACTATTATCAAATTGTTATCATTTCACCTGGTTCTCCCGCTCCAAATGCTTTCCTTTTGTTTACAGCCCCGTAATTTTTGAGGGGGGTGAGTCACATCCCACCCATGACCATTTCGCCCTGGTTCTTCTCCTCGTGATCGTCCGGCTTGTGGCCCATAGCGATTTTCTTCTCCTGAATTCTTCTCCGAAGTTTGCTGTCGACATGGAGGCCGGTGCTGGAGCGGGGCAGGGAGTGATCCTCAAAAATACGGCTCATGTGGTAAAGCAGGCGGGAGACTGTCAGCATAACAGAAGGCGGGTGGAAGTCGTTTTGCCGATTCAAAAAGAGTTGAGCGTACTGGTTCCCCTGGGCGGCGGAGCGGCTGAACCAGGCCATCGCTTGGGTCTGCTCGTGAGTCACTCCCTGCCCGGTCAGATACAGCTTTCCCAGCATATACTGGGCATACTGGTTGCCTGCCTCTGCCGAACGGGTGAACCACTCCACGGCCTTGGTGGAATCTTTGTGTACCACTTCACCTTTCAGATACTCCTTGCCCAGCCGGTAAGCGGCGAAATGATTCCCGTTTTCCGCGGACTGCTTCAGCCAACGGATGCCCTTGTCCGGATCATGAACTTCGGCATCGTCAGAGAGAAGCAGTTTGCCCAGAGCATACTGGGCCTCTGGCAGACCATGCTCTGCCGCCTGGGTGAACCAGTCTTTCGCCTTTCGAATGTCCGGGATCAGCAGAGGGCCGTCCCGGTAGAGCTGACCCATCAGAAACTGTGCGTGGGCGTCGCCCCGCTTTGCCAGACGCTCCAACTCCTCCGCCGCCTGATCCCGGTCGGCCAAGGGGAGGGATTCATCCCGGATGATCTGCCGCAGCTCCCAGCAGGTGTAGGACTCATTTTGTGTCTGCTCTGGTTCATCATTTTCGCTTAGGTCGGCATCCTCGAAGGTGCTCTCCCCCCGCCGGATGCGCTCTGCCTCCTGGATGACAGCGTTCTTGATCTGCCGGAACTCCTTCTCCTGAGACAGCTTTTTCTTCTCTCTGGGCTTGTCGTGGTAGTAGCTCTCTACCTCATTTTGGAGGATGCACCACTGGTCGTAGCATTGTTTCACCACTGGGATTTCCTCCAACTTGTCCACCACTTCATCCACGGTTTTCTTGACAGACTTGGACAGGTATCCGTAGGTTTTTTTGCCTTTGACCGATTCCAATTGTGCAGAGAGTGTCTGCATTAATTCTTCCACCTCCGGGTGGTTGCAGATGCTCTGCGCCATCTCCTGCGTGAGTTTTCGGATGGCCCGCCGCGTCTCCCGCACCAACTCATCCCGCGACTGAGACTTTTGCTCGTAGGTGTGGAGCATCTCCTGTTGGAAAATTTGATTGGTCAGCTGAGACTTAATATTTCGGATGCCCTCCCGCGTCAGGTATGCCTCACTGGGCACCGTTGACCACGCCATTATGTGGACATGGGGGTGGTCTCCCTCGTCATGAAAGGCGGCGTACCAGCGGAAGTGATTCGGCGGGATGTTCATAGCGGCGGCGATGTCATTGCGGTTGGCCCGGACCAGATTCATCCACGCCCTGGCATTGTCGTAGCCAAGACGAGCGGCATCCTCACGTTTCAGGGAGATGATGTGGGTCCACACGTTGCCTGTGTATTGATTCAATTCGTCCATGGCTTGCTCCAGATCCACACCGTCCTCGTCCCCAAAGAGGCCGTGGTTACCCAACCGCTCCGCCCTGGGCCGGGTGGCGATGTACTTCATGTATCCGTCTGACTGCTGCACTGCCGACCAGTTTTCCTCCAGTGTCCTGGTGATGAATGCAGAGGCGTTTGCTTTGGTAGGCTTGGCTTCGTAGTCAGAATACTCGTCCAATCCTTTGGCCTCTGGGAAATCTTTTGTCAGTTTTCTGACCAGCTGCTCTTGTTTCCTTGTGGGCGGCCGGTCATCAGGGATCAGTTCCACGCGCTCCCTTGTGCCGATGTACCGCAGGTAGCCGCTGACAGAACTGTCGTTGCCACACTTCAGATAGGGGCTTTTCAGGATCAGTCTTGCCACTCATCGTCCTCCTCCCAGTCTCCCCGCACCCGCTGTTCCAGGGAGATGCGGCCGTTGGTCTTTCTCACATTTTGTACACTCTCTGACCGCCGACGGCGCAGATCCTCGTCGCTGAACTGGTAGGCGTCGGCGAGGATACCGGCCACCATGTCCTGCTCCACCGCCTGGCGGAAGGCAATGGAGGACAGCCGATTCTCCAGCTGTCCCAGCCGTCCATCCAGATACGACTTGATGGAGGTAGGCAGGAACAGTCCAGCGCTGTTAGCGCTGAGGTAGTCCAGGTAGAAGTCCACCGCCCGCTCGATGAAGGCGGTGAGGCTGCGGCTTCCGTCCTCCCGATATCACCTTTCTAAGATGGCCTTCTTCTCTGGGGAGAAATAGACGGCGAGTTTCTCTTTTTGGGCCATAAGTGGCTCCTTTCCGGGGATTGACCCCTGTTTTTTTGTTGTGGCAGTAGGTGTTCTGGGATTGTGACCGCAAAGGTGATAGCACAGGCCGGATTTTGACCCCATTTCAGGTTCCCGCGAGATTTCTTGAAACGACCCGCACTGCGGGGCGAAGTGACCGGCCGGAGGCGCCCACGGCGACCCCGGCCTTTATCCTGCTTTTTCTTTCGCCCTCGAGATTTCCTCCGAAAGCGGGCCAAATCTGCCTTGAAAGCCCTTGGTGGGGCAGGGACTCTGCCACACCCCGAAGGAGGGCACACAGCGCCTCACAGTGGGGCACACGGGGCGCTCTCTGTGCTCGGTGCCAGGAGCGCCTGCGCCTGCTGCCACCGCTGCCGTTCCTCCAAGCGGAGCATCTGCTGCTGGTAGCAATGATCCATCGTCGCCTGGATTGGCAGGATGGTGTACAGGTTGTTGCCGTTCTGCTTCATGCCGTGTTTGTCGATGTAAGAGGTATTCTCGATGGTAATGAACTGCCTGTCCGCCAATTTCGTGATGTGCTTCATCACAGTGGACACGGTCAAGTGTACTGCAGCGGAGATGGTGCGGTAGCTGGGATGACACTGATGTGTGCGGCGATCCTCGCAGTAGAGCAGATAGGCGTAGACCGTGATGGCTCCGTGACCGATGTTCATGAAAAACAATTCATTGGGCAGAGAGAAAAAGTTCTTGCCGTTGCTTTTGAGTATCGGAACCATGTGCTGATCCAGCAGTCCGCGACGGTTGAGTTCGGCAATCTGCTTCACAGCCATGTCCTTGCTCATGTGCAGTTGGGATGCGATTTCATCCGCACTGGGCAAGGCATTTTTGTTGCAGTGGACATGCAGATAGCAGAGATAGGCGAGGATGGCAAACCCCTGGGGTTTCAGTTCCCATTTCCAGACACCATTTGGAATTGGGAAGCGGCGTCGCTTTGGATCAGGCTGATTGAAAAAGAAACTCATTTGTGCACACCTCCCTCTGTATTCTCCATCACCCATTGAATGAACTGTTCCTTGGGTACCACCATGCGGCTGCCCACACGCAGCACCGGAAAGCCTGGTTGGTGCATCAGTTCATACCCGCTGGACAGCGATACGCCCAGTACCTTTGCCACCAATTCCGAATTGAGAAACAGCGGCAGTTCGTCGTAGCTTTTATAGACAGATTCTTTCATGTTGACCATCTCCTTTTCAAAACTCCCTCTACTTCTTTAGCCGCAAACATTTGCGTGTGACATAGTTTTGACATAACTTTTGGATGGTGTCCAAGTTGTCTCTCTACTTGTATTGGGGAAAATATATCCCCCTGACATACTTTTGACAGAAAAACGGAGCGCCTGCGACAAAGCAGGCGCTCCGTTTGAGGTTCTGGTAATTCACTTTTGTCTTGGCTTTGGCAGTCGGTAAGCTCTTTCTGCCTTATTTCGCTCCTCCAGAGGCTGGACAAAGGCAGAGAAGAACTCCTTTATGACGCGCAGGCTCCCATTAATCCCACCAGAAGTACCAAACAGTGGACTGCCGCAGCACATCGGCCAGAGCACCCACGGTGGCTTCCTCCGGGCCCTGGTCGATCACATCGGGGCAGAAGCCGTACTGCTCCACTGCTGCATCCATGGCCTTCTCCTGGGAAACAGGAGTCGGGAGCAGGAACTCCAGTTCATCGTGGGTCATAACTGCGGGCACCGCGCCATATTGCTCAAACCAGTATTTCGCCACTGCCATCAGCGACTGCGTGTCAGGACATTCATTCCAGTCGCCAAAGGGCAGATAGGCAAAGACCTCCCAAGGATTCTTCACTGGGATTTTAGCCAGAATGAGAGGATAAGTCATTTTGCTATCGGAATTCCAGTAGCTTGAAAAACGACGGTTATCATATCCGCCCACCATCTCGCCCAGGATATCCTCATCCCAGTCCATATCGTCATCCTCGGCTTCTTCTTTGCACTGCCCAATCATTTCCTGCAGAACCGTCTTTCCGTCCTTGAGAGGTGCGGCGAGCATTTTCTTCCGGTATTTGGCGACTTTGTCTGGGTCGAAAGTATAGTCGTCCTCGCCATCGCTGTCAGGGTCAGAATTCATAATCAGGCATTCCCACAGGATTTCGTCATCCGCCTTAATCAGAACCGGCACAAAGCCCTCTTTGACACTTTCTCGTTTGGCATAGTTATATGCCGACATGATGGGATCATCATCCGTCATTGCGGGGAAATAGGTACATTCACAGTTCAGATATTTCATCATGGCTTTCGCAAGGTCCGAAGGCTCCAGAGTGGCCTCATCGAAATCCTGTCCCTGCCAGTTGGCAAAGCGTTTATCAATCACTTTTGCCATAGCCTGATAATAGTCCTCATCAAAGGGAATGAACAGGTAAGCTTCCTCCTGGAACTGATCAGAATAATATTGCTCTGAGCCGAAATATTCCAAGGCATAGTTGTCAATGTCGCTGGGGAAGTAAGGGCTGTCTCCTTCCCCATAGTAGTATCCGGCAAAGGCCGCGCCCTCCTTGTTGAACAGCGCCCCAAAGAGCTGCCCATTCAGCTGATCCCGGATAAAGCTGCGCAGATCGGCGCGGCTCAGATCCGCCATCAGTGGCTGCACCTGCTCCCAGTACCGCTCCATAAATTCCACGCTCATCAGGTCATGCTCCATGCACCAGCGCAGATAAATCACCATGTGGTTGTAGGCATTGATCTCATCCACCGGCAGGCCCTTTTCCTGAATGGATTCCAGGTGCCAGGCGGCATCGTCCATATCGCCGGTGAACTCCTCCTCTGCAAGCGTTCCTCTGGTGATGGCATTCTGGCGGGTGGGATTGACCACAAAACTGATGCCTGCCATCTTTTCCAGCAGAGCGTCCGCATCATGCTCCAGTTTATACTTCAATTCGTTCCGATAGAGAGGAATTACCTGATAGAAGTTGACCTCCTCGCCGCTGGGCAAAGTGCAGACCTCGCCTCCGTTCCAAACAACATCCTGCGGTCCCACCAGAAGTGCGCCGCAGAGTGTCGTGTTCTCCGCAAACGGCGACTGCTTGTCCATTGTGTGACCAAAACCCAGCCAGGTATCGCCGGAAATGGGCAAGCGGGCCAACACTTTCAAGAGACCAATGGGCCAGTACCACCGCTCATCCTTCAGAGATTCCTCATCCAGTTTCCAGTCCTTCGGCAGAGCGATGGCCAGCTCCGCCCGCTCCAGCTTGTATTCCGCCAATTCCTCTGGCACATTCATCCGGTGGGCCCCCATGCCCATCGTCACCAGCGTGTAGTAGTCCCGTGCCTCAGAGGGCGGAACAACGCAGATGTCCACATGAATGTCGGGAGAAACCAGCTCATGGAACACATTCTCAAACTCACCAAAGGTGTTTTTGATGTGCTGCTCGATTGCGGACATCTCATCCTCTGTATAAACCTCCGGTCCCCTGCTATCCGTCGAGGACCAGATGGCATCCGCCTTTGTACCGTCTGGATTCAGGAAAATCTGAAAATACTGATCCTCTCCCGGCTGCTGATAGACAAGGCCGATACGGCGGGTCTGGTCCACAAGCACCGCCGCCAGGATACCCTCTGCTTCCCCTTCAGGAGTGTGGGTCAGCCATTCCCCGCTGTCCAGCCGTTCCTTAAGCTGCCGCAGCCAGTCCGTTCCCATCTTGGAGAGTCCGGCTTCGTTCATACGGAACGAAAGCTCCACAAGATGTTCCTTCACCAGGTATCGGAATTCACAGCAGGGGGCATTTTTCTCATAGCCATACCGCTCCGGGCAGAACAGCTCATAAAATTCGGCAAGGCCCGCTTCGTCCACCCGGATACAGGCCAGGGCGCGCTGTTTATCATCTACATCTTGGCCCTGCCCCTGTTGGAGCAGTTGGTCGGCATCGGGGTTGATCCAATGGTACTCCATCTGTTCCAGGGTGGCTCCGGCTTTAATCTCCTCCTGCAAGGTCAAGAACTCATAATCGCCCGGTTCCAGTTTTAATCCCCGCTCGACGGCAACCAGTGCGCCGGCTGGATCGCCAAAATGCGCCCGCAACTTGCCCACCTGCAGCCAGATCCAGGGGTAGTCCGGTTCCTCCTGAGCACCCTTTTCCGCGTAGCTGCGCGCTTCTTCCAGCCTGCCGCAGTACATCAGCGCCACGGAATAGCGGTAGTACCAGGTGGCGCAGCCTGCGGCGTTCTTCTCCGAATCCTTCATCCATTCTGCAGCCTGGTAATAATGGATATAGTCATCCAGATTGTTGCAGGCGAAGGAATACCAGAGGGCAATCTGCAAATCCTGATGGGCCTGCTTTTCGCTGAATCTTCCTTCTTCTACGCCATTTTTGATAAAATCCTCCAGCCAGTGGAGCATTTTCCCAAAATAGCCGGAAACGCCTTCGTCAAAGGATTCCAGCGTTTCAATATCTTCTTTCGAGAGCAGGGAGCCGGTTTCCTCGTGGATGTCAGGCTCTGGTTCCTCCTCATCCAGCAGCGGCACACCGCCCACATCCCGCCGGAAAGCGTGGAAGTGGGCATAGGGCAGGCCGCTTTCTTCCAAGAACGCCTGCGCCGCTGTCAGTACAGCGGGCAGATCCCAGGCAATGAAATCCAGATACCCGCAATACAGGCCAGTGGCCCCGCCCAGGAAGGTCACGGCTTCCGCTCCTGCATCCCGCAGGATGGCATCCCGCAGGTCATCCCGGAAGTCCAGAATGGCTTTGCTCCGCTCCTCGCCAGTAAAGCCTTCTAATGGGTAGCAGAGGAAACCCACCGCAATGCCGTCCTTGTGGTATTCGTCCACCGCATCACTGCGGGCAGTCAGGTAGTCGTTGATGATTACCGGGAGACGGCAGGTGCCGGTATAGACATCCAGCCGCCAATCGGCCTCCGGGTCCTCCACCGGTTCCAGTTCATAGGTAAGGTAGCTGTTTTCCAGGTAGTCACTGCCGTCCCGCCAGAGGGAGAGTCCCATGCTTTGCAGCAGTTCCGGCAGTTCGGAAAGGAGCATTGCCGGTTCGTCTTTCGGCTGAGCATAAACATCAAACCCGGCAACAAAAGAGATAGCGGAAACTTCTCCTATGGTTTGGTCCACCAGCAGAGACAGCGCCCACCAGACCCGGTCCGTATCCTCTTTCAAAATCGGCGTCAGCTTTTCACAATAAAGGACCAGGTTCACCTGCTGATCCTCTGTTTCCTCCGCCCACATCTGCACATCCTCGGCCCGAATTTCCATGTCTCCGGCCCGAAGCATAAAGTCCTTGGAAGGCTGGCGTCCCACCCAGATATTCCAATGCTCAAGTACCGATTCCGGGGCCTGCTTCTGAAAGTACACGAGCGGGAACAGGCGGGAGCGAAGACCCTCTGGACTGAGGATCAATTCATACTTTTTGCCATTAAAGCCCAGCTCAAAGGAAGTATCACGCAGGGCAGTTTTGAGTGCGTTCCCGCATGTTTCAATCAGTTCTTCGCCGCGCTGGTGTGTTTTGTCGGTATCCATGATTTGGCGCAGCTCCGCCTCAATATGAGCAAAGGCTGCCCACGCTTCCTGTGTCCTTTCCCGGAAGTTCTTTTCAAACCGGGGTAGGGACAAACGGCGGCGGCAATCGTCTATGTACTCCTGGGTATCTTTGTCGCCGGGGCGGGCCTTCAGTGCCTTTTCAAAGTAACGCAGGGCGGGGCCTTCCTCATCCAGACAGTAATAGGCCAAAGCGATTCGATAATTCCAGCAGTGATCTTCGGCAAAATACTCCTCATGGGGAGCCAGAAGTTCCAGCGCCTTTTCAAAAGGCTCCCGTTCTCCTATATGTGCAACGGCAATATATGCCTTGGCCAATTCGCTGTCCAGTTCCGGGGTGCGCTCCTCGGCAGGAATCGCTTCCAGGGTGTCGATTACCTTCTGCGCTTCATCCTGTTCAAACCATTGCTGGCATTGTTTCAATAAATCCATATCAGTACCTCCTTATTTCGGCTTTCTATATGGTTGTTGTTTTACCGTAAATCATCATTCAAATATCCCAGTCTATGAAATCTTCACGGTTCAATACAAAGTGCTGATACAGGCACTTCAAATTTTCCTGTTCATCCCGTGAGAGCTTCGCTCCGTTTTCATACCGCAAAGTGTCGGCATACAGGATAAAACCATCCACTTTTCCTGATGAAGCCCGAAACTCACCCTTTCCAATAACGGCTACATTGCCACATTCAAATGTAACCGAAGAAGAAGTGGTGTGGACTTTCATAATTGCTTCGATCATCTGGTAATATCACCTCTCATCTCCGGGCGATACCATTCTCCACCCGGATGTCTGCACCCGAATAACAGGACGGAAAAAGTCGTAGTCATTGTGAATCTCATTATCCTCCCGAACCTCCGGTTTACAGTGAGGGGAACAGGGTAAATATCCAAGCAAAGGACCCATGCCGCCGCAGATATTACAGCCGCCGTCGCCGCCGCAGGTGGTCAATGTTTTCCCATCTACCAGTTCCCGCTTATAGGGGTCGTAGGCAATAGACAGGCCAAAGAAGTTAGCCTGCTCCATGTCGTATAGCTTGCCCTGATCTTCCTTGCTTTCAAAGTGGTGCAGATGCATGGAGTAGTCCAGTCCATCCCCCCATGGAAACAGGGTGCGGCATCCGCCCCCGCACAGATAGGCCCACTCATCCGGCGTGGGAAGGCTGGCTGCCACCTCCCACAACAGGAATCGCTGAAACTCCGGGTAGGTCATGGGATGGCACAGCCACGCTCGCCAGCTATCACCATTGCGTTCAAAGCGAACAGTTTCATGTATCTCAAAACTCTGGCTGTTCTGGCCCGCCCACTTCTGCAAGTTCTTCAGCCAGTCGGGGTGGGCGGTGATGCGTGGATCGTTCATGGGTACGCTTTCCCAGCCGATCTCCTCCAGTTTTCTGCCTACGAACATGGGGCCGATGGTCACCTGGCGTACTGGGGTCATGCCCTGCCGGAGAAATTCCTCCACAGAGACCTCATATTCGATTTCCGAAAAAATATCCGCCAGTTCCTCTTGGTTGGCCTTGTCCATCCCTTGGACAAAGCTCTCCCAGCCAAGAATCACGGTATCACCTGGGACAAAGACAAACTCCCGGCCACCTTTTTCAAACAGGCCGGTGGTGCAGCTTTGTCCCCAGCGGGAAAAGGCGTATAGTTCTTTGAATGTCAAATGATAACGAGCCGCCAGCGTCTGCATCAGCCAGAGCTTATCGGCCAGTTTCAAGATATCAAATTGTGGGCGAAATAGTTTTTCGTTCATAGCAGCGCACCTCACAGCAAGTCTACCTTGATACTGCACCGTTCCAGAACCGGCAGCACCTGTTCCGGCTTGGAGGACATGAGAGTAATATGGTTGAGATTGGGGAACTGGCGCAGTTCCGCCTCCGTAATGGTATTAAGATCAAAGGCTCCATCCTCGCCATCCCAGAACGGACAGAGCTGGGTATAAATCTCGCTGCCGCCATCCATCTCAATTTCTGTGACCTCCGGGGCCAGCCGCTCCGGGACAGGGTATTTCTCCAGCCACTTCCGAATCTCTGGGATGGGTTCATACCCTTCCGCGTCAATGTCGATCTTGCGTCGGCTATACTCTCTGGCAAACTCATGTGCATCCAGTTTAGGAGCCAGTAAGCCTTTCTCGTACATCAGGACTTCCATAACCGCCAGCTTGAAGTTGAAGCTGGTAAAGGTGAGCACTGGTTCAGTCGGCTTGGATAACTTGTATTTCCGCGCGTTCGCCGCCTGTTTCTCTGGCCCTTTCCAGCTGATCTGCACCATGGCGGAGAGGGCTTCCAGTTTTGCTTTCTGCGCTGATTGCTCCTCGGGAACAGGACCCGGCAAGCGGGTATAAACGGTAAAGCTACCTAATTTGAGGGTATGGGCAAATCCGGCGAAATCCTTCCAGCTGGCCTCCCGGTAGTCCTTGGACCCAATCCAAACCGCTCCGTCAAATGTCTGCCGGACCACATACTCTCCCTGTGCCGCTACCCGGACACCAAGGGTTTTGATGGTCTGCTCATCTTCATCCAACCAGCCCTGGAGTCCAAGTTCATCCCACAGAGCAAGGGCCTGGGTATAGTTACTCTCCCGGCCTGTAATGGGGCTTTTCCGTGTTCTGTTTTGCAGGACAATGCGGGCGGGCCCCAGCTTTTCCACCAGCTGCGACAGGGGAAACGGCGGCGTAAATACCGACCCCAGGATGGTCAGGCTGTCTTTCTTGAGAATGATTTTTCGCTCCGTGGCCTTGGGCGGTAGAAAGATGGGCAGATTCGGGTACACTTCTTTGTACTCCCGCCATTCCAACTTTTTGGCCTTGTTTGCCGTCCGCAGGAAGCCCCAGAAGTCGATGGGATAACGAAATACCGGCCCAACCCTATCCCGCCGGGTGACGATGACCACCGTGCCATCGGTGAGTATTCCAATGTGCTGCATTTTCTCCCCGCCGAACATTTCCGGACGGATACGCAGCACTTCACGGGTGTTCCTATTGATGAGCTGGGCAAAGTCATCGGAGAGGATCTCGCCGTTTCCCTGCACCAGCAGCCAGTCCCCGGTAAACCAGCGAAGTTTCAGCCCCTCGCCCATTCCAGGCAGGGGGGCAATTCGGCACCGCCCGGTGTCCATGTCCAGTTCCAGCAGGCATTCTTCCATCCGCCCTTTGCCACTGACTGCGTGGATCATGGTAATGCGGCCTGTGCCGGGAACGGGAATGGCCTCGGAGAGATGGTCGTATCCATCAAGAGAGAAGGTGTGCTTTGTTACCTTGCCGTTTTCCCATCGGTAAATCTGCCCCTTGTACCACTCGTTGGAAAAGTAGACCCGACCCAGACCGTCTGTCGTAATGCCGCAATGGTATTTGGTGCTCCATCCATCTTCCGGCAGAGTCCAGTTTTTCACATCCTGGCAGGTGCCCCGGTCTGTCAGTTCAATCCGTGTAGCGTTGGTGGGATCACCCACCCAGAGGGAATGGTCAGCCCAACACAGGGTCTGGGGTGGACCGTCATATCCAATGGGGGACGGTTCGGCCCAGTTGAGGGTGGCTGGATTCTTGCTCAGTAATGCCCGGCCAATAGTCCCGCTGCCAGCGGCCCTCGATGCAGCATATAGTTCATGTTCCAGGGAATAGGTAAGGCACCCAAGGTGCGGCAAGCTGTGGGAGCGGATTACTTGCGGCGGACGGTGGCGCAGATCGGCCACACAGCCGCTTTTCCATTCTTCTTCATCCTGGTTTTTCCATTTGCCCGCCGCAAAATCACCCGCCAGAGAATTGAAGAAATAATCGTACTCATCCTGAAGTATGTATTCCTCGCAGGGCATCAGCTTCCCAGGGTCCTGCTCCTTGGCATGGTCGCCCCATTTTCGTCCTTGCTGTTTCATCAGGTGACAATATTGCCCCTGCTTTTTGCAGTAGCGTTCCCATTCGCTGCGTTCTTCCTCTGGGATCAAGGCAAACAGATACTCGTCCTCATCGTCCAGGTTATACAGTGCCCAGCCGAAGGCAGAAAGTTCCTGTCCCAACGCTGCCGCCCCTTTTTCATGGGATAGTTTCATATACTGAACGCCAACGGCATCAAAGCGTTCATCCAGCAGCGCCGGGACCTGTGCGCCCCACTTTCTCCGAAGCTCCGCCAGAGTGTCCTGTACGGCTCCATCAAATTTCAGAATGTCCAGCGCATCCTCTATAATTTGTTTGAACTCTGCCATAGGTAGTTTCTCCTTTTCCCAATTCCCACATCATAGCGACAGCCATGTGGTCAAAACACTGAAAAATCACCAGTCCCGTTCCCGGATGGCCTCCTCAATATCAATCGGGATACCGAACCACTCCAGAATGTAGGCAACGGTGTCTCCAATACAATCCCGGGCCACCGTTTCAATCTCGCTGTCGTTTTCGTAAAATTCATCCTGAAGATCATTGATGCCGCAGACCGCCTTATCCAGCGTGTTCTGTATCACTTCAATGTCGGTTTCGCCGCCCTCCAGCAGGTCGATGACCTTCTGGAGCTCATCCTTGACCTTATCTACCAGAAAAGCAGGATAATAATCATCCTGATACATCTCGTCCAGTAATTTATAATTGGGATCAAAGGTTTTCATTTTGTTTCCTCCTATCGAAAAATTTCCTGATACCGCTCTCTCAGTTCCTTCGGTGCCGACTTGATAGCCTTGCTGCCGCCGTTTTCGGAGGCCGGGCCCCAGATGGCCCAGAGCAGGCTCTGCCAAGCGATGGCCCGGAATTTCGGGTCTCCGTTTTCTTCCGGCAGGAGATAAGCGGAAAAGCGGCGCTTGACTGCCAGCAGTGCATCCAGGCTTTCCCCATTGGCGATCAGGCTGCGGAATTCTCTGGCAGGCTCCAGCCACTGCATAGACAATGCGCCCCGCACCAATACCCCCAGCGTCCATGGTTGAAACCCAAACTTCCGGATCAAGGCATGAAGGAATTTCCCTTGCAGGGAGGAGTGCTCGTCATCGCAGAGATCCAGATACTCCGTCACCAGCGGCGCCCACAGTTCTCCCTCCAGCCCCAAGGCAAACACGGCGAAGGTGCCGGGCATCGCACAGGCTTCATCTGCGAGGTTTTGGTACCACTCAAACTCCCGCATAGCCAGACGAGCATATCGTTCCATAGCCGGATGAAGATTGGGGTGCTGCACTGCACAGGCAAAGAGCTGATTGACTCCCTTTTGGGGCAGGCCGGGAATAGGCAGATAGAGTTTTTCCTTCCCACGGAACTCCACCGAGTAACTGCGGGGAAATTCCTCCTGCTCCAGCACCGCACACAGGTAGTCCAGGATTTCAGCATAGCACTCCTCGGTGGAGTCCTTGGCGGTGATGCGGACGGTAGCAAACACATCATTGGCCGATGCGGTGAAATGCTCCGTCTTACGCCGCTGGATGTCCTTTGGAAATTTGCCGCTGCCAGCTGTTTTCAGCTGCTTCACCATATCCGGGCGAAGCTGGGAAACCAGATCAAGGTAGTGTTCGGTTATAACCGTATTATCGCTGGCTCCATACACCGTATAACAGACCGCAACATAGCAGGTAAAGCGCAGCAGGTTCTCGTCCACATCCTCCGGCCGCAGCTCCGGCCATGCGGTACAGAGCGGGAAAGGCGAAAAGTAGTCCTCATTCTCTCTAATCTCAAAAAACCTCTCCTGCACCTGGTGTTTAATGTATTTTCCCAAGGTATGGCCAATCTCCCTCCAGCCCACCAACCGTCGCAGGGCATCGCAGAATACAACCGCTTCCTCATAGGGGAATCCCTTCAAAGGCAGTTTGTACAGATACCGCTCCAGGAGCTGGCTGGGAAGAAAGGGCGTTCCGCTTTGGTTCCGAACGACCACCGGATAGCCGGAATGGTTTTCTTTTGCAGTTCCATCCAACACATCCTGGATGCACTGATCGGCGTGTTCCAGCACTTCGGGGTTTGTATCTGGTTTCTGGATCAAATAGTAACGGCCTTGTACGCCGTCGCGTTTCGGCAAACTCATAGCAGGCCACCACTTCCTTCCAGGTTCTCCGCTATCGGAATAAAAATCTGTCGGTAAAGTTCCTTCAGTTCCTCCGGAGCTGCTTCCACTACTTTCTGACCACCCTTGGCGCTGGCTTTGCCCCAGATCACATAGCAGACTGTTTCCCATGCGTATTGCAGCACTTCTTCCGGGCTGGCTTCTGTTTCCTCGGCGGGTTCCTCGTCCTCGTCATCATCGTCATCCTCGTCGGAGGAAAAACCGCTGGGAACGATCTCGGACAGATGGATTTTTGCCTCCAGCAGAGCGTCCAGGCTTTCTGCATTTGCCATCCACGCGGTATAGTCCTTGGAATACTTCATGTTCTGCATGGACAGCACCCCACGGACAAATACAGGGACGGTATCAGCGGTAAATCCGAACTGTTTCACATACTCCCGGAGGAATTTTTCCTGTAAGTGGGAGTGCTCATCATCGCAGAGATCGAGATAATCCCATACCAGTTGCCACCATTCTTGCCCCAGCATTCCCAGGGCGAACACGGCAAAACTTCCGGGGAGCGCGCACTGCTCATCGCTGAGATTGGTGTACTGCTCATATTGCCGCATGGCAAGCCGGGCGTACCGTTCCATCAGGGGGTGGAGGCCGGGGTACTGCACGGCACAGGCAAAGAGCTGGTTTACTCCCTTTTTGGGCAGTCCTGTGATAGGAAGATAACTCTTTTCCGGCCCTTTGAACTCCACCGCATAGCTGCGGGGAAAATCCTCCTGCTCCAGAATCTCACACAGGTAGTTCAGCACTTCATGGCAGCATTCCTCCGTGTTGTCCCTGGCAGTAATACGGATCACAGCAAAGGCATCGTTGGCCGATGCAGTGAAGTGCTCTGTTTTCCGCTTTTGCAGAGAGATCGGTAGCCTGCCGGTTCCATTTTCCCGGAGCTTTTTCACCATATCAGGACGGACTTTCTCCACCAATCCAAAGAGGTAATTGGTGTCCAGATACTGAAAGTCCATACCATATACCTTATAGCTCACCGCCACATAGCAAGCGAAACGCAGTAGCGGCTCCGGAACCTCCTCTGCACGGATACCTGGTTTCAGGGAATACTCCCGATCCCAGAAGTGGTCATCTTCATTGCCCGTCACGACAAAATACTTCTCCTGCAGCTCCCGTTTCAGCATATCAAGTAGATGGTGGTCAATTTCACCCCACCGGCTCTGGCGGCGCAGGTTTTCGCTGAAGGCGATGGCCTTTTCCGCGTCAAGGGTCTCAGCCCGCTGCGCTTCGGTCCATGTCCGAAGCAGTTGCCACACCTCAAAGGGCGCGCCTTCGCTGCTGACCACGACCGGTGGCCAGAGGGAATCAAGCCGCGTGATTCTGCCGTCAATGGCATCCTGGATGCACTGGTCAAAGAGCGGTTGCAGTTCCTCCTGTACCTCGGGCTTCATCCAGTAACAGCGCCCGTCCGCACTATTTCGTTTTGGTAAACTCATATCAGGCCACCTCTTTCCGAACAATAAAAAATGCCCCGCGACACCCCGTCATTTGGACAGGCTGACGCAGGGCGCGAAAAGGCCGCACAGAACCAAGACCTGTATCCCAAGGCTCTGTGTCTGACGATATTCTGCTGTCTTTCCCGTCCGTTTGGACATGGGTACTCATCTCTATCCATTTGCTTTCACCTACCGCACATGCTCTTTTACCCGCTCCATCTCGTCCACCAGAGCCCTGACCTGGAAGTCCACCATATCCTCCGCCACCTCTGGGAATAGAAATGGCATGGTGTCTGGAATGGCTTTGTGTACCATCATCATGCTGAGGGCCAGATTGCCAAACAGCCGGGGATCAATACTGTCCACAGGGAGGCCAAAGATAGAAAGCAACTTCCCATAAAAACTGACTTGGTCCTGTCGGAATGCCTGAAAATTCTCTTCGGAAAGGCAGCGGCGCGCCTGCTGCTCCTCCTCAATGGACAAAACAGCAACTCCGCTTTTGGCCCCGTAGCAACAGTTTTTCAAAAAGGTCTCCACTCCCGCCCGCCAACTGAGTCCAGGGTCTTCCATCAGGGACCTTGCATAATCCAGCAGCCTGGGCTGCTGGTACCGCAAGGCATGGAGCACCAACTCCTCCTTGGATGAAAAGAAACTATAGAAGAAAGTCTTGGAAATGCCCACCTTTTTGCATAGAACATCAATGCTGCTGTGGATCAGACCTCGGTCCGCGATACACCGGATCATGGTGACCATCAGGGCTTCCTTTACCTGCGCCCTCTCCTCATCAGAATACGCCTTTCTTGCCACAAGCCGTCACCGCCCTATATAAATAACGAAATTAAAAAACAGTCTTTATTTGTATTATAGCGAAACTTAATTGAAATGCAAGACTGTTCCCAAAAATAAGTCCCCCGGTGCAACACACCGGGGGCATAGTAGGATGCGTTCAAGATGCCGGGGTAATCTTTGTTAACACCGTGCTAAAACCATTCTGAAAGATGTGGTTACTAACTGCCTCCCAATGCGTTACTCTGACCACATTTTTAGCCACAGTGCCGCTCGGAGCACACGGAAACAGTCCATCCGAAGAATGCTAAAGAGTAATCGGAATGGAACAAAAATGGCTATAAAGTATTAGAAATAATACAAAAAAGATAATTCCATCTCTTTGTATAGGCGATATAGATTTTGTGCTGTTTACAGGCTTCCGTTACACTTATGGCTCTGTCTCATAGGGCCAGGTATTGATGCCGCCGAACTCGTAGATGTCGGTGTAGCCCAGGTCTGCCAGAGTAGAGGACGCAGTCTTGCTGCGGTTTCCGCTGCGGCAGTAGACCAGCACCGTGGAATCCTTCTCGGGAATCACCTCGGCAGCAGTATTTTCATCAATGGTACCAACCGGTAGCAGGACAGCACCAGGGATGTGGCCGCTATCGTACTCGTCCTGCTCCCGTACATCCAGAATGATGACCTCCTGGGTGTCCATTATTTCTTTGGCTGCTTCCTGGGTGATCTGCTCATAGGAGCCGTCCGAGGTATTTCCGCCGCATCCGGTCAACAGCAGTAGCGAAAGCAGCAAAGGTAAGATTCGCTTCATTTCAGTTCCTCCAGAAGTCCGGCAGCAAAGGCTTTGTGGCCCTGCTCTGTGAAGTGTACGCCGTCATAGGCCAGGGAGATACCCCAGTTTCCGGCGTTGGCAAAGCGAATACCCAGTTGCTCCGCCAGGGCCTGACAGCACTTGGCAAAGATATGGGAGTCATCAATGAGTTGCTGGCTGGGCACCCACTCGCCCAGAGTCATTGGCGGCGGTGCGATCAGTAGGATCTTGCTTCGGTCCAGAGGGATGCCTGAGAGAAACCGCTCCAATCTCTCAGCGGCCTGCTCAGGCCTACACCCCTGGAGCAGATCATTGGTCCCCAGCATGACGATCAGCAGATCTGTGTCAGCAGGGAAGTCGGGATCTGCAGACGGAATCTCCCGGCCATTCTGGCCCATGTTATAGAACGTCCAGCCGGTCTCTGTAGCCAGGATGTCCACCCACCGGCAGTCCGCGTCGTAGCGTCCACCGAAATAGCCCCGTGGGTCATAGCCGTAGGTATTGGAATCGCCGAAGCAAATGACGTTCACCCTCTGAGTTTTTTCTCCCGTTGTCGTAGTATCTGCATTCATGGCTCAATTCCCCAAATCTTTTTCAATCGTTCCACTGTATATACCCATTTTTGATCTCTGGGGCGGCAAACAGAATTTTGGTTGCCAAAGAAGCCAATCTCCCTTACTGCTTGAGCCTCTGGAATGGTTTTGAGCCAATCGACCAGTACAACATATTCTGCGTTCACCGGATCATCATTCGAATATAAATAGTCACCTTGTGTCTGCAGAGATGAAAAACCGACCTGCTGTCCGTCAACGGTAAATCGAACATCCTTCGCTTGCTGAACTTCACTTCTGACAATACCAACACCCACATAACCAGTATGCGGGATGTTAACCCAGACCCGATCGCCAGGGCTAAGTAATTTCAAGGTATTGGAATACCAAGCACCACCTCCTGCAGAAATAAAACCATACTTTTGAGCATCAACCCACGAGCGCTCTCCGCTTCCAAATGACACATAGTATTCCTGATTCCACTGTCGAATAGATTTGGGATCTGGCCGCTGTTCCTCTACATCTTCTTCAAACCAGGCGCGGCTAATAAGACGCTTTGTACCGCAACAAACTACATGGAAAAACATAATGTTGATATCAACTTCATATTTTTCCCTCAGATAGCGAATAATCCGTTCGGTACTATCGTCCATTTTGGCAGCGACAATAACCATTTTGACATTTTTATTGATGCTGGTTTCGTCCAATACCGTACCATACTTTTTTTCATAGGCTTCATTAAGTGTGGTTTGACCATCAGAAAATTGTAAATATTGTTCTGCCAATTCCTCCAATGTCAAATCGGCCATACAAGAAGCATAATCAATTGCCTGTGCAGTGACCTCTCTTGGTGTCAAATCCTTTTTCAATTCTACGACAACCAAGTCTCCATCGTGATCCATACAGAGTAGATCAATATATTTCCCTGCAACTGTGCGTACCTGTCGTCCAACCAACAACCAATCCGGATTTAGAATTTCTATGTGCTCTGCAAGCAAATCTTCTAACTCTTTTTCGCTGGTCAGTTCTGCCGGCTGTAATTGAACCTTATCCTCCAAAGACCAGATTACTTGAGAAATTGCCAAGGTAATCACCATCCAATCATAATAAGTGCCTATTTCAGACGCTGGAAATAACTCTCCAGCTTCTCATCACAGATCCGCTCGATCTCCTGCTTTTCCTCTCGGGTCAGCTTTTTCCAGACGGACTCGTCCACCTGGATCACGCCCAGGGTCTTGGTGTGGTGGAGCATCTGCATATCTTCAAACCGTTTGAAGGGGTTTGACAGGATATTCCGCTGGGCCTGGGCGTCGGTGTAGCCGCCCTTGGCGTAGATGCTGTTGGCCTTTTCCACCACCATCCCTGCCGCCCGGCGGGCCTCATAGAACTCCCGGAAGTAGGTGACGATGTCGCTGAGTTTCACCCGGCCTTTGTCGTCAGCGAACAACAGCACCGCCTTGAGCAGCACCGGCTTGTAGGAGTAGCTCATGTCCATCTGCCGCACCATATCCAGGAACAGATCCTTGCGGTTGGAGTCGTCGATGAGGGTCCAGCCATACTGCTGGGCATACTTCTGGAGGGTTTCCTCTTTGAAATACTTGAAGGTCCGGTGCTCACTCATGGGTACCACAAGGTCTGGCACCAGAAGGCCATCCCGGACATACCGCTCGATGGTCTCCGTCTGCACATCCACCCGGCGGACAAACTCCATCTGGGAGATCATGCTGGCGGCCTCCTCCTGCAAGTTGAAGATGTCCACCAGCTCGTAGTCAAGGGCATCCACTGGCCAGTCGATAAGGGCATCCGGGCGCTCGCTCCGGTCGTAGAGGCCCTGTTCGGCGGTTTTCTGTTGTTTTGTGCCCAACACCAGAGCGCCGGGCTTGTACTCCTTCAGCCGGAACAGCCGGTGCATAGAGTAGGGCATGTTGTACTGGCTGGCGTTGTCAACGAAGTCAAACACCATCAGGCTCTCCTTGCCGGGGGACAGCCGCATACCACGGCCCAGCTGCTGGGTATAGAGCACCTTGGACATGGTGGGCCGGGCCATAAACAGGACTTCCGTGGCCGGGCAATCCCAGCCCTCATTAAGCAGGTCACAGGCGCACAGCACTTTAATTTCGCCCATCTCAAACCGGGCCAGCACCTCACGGCGATCGCTGGCTTTAATCTCGCCGGACACAGCCTCAGCGGCCACACCGGCATCGTGGAGCCGACCTGCGATCTCCTGGGCATGCTTGACAGAAGCACAGAAGATGACGGTCCGCTTGTCCTTCACATACTGGAGCCAGGTGTCCACGATCAGCTGGTTCCGCTCCGGCACATAGATTTTGCTCTCCAGATCCCGGATGTTGTACTGGACGCTGTTGAACCGAACCTTTGTCAGGTCAATATTGGTGTGGATGCGGATGCACCGCACCGGCACCAGCTCGCCAATTTCCACGGCTGTTTGGATGTCCAGCTTGTGGGCGGTATTCTTGAAGATGTCCAGGATGTTCTTGTCGTCGGCCCGCTCTGGTGTTGCGGTTAGGCCCAGGGTAAACTCTGGCGTAAAATAGGACAGAACCTTCTGGTATGTATCGGCGGAAGCGTGGTGGGCCTCGTCCACAATGATATAGCCGAAGTCATCCGGCTTAAACCGCTACAGATTCAGGGCAACGCTCTGGATGCTGCCGCAGACCACAAAGGCGTTGCCCTGCTTCATGCTCTCTACATAGCGGCCCACCGTGGCTCGGGGCCACAGCTCCCGGAAAGTCTTAGTAGCCTGATCCACCAGTTCCACCGTGTGGGCCAGGAACAGCGTGCGCTTACCGAACCGTTTGGCGTCCATAACAGCGGTCACCGTTTTGCCGGTGCCGGTGGCGTGATAGAGCAGCGCGATGGTCTCGAAGTTGCAGCGCATTTCCTCCAGAGCTGCCAGGGCCTGCTTCTGGTGCTCCTTCAGCTCAAGCTGGGAGCCGTCCAGAGACTTGCCCCGCTGGGTGGGGAGGTAGTCCTCGATCTCCTTGAAGTTGGGGTGTTGGCCCAGGAATACCCGCAGCTCGTCCTTGACGGTCTCCGGCTGCTGCTGCATTTGCCGCACCGCCCAGCGGTACACATCCCAGCCCAGGTAGATCATGCTGTTCTGCTTGAGCAGGTCGTCGTAGAATTTGTTTTGGGATACCAGCTTGGGGTTGTGGGACGCCTCATCATCGATCTCAATGGCCACCTTCCGCCCACCGTTTTCAATCAGAAAGTCAGCAAACCGGCTATTTTGATAGATGTCGGAGAAGGGGTACTGGGAGTATAGATAGCCGGCCTTCTCGGCACCGAAAGTATCGGAGAACAGTTCGATGAACAGATCCTCGGCACTGCTGCCGGAGGCGGAGCGGTAAGCTGGCATAGAGATCACCTCACAATCAATATCCAAATTTTTTCAGATGAGTTGAGACACTTCCGGGTGTTCTTTTCAAGATGTTTGCAATTTGCCAGATGTTATTCTTTCTCCGAAAGTACAAGTCGTAGAGTTTCTCGTTTTCCTCTCTGGACCACGCTTTCCCGGTATTTGGGTATTGAGCTTTTCGGCGTTCTTTTTTCTCCTTTTGAGCCGCCTCTTTCTCTTTTCTCTGCCGCTCCAAAATAGAGGCATAGGATTCCAGGGAACAATGCTCCAATACTGCCTTTAGCGCCTCTTGTACCACCTCGTTGGCGCAGCAATCCGACGGGGAAAGCGCTCTGCCTGTGAGAGGGTTAATGCCGATGCTCAAGTTTTCCACCATGGTTCTGGCCATTAAATCATCTTTGTCATCCATCAGAAGGCTCCTTTTCCCGCACTTCTTTCAAAAGAATTTTTCTTTCAAATCCGCCCCGCTTGGCCGCTTTGTCTGCCCGTACTTGCTCCAGTTCTTCCAATGTCCAGCCGCGGGCTTTCACGACAGCCTGCATGACTTCCAGAAGGTCGGCCAGTTCTTCCAGGGATTTACTCTCCTGATATTCCGCCAGCTCCTCGTTCAGTTTCTGGTCCAGGAGGGATATGTAATCCTCGTCAGAAAGTGTTTCACAGACACACTTTTTTCCATCAATTTCAATAATCTCTGGAATGCGGTCACGCACCAGTTTGTGGTAGGATTGCAATGAAATCACCTCAACTGAATAGAATTTAACGCTTATATGGGGGCATTGGGAAGGGGTTGCATGTACCTACATTTCTCTGTATCTCTATAGTAATTTGTGCATCCATAAAAAACGCTATTGTTTTTGGGGTTGACTTTTACAATTAAGTACCCATCTTTGCATTGCGGACATTTGCAAATATCGTGTTTATATACACGATCATTCGTCATAAAATCGCACACCTCTGCGTCATTTGTACATATCCACAAGTTCAATCCATAGTTTTTATTGAATTCATATTTCAAAGGGAATCCACATATAGGACAACGCAAACTAAACAAATCAACAACCTGCATATTGATGTCATCTGCATGAGGAATATTGAAGTCTTTTATCAATTCCACAAGGAATCGGGAGGGTTTGTTCTTAGGCGTTGCGATGTAAACTCTATTCTTTGTCCTTGTCATTGCAACATAGAAGAGTCTCCGCTCTTCAGCAAATGGCATGCTGGTATCTTCATATGTCACCAATTTCATGATGGGATCGTCTTCAATTTGGCAGGGGAATCCAAATTTCCCCTCAAACATATTGATTAAAATTACATTGTCGTAGCCTAATCCCTTCGAACTATGCGCAGTCATAAAGGAGATATTTGCATTTGGATATTTCTCACTTTTTACTCGCCCGCCGGGCAGTTCCTCAAAATGGCCTGTGCGATAGAGCTTGTGCATATCGTAGTTATACCGTCCGATTAGCAAAATGGAACGCTGAACGCCAAACTCATCAATGATTTCACCAATTATCTGCTCGATAACTACGGCAAGAGCGTTCATCGGCTTAAACTGATCGTCAAACGGCACAATTTTTATAGGATCATCCAAGTGCTTAGGTGAAATAAGTTGCTTTCGAATTTGTGCGGAATTTTTCTGAACAAATCCACCAGCAATATCAATGAGTTCTTGAGAGTTACGATATGTATGTGTGATTTTCAGTTCTGTTCCTGCACCCATTAAATCCAAAAATCGTGTAAATAAAGTAATATCCGAGCCAGAAAATGCGTAAATGGATTGCCAATCGTCTCCCACCGCAACTACCTTGGCTTGTGTAATCTCCGAAAGCCGTTTGGTTAGATTAAACCGCTGACGCGCAATATCTTGAAATTCATCAATGATAATATAACGGTAAGGTAGCGTTATATTTTGACGCTCAATTTCTTGCAAATAGAAATGGGCATCATTGATCATGTCAGCAAAATCAATTTGATTTCTTTGCTTAAGCATCTCCTGGTAATATAGATATACTTGTTCTGCAATATCTAAAAACAGGAGGGTTCTGGGATTATCAGTTTTTCTTCTCAAAATGCCAAATCCGCCTGAATCATATCCGGTCGTCTTATATTGTTCGATAAACTTCATCATGAAAAGGATGAGCTTAAATATGTATTTATCCTTTCCCGTTGCTACAATTTTCTTATAAACTTCCTCCAAGTTCCGCGGCTTTAACACAAAGCCTTCTTTTTCTAAGATTTCTTTCAAATGCTCAATAAGGGGCCTGCGATCTTTATAAACCGACCATGTCTCCAAGAGCGTTGTTTTGTTCTTTGCATGGAGACGCCGCTTATCTTGAATTGCCTTTCTGTATTTGGCGATCTGCTTAGGGGTAAATACATTGCTGTAGTACCATTCTGTCAGCGCATAATGTTCCAGCCAAACGGCATGTTCTCCCTGGACTATATAAAAATCAGGGGTATATTTTTTAGTGGATAATGAACCCCAAGGATACGGCTTTTCATACTCATAATCTAACCCATTGAGATACAAAAAGTTTGCGATTTGCACTTCCTGAACCGAACGGAGATATTCACCTGTGATTGTCTTAACTTGCTTGCTGCGTTGCCGTTCTACTTTGTTTATGTATTCTCCCAAACCGCTTTTCAGCGTTTCGTAGTCCTGGGCTGCTTTATAGATATGGTATTGATTAAGATCCTCAAATTTGAATACATCCTCGGTTAAGTCAAAATAATATCCCAGGAACATGACTAATTTACGCATCAATTCCTTGTCGTGGAATATTACTCGCTCTAACATGTCGGAAATAATTTTATATGAAGAGAAATTTACTTCGGGCGGTTCTGCAGAAAATTGTTTGACAATGTCAAAGGCAAAGGCATGAAATGTACAGATTTTGGCCGGAATACCGAGCCCCTGATTGATCCGCTCTCTTAGTTCGCCAATTGCCTTATTGGTATATGAAATGACGATGATTTCTTCTGGACTGACATGCTTTTTTTCTACCAGGTATTTTACTTTAGCCGCCATTGTTGTGGTTTTGCCCGCACCAGCACCAGCTACCAACAAACAATGATCATCATCGGTAATCACAGCTCGCCGCTGTTCATCATCCAACTGTATCTCAGGGTCAATTTCTTTCAAAATATTATCAAAATAATCTTTCTCACGTCTCAACGTCTGCTCTACATAAGCAGAGTTATGTGAGGATATATCCGTTTTTAAAGTGTGCATTCGACGCAAAAAAGATTGCAACGCCAAGATATCGATTCGTAAGTTCCCTGCATGATTTTCAACATATTGATATACCAGCTTGCTTTTCAATGTTTCATAATAATACTGGTATGTATTTTGTATTTTTGCAGCATCTCGGTGGGTAATGTAGTGCTCAGCTGAAAATAATTGCGTATAATCTTGATCAAAGGAAATCAATACGTTCCCGAGATTTTTGTAATCGCATTTCTCTTTCAAAAGGGCTGTCATATCTTGTTTAACAGACGGCTTCTGCAAAAAATACTTTGCCGGCAACCCACAATAGGGACATTGCTCGGCTTTGTCCGATATCTGATTGTGACACTCAGGACATAAGATCAAAGCCATACGCAACCTCCCTAAAATCTACACACAACAAACTTACAGGCATAAGATACTGAAATTGTGTCGATGCAAAAATGCTCTGCCTTTCGGCAGAGCATTTGACAAAACTGCAGTCATCTGCTGCCGAACTCTGTAACAACCCTTGACAGCGTTGTGTATTATTTTACCAAAAGAACGATGAGATGGCAAGGATAATGGATGCTTGACAAGCTGCGACACACGTCAAACGGTATTTTTTAGCCGCTGCAATATCTCCTCATCCGCTGGGCAGAACTCATACTGGTCAATCTCATTTACCGTAATCCAGCGAATATCGTTGTGTTCCAGTTTTTGTGGTGTTCCTTCCTGGATAGTAGAATGAAACAACGTCAGGTGGACGGTCAAATCCGGATATTCGTGGATAACGTCCATAAACACCTCGTCCACATCCAACGTAACAGCCAGTTCCTCCTGGCACTCCCGGATGAGCGTTTGCTCTTTTGTCTCGCCTGGCTCCACCTTGCCACCCACAAATTCCCACAGCAACCCTCGGGCTTTATGAGTCGGACGCTGGCAAATCATAAACTTATCCTGATCCCAGATCAGGGCTGCGGCTACTTCTGTCATATATCTCACCTTTGGCTCAGTTCAATTGCTGCGTCTAAGTTGTCCAAAATAAATTGTTGGGCCACTTTGTTATAGACAACCACTGTATAAACTCTGTTTTGTCCTTGACGCTGCTCTAATGTAATTCCCAGCTGTATCCCATTATCAGTTGGCTTTCGAGTTGTCGTTCCATCATCGTTTGTAACTAATACCAGAAAACCTGCCCGTATCAACCAATCTGAGATGAATTTATAATTTAGCTTCTTCATATCTTCCGATTGGATCAACTCATTAATGCGTCTTGTGATCTCACTGATTGGAATCGGAGTTTCAGAGTAGCGAAAATTTTTCCGAGCTTCATAGTCAAGTTGAAACGGCACTTTTGCCGTTTTTGTTTTTCTTTGCGATACGCCTCCATTTTCCACGATCTGCCTCAGAAGATCGGACACATAAAAAAGGCAGCGGGATATTCTAACATTATTTATACTATCAGCGTCTGGAACCGGTTGATCTGTCAATGGATTGATTCCATTGGCAAGTTTTTCGATATAGGTCTTCGCATAAGCAATTTTCTCCAGTTCGGTCATTCCAATCCCTCCTTATCCCACAACAAGTTTATTTGTCTTCTTCAAAAACTTCGCCGGAATCGGTCGATCCAACTGCCAGGTGATATTCATAGGTCTGCTCCCGTCATGCTTCACATAGTTTGCTGTACCCAGGAAGGTATAGGCCTCAGCGCCTCCTGTGAGCCGATCCATCTTGCACTCTCGGACAAACAGCAGCACCTTACTTCCGCGCTTTCGATGATGGATGTATCGCTGCCCAGTGGGAGAGTCCGCCGCTGTGGTACTCTGACTCTGCCAGTGGAACAGGTTCTCGTTGATGGAGTAATCGTGATACATGGTGGTGGGCGAGTAGTCCTTATCCGCTTTGTTCAGCGTCACGAAGAACACGTCCAGCTGTTTCTCCGGCAGCCACTTCACGCCCTCGCGCACCGTGGCCGGTTTCAGGAAATCCAGCGCCACCAGCAGCTGGTCCCGGGTATAGGTGCAGTGGAGGTCCAGCGGGCAGTCAAAGCCCAGCTCCACCGGCTCGTCAATGAAGTCGATCTGCTCATACCGATAGCGGAGCAGGTCCAAAAGCTCGCCCAGCAGCATGGGACTGTCCGAGAGGGCATACAGGTTGTCCAGCACTTCATCGGATGTCCAGCTTTCTGCCGCCTTGCCCCAAACAGTTACGTAGAACATCTGGAGCATCCGCTGCTCCAGCTCACTCAGCGCTGCAAAGTCCACATCGTCCAGGCGCGGCAGCAGGCCCAGCAAAAAGCGGATCCAGCGCCGGGAGTCCACGACGGCCAGCCTACCAAATGCTTTTGTGAGTATATTCTCCAGCGGTTCGCTGAAATTCGCAATCACAGCCGCCCGGGCGCAGATACGGGAGAAGGAGGAAAACTTGTAAATTGCTCTAGGGTCCAAATGGTAATAGTCCAGGAAGTTTGCCAATGTCAGCTCCAGACCGCTGTCCTCCGCAAAGCTGGCTGCCCGGGACACCAGCCCGGCGGTATTGCCGTAGGAGGCACGAATGTTGTCCAGAATGTACCTGGCGGCCTTTTTCTCCAGCTGTATGTAGCAGCCCTTGGGGGCGGAGATAAAGCCGTCCTTGATCTCCCGGGTCACGCTGCGGGTGGTGTTGGACAGCAGGGCAGCAAACTTGTCCTCAAAATTATACCGCTTGTTGGCCTGGCCGATAAAGTCCAGTACGGTCAGACATTCCTTATCCTCCGCAAGCCGCAGGCCACGGCCCAGCTGCTGGAGGAAGATGGTCAAGGACTCGGTGGGGCGCAGGAACAACACCGTATTGACCTCCGGAATGTCCACGCCCTCGTTGTAGATATCCACCACGAAGATAAAGCGGATCTCGCCGCCAACCAGCTTCCCCTTGGCGGTTTTTCTCTCCTCATCGGAGGATTTTCCGGTCAGGAAGATGGAGGAGATGCCATGGCCGTTGAAATAGCGGCACATAAACTCCGCATGTTCGATAGACACACAGAAGCCCAGTCCCTTGACCTCGTCGATGTCGGTCACATACTTGAGAAGTGAGGACACCACAAGATCGGCGCGGCGGTTGGCAACAGCGCCGCTGAGAGTGTAGAGACTGGACAGCTCATTTTTGTCGTAGCCACCGGCGCTCCATTTCAGGGTATTCAGATCCACCGTGTCGGTGACGCCGAAATACTGGAAGGGGCACAGCAGCTTGCGGTCAATAGCCTCGGGAAGCCGGATTTCTGCGGCAATCCGGTTACTGAAATAGGGCAGTACGCTCTTGCCATCCATACGCTCTGGGGTGGCGGTCAGGCCCAGGAGAATTTGAGGCTGATAGTAGGTCAGCAGTTTCTGGTAAGTAGGCGCCGCTGCGTGGTGGAATTCATCCACCACAATATAGTCGTAAAAATCCGGGGCGGTCTTGGCGGTGAAATCCTGGGAGTTGAGTGTCTGAATGGACAAAAACAGGTGGTCAATGCCCTCTGGCCGGTAGTTACCCACAAACAGCTCGCCGAAATTGGCGTCCTTCAGGACTGCTCGGAAGGTGTAAAGGCTCTGCCGCAGGATCTCCTCCCGGTGGGCCACAAAGAGTAGCCTACAAGGCTTTCCGAGGTGCTGCTTGCAGAAGCGCTTATAGTCCAGAGCGGAGATCACCGTCTTGCCGGTGCCGGTGGCAGCCACCACCAGGTTACGGGTATAGCCCCGGACGGTGCGCTCTGCCTCCAGCTTGTCCAGAATCTCCTGCTGGTAGGAGTAGGGGGCGATGTCCATGGTATATACTTCGGTGTTGTTGGCATCGAAGTATTTTTCCGCCTTCAGCGCCCGGGCCAGCCGCTCCTTCTGATCCTCGGAGTAGTACTCAAACTCGTTGGAATTCCAGTAGCTTTCAAAGGTGGCGGCAATCTTGTCGATGGTTTCGGGCAGATCCCGGCGGGTCACCTTCACATTCCACTCCAGGCCGCTGGAGATGGCGGCGTTGGACAGGTTGGAGGAGCCCACGTAGGCGGTGGTGAAGCCGGTGTTCCGGTAAAAAACATAGGTTTTGGCGTGGAGGCGGGTGCGCTTGGTGTCATAGCTGACCTTGATTCTGGTATTTGGCAGGGCCCGTAGCTCCTCAATGGCCTTCACATCGGTGGCTCCCATGTAGGAGGTGGTGACGATCCGCAGCTCCCCTCCGTTTTGGGTGAACTCCCGCAGTTCGTCCATCAGGAGCCGCAGGCCGCTCCACTTGATGAAAGATACCAGCATGTCGATATGGTCGGCGGAGACGATCTCCTTTTTCAGCTCTGTGTACATCTGGGGCTCATGAATGGCCCCGGTGAACAGACTGCTCTGGGCGATGGAGGTCTCTGGGCGACTCAGGTCGGTAGCCGTCTTGCCCACTGCCAGTCGTGGATCCTGCTCCTTTAAAAGCGCAAGAAGCTGCTCTGCCCGCTGGTCGACGCTCAGCGCAGCAAAGTCAGCTTCTTTCGTTGTATTCTGGATGAGGTCTACGATCTGGTTGGCAAGGCCGATCTGGGTAGAGATGTCTCCGCCGTTGTCCACCACATTCTCCAACCCTTTTTGCACCACATCTTCCAGATACTGCGCCAGCACCTTGGAGGCCTCCGCCTTGTCAATGGGCGCAACCAATTTGCGGGCATCGGGGATCTCCGAAAGCTCACTGTTCAGGGCAGTATTGATGACTTGTTCATAGAGGCCGGGAGGTAGCATATACTTCACGTATCCTATCTTCTCTTCGGGGATGTATATTATACTTAGTATAACTGGAATTCCAAAATCCGATAAGGACTTATTAGCAAATATCAACAAAGGAAAAACAATATCTATTTTCCTAATTCTGAAGTGACACATCTATGGAGCCGCCGAAGGTGCGTGCGGTGATATTGTCGTTGGACAGCAGGGGCGTCCCGGTAGGATGCCCAACATAATCCAAACCGAACACCTCTGCTTTGAATTGGCTTGTATCATACCCAAGCTACTCAACACCCAACGCTTTAAACACTGCGTCTTCTGCACTGTTGTAAAAAATCAGATTGAAGCTGCCGATTAAATCGGCAGGAACTGTCCCCAATTCAGTCGCAGAAGTCATGGGCAGCAGTACCTTTTTGGCTCCACTGTCCAGACAAACCTGTAAAGCATTTGGCAACTCGTCCACTTTGATCATCGTGCCACTGATGCTGATCTCACCCAAAATAGCTGCGGAACTCAGCACCGGCCTGCCAAGCGCAATCGAACACAGTGCGATCAGCGTAGGCAGCGCCAGCTTACCTGTCATACCGATCCCTTGCAGGTCCTGGTAGTTGATAATGTAGTCCTTTGTGGATGTGCTGATTGAGCTGCTGATACGCCCACCGTTTGCCTTTAAGTAGTTGAAGGCAGTGTTGGTGGCTTCCTTTGCATCCCGGTCGGAACCAATTCCGGTACGCTCGAACTTTCCGCTCCCCGGCAGCATCTGGCTCTCCAACCGGAACACACCGATCATACCGGATCTTCCCCGGCTCACCGTGTAAACCTGGCCAGGATTGCACAGTCCTTCAGGGATCAGTTTGCCGCCGCCCTGCTCCGGCACAGAGACATAGTGCTCTTCAAAGGTCTCATTGTCCAAATAGGAGAAGTTCACATCGTAAAACTCCATACCGCCCAGCTTTTTCAGCTGCTCCTTCACCCGGCGGCGCATTTCCAATGCAATTTGTAGAATTTCTTCCAACTCTTCCTCGTCAAAGACTCCATCGGGATACACCAGTTTGGCAAGCCCACCGACCATTTTCCGCACCGCGATGGTATCGCGCTGATTGAGATTCTTCCCCAAGCGGAAATACCGGTCCAGGGCATCCCCGTACTGCTCTTTGCGCAGTTCCCGCAGGAACTCAGCCATGTAATCCGTGATAAAGCCGTAGTCATCGGTGAAATGCTCTGGGCGAAACTTCGGGATCTCCCAGCCGGGAAGGTAGCAATGGATGCGGTCCAGGAAAGCGGTGTCCGTACCTATTTCCGGCGGGAAGGGGTCAAAGAGGCTGGAGGTTTTCAGCAGAACATCCACGCTCTGGTTGATGTTGCCCACAAATACCATCGAGGCATTTGCAGCCTTTTCCTCTTTGCCACGGGCAAAGGAACCGGACGCCATGTAGTCTTTCATGATCTGGACGCCATCTTTATCCTTGAATCGGATACCGGCTACCTCGTCAAAGGCCACGCAGTCCCACAGCCCCACCAGCCCCATCGTGTGCTTGCCCATATTGTAGAACAGGTTGGCGACTGTGGTCTGGCCACCGGAGACAAGGATACTGTTCGGGGAAATTTCTTTGTAGAGATGAGATTTTCTAGTGCTGCGAGGCCCCAACTCGCAGAGGTTGAAGTTGTTCTCCACCAGTGGTACCATGCGCAACAGCAGCAGCCATTTTTCCCGATAGGTCAACTGATCTGGTTCCATGCCGATGGAACGCAGCAGCACATCAATCCACTCTTCCTTAGTAAACGCCTTGCGGCCCTTTTTCAAGTCGTCAATGTCCACATGGGGCATCTGGATTGGAGTCAGCTTGCGGATGCTAATGAGGGATTCATTTTTCTTTTTTGGTTTCCGATCCTGAAGGCTCATATCGGATTCCTGCTCGTTGCTGTATTCGAGTTGGACGATGCACCAGATGCCTCCGCACAGGAGCCGGTCAAACTTTTCCGGGTATTCTTCGGAAATGGGAACACCGCCAAGGCCCAGGTTTGAGAATCTCGCCTCGTAGTAATCGTATTTCAGGTTCAGTTCCACCGTCACCTGGTCGATGATGGTCAAAGCCCCGCGCTGGCGCAACCGGGAAAGCACTTTTTCCGACTCGTCCGGCCGCACATAGTTGTCCGCCAGAATACGCTTGACGGTCTCAACGCCCTTTTGGACAATCTCATCGTCATCCGTACTGCAATACTGCCCCAGTAGAAATTCCAAAACATAGGTAGGGACATTTGCCCCTTCTTTGATTTTCTTGGTCAGATCCTTGCGGACGATCTTTCCGTCAAAATTCTGGCGGAGCTTTTCTTTGATCGCCTCGCGGGTATCCACGTTCGCTTCAAACTCATCCATTGTTTTTTACTCCTTGGAGATGCCCTCTCAGAAGAAATTGAAATCATCCACTGCAAAGGCTATGTCGATCTGAAATTCTTCCTTCACTGGCGCTTGCAGTCCGCTCTCGTCTGCAATTACCAGAAAATATGTCTGCCGGTTGCTGTACTTCTGGGAACGCAGGCTGAAATTGCATCGGAAGGTCCGCTCTTGGGCGTTGTCACTGGTCTTATCGGCAATGATCTTTCCGGTGTCGCTGATCTTCTGGCCGTTTTCATCTACAAAGTACACCAGATATTGCGCTGCTTCACGGTTGCCGCCCACGGCTTCCTTCTGGTAGAAGTTCAGCGAGAAGATCATGTTGCTGATTTCCCGGCTGGCAGACAGCAGGCTGACAGTCACCGGTTTGGTGTCGATCTTGTCCCGGTTGCGCTGATACGCCTTGTAGGAGTTGCGCAGGAACTGGAATTCCAGCACCGGCACCACCATCTCCTGCAAACTGATGCCGCCATGCACGAAGTTGAGGCCGCCACCCTTTTTCTTGATACGGACATATTCCCTCGGAGCAAAAGCCTCATAGCCGGTGTTGCCGTCCAGGAATCGGACCGGCAGCAGATACTTGGGCTGTGCACCTTTTTGTGTGATCAGATACCGGCGGTCCACCTCCACATCCTGTTCGCTGAGAGTAGTGCGGTCCACCTTGTCGTCCTCGCCCAGCGGGCTGTATGTGTAGAGGAATCCGTGGTCTGCGGTGACAATAATATTCGTTCCACCAAAATCGTTGACGATGATCCTGGCCAGGTTCTTGATCTGGCTAATGGCTTCATCGCAAGCGGAAAAGACGGCGCTGTCGGAGGTGTGGCTGGCTTTGTCCACGGTGTCGTGGTAGATATAGACGACGCTCATGCCCTTGACGAGCGCCTGCCGCTCCTGCCGCTTCAGCAGCAGAATATCTTCATATTTCAGCGCCACGCTGGCGGGGTTGGCCTTTTTCAGCAGCTTGTCTCGGTATCCGGCGTCGGTGGGGTCACCGTCGGCCAGCACGGCCAGGGTACCGTCGATGCGAGGTTTGACCTCCAGCTTTTTATGGGGCAGCAATGCGGCCATGCCATACTTAGTTACGGTCGGGAACAGACCTTCGCAACTGCCGAGGGTCACCTTGCATTGCATTTCCCGTTGAAGGTCCTCTGCCAGCGAGGCGGCCACTTCATACCGGAAGGCATCCGACACAATTACAAAGATCCGATTCTCACCGGGCCGCACCTTTTGGGCATAGAAATCGGTCTGCTGGGGCACCTCCAGGATATGGCCGTGCCTTTCCAGGATTTCGGCGCAAGCATTCGACCAGCTCTGGCCCAGTTGGCCGAGGAACCAATGAGTGTACAGCCCCTCTACCTTGTCCACCACCTGCTTGAACAGATCATCCAGCAGCGGATGGGACTCCTTCAGGCTGCGCTGGAAGCACAGATGGAACAGCCGGTAATAGGTGTCCATCCGGTAGTAATCAGAGGTATATTCCCTCCAGATGCGGTGCGGCTCCACCGTGTGGAAACCGGAGGAGTACTCCGTAAAGAACGCCTGCATATTAGCCACCTGGAGCAAGCCCTCGTAGTAACTGGCGACGCTTTGGTACCAAGGCATGGTGCGGCGTTTTTCCACCACAAGGCGGATCGACTCCACCTGGATGATGTGGTCGCCGATCTCTTTCATCAGGCTGGTCAGGATGCACTCGTCAATGCAGGGGAAGCAGGCGGTATCCACCAGATCGGCCACAGGCAGCTTGGAGAAACGCTGGGGCAGATGTGCTTCCTGCTCCACATACCGTGCGGTCTCATATAGCTGCTCGGTGTCCTGGCTGTGTATCCAATCCGAGACGAAATCGTAGCAGTATGCCTGGTGTGGGACAGACAGAAAGGTATCCAGCCCGGCCAGGAGATCGGTGTGTATGGTGCGGGTGGCGGCGGTGAGCAGCAGGTGGATGGCCAGCCTGCCCAGGCTGCTGTCTTCTCCTTCACCATATCCGGTGCCCTGGGACACCATAACCCAGAACGCCTGATCAGCTCCGTAGTTTACAAAGCTCTGATAGACGCTATTGGTCTCCATGTCCAGACCGGCGTCAAGGACAGCCCGGAGTACTGCCCCCGGCTGCAAACTGCCGCAGCCGCTAAGCGCGGCCATGACTGCCAAGTGCATCTGGGAGGCCGTAGAAATACCGTCACTGAGTTTCTTTACAGCGTTACGGTGCTTTTGGGAACGGAAGAACTTCCGGTACCGCTTCACCTGGTTGCGGATAACGGGGGTAGCGGGCAGGCCCATCTCGTCCATCCAGATGGAATTAAGGTCAGCGCGGAACTCCTCACTATACAGTTGCACATTGATGAGCCAGTTGTCATCGTCCTTGGTGAAGGGGCGCGGATCGTAGACCAGATAGTTGGAGGCCAGGTCGTCCTCGCAGAGCTGCTTTTTGACGGCGAAGGTGTTACTGCCGGTCAGCGCCACAACGGTGACGCCACCCAGTGCCAATTCCCCGATCTGGTCCTCAAACTCCCGTTCCTCATCGTACCAGAAGATGATCCGGCGCTGGTAAAACTCTGGCAAAGGGGCGGCAAATCGTTTGTTTAATTCCCGCATAATTACTTCGATGTCCATTTATTTCACTCTCAATATGTATTCTTAGTGCCGTCCAATATAGTCCTTTAACCACCAGATGAGGATTCCGGAATATTCAGACTTTGGATCAGTCTCCTGTTCAAACATTTCAAGAACAGATATGCAGTATTCCTTGGTTTCTTCTTCGTCATCCATCGGCAATTCAGATTGCAGCGCTTCGAGCACTTTTCTTCTGGATTCCGGCAATTGAACCGCTTCTGAAATGCAATTCAAATTCAGCTTCACTTTTATATCATCTTGAATAGCAGCATCATCTGAGAACATTTCCCCATTTTCCTTGTATTGGATACTTGCCAATGTAGCGGGATCACAAGGATTTAGCGTGAGTTGAGGATAAGTATCCTTTCTCTTTGCGTCACACGTGAGATCTCTGGGTTTTCGTGTATGTTTGCGGCCTCTATTTCCAGAACAAACAGCAAACATATTTTTATAATCCAACCCCTGGCCTTTTTCTTCGTGGGTAGGTGGATTCCGCGGAAACCAGTGCTCAATTGTCACGGAGTCAATGTTGTCAGGCAGTTCTCTTTCATCCGGGATTCGGCGCATACAATAGGCACAGAGATGTCCTTGCTCTTCCATCAAACTTTTCAAGATGACCATTTTGTCTTCATGATTGAGTAACTTGTAGGCATCATTAGAGTTCAGGTGTCGCTCACGAGCTATTCTTTGCTTCTCCAGCAAAATGGCTGGAGAAGCGTTCTTTTTTATCGGTATCATGATTGCGCCCCTCTGTGCTTTCTCAGTTTCAGCTTTAATCTGCAAGCGGCAAGATCAGCATCATCATTTTTGATTGCGCTCTCAAGCGTGTCAAGAACATCCTCAGCTTTGTCATAGTCCCCATTGGCCAGCAAAGTATAAAATTTATCAAATAAAGCTTTTATTTCGATCGGGCGCTCATCTGTTCTCATGGCTCCACGGAGAATGGTATTTACATCTTTTCCGTAAACTTCCCCAGACGGATAATACACGTCGTGGTTATCCAGCATAACGAGGTTTTCGCTCCGTATTGTATTAATAACCGCCGGTGCATGGGTGGTTACAATAAACTGCACTTTGGGAAAAATGCTGGTAAGATCTCCAATAATTCTTTGTTGCCACGAAGGATGCAGATGCAAGTCCACTTCATCAATCAATATGACGCCGTCTGTTTCACTGCAAATATCCTCCAGCAATTGCGGATTCAAAACCGCCATACGATAGGCAATATCTGCAACGAGGCTGATCGTACTTTTATACCCGTCGCTCAGTTGATTAATTGGGATACGCATCTTTGCGCCGGTTTCATCTGTATAAGAGATGTCCAGCTCTTTCGTACCCATATTGTACTGGATTTTTACATCATCGATTCCCGTAATCCGCCTGTAGCACTTTTCCATGGCAGAAAACACTGCTTCCAGTTCAGGAATTCCATCCAGTCCGTTTTCTTGATTCTGATATTTTTGAACGGTCATTTTGGCAAACCAATTCATCATCAGTTTAATATTGGCAGTTCCATCAACGCTGTCAATATAGCCGTTGGTTCGGGTGCTGGATTCAAATACATCGCTCTGCTTTTCTCGATGATAGTCCCATAGTCTCCCCGTGCCATAGTAAGCGAGAATAGGAAGTACCAATGTCGTATCACCACTGCGCAGCCGTTGCTGATACTCTTCTGCAATAGAAATAATATCTTTGGCCTCTTTAATGGTTGTGGAACCTTTGGCTGTATTTAGACTTCGTTCCCATTCAATTTGGTTGTTACCAAATACCGCAGTCGCAGAAACATTAACCGGATACTGAGGTTGTACATCGCTTGTGCTGCCCATCGTATAAGCTCTCAATCGAGCCTGAGACTTATCAATGCCACGTCCTTTCGCTCCATCCAACGGCGTAAACATTGTACTCAGCGCAATAGAAATTCCTTCCAAAACCGATGTTTTACCAGCACCATTGATACCCACAATTACGGTGAGCTTTTCATTGAAATCAATGCTAATATCTTCAAAGCATTTGAAATTGTGCAGAGTTATCCGCTGCAGATACATGCCAATCGCCTCCTTGCACTATTTTATTTTACCCAGAACATCCTGGAATTTTGCATAGTTTACCTTGACACCGTCATCCAGGTCGATGGAGATCATCTGGTCGGCCAGATGGTGGATCTTTTCCTCGTAGGTCCGCAGCTCAGCGTCCTGCTCCTGCAACTTCTTCAGCTGCTTGTTCAGCTTCACACGCTCGGCAGTGGACGCCGACGCGATGCGGGACTCCAGATCGGCAATGGCGGTGCGGTAGCGGCTCTGCTGTTCATGGACATAGTCGGTGCGGATGCGGGCGATGGTGTCCGGCTGATAGCGGTGTATATAGATGAGCGCCTTAAAGCCATTTTTCTTGCCGCTGTCAAAGAGCCAGTAGATGGGCCGCTTCTGGTAGGCCTTGCAGTGGTCGGCATAGAAGTCATTGAGGAAATAGCTGCGGATCACATCACGGGGCGTCCCTTTGCCGCCCAAGGCATCGGCGATGAATTTGAGGTTTTCTTCCAGGGTATCGCTGCCGTAAACCGCTTCGATAAATTTGACAAACCGGCCCACGATGTCATCGTCAAAGTATTCATCATCGCAAATTGGGATGACATTATCCTCGTCCGGATAAAACCCGTTTTCCGGGAACATACTTTTGCCCTGCGCCTTCAGCAGATCCTGTATCTTCTCCACGAGCAGACTGTGGTGCCATCCAGGGCCACCGGCATAAAGCAGGCCATCCGCATAAATGGTGTAACGGCCAAACATACAGCCAACGGCGTAGGAGATCATGGAAACCACCGCATCCCGCCGGGTGAGCACATAATTGGAGCCCTGCAAAGATTCCGGAATTTCATCTTTGGTGTCCACCAGATAGTGAACTGTCACATCCTTGTCGGCCACCTCCGGGGTCAGTTCGTCTTGCAAGCTGTAAATGTCGATGAAGATGCGGTTCAGTTCTTCCTCGTTGGATTTTAGCTTCTGGAACCGGCCTTCACATTCCAGTTCCCATGCTTGATAAGCAGAGGAAAGGCGTGCAACTTGCTGTTCGCCCCCCCAAGCACAGGCCCCAGCCAGCCGCAACCGGACCAAAGGATGCTGTTTGAAGTCCCAGGAAGTTTCAAAGGTGTCCCAATCATGCTTGGACATTCTTATATTTTCACTCACTGTGCTTGAAATTTCATCCAGATGTTTTTCAATGTACGGCAGATTTCCTAAAACGCCACAACTCATGTTAATAGTCGGATTAAGCAAATTCAATCCATAAGAAGCCACCTTACTGTTTAAATATCCAAGGGCATACTTTGCTTTCTTTTCCGAAGTATCATAATATAAGCAGTTAGAAGCCGTATCAAGTAAAAAGCCTTTTTCAAAATACCGCGCAGAGAAAACGCCTGATGATATTAAAGTCCACGAAATATGAGGTCTAAAAAAATACTGTGGACTTCTTACCGCAGATTTCTTATGGCTTTTAATGTCTGCCCCATTGTTTTTCCACCATATAACGCAGTTTTTGTTTCCATACCATCTTCTATAATTTCCGCCCTTATCAGCAACACACCATTCCTTGTTCGATGCTGAGAAAGCATCTTCATTATCGCAGTCAAAAGCAATATTATCTTTTGATTCTTCATACCAAAATCGAACAAATTTTTCTCCATCTCCGGTGGACATCCCGAATTTGGGGATAAAATAGTCCATAATTGGTGGGGCATCAAACATATCATAAACAGCATCGTCTACCCAATACGCCACCGGGCTTCCTGGAATTTTAGAGAAATTGGATTGCTGCGCAGTATACCGATTCTCCCCCTCAAGGAACATATTCTCTTTCCCCTTCTGGGTGGTCGGCTCAATCAAGCGGCAGTATGTGCTTTTATAGCCCGTTATGTGGCTATTTTGCATGACAAAACTGGTAGTCTGCACCACCTCGCCGCCGATCTCGTCAAAGGCCCGCGCACCCAAATGCGCCATGTTGATAGTGTCTTTTTGCAGCAACTTGGTACGTAGTTTTTCAAAGCTGGATAGAAACATCCAGGCGTGCTGGGTAATTATAGCCTGATAGCCGTTCTTCTTTGTCATATTGCCGCAGGCTTCAATAAATACACCAAAAAGGTCACTCTTGCTGTCGGGATAATTCTTTTTCACGAAGTCTGCCAGCTTGCCCCCCATACCGGAGCTGCCCATGTAGGGCGGATTGGTGACTACCACATCATATTTCTGCACCAACACCTGCGCCAGCTCTATCAGCGGACACAGCACGTCCAGGGCGGTGTCGGTGAGGGTCATCGTAAAGAGGGAGCCGTCCCCGGACCTTTCGTCCATCTGCACCAGACGCGCCTGGAGCTGGTCCAGTTCCTCCAGGGTGACTTCCGGCTTCACCAGACTACCGTACTCCTTGGCATCGGCAAAGGCATCCCACAGCCGGCGGGCGACCTTTTCTTCCTCGCCCAGGTATCCCCAACTCTCGGCGGGCATGGGCTTGCTGTTCTGGATGGCGTACACATGGGGCTGAATCCCTCGGCTGAAAAAACGGCGATCATACTGGCGGGCCTTCATCATCACCGCGAAATAGGCCAGCTGAGCGGCCCGGTCGTCGATATCCAGGCCATAGAGGTTGTTCTGGACGATGCTGGCCACCGCCTCCCGGGTGGTGTAGCCATAGCTCTCATAAATCTGCATAAGGACATCAAACAGATAGGCCAGAATATGCCCGGAGCCACAGCAGGGATCGATGCACTTGATTTGCTCCGGGGTCATAGTGGCATACCCTTTGCGTATCTCGGCCAACTGAGCCTGCACTTCCGGCTCCTGGGTAGCCTCGTCCAGATAGTATTTCCAGTTGCCCTTCAGCGCACTAACCGTATCAGCGTTGACATATGCGGCTGCACTGCATTCTCCATTATCTCCATACGAATAATGATAGCCTTCACCCGTGGCGGCAAGATGCTCCAACCATAGACGCCCCAGGGAGTTCTCCACCATGTAGCGGACGATCCAGTCCGGGGTAAACAGCTGAGTGGCGGCCGGGATGTTCTCCTTGGTGATCTTCACATTCTTTTTCAGCGCCGCGAAAACCTCGTCCTTTTTCTCGGCGTTGTAATACTGGTACAGCCAGCCGATGATCTGCACCGCGTCCTTCCAGTCCTCCTCAGGGATCAGCGCGATCATCTGCTGGAGGACGCTGCCCTCCCGCAACAGGTTATCCGGGAAAAGCAGCTCGGTGTAGTCGGAAATTCGCTGGAACATTCCTGGCAGGGGAGTCGAAAGAGCGTTGCACTGGACGATGACCATATATTTAAACAGTCCGTCGTCGTCATTGGCGTTCTTGAAGGCATAGACTTTCTGCATATCCAGGCCATCCAGCTCCATGTGGATGGCTTCGGCCAGAATTTGGGGGTTGAATTGGTTGGCCTCATCGGTGAATACTCGCACATGGGAGGGCAGATATCCGTTGACCTCCATAAAGCGCAGGGCGATAAAGCGGTTGAACCAAGTATAGGCCACCTCCTCCATCACCTGCTGGTAGCCCTTCTGCTGAATCTGGGCGATCAGAGCCTGCCGCTGAGCCTTTTCCTCATCGGATAGCACCCGGCCCAGAACAATATCTGCCGCCGGGTCGCCAAATCCGGCTCCTGTAATTTCAAAATACGCCGCACGCTGGCTGACGCGGGAGATCAGCTCCCGCCGTGCACAGACCGCGAATTTTTTGATCGCATTTTTGTCCATTCCGTTTACCCCTATCTAACGCACAAATGCATCGTCTCTATCCAACAATTTTACTCTCAGGCCAATGATACCTAAATCCATTTTCCCGGTAATTCTCTTTCCACTCACATCCAACGCCGCTACTTTGCAATTTTCAATACGCAACCGCTTACAGTGGCGCAGCAACGCATTCGCTTCCTGTTCATCTAATGTGTAGATAATACTTTTATATGGGAGAATCGTTCTTTCCTCATCCACGATAAAGCAGTCCACCATCCGTGTCTTTTTTGCATTCAGAGAAAATTGTTCCAGTATAACAGGATTATGGCCGAGGTTGTAGATTTCGACTCCATATTCTGATGGGCTTTTTTTAGTTCTCAAGGATTTTTCCGTCAATTCTGCTTCTGGTGTACCAGTCAAGCGAAAGCAGAGTTTTGGCTTCTCCCGAAGTTTTGCACTGGCTTCATTTAGCATCCAACCAATGATAACACAGCCCACACTCATTGCAATTTGCAGCAATTCAGACATTATACCTCTCCATATCCGGGGACCCATGAAAAACTCTTATTTCAGCTGGATGCCGTCGCAGTTTTTTAAAAGCTGCTTGAGCTGCTCCCGGATCTTCTCCACATAGTCGTCCACATCCTCCATCGTCTCCAGCTTCTTTGCCGGGAAGATGATGGAGCGGTTGTAGGGCCGGATCACCTTTTTAACAGGCGGCGTAGCACCACCGTCCGCCGTCGGAGCCGGGGGGGTAGGCTGTGCGCGAGGAGCCAACAGCGTCTCCAACCGCTCCAGCATATTGTCCTTGTATTGGAGCATGGGCGGGATCAGACCGTCCAGTAAAGCCAGGCTCTGGTAATCCCGAACCTTCTGTTTTTGCTGGGTATAGAATTCATCCGCCCGTGCAATCAGATCGTTGGCCTTGAAATCACCATTTGCGGCCCGATGCACCGCACCCATGCACTGGGTGATCATGTCGCCCACTTCCACCCGCTTGGCCTCGAGCAAGCGACCATGGCCCTCCCGGACCGTAGCCATCAGACCGTTTAGTTCGGGAATCTTCTGATAACTGAATCCGCCCTGCACGGCAACGATCAGCCGGATCTTGTTCAGCGCGTCGTTGGCAGCCGGTTCGTGGGAGAGATAGTCCAGCTCGTTTCGCAGATCCTCTTCCATCTGGGCGGCGGCGTCAAACACCTGCACCTGGTTTTTGAAGAAGCCCTCCACAGCCTGGAGGTCCTCCTTGGTATCAAAGAGCTTATCCTCCAGCTTCAGCATCCGGTCAATGAGCGCAATATTGTCCTTTTTCTGGGACAGGACATCGGCTACCAACTGCATTGCCTGCTGTACCTTGCCCTGGTCCGGGTACCTGCGCCCAGAGGTATACCGCTGGTTTAGGGTCTCGTAGTGGGTTTTCAGCTCCTCAAATTTCTTGACGATGTAAGCAACCAGGCCATCTTCATCGTCGGGAACATCCATCACATCAAAGAATTCCCGCAGCAGCTCCTTCACCGCTTTCATCTTGACGGCAGTCACTGCCTGTCGGATGGAGATGCTGGTTTTGCCGATCTCATTCTTCTTCCGCAGCATATCCGGCAGCTTGGGATCGTCAGGCTGGATGGTCGCACCGCCATATTTGATGGTTACCTTCTGCTGGTTGATGAGCAGCGCCACCACGGCGGCGATGTCAATTTCCCGCCAGCCGTAGGGAATCCCTTGATACCGACTCTGCACATCGTACATGGAGGTGGGCAGTTTGGTGCGATCCTGCACCACCAAAAATTCCTCGACCTTGGCAGCGGCATCGCGGTTCGGCTCCGCGCCGGACAGGAAATTCCCGGTCAAGAGTTCCACAACATCCTCATCCGTGTCCATATTTTTTGTAATCAGGTCCAGCTCACTGTAAACATGGGTGACCAAATAGTCCAGCGCCTGGTCGATACGGGATTTGGCGTCGCCGCCGCGAATCTCAATGTGCTCGCCGTCCACATAGTACGCCGCGTTGACAATGGCCTGCTTCAGATCCTCCATGGCAGACTGCTCATAGCGGGTAGCCTCTTCCTGCTGGTCACGGATGATGTCCTGCATGGACTTGGGCAGCTGGGCCACGTTCCGCTGTTTTACGAACTTCCGGATCTTCATGGCGTTTTCCAGCGATTCATAGTAGGAGGAACCAGAAAGCACCACAATGGCCTGGCCGTGAGATTCTGTCATTAGGCGCAGTTCGGATTTATCTACCGCGTCGGTGGCAACGGTCAAAAAGCGCAGCTTCATGCCGCCGGTCACAGCACCGGTGGTGACACCGTCCACCATCTTGTCGAAATCGAAATCGTATTTATCCCGACGGAACTTCTTGGTCTGATAGATGTCGGCGTAGATCATCTGGGCAATGCGCTCCACAATGGAGGCAGTATCCACGACCGTATTGTTAATGTCCCGCTGAATATCTTGCTCCTCGTCGGTGAGGAAATTGTAGGTCTCGCCAGAGCGTCCAATGTAGTTTTGGCTCATCAGGCGTCCCAGAGATTCGCCCACTTTTTCACGCAGGACAATCTTGTCTGTGCGAATATCATCCGCCATCAAAATCACGATGTTGTCCACGTTGGCGGGAATATCGTCCACATAACGGATTAAGTACAGGAGTTTGAGCTCATCCACATCCTGCGGTTGGATACCGGCACCAATATCCGCTGCGTTCTGGCATCGCTCAATCACACGGCGGATTGAACTGTCCAAGAAGGTGTGAACTGTGTCGTAAAAGCGGAAAAACGGAACGAGAGCATACTCATCCTGGTTCTGGGTTTTCTGGGCGGCCTCCTGGAAACCGGAGAGCATGGAGCGTTCGCCCCCAGATAGGTGTTTGCCGGAGTTGCCATGCTTGCGGATTTCTGCAAACACCTTCTGCATAATGATAAACTGATAGGGTACAAAGGGGAAATTCACCGCAAATTCGCCAGCACCGGCAAAGCCCTTGATGTCCAGGATGGAATCGGTGAAGCTGAACAGATTACGGAGCACGGAGTCATTCTCCTGGTACAGTGCCTCCAGCTTCTGTTCCGCCTCTGGCTTCTTTTTCAGGATGCGCTTCTGAATAACTTCATCCACCGAGGAGGAGGACAGGCTGAGACGCGTTTTAAAACGGGCCTGGATGCGGGAAAACTCATCAGCGCGGACCTTGATAATCTCATCAATGGCCTCCTGTCCAGTGCACATCACCCACACTTTACCGCCGCACTCGCTTCCAATCTTTTCGGTCAGGGATTGTAGGTTCAGCAGCATATCAGTATCGGTACCCACATATTGGCCGACCTCATCAATCATGAACAGAAGGCGGAAGCTATCCGGCTGCTTGTTCACATAGTTTTTTATGTCCTCCACCAGCTGCGCGATAGAGAACTCCACCGCTGTCTTGTCATTGAACCAACGCTTTGCGTCTTCCTCGCTCATGTCTAACACTTCCATCAAGGTCGGGACGATGAACTTGCCATTAAACGCAAACGCCTTGCGCTGCTCAGTCCAGGGTTTCCCCTTCTTTGCTTCAAAGGCGCGGCGGAACTCCTCCGTTTTGCCGAGCTGGTCGATGTATTGCTCCAGCATGGCCACCTTCAAGTTTTCGCCAAAAAAGCCAAGGTGCGTGTAGAACATCTTCGCAAAGACACGGAGTACTGCGGTCTTGTCCTTGTTGATCGAACCTTCAATATCGATGTTGAACAGAATGGTTTCGGTCTTGCCTCGAGTGGAGCGGTCGATCAGCATAAAGGTGGCGGGATCGTCTGAAAATTTCTGGCGGAACTTCTCTACGGTGGGAACGCCTCCGATGGACTTATTCTCAAGGATATAGGACAGCATTTTCAGGAAGTGAGATTTACCACTTCCAAAAAAGCCGGAGATCCATACGCCAATATCGGCGGTGGGTTTATCAAAAGCGTCGCTGTAATAGTCAAAAAAGGAGATAAAATGCTTTTTCAGCTCCTTGGTGATAACATATTCCCGCACTTCTTGCTCAATCACATCAGCCGCATCCTGATCGACCTTGATAACACCGTTGATTGGCCGGTTTATGTTCTCGGCAAACATATCACGAATCATCATTGTTTCGTGTCCTCCTCTGCGAAGAAATTAAATGCCCTGTAATAGTCGTTGGGTTTCAGCCTGCCAAACAGCTTCAAATAGTGGCCATCAAACTCGCCGGGATACATCACCAGAATGGGTATATCCGAAAAATGCGGTTGTAATGCCTCAAGCAAAGAGTGGACCCGCATAAACGGGAATACATCGCCCACACCGGTGAGTAACAGAACATCGCCGCGCCTATGTGGCGCATACTGTATTTTTTCTATAAATTCAGATTCGCCGATGGCGGAATGCAGTTGCTCCAAAAGGAAGTCGCTGCCTTCATTTTCTTCCATCTCGGGAATCGCATCGGTAATGTCCAGATCATCACAGAGGGCAAGAAAGATTTTATAGAGGTTGCATTCGATCAGATGGCATCGTAGCGCCGGATCGGTTCTAAGTTGATCGAGAAAATGTGTCACCGTAATTTCTTCGGCAGCATCGTAACAAAAAATGCGGATATTGACCTCGTTGCTCAGGCCCTTTCCATCAAGGAAGTTATCCTTTTGAATTTCTTCCCGAAGTAGGTCCAGCCGCTCTTTTATCTTGCTCATCGTTTCTATCTCCTTCAGGTAAAGCAGTTGAATGCAGCCAGGGCCTTTGTATCACCGCTGTTCCGAATCGCATTTTCCAGAAGCGGGCTAATGAGGACCGGATTCAGGTGGTCAGAAGTCACACTGTCCAGGTATTCATTTTCCACTAATACTCTGGCCAGGACCTGCTTGATTTTTGCGATGGTGTTATCACTCCAGGATGCTACCCAATCGTCCTGTTCCTGTAAACGCATCATAAAAACATTCAGGTCCAACCGCCTAAAGGAAAGGTCGCAACTTTGAAACTTTGCCCCGATTACGGTAATCATGAAGTCCCACACAAGACGGTACTGTTTCATCATGGCATACAGGCAGATTTGTTTTGCCACATCGCTTGGCTGGGTTGCGATTGCCGCAATCAACTCCGAGTCATCAAGGGCTTTTAATCTCCGGATACAGGTAAAGGCCATTTTTCGCACCGATTTCTCTGTCGGATATTGGAATAAATTTTCTGCTGAGATTGTATCTGCAACTTCTGCATCAGCCATCCCCTGGGACACCAGTTTTGCGGTCGTTCTCATCTCATAAAAAAGAAACTGTTCTCTTGTAATAACAGCAGAATAGGGGCTTGTCTCTTTTGCCGCTTTAAGAATATTATTTTTTTGATACATAGACATAATTTTCCTCTAAACTCTTATTCTATATTGGTTGTATGTTCTGTTTCAGGAATGGATTCGTCAGGAATGACCTCTGCGATATCTCCCAGGTCACAATTAAGTGCGATACAAATATTGTTGAGCACATCTGTCATCATGTTTTCACCGCGCTCCAACTTGTGTAGTGTGGCATAGCTAATACCTGTCATATCCCGCAAATCTTTTTTCTTGAGATCTCGGTCTATGAGAAGTTTGAATAATTTTTTATATGAGATAGCCATGTCTTCACCTCAAAACATATTTATCAGCTGATGTAACAAACATTATTTGTTATTATAACAGATATTCACTCCAATTTCTATCCGTTCACCATCATAATTGCTGCGGAACAGTCATTTTTTTCGCGTACACTTCATTAACTAAAAGGTTCTGTACAACAAAGAGGCCAGCAATTCTTTACACAGCCAAATTCAAAAGATTAGCATTATATTTATCCAATAAGCCGGATTATTCTGCAGGACACCATCTGTCAAAATAGAAAGCGGATGATTCAAACTATGTACACTTTATCAATAAAGGGCAAAATAATATCCATTTTCCCAAGTCCTGAAGTAAACGTACCTGTTATCTATCTCAACACCTTCTCTAATGAGGGGCAGAAGGTATTTGAGGCCGCACAGGCCGCTGGCTGCCCACCGTTCACACTGGTGGCCATCAGTGATCTGGACTGGAACCATGATATGGTACCCTGGGATAGTCCACCGGCTTTCAAAAGTGCTGAGCCCTGCACCGGTGGTGCAGACGACTATCTGCGGCTTCTGATCGACGGGATCATCCCAACGGCAGAGAAGAAGATTACTGGCGTGCCGTCTTGGCGTGGGATCGCCGGGTACTCTCTGGCGGGGCTGTTTGCGCTGTATGCCATCTACCGGACGGATCTCTTTTCACGGATTGGTAGCATATCCGGTTCTTTCTGGTTTCTCGGAATAAAGGAGTACATTTTCTCCCATGAGCCAAAGCGTTTTCCGGACTACATGTACTTTTCGCTGGGTGACAAGGAGAATAAAACTCGAAACCCGCTTCTGAGAAATGTCAGGCAGAACACGGAAGAGATTCAGTCCTTCTATCAGGCCAAGGGAATTGACACAGTGTTCCAGCTGAATCCAGGTAATCACTACAATCATGCTGTGGAGCGCACAGCTGCAGGCCTTTGCTGGCTCCTGAGCAGGTGAGTTAGGCCTTCCTCCCGCCAGGCTGTATTCTTTGTATAGGCGTGTTAAAAATTGATATGCCTGACTTGAAAAAATCTCTTGCTTCTCGGCCTCGGTAGAGTTACAATACCCCAAACCTAAACAGCAAAAGAGCCCTTCTGGACAGGCGGCGGCAGCGGATGCCGCGCCTGGTCAAGAAGGGCTCTTTGACCACATGTTTGACCACAGACAGCGCCGGAGCACTCGGAAACAGTGGAATTAAGAGCGACAAAGAGTGAGCCGAATGTAGCGAAAAGGGTCAAAAACTATTAGAAATAACCAGAAAAAATTTAGTTCAACCGTTTGGGAGCAAGCTAAGGCTGGTTCGACTCCAGTCACTCGGACCATGCGGAGTGTCCTTATAGGATTTGAGTATCCTGTAACGGACACTCCGCATTTTTATTTTCTGAAAAATTCATACAGCGATTTGTGCCGGGGCGTAGCTGACAGCTACGCCTTTTCTTGTTTCCATGATGATGTCAGCCTCGGGGATTTTCTTGCGGTCTGGCACTTCAAAGGCTCCGATACAGTTATAGTGGATAACCACCTGCTGATTGGTCACGCCATCCTACTTTTCAGCATGGTACACATCAATGTGGTCAATGAGTTCAGACACCATGCGCCGGGTGATTTTCGTTACATGAGTATATCGCCGCACTATTGCCAAGAAGTCCTCCATGTCCATCTGCTGTCCCTCAGCCTTTTTCAGTTCCAGCCGTAGGGTATTGACCTTTGCGCCGATCTCGCCCTGCTCCTGCTCGTACCGCTTTGACATTCTGGCAAAACGGGAATCGTCAATCTTTCCCGCTACATTGTCCTCATACAGTCTTTCAAAGAGCATATCCAGTTCCTTGTCACGGATCAGTAATGTATTGAGTTCCCGCTGTTTTCTTGCACGGTCATTTTCAGCCACCTTTGCAGAACGGCCCAGCATGGCTTTTACAAATTCACTCTCATACTCATTGGCAAAGGCCGCCAGACGGTTGACCTCATACAATACCACCTGTTCCAGAAAATCCAGACGGATGTAGTGTGTCGCTGAACATTTCCGCAAGCCAGAGTTGTGATTTTGACAACTAAAAAACTTAATGTCGTGGTTTTTCTGATTGAAATGGAAGTTGAGATTGCCGCCGCACTCGGGACATTTCAGCCGCCCGGAAAATACGCTGGGCTCTTGGGTAACAGTCGGCTTTTTGCGCCGTGTGCCTTTCTGCAAAGTCTGTACCTTTTCCCATGTGACCTGGTCAATGATCGGCTCATGGACATTGAGGAAGATGGCCCGGTTTTCCTCCGGGTTTTCAATGCGCCGCTTCATCTTGTAGGATTTGGAGTAGCTTTTGAAGTTGATGACATCGCCGCAGTATTCCTGCAAGGTGAGGATTTTCTTGACGGTGGTATGTCCCCATTTGGTAGGCTCCAAGGTACTTTTGGAGCCACTGCGTTTGACGCCCTTGTTCCGCCAGTAGTAAGTTGGATTGACGATCCCATCCTTGCCCAAGGCGTTTGCAATTTCAGCCAGTCCATATCCCTCCAAGGCCATATCATAGATACGCCGCACCACATCAGCGGCCTCCGGGTCGATCACCCAAAATCGGGGATCGTCGGGATTTTTGATATATCCATAGGGCGGCTGGGACAGCGGGATGCCCGCGTTGCCTTTCATCTTGTTGACAATTTTCCGCTTCTTGGAAATGTCCTTGGCGTACCACTCGTTCATAATGTTGCGGAACGGGGTAAATTCATTGTCCCCCTCATCACTATCCACGCCATCGGAAACGGCGACCAAGCGCACATCGTACTGCGGGAAAAACTCCTCCGTCAGCTTGCCAACCTCTATGTAGTTGCGACCCACCCGGGAGAGGTCTTTAACAAACACGGCAGAGATATACCCGGCCTCGATAGCGGTCAGCATTTTCTGAAATCCGGGGCGCTTCATGGTGGTGCCGGTAATGCCATCGTCTACGAAAAACAAGGTATCTGTATAGCCTTTTTCCCGTGCTACCTTTAGGCATGTCAAATGGTCTGCTGTACGACGGCTTTTTTCTTTTGCCGTCGTACGGCAGATTGTGCTTTAATTAAACTTCAAATGTCGGTCGCAATAAGCTGTACCAGCAACCGTTATAAGGGCAATACCCGAAATAACCATAATCCATCGCAAGGGGATTGTATCAGCCAGCGGCCCGAACAGAGCCATGCCGATCGGATAACAACTTGAATAGAGCGAACTCATAAGGCCAAATACACGCCCCTGCATAGAGGCTTCCGAGTTTTCCTGTAACATGGTCGTAATGGTAGTTTGTACCGTGGTCAATGCAATTCCATACAACGCCATTAAAACAAGGTACAGTATAAAATGGCGGCTGACACCCATGCCGATTGCCATTGTGCCAAACATCACCACCCCTGTCACCAATGTTAATCTACGACTTTTGAAACCGCCCCAAATGCTCATAAAGAGACCGCCCAGCATCATCCCGCCAAAGCCAACCAGTTCAACTGCCGTCAAATACCAGTAAGTATCTCCGAAAACACGGCTCACAAGTAAGCCGGATAAGTAGCCTGCCGGGACTGTAAGGAAAACAAACAGGCCGTAGATGACGAGTGTTTTACGAACAACCATGCAGGAATGAGCATACCGAATACCAACGCCTATATCCGCCAGAACAGATGTCATTTCCTGTGCTTTTTCTTGCTTGGGGAGTAGGATGCAAGAAAACACACCGATGCCAATGATGGCAGTTAATATATCAATCAGAAGTGTGGCTCGAAGTGTACTCATTGTCAGCACCACAGCCGCAGCAGCCGGTGCACCAAACTGTACGACAGACTGCATAGTTGCGTTAATGCCGTTATAACGCATAAGATGTTCTTCGGGAACAAGCTGCGGAATGACTGCGTTGACCGCCGGATTTTGAACGCCGGCACCAGCGGAGCGAATGATCGACATGAGCAGTAATGCTGTAAGTAGCATAGGTTCTGCTGTAATGTACGGCATGATTAGCAACATTGCCAATGTGACAGCCGCAATCAGCGCATCTGCTCCGATGATGAGATATTTCCTGTTATAGCGATCCGCCCAAACGCCTCCTATAAATGAAACGAAAAATTGCGGAAGATAAGAGCAGACCGAAAAAGCCGCTACCCACGCACCGCTGTTTGTTTGCAAAGTCACATACCATACGATTGCCATTTGAACGATTTGCGAGCCGAACAGCGTAATACATTGACTGGCAAAAAACAGAATGGTTCTCTTTCTCCAATTACTTTGTGATTCCATCATTCTTGTATATCCTCCATATATTTGGGAGGAAGCACAAAGCGCTGTGTCGGATAGCCAAATTCTATCAGCAATTCTCTTTCGGCAAAGCCAAGCTGTTTTAATACATCACGATGGCCTGTATCAGCCTTGTCGCCTTCTCGATAGGTGGTCATGCTAATTTCCTGTCCGGGCAAGTATATTTCCATAAGCGCATCCAAAAATAACTTTTGAATGCCTTGCTTGCGGTATTGTGGGTTTATGCCCAAAAAATCAATACAGCCGGAGTAATCAGAAAACGCCATAGCTCCAACCAAAATATTGCCATCTTTTAGGACAAGAGCTCGTTTTTCATCTATGCTTTTTGTTATCGCATTCAAATAGTCTGCTTCATTCATGACCGGGTATCCGTCGATCACCAGCCGCATTAAATTCATCCATGCCGGAATATCCGCTTTTTCTGCCAAACAAATGTCATCCTTGGCAAACACCTTGTTTGCCGCATTTCTGTGCAAAGCAAATCGTAATTGCAAAGGATAAAATTCCCGGTTATCCCGGTATTCCGCAGGGGGAATTTTATACATTGACTTAAAGGCAGAAGAAAACGCCTGTTGACTTTCATAACCGCAGATAAAGGCGACTTCAATAATCGGTCTATCTGAAAACACCAAAAGTTTTGCGGCTTCGGTCAACTGACGGCGCTGCACATAATCATGAATTGTCATGCCTACTGTGCTGGTGAACATACGGTGCAGGTGATACTTTGAATAGTGAACTGCTTCAGCAACCATTTCCAGATCTAGCTTGCCGTCAAGATTGGCTTCAATATAGTCAATGACTGTTTCAATACTCATTACAGTCTTGTTCTCCATTTTGCTTTCCTCCTTTCTGGCATATAGGATAACAAAAATCGGGCTGAAACCTTTCATAATTCTTGCGGTTTTCACGCGCAGGACTAATTTTATCTCTTTTGGCCGTTCCAATCAAGAATGTAAATAGCTACGCTATATTTTGCGCCGTTTTAAGGGACATTCCTTAACGGCAAGCAGGGCAAGTGTAGCCACACTTGCGTTTTTGGCAAGCAATTCGAGTGTGAACACACTCGATATTTTTGCGCCGTCGGGCGGCAAAAATGCTTGCCAAAATACTTGTTGGGGAGCCTCCCCAAACCCGGCTGGCTGCGGCCCGGTGCTGACGCTCCGGGCCTTAACTTTGGGACAAAATGTCCCAAAGCAAAAATGCCGGGGAACAGCCAAAACTGTTCCCCGGCAGATCGGAAAATGTGGAAAGTATTTAGCAATATCCGTGCATGACATATAATCGTATTACCCCCTCAAAAACCGAGGCTGGAAACCCTTGCAAACAGGGCGTTTTTTCGGGCTAAATGTCCACACATCAGTCCTGCTTTTTTAAGGTGCTCCCGGTAGCAGAAAAGACAGCCGATCCCCTTCCAATAAGGACACCCCGCACAAGGCGTTCCTTCCGGTGCCTTCTGCGGGGCGGGTGTTTCTGGATGGGGGATCTCTTTCATCATGCGCTCATAGGGACTGTTGGTAAAGTTCATAAGTCAACCTCCGTTCATGTTCAACCCAATCCCCCCACCCTTTCCCAGTCATGGGAAAGGGTGCGGTTCTGGAGGATTCATCCCCCGTCACGCCGCTGGAAAATAGAACAGCCGGGGCCGCCAGTCAAGGGCAAGCCGCCGATAAACGGCGGTGCTGATGCACCCTTGACGGACAGCTCCCGGCTGTTCTGAACGATATGCGGCGACGGGGGATATACCACCCGAGCCATGTTTGGGGGGGAACGGTTTGGGACAATTTGTCCCGAAGTTAAATCGTATATCTTGGCGAATAGAACACTGTTGTAGAGCCAATACAAAACGGTAAATTAGTTGAAAAATGTATATTGTTGGGGTAATATATGTATACCAGACCATAGAACACATTCAAGATAGTGGGGTGCAACCATGATTAATACTTTGGATGATATTATTTCTGCTGTTGAAACAGTATCAAGTTCAATTCCTCAAATTTCGGACACAACTAATTTTTGGATGGTGCGCTCCAAGCAAGGCGTTTTTTATAACGAATATGTTGCTGGGGGATATATTGCTATTGGGTGGAACCCTCTAACCGAGGCGGTTTTATCGGGTAGCCATGATGACGATTACTATAAGCAAATCCTTAAGGACAGTAACTATCCGGATAAAATGCCCGGAACTGCCCTTAATAAATGCCGTCGTTTTATAGAGGAGATAAAGTCTGGCGACATTGCGATGATCGTCGGAAGATCTGAAATCGCATTTGCTACCATTGGTGATTACTTTGAGGTTGATTTGGACACCGCAACAGCAGAAAAAGAGTTAGAGATCCATACCCAAATCGAAACAGGAACGTACTTAGGGCTGAATTGCCCATATAAAAAGCGGCGGCATATTTCTATCATATCAAAAGTTGATTTGAGCTCTGCACCTCCCATGGTCTACAAATGCCTGGTTTCCAACCGTCACAGCTTGAGCTCTCTAAACGAGTATGCTGACGCTATCTTAAGCTGCTGTTATGATTTGTCCGTCTACTCTAACCGCTTAATCATCAAGTATCATATTAGACAGCCCAGAGATATTAACCCCTTTGATTTTTCACTGTTCACCTTATCCATGGCGGACTTAATCTCAGATGATCGGCGTGAATTAACCGGAAAATATAATTTAAACTCTGAAGGCGATGTAGTTTTCTTCCTCACAAACTTCGGACAAGATATTCTTGTTTTCTTGAAAGACCACCTCGTCCCCATCTTATTAGGATATTTTATTCTGTTTGGAGGAAAAGCCGCTGGAATTGAATTTCCGTCCTCTATAGAAAAAATCAAAGACCTCGTGGCTGATTTTCTTTACAGAAAAGAAACAAGGCGGATTAAAGTAGCTGAAGCTGATAAAGCAGAAGCCGAAGCAGAAAAAGCCAAAGTGGATGCAGAACGCAGTCGTTTTGAATTAGAAGAACTGAAAAAACAGGCCCAAGAAAAAGCCAGTCAAACTGTAGAAAACCTTACTCGTGCCGCAGTACCACTTAACATTAAGCCTCCGGCAAATAATATTATTGATATTACGGCACTTTTTCAAATTGACGACGAAACCGAGTAATACTAATATCGTGAAATACTGATTGCCAACGACCCGAATACCATTTTTGTTGTTCGTAATTTCGTGGAATCCTATAATTCCACTCCGACCATGGGTGAGTCCTATAAGGGCCCACCCATTTTTTAATAATTTGCAAATTAGTTTTGAAAGTGGTACAGAAATGTACTACTTTTTTCTTTTTGCTGCCTATATGTAGAAGTCTGATTTTACATGATAGGTGGAAATATGATATACTACAAACGACATACAGGAAAGCTGCTGCCGCAGAAAACGGCAGAGTAGCCAAACTGGGTCCAATGGACGCACCATTCAGAGGGCAAAACGCACTGCGAGGAATGTTTGAGGCTGGATGGCTGTTGGTTTCAGGAAGAAAAAGCCCCGCCTTGTCCGCATCATCCTTTTTGCCATTGCACACTGGATCTTATTCCGTACGCTGTAGTGTTTGGTAATGTTTCAGTATACAGCGATTATGGTAAATTTGATCCCTATTTATTTAACACAACCGGTCTGCAGACACACAATAAAGAAAAACTCTTCAAAGAATGGGGATATACTGTTGACGATGCAAGATGGCTGCAAGCAGAGATAGAACGGCAAGGGAGGGAAAGATATCTCTCTGGGCAATATGAGCTTGGAAAGCTAAATATGTTTGGACAAAGAATCAATATCAGAGTAACTATTCCAAGGAAAGATGGCTTCGGCGATATTTCTTTTGTCACAGGTTGGATGGTGAAACCCAACGGACAGATAAAACTGAACACACCATACGGAGGTAAATAATATGACATACATGGATCATGTAGAAGTTATCGTCGAAAAAGAAATGTACGCAAGAGATGGTGTTCATAAAGGCATGCAAGGGTGGATCACTGAACCAGAAAACATCAACGGATATTGGTTGGTTAATTTTCCTCAGTGCGGTGAAAAGAATGATATTGCTACAATTCCTGTCAGAGAAGAAGATGTGAAAGTAGTAAAAATCCTTGATGCACATGTGAACGAGCGCATTAAGGTGCAATTTGAAAAAGAAGTCGATCAGACAAAATCATTTGCCGAAAAGCCGGATGATCTTTCTGACTATCGCATTTGATAGGATAAAAACCTTTTGCCTGCTGCTTCCAAATCATTGATATGACTGGATTTTTCCAAGTCCTATCATTACATTCCGACCAAAACCCCTCTGGAGCGAACTCCAGAGGGGTTATCTTTGTTTATGCGCCGCAATTTCTGAGTTTATTTCAGCCCCAACTCACTACGAATCTCGTCATAATATTTCCGTACCGTGTTCCTGTCTGTCCCCACCGCCTTGGCGATGGCGCTCTTGCTGGTAACCTCCGGATGCTCCCGCATATAGGCGGCGATGACTTTCTTCTTCTCACTGATCCCGTCCGGAATAGCATCCAGGTTTCTGCTCTCCTTGATGGCCTTGATCTCCGCCTTCATCTGTTCGATTAGCCCAGGCAGGAGCGCCTCACACTCCTCCCGTGTTTTAGCGTACACATTACGGGAGTGCTTTTTGCCGTCCGGCCACATTGGGGAGTAGCGTCCCTCCCAGCAGTTTTCGCTGATCTGGGTGATACAGCCGGTGCCGGGCTTCCGTTTCCTTCCTGCATAGGGCTGGAATGTGGTCATCGTCCGCTTCTCTTGCGGCTCCGCAGGTAATTCCTGCGGAGCCGCTTTCCCTATTTTCTGGTCGATTTTGGCCGCTGCCTCAGACCGCATGGGATTTGTGATGTGGGTGTAGATGTCCAGCGTGGTGGCCGCCGAAACATGGCCCAGCATGGCAGAGAGGGTCTTCACATCCATCCCGTTTCCAAGAGCGATGGTGGCAAAGGTATGCCGTAAATCATGGAAACGAATTTGCTTACACTGGGCGTGTTCCAGGATGAGGTGTAGCCGCGTTCTGATGTAGGCCGGGTCCAGAGGCGAGTCCTCCTTCACCGGCGCGGGGAACATCCACCGGGAGTTTACGCTCTCCTTGTACTCTTTCAGAATGTTCAGAAGCGTCGGAGGCAGGCTGACCGTGCGGATGGAGGATTTCGTTTTGGGCTGGGAAATCAGGAGCCCGTCCTCCTTTGTCCGGTAGACCTGCTTGGTGACTTGTAGTTCTCCGGTCTCCAGATTCAGGTCATCCCATTGCAGGGCCAGCAGTTCTCCCCGCCGCAGGCCGGTGGTCAGTTCCAGCAGGAACAGCTCGAAGTACCCCTCCGCCTTTGCGTGGATCAGAAACCGCTGGATCTCCTCACGGGTCAGCACCTGCATCTCCCGTGCTTTCTTGGGCGGCAGCTTGCATCCGACGGCGGGGTTCATGCGGATCAGCCCCTCCTGCACTGCCTTCTCCAAAGCGGACCGGCAGTTCATGTGGCAGGCCCGCACCATGCGGTCGGACAGCCCCTTGCCGTAGTGTTCCGCGTGGAGGAGCCGTCCGCTCTTTTTCAGTCGGGCGTAGAACTGCTGCAGGTCATTCTGTGTCAGCTGATCCAGAGGGATGTTTCCCAGTTCCGAGATAATGTGCCGATAGATCCTGCCCTCATAGCCCGAACGGGTGGTGGGTCGAAGCTTCGGCTTAGAGTAGTTCTGATACCAGAAGTCCATCCACTCTCCGAAGGGCATTTCGAGCTTAATCTTGTCTGACTTGGGTGGAGCGTACTGCTCCTGCAACTGCTTCAGCTTCTCTACGCATTCGCTCTTTGTCTTGGCCAAGACATTCTTGGTCTTGGGAAGGTTCTTTTCATCGTAGCCGATGACCACCCGGCCCTCCCAGCGGTCGTCTTCCTTTTTTCGTACCATGCCGTCGCCGGATGGCCTGCGTTTTGCCATGATGATGTACCTCCTTTGCAGCAACACAACATATCCCAGAAAGAGAGAACTATCCAGGGGCACGGCGAACTGTTATCAAAAAAGTTATCATTTGGGGTAGCGAACACAGTGGCAATCAATCAAAAATTTTTCTGTGATAAACCAAAATATATACATTTTTATAAAAATTGACCATCATAAGCAGCGACGAGAATTCTTTAAAAAAACAAAAGCACGAAAAACACTCAAAAATAGGCATAAAGGCTTTGATTTCTCTTGCAATAATTGAATTCTTGGAGAATTGGAGCTTGTTTGTAGCCCACTTTTTTACTCATCTCTTGATAGTATGTCTCAAGGGCTTTTTTGAATATGCTTTATAGTGCTTATTCTTTGTATATTGCGTGCTAAAAATTGGTACGCCCGTTGTCAGTCATCATCTATGTGTTTTCCTAACAGAGAACAGTTTCTGGGATTTTATCAATTCAAGTTTTAGTTGATAATTTCCATGTAATTAGGTATGATGGAAAAGAACCATCCGACCTTATGGTTTGAAAGAAGCAACTAACCATATATAAAAGTATCACAAGCAACTTACACTGTACGCATGGGATCATGCGTGATGTAGGCGGAAGTTTTTGGGAGATGCACACGAATCAGTTAAAGATAACTTTATTTCTATATAAAAATGGATTTTGTGTGTGGCGGAAACCACATCTGGGGGTGGATGTGGTTTCTTTCTTGCGGCCTTTTTGCGCCTTGCGTTAACCTGTCTAAGTGACAGGATATCGCAGGGCGCTTTTCTATCTTCGAAAAGGAGTCCGAGAATATGAGCCTGAAATACACCTGCCTCGGCTGTGGGACACCCTTGGGTTACGAGGGACTGTGCTGGAAATGCGAGTGCGAGAAAAGCCGAAAAACCGCGCTGGGATGGATGCCGGAACAAATTGCAGAGAAGCAGAAAAATCTGATTCAGAATATCCAGCGGCTGGCGGATATGGAAGACCCGGAGTTTACCGACTTCTGGCAGCTTTTAGGCTACCGGGATGCCATTACCCCGGAGATCCAACGGGCAGCACTGGCTGTAGAGGGGCTCTATCCCTGCGAACTCTATTACGGAGCACCGGATGATGTACGGGATGCGCTGATCACCGCTTTACTGGAAACGGATAGCTCCCAAAATGCTGCCGAACTGATGTCCTGCCTTGCTTTCCAGGGAGATGACAAGGCAATGGAGACTCTGCTGGAACTGGAGCGGAACCCCCGGCCCTGGCGCAAGAGTCTCTATGTGGATCCGTCCAGCTATGCCCAGTGCGGCGGCTGGACCTTTGATAAGGATGGCCATCGGACGCAGCTCAACTTCAATACCTGCTATCCTATGGTCAAGGGGGCGACCGACGAAGCGTCTCCCGTTCGCATTGGACGGGCACGGGAGGACACCTGTCCCCACTGTGGCGGGCATATGGTGGATATGCTGGTGCTGGATGGGCGGGATGAGCGGCTGAAGTCCTTGGGGCTGGACGGTATTCTGACAGCCACCTGCTGTCCCAACTGCGTGGGCTTCCTGAAAGGCCCCGCCTTCAACCGCTTTACCCTGGACGGCGGCGTGGAGGTCTTTCCCTCGGAGCTCTTTGACGGGGCGGAGGGGATAAAATGCTATGTCCGGCCAGAGGACTATAAGGCACTCACCGAAAATTCTTTTGTGCTGGCCAAAACACCTGTGCCCCTGTTTTACGGCGCTGCCTGCGACGATGTGAACACCATTGGCGGCTTTGCCAACTGGGTGCAGGACGCGGAATATACCATCTGCCCCCACTGCGGAAAGCCCATGAAGTATCTGGCCCAGATCCAGTGGGATACGGTGTATGACTGTGCGGAGGGAACGCTCTATGTGGAGTTCTGTCCGGATTGCCAAATCCTATCCATGCAGCATCAGCAGACCTGAGAGGAGCGCATGCGATGAGTTTGCCAAAGCGTGACGGCGTGAAGGGCCGCTACTACCTGATCCACAAGCCGGATACTTCTCCAGAGGTGCTGGCGGAGGCGGATCTCTGCATCCAGGATGTTCTGGACGGCACTGCTCGTGAAAATCACTCCGATTACCCGACCGTGGTGCGAAACCACAACGGAACGCCCTTTCTCCCTGATCAGCTGCTGGAGCGGTATCTTTCCCGGCTGCCGCTGAAGGGATTTCCCTGCGAGGATGCGGTTTCCCTCTGCGATGCCATGCGGCGGCTGGTTTGCTGGGAGGAGATTCGCTATGAGTTGGAGAAGTACATAGAAAAGCAGGTGCAGGAGCGGTTCTTCCTTGTGGGAGAGCGGGAAGATGGGTTTACCGTCTTTCCGCCCTGCACGGTGTGTCCGGAATTGCGCCTGGAGGATGTGGACGAAGGGCTGCTGCGCTTTGCCTGCTATGTGGCAGTCTGCCACACCGTGTATGGGCAGAGTTTTGAGTCTCTCAAAACCGAACACATCCTCGGCCTGGTTTCCCAGCTCCGTCCCGACATGGTAAAAGAACTGAAAACCAATGGCAGCGGCAAATTGCCGCCTAACATCCAAACGCGGAAAACAAAGCACCTGACCGCCTCGGCCAATGATGCGTTTGCCACCGTCCGCATCACCGCCAGGGACTGCACAGAGGAGTGCTATGCGGAAGTCTTGGACTATCTGTGTGCGGTGCTGGAGCAGGAGGAATTCCCCCGCAGTTACTCGGTGGAGTTCCGTGGCTCAGAGAAAAACTATCTGCCCATTCCTGGACTTCCTAAAAAGGGCGTTAATCAGTTCTTTGCCTGTGCTGTCCAATACCCCAGATTACACGCCGATATTGAGCGGTATGCACGGCTGGCCATGCGGGAGTATGAATGGTACAACAACCTCTCCGATGAATCCTGCGCCATGCCCGGAACCTTCGCCGTGTTTGCTCTGGGACTGGAAGGAGAACAGTGGGCACCGCTCGTGACGGAGTATCTGGATCTCTGCGACGACGAGCACTCCTCCCTGCAAGAGAAATTCCTTCATGCCTTTATCCGGAAGTTTGGTTTTCAACCATGGACACTGGGGGTATTGGTTCGGGGCGCATTGTCTATGCAGTGGATGAAGCCTGCCAAGGAATTCCGCAGTCTGATTGCCAATGCGGAAAGCCTGGATGCTCTACTGGCAGTCAAGCGCCGCTTTTCCGCTTATCTCCTGTCAGAAGAAAATAAGGACCCGAAATTCCGGGCCATCGCTTGGCAGAGCCTACTCTGGGCCATCTGGGGTCCGTCCTCCGAAAACGGTGGCAGCAAGGTCATCAAAGCGGCCCCAGAAGAATTGAGAGAGAAATACCGGCAGGTATTTGTGTGAGGAGAACACCATGAAAAAGAGAAAAGTCAAGGACTTTATTGCCCTGTACGCCCCGGAAGATGAGGAAAAGCTGGTGCTGATCCAAAGCGGCACCAGCGCGGACAAGACCTTTCTGGATACTTTCTGGACGGCGCATACCCATGCCCTCGCCATGGCGGATGTCCAGACCGGACAGGTGCTCTCCGGCCGATGCTGCCTGAGCTGGCCGCTGACGGACAAGGAAAGGGAATCCGGTGACTATTCCAAGCGGTTTGCCAAGGGCAACATCTATCGGATCAAGACCCGCGGCTGGAAAGGCGACGCCCTCAGTGAACCCCAGTGGTATGTCACGGAGGTACTGGAGGAAGGTGTATCCTGTCCGGCACTGGAGAAGCTCTGGGCGGAGTACACAAAGCCCATCCTTTTGGAAGATGAAGTGCTGGGGACGCTCACGCTGGATCGCGAGATGAGCACATTCGATGGAACCTGCCAGTGGATGGGGAAAGAAGTCCGGATCTCGTTGGATGTGGAGATCGAAAAGAAAGCATCCTGGACCCGCGTCACCAATGTGATGAAGAAACTGTTGGCAGATCAGGAAGTCTGGGACAAGTCCCTGCGGGCGATGGCTGCTCAGACGCTCACTGCTCAGGCCAACGAATGGCTGGCAGACAATGACCAGACCGACCGGGCCCCGGAGAAAGACCCCATCACGGAGGAGGAGTTCGCCCGGCGCATCCTCATCACCGAGTTCACAGTTTCTCCGGGCGGCGGTTTTACCGCCTGGTACGAGGACGACTATATGTTCTGGGGCCATGTGGTCACTGTGGATGGGACACTGAAAAAAGGCCCCATTAGTGCGGATATGCAGGGATAAAGAGAGGAGAAACCTGAATGAACAGTGAGCAGATTACAGCCTTTTTGCAGGAGCATTGGAGCTGGGTGACACTGATCATCGGCGCTGTCCTGCTGATTGGTGCGATCATGAACTGGAACTGGCTCTGCGACCCCACCGGCAAGCCGGACTCCCACCGCTATGGCCGCGGCTCCCGGCGGGTGATATTCTTCTTGCTGGGGATCGTGCTGATTGTGACCAGTGTTATGTCTTGGATGTTGTAAGGAGGCCGAAACGATGACTGAAAAATATCCTACCTGGCTCACCGGCCATGTGAAGGAGTGGGCCGAGAAGCGTCTGCCCACCGTGACATTGTGTTCCACCACCGGCAATGAACTGCTGGAGGTGTGGTACTACGGAGACTTGCTTACAGTGAAGGGGGAGCCTCAATCCTATATTGTAGATAGTGACGAGGCCCCCGGACTGGTGGCGGCCCGTGACCCGGAGAGCGGCGAGGCGTTCATTATCTTCGACGGCGGGCGGCATGGCTATGACAATCTGTTCTGTGATGAACATGATCCGGCTGAATTGGAACACCGCCCCCTTAAGCGGTATGAGATCCCCGCCTCCAAACTAGTGCTGGAGCTGGGCTACAGCATTGACTATGAGGATGAAAAAGAGGGTTTCGAGGCGGACGAGGCGGATACCGTGGAACTGCTCAGCGGCAGACGGATGCCCTGGGAGCAGGTCAAGCGGGATGGCATTGACTACATTGCGCTTTACTATGTGAACGAGGAAGGAAAACAAGTACAGATTTTGGATGCGGAGCTGGCATGAGTACAGCCGTTCCATCCTCCGACAATCTAAGGAGGTACCCCATGACCCAGGAAGAACAGATCCGTCTCTACCGGCTCATGGAAAAGCTCAACTGGTTTTTCCACCAGGAGATGCACTATCTCGACCGGAATATTGCGGAACAGACCGCGCGGGAGTGTTATCCGGAGATCCGGGAGTTTACATATGATATTTTGTGGAATGACCTGCCCAAAGAGGTGCAGGATCAACTTGATTAGGATAAACCCTAATGACTTTGCACTGGCCCAGGAGGTGGAGTTGCAATGTCCATAACCGCTTATAAAATAGAATCCGTCGGGCATGACCGGACCGGCAAGGACTACGGCTATGTGAATATCATGTACCGCTACGGCAACAAGCGGTCCTGTCCCCAGCCTGATCAATGCGAAAAGATGGAAGTCATGTGGGCGGATGAGAGCGTCTATGGGCCCCCTGCTCCCGGCAGCAAGGTGGGTGACTTTATCATGACCTGGCTGATGGGCCCCTGGAACTGCGGGGTGTTTACCCACCGGGAGATCGCCCAGCGGCTGATGGATACCTTCACCGGCCTGAAGATCAAGGAGCTGAAGTGGTTCGAGAATCCCAGAGAGAAGACACTGAAAAGCGGCAAGCTCCGGGCGCGCCGGGCCAGGTGGCTTCCGGAGCGGGAGGTGGATCTGGTGTATCTCTACTCCGACTACTATATTGACGCAAGAGAACCTACTTCTGCCCAAACTGACTTCTTCACCGTCACAAGGATGGACGCCTGGGGCGTGAGCACCTGGTTCATGTGTACCCCACAGGCCGCCGAGAAGCTGATCGCTATGGATTTCGAAAATCTGACCGTCAAGGCAACCACCATTGTGGGATAGATTAAAAAGGAGTAAGCCAATGATGGCTTTGGAACAACTGCCCCGCAAGGTGGAAAACCCGGAACTGAAGCGCGTTCTGCGGGGCTACTTCCACATTCGCAGCCAGAAAAAGAAAGTGGCAAAGAGCATCACCGTCTATCAGGATGCTGCCGAGCGATTCGGAGAGTAAGCTGGAACGGAGGGACTGGCATGATCGGGACAGATGAAAACCGGGCGGTGCTCCATGTGGAGGTCATCTTTTGGAGCGGCAAACGAAAGGCTCCCCCCAGCCTGGTCAGCGGAAAGTATAGCCCCCATTTTGTAGTCGTGGGAACCGCTGAGTATCTGGGTGTATGCTTCCTGGATGGAACCGAGTGTGTATTTGATGAACCGGCATTGGGGAATGCCCAGCCCCTCTACCCGGATACTGTGGACTACGGCCCGCTGGAACACAATGCGGAATTCTTGATTTATGAGGGGGCCAATTCCGTTGGCAAGGGCCGGGTGCTGGGCCGAACCGTTCCCTATCAAGTAAAGCAGCAGAGGAAGTAAGTCCTATGATCGAGGGTGGGTTTGAAGAATAAGGAGCAATGCCATGATATCAATAGACTTTCTGAACAAGGTATATAAAATCCTGGACTCGCAGGAATACAACCTCTCTTTTTCTCCCGCCAAGTTCAAGAACTATATGCTGTACTGCAACGGCAACTTTATCGGCGGCCTGTTCGATGAGGAACTGTGCTTCGTCTATGCCGACAGTGTGAGCGAACTGCTGGGGCAGCCGGAACCCGTCTACCGCGGCTACTCCGGCACCGCCCAGCACAGGATGCTGGTGATCCCGGAGGAACACTGGGAGAAGGCGCTGAAACTGCTCTATGCCGAGAAATTTGACTGGAGCCGTTTGGTGTACGACATCACATACACCAGCATTGGCGCGGCTGTGGTGGAGGACTTCTACGATGAGAATGTGGTGTTCCTTCGGTTCTGCTTTGACAAGGAACTGCTGAAAAAGAACCCTTTGGACCAGCAAGGCCGTATCCTTCGGATGGTCTATCTCAATCAGGACCTGACAAAAGCGGGCAAATATCTGTTCCCCAGACTGCTGCAAAAGTTTCTTGTTTTTACAGATCGCAGCGGGAAAACCAGTCTGGAAACCATGCTGAAACGGTGGTACACCGCGCTGGAGAAGATGTACCGCAGTCAGACAGCGGGATAAGGAGGGCAACGACATGACAGAAGAAAACAAAACCTACATCCGCCAGCTCAAGGTCGCTGATGTCCCGTGGCATCGGCTCACCACCGCCTATGGCCGGGGGACGGATTTTCCCGCTCACCTGATAGTCCTGGAACAGATGCGTGATTTGGCGTCAGTCAAAAAGTCCCTCTACGTGTTCACCACCAACCTGGAGCACCAGGGCACCCTGTGGCACGCCACCCCCTTCGGCACGGTGTTCCTGAACCGGATTCTGGAGAAGGCCCTCATGGAGAGCGGCCAGAACCCCGTGGCTCGCTTCCTTGCCGGGGAGCTGCTGGACTTCTTTGCCTGCATCCTCCAGTGCTTCCACGATGGAGATGAGATGGAACACGCCTCTCCCCTCCCCTGCTTCTCTGATCTGCTGAAAGAAGAATACCTGTGGTCAGAGGAATACGACGAGGAAGAAGATGAGATGCGCTACAAGGAGGACGAGGTCTTCCCCGCGGACTTGTTCTACAGCTTCTATTACTACTCCTGGCAGGCGGTGCTGGCCTACCGAGGCGCACTGGAACAGGAAGTTTCTCCGGAGTTTCTCCCCAAGATTGCGGCGGTTTTGGAAGGACTGTAAAGGAGGTTGCGCCCATGTTTGAGGAATTCTATGGGATGTACGAGCCTAAGGAGCAGGAAGTGGTCGCTCTGATCAAGCGCTGTATCGGGGGAGGATATCACAACAAGGGAGACTTTTGGGGAATGACCGTTGTAACGCTGGGCATGGTGTTCTGTGACACCGGCAAGGTCAGCCCCAAAGAGGAGCGGCTGGAGTGGCCGGTCACCAACGAGGAGCGGGACGGCGAAAGGGGCTGGGGACGCTTTCGCAACGAGCAGATCTGCCGTCTGAAGATCCGCCGGATGAAGGAAGAATGGGCGCAAAACCTGGTGGCGCGGCCCTGGTGCATCTCCGAGGTGGTCAGAGCTCATGAGGACTGCCCGGAGCTTCAGGCCATTCTGGACGAGTACCACAAGCCGGTGGTGATCCAGGACGAAGTGCTGGGTGAGCTGACGCTGGATAAGGACTATGATGCCTTTGAGGGTGAGATCCAGTGGTGCGGAAAGGATGTACGCCTTTCTCTGGAGGTCAATGCTGAGAGCAAGCCCTCATGGACCCGCGCCCGCAACGCCGCCAAGAGGCTGGTTACAGATCAGGAAACCTGGGACAAGGCCATGCGGGACTTTGCGGCCAAAAACCTGACTGGGCTTGCCAACAACTGGCTTTCCCAGGATGAGGAAAGCGCCCGTGACCCGGAGACAGCCCCCATCACGGAGGAGGAGTTTGCCCAGCGCATCCTGCTCACCGAGGTTTCCGTTTCTCCCGGCGGCCGTTTTACCGCCTATTATAACGATGACGATATGTTCTGGGGCCATGCGGTAGAGGTTAGCGGCTCTTTGAAGAAGGGCATTACCTATGCCAACCTTGCAGGATAAGGAGGATAGCCTGATGAAACTGAACAGTAAACGCATTGATTTTGAATACACGCCCGCCGAGGAAATTTTTACCTTTCCCGAGGACACGGGACTGCCCTTTTTCTTTGATGTAGATGAGGAACTGACCGACAATCCTTCTGCCATGGACGCGGTGGGCGAAATGCTGGATGAGGCGGAGACATTGGCGGAAAAGGCCAAAGCCGCCATCAAAGCGGCGCTGGCGGACGAGAGCAGCCCCTACCACGACCTCGTGACCTTTTTCATGCAGTTCCACCGGGACGGTGTAGGCCCGGATATTGCGGCTGATCTTTTTCCGGGAATCGATCCGGCCAAGCTGTCCTTTATCGAGATGGTGGACTTTTTGCGGCTCAAGCGTTTTGGCAGCTTGGTGGATGGCGAAACCGGCCAGCAAGCCTTTATTCTGGACCTGTCTTTCAACCCGGAAATCACCGACGAGCTGATGGTGGTCTACTTTGACTTGAACAAGGAGATTTTCTGCATTACCCATGAGAGCTGATGAAAGAAAAAGGGCGGAACACTTGCCCACGCTTTTGATCCAGCAGATCCGCCTGCAATGGTATAAAGACTGTCGGGGGGGAAACGACGCTGTGCAAAGGAACCAGTATCCCAGAGCAATGCGTCTGCCGAAGGCAGGGAAGCATTTTTTGCCACCGATGGCAGCGGCCAAAGCATGATTGTCCTGTTTGCGCCCGAAGGCTGCGTCATCAACGGTGTGGACTCCGAGCTCTACGACTGGGAGGAAAAACTCCCCCGAATCGAAGACCTGACCGACGGGATGCCGACCGCTTTGCAAAAGCTCATGACCAGCCATGAGGTCAAGAAGATGAAAAGCACCTTCTGCGTCTGGACGGAAGATGGCATCGCCTGGCACTGCAATCCGATGGACGGCGAGGATGCGTCCAGGGATCTGCTCTCCAGAATCGACGGCGAGGCACAGACCTATGTGGAGTACGGGAAGTGGCTTCCCGTTGACCTGCCTTTGGAAGCTGTGCGCCGGCTTGTGGACGGGGCGCCGGTGACAAAGGAACTGGTCGCCGCGCTGAACCCCAGGCGCAGCGAGTGGGAGGAAATCAAGGCGGGACTGGATAAGATCGGCTATCCAAATGAACTTTGATCTGTAGTAGACAGGAGATGGTTCGAATGATCAAAGAACGCACCCTAATCTCCGGCGACCTCAAAAGCAAGGTCAAGCAGCTGATGGAGTACGCCGGGTGGTACGAAGGGCGAAAAGTTGACATCTCCATTGCGGAGCAGTATTACGCCGATCATGGCGTCCCGATGATGAAGACCGTCCAGCGGTTTTACCGCAAGTATTTCGGCCTGTGCTGTGAGTGGTACCTGGAGCAGAAAAAGATGAACTGGGCGGCTGACTTTGAATTTGCTTTGTTTCCTTACCTGGTTAACGGGATCAAAGACCATTTGGAGGACGCCTATTTTCGGGACATGTCCGGCTGTGAGCTGGCGGAGATCGAACAGGCCGCCGGTGAGCGGTGTCAGCCTATCGGTCATATCGGCTACTACTACCCGGCAGAGGTTTGGATCTCCGAGTACGGGAAACTGTATGCGAAATATGAGTATCAGGATGAGATTGAATGCTTTCCCGATGTGTTCGCCCTGATTGAGCACGATTTGCGGCAGTGTAAATTTAATTCCGCTGCCATGAAAACCGTGGAGGCGCTGGATGGGAAGCAATGAGAAATCAATCGCAAGCAAAACTAGAGGAAATAGCTATGGATTATTTGAAAATACTGCGTGAAAATCCTAATTTGGCAGAGGAATTTGATTCGCTTTTTGACTTCTTCCTGCTGGATGAGTTGTCCCCGCGGGATGAGGCGGACGGTCGAGCAACCTTCACACTGCCCGGCATGGCATTTGCCAGAGATGGCTCCGGCGGAGAATACCACTTGTTGGAAGATGGCTCCATCGGCTATTACAGCAGCGAAGGTGAGACAGGCCGTCTGGCTGAGAGCATGGACGATCTCTTTTCCCTGCTTGTGAGCTGTATCTGCTGGCATGACTGCTGTGATACAAAGCAGTATGTGGATTCCAAAACACTGGAGGAATATGGGCAGAGGCAGCGTAACTGTAACTTGGAAGATATGGATAGGGGCAGCTTGCGGCGGGTGTCTGATGTGCTCGGTATCCCTACCGGTGAGGCGCTGGCTCCTGTTCTGGAGAGGTTCCGCAAAGCAACACAGCGCCAGCCCCTGTATCAGTGTATTTTCCATGAGGACGACGGAAGCCTGACCAAATCATACGGTTTGATGTTTGAATGAGAAAGGAGCAATCACGATGAAAGCATTTGACCCGGATTATAAGCTGTTGGACGAGATGTATCAGGATGATTACTATCCTGCTTTTCTGGTAGACAGGGTAAAGGACGAGCTCCAGAAGGTCATCGACTTGCTGGAAAGCGGCGAAACCGACACCGAAGTGATACAGGAAACGCTGGATGAGGCAGTCTGCGGCATCAATGATCTTCAGGAGGAGTTTGACGAGAACGACAGCGAGATCGAAACGGTGGCCCGTGATTGCATCGGCGTTACCGTGGCCTACATTCTGGAGTGGTTCAATATCCCCATTGACACCGAGGAGGCCATCCGGGAAAGGGACTGGTGATACCCGTGGCAAAAAAAGAACTGGCCGTTTGTGATGAGTGCGGCAGCCTGTTTTTCAAAGGCTCTTCACAGATGATGGGACTGTGCCCGGAATGTGCCCATATTCTCTATGGCTATCCGAATTGTCCCCATCATTTTCAGAATGGCCGGTGTGTGAACTGCTACTGGGACGACTCAAAGAGCGAGTACATAAAGAAACTGAATCAACAGGAGGAAGCTGATATGCCTACGACCGAATGGCTGAACAAATACGAATCCACCAAGGACAAACTGGCCTGCAAAGCTGACCTGGAGGCCCATTTTACAGAAAAAATGATTGGGAACATGGCGGTGGATGTGCTGGACATCGGCCCCGTCCATTTCCCCACCGGGCAGATCTTCGCCTGCGATCCGCTGGTGGAGCTGGAGGACACGCCGCCCTTTATACAGACAATCCCCGCCGGGACTTACCCAGTAAAAATCTGCGTGGTACCCAGTGAACAATACGGCGACCGCTACGCCTGTGTCAAGGTGGAGGTCAGCCAGGAGAAGCCTGTCCGCTATGAGTTGGGCATGACAGGCAAAGAGGATCTGGAGGAGGAACTGGGCGAGGACGATTATTTTGGCTTTGGCGTAGACGCCGGGATGGGGTGCATTGCGGACATCCAAACCCAGGCAGCCTTTAAGAGGTACTGGGCCAAGCGGCTGGAGGAAGACCAGGACATCGATCCCTACAACGACCTGTTCTGCGACTTGATGGAGGAAAACGCCAAAGCCCATCCCAAGTATCAGGAGAGCCACGGCGACTGGCTCAACTGGACGATACCGGGCACGGACTGCAACCTGCCTGTCTTCTCCTCCGGCTGGGGTGATGGCTACTATCCCGTCTACTTCGGCTATGGCGCAAAGGGCGAAATTTGCGCCGTGTATGTGCGGTTCATCGACATCGAAGCCTGCTACAAGGAGCAGGCGTAAGGAGGCAAGCGATGGAATGGCCAAAACGGGCGCGGACAGCAGCATGGGAAAGCGGTGTCCTGACCCTGGATGGAGAAAAACAGTTTGAGATCCCGGAGCTGACCATGAATCTAATAGAGCGACTGGCTGGTTACACCCTGGTGGGGTTCCATGTGAAGGACTACCCGGTATCGGATGAACTGCTTGCAGCCTTTGCCGGACATAAAAGCATGGTCAACTTTGGTGTGGAAAACGCCGCCCTCACCGACGCCTGTTTTCCCATTTTTTCTGCCATGCCCAAGCTGCGCTATCTGCTGCTGGACGGCAACGCCGCCATCCACGGCAGCGGCCTGTCCGCCCTGCAAAACTGCAAGCTGGATCTTTTGACCCTCAACCGCACCGGGCTGGACGACGGCGGGCTGCTCCAGGTAGCCGCCATCCCCAAGCTCTCCCACATCCAGATCGACCATACCGCAATTACCTATGATGGTCTGCTGGCCGTCGCCGGGAACAGCCGGATCGAGCCGGTGGCCCATGAGCAATTCACCAAGGCGCAGATGGAACACTTCTTCCATATCCAGCGGGAGAAGGCCAAAAAGCCCACTGTGCTGGACGAGCAGGCGGCGGAGGAATGCCGCAGGGTGTTGTCCGCTTTCTTTGCCGAGATGACAGAATGGGAGCAATATATGGAGCAGGCCGGATTTGAGGACTCCGAAGCTGCGCCCCGCCTTCTGGCGATCTGGGAGAGGTATGTGAGCGAAAAGCCCCGTCCGGGCTACCGGCCGTTGGCACTCTCTTACAGCGCCCAGGGCACCTACAATGGGGAGCGGTTTCTGGACGCGGAGCAGCTCACCCGGAACAAGCTCTGCATCTACACCAGAGAGAAAAATACTGGCTTTGACCGTCGCTTCCTCATGAAGCGTGTGGACGGGAGCTGGAAGATCGACGCGGTGCAGGAGCGGCTGGACGGCTGGCAGCGCGTGGGATTGTGAGGGATACGAAATGACATGGAAATTTGAAACATCCGGTTTCGATGGGCAGTGTACGTTGTTTGGCGTAAATATCTTTCAATACCGCTGGCGCGACTGCCGGGAAACAGCGGCGGTCATCGATCCCCATTACGGCACGGAAAAAGTGTTTCATGTCTATGAGGTGGAGATCAACGGGCAGATCCACCGCTTTGCCGCCGGGGAGTTCTCCAACTGCGTGTGGGGATTCTACCTGGAAAAGAACGGATGAGAGGATTGCTGCCCCATGAAAGCTAGCGCCGGATCGGTCTATACGGTCTACAACCAATACCTGAAACGCTACACCGCCTGTCAGGTGGCCTATATTGCACCGCCGGACACGGTGAGCAAGGAGTCCTGGGCGGTGATCCTCTCTCTGGATTGGGTGGGCGACGCCCCTCTGACCGCGGAGGAATTGCCCCATCTCCATCCGCTCTACAAGGACTTCATGTACTGGCCCCGTGACCTTCACCCGCTGCGGGTGCCGGTAGAGATCCCACCCCAGTACACACTGGTGGGTACCCTGCCGCCCTTCACCGACCAGCCCTGCCACTCCTACGGCGGCTGGAATGACGGCTATGAGGTGTACCGTCAGATCAAGTGGCAGGAGATCCCGGAGGAGCGGCGGCGGGCCTTCAAGGAGGCCATGGAGAGCGACGGGGAGCCAGAGATTGGCGGTATCCCGGTGAAGGTCAGCAGCCATCGGCTGATGGACAAATATCTACCCTTTGGCTCAGCGCGGGAACTGGAGGCGCTGCCCTGCCTCTCCGACCTCATCTGCGAGCGGTGGCACCCGGATCTGCTGGAGTTTCTGCGGGAAAACCCCTTCCTTGATGAACTGACTTTACTGAGCCACGGTCAGAGGGCACTTGATCTGCGGCGCACCAGCGTCAGAAAGCTGATGCTGGACATGACTGGCCTGGAGGAACTGTGGCTTGGCGAGGAGACGGAGCAGCTCCTGTTCCAGAACAAGGGGCCGGACGCCTGCACCATCCATGCCGCCGGAAATGGCAGCGGTTTAACCCTCCAATTTATCGGGGAATACCGCCCCCACCCGGAGCTGCCGAACCTGTGGGGACTGCATGGTATCCGGCTGGAAGAGTTTGACCTGACCGGCTTGCCCGTTGTTCATCCCAGCCTGAAGGAGCTGCGGCTCTGGGGCGCGCCGGGAAACCTGAGACATTTCTCTGCTGTGGCACAGTTCCGAGAACTGACAGACCTCTCCACCTTCGACCTGTTCGGCTTCGACGCGGCCGACATCCCAACCCCGGAGCAGATGCCAAAGCTTCACTGGTTCTGGATGACCAGCCTGCCGGAGTACGCTGCAAAAGCGGCAAAACAGCTCTGGAAAGGCAAGCCGGGCATGGATCTGCGAATCACCAAGCCCCGGAAACCGGAGTGGCTGGCGCAAAATCTGGACAACCCCTTCCGGGGCTGGGACGGCGCGGAGCATATCCCCGCCAGTGCCGCGAAAAAGGCAGCCGATCAATACCGCAAGACTCGTTCTCAGATGATGAAGCTGGCCGCTGAGCCGGACGGGGACGCCCAGACCCAGGCGCTGGAGGCGGTGGCAACCTACACCCAGACCTTCAATAAGATGCGCTTTATCGAAACCGAGGAGCGGGATGAAATTTATATGGCCCTGCGGGGTATCCTGGATGCCCTGCCGGGAGATACGCTCCAGAAAGATGCCCTGATCAAACAGTTTGAGCAGCTACGAGATTTTTGAGGATATGAATTGATGAGCCGAATGGTTGATGAACCCTATTTTACATATAGTACCTACAGCGCCCTGACCTCCGGCATCCAGGTGAAATGCCCAAAATGCAACGGTGCAGGTATTGTGACAGCGGACGATGAAAATGCTTATTTCCGATGCCTGAGCTGCGGCCATCAAGAAACCCGCGACCGGACGGTCTACCGCTACGATGTACATAACCAATGTAGGAACTGTGGCAGGTGCTATCGGGTAGACATTGAAGATGAGGCAAAGCAGCACTTTTCCGTTCTCCATGTGGCCTGTCCCTATTGCGGGACGACCATGTCGGGCGAGGTACACAAGACGGCGGAGGCTTTCTCCTATGCCGCTGAGATCAAGGACGGAAAGGAACCCTGGTTTGGTCTGGAACTGTGGTTCCTGACCTCCTTTCAAGGCAAGCCGGTCTGGTCTCTCAACCGGGAACATCTTGCCTATCTGATCGACTATCTCAGCGCCGACCTGCGGGAAAAGCCGCTGGGCATCCCACGAAAGACCCAGGCTGACCATCTGCCCACCTTCATGAAAACCGCAAAGAACCGGGAGCGGATCGTGAAGCTGCTGAAGAAAATGCAGGAGGAATGAGGATGGAGCAGAAAGTTATTTACAACGGCCAAGTTCTTACTCTGACCCAGTTTTGGGCTACGGGGGAGCCTTGCCTGTGGATCACCGACCCACAGCAGATCGGGATACCAAAAATGGAGTTTGTAGGCGGATACCCAAACGAATACTGCATTTTCCTGAAAAGTCTGACTGAAACGGAGTTGGAACAAATCGCATCCCTGGACGGTACTCCACTGGATATGACAGAAGAACTGCGGCAGCATCTAACAGGAAAGGACAAACCCTATGGCGCTACAGGATAAGAAAATCATGCCTCCCCCTTGGCTGGCTCACCGGGAGATCGAGCGATACTCCATCGGCTGGCGCATGGGCTCTGGGGAGGATTACATAGACCGATTTGGCGATTGGCTGGACGCCCTCTCATCGGAGGAGCGGACGGAATACCGCACCCTCTTTCCCGAACCGGTGACCTGGATGGGCTGGTGGGATGACGAGGACAAGGTTGAGGTGCTGGAGCATGGTGACTTCTGGGTGGATGCATGGCAGCCGGAGGGCCAGCCCAAGTACACCCACCAGTGGCTCCAGCAGGAATTTTCCATGGGGAGAAAGCGAGAACTGTACCTATTCTGGGGCCATCAGCCTGCCGAGGGCGGCCAGCTAACGAAAAGCTGCCTCAGCCAGTGGTGGATGGAGGACTTCTGGTCCATCGCTGACACCTATCTCTGCATGGAGCAGTATATGATGGCCGCAAAAGCTGAGCTGTTCGGTGACGGGAAGATCCGGGACCAGATTTTGAAATGCAGCGACCCCAGGCAGATCAAGGCCCTGGGCCGCAAGGTGCGGGGCTTTGACCAGAGGGTATGGGACAGGTTCAAATACGCCATTGTGCTGGGTGGCAACTGGTACAAATTCAGCCAGAACCGTGACCTGCGGGAGTTTCTCCTCTCTACCGGGGACAGCGTGCTGGTGGAGGCCAGCCCCTATGACAGCATCTGGGGCATCCGGCTCTCGTCCAGCTCCCCGGGGGCCCAGGACCCGATGAAGTGGCGGGGGCAGAACCTGCTGGGCTTTGCGCTAATGGAGGTGCGGGACGAGCTGCGCCGGGTGACGCAGAATGAAATGCTTTGCGATTGGAGTACGGTATGGCAGAAATGAAACTCTATGAACTGGTCAACCACTATCACATCGGCACCGAACTGACCTGCGCCGAGGCGATGTTCATGGCCTGCAATGAATATTACCATCTGAATTTGTCCGAGGAGACACGGAAGATGTTCTCCGTCATGGGCCTTGGGATGCAGACCGAGCAGTCCTGCTGCGGCGCTTTCACTGTGGCGGTGGGGATCATCGGTCTGATGACCGCCAAAGAGGGCCAGACCGATGTGAACAACATGGAGGGCTATCGGATGATTGCTGAATTAACAGGCTTTATGCTTGGATTCTATGGAACACTCCATTGTGTCGAGCTGCAAAGGCTGGAGATCGTAGGATACGAAAACCCCTGCCATGCTATTGTGGAGGCGCTGGCCAAAAAACTGGAGGAGCTGCTGGCTGGCCGCAGCATCTTACGCCCGGTAGATGCAGGACAGATTGGCTCCTGACCTTTGGCAAAAGAAACAGGCCATCGTCGAGGAAGCCCGCCGTGCTGTGACGGAGCAGTATTGAGATGGAGTACATCAAACTCTTTTGGGAGGGCGCACCGGAGGGAGAACCACCGGTCATCCTCTATGAGGTGGACACAGAGCATGAGCGGCTGGCCTTCCGTTCCATTGACATTTTCGCCGGCGGCCGCACCCACAACATCCCCGACCTTTACGACGGAGCCATTGAAATCACACCCATTCCCACCGTGGAGGAATTCAACGCCCATGTCTGGGGTGAGGAGTTCCATGCCTGTTTGATAGAGAAAACGGAATTTGAGGCCGTCTGGGAGAGCCACACCCACAATGGAGCGTTAAAGCAATCAGGAGGAATCTGATGAAACAGACAGATATTTATACTGAGGCCTTGGTCTGTCTGCGGCTAATCCTACAGACAGACCACCCGGAATTCAAAAACTGGCTCGACTGGCTGGGGCGGGATATTGAGGATTGGACCCAGCGGCGGGAGGTCGCCCACCATCTTTTAGCATACGGCGGAATGGGTTCTTTCAACGATCTGCCCAATATGCGGGGAAACCATGATTATATCTTCGATTTTCTCAAATCGGTGTGCTACACCTTTGGCCACCGCAATGGCAAGCGGCAAGGAATTTCACCAGAGGCATTGATGGAGGAGTGTGTCCACGATGCAGAGCAGGCATCCTATCATCCCCATAAGGGACTAAACCGAGCTATCGCCCAACATCTGATGCAAGGCAATTTACAGGATAATCTGGATCGACTGTAGGAGGACTTGCTATGAACGAAAAACGATTTCGCCCCCAATTCAATCAAATGGATACCACCGAGAAACAGGTGCTGATGGAGAACCTGGCTGCTCGTTATGCTATGACCTTCCTCGGTCTACATACCTTTGACCGCTGGGGCCAAAGCTGCACCACCGGCATATTCGAAAAAGATGGCCGGGAGTTCGTCTTTGTCCCTGGCGATACCGTCACCTTGGGCTGGGAACGGTTCTCTGTGGGACTGAATCAGGACAGTCGAGAGGAACTGGACTATCTGTTCCAGGAATGGGAGATGGAGTGTGATTCGGAGGAGATGATCCGTGAAAGCATGGCTCCCGTTCGGCAGGCAGCCATTGGCCCTATGCTGGTGGGCCGGGAACTGGAGGAACTCTGCTGGGAGCCGGTCAAGATGGACGATCCCAGACTGACCGCCCACCCCGACTGGCTGAAGAAGTTCCGGGATTTTGCCTGGAGCGACCTTGACAGCCTTACCTTGCATCAGTCAGCCCGTATTGAGCGGACGGAAAAGGGCTTTCAGATCTGGATCTATAACCGCACAGACTACGGTACGCTTCTTGACCAACTGGAGAAGCAGGGTCTTTCGCTGCCTACGGCGGACGAGTGGGCCTATCTGTGCGGCGGCGGGTGCCGCACCCTGTTCCCCTGGGGGGATGGAATGGACTACTCCATGCATCTGCACCATTTTGAACGTCCGGAGGATGAGGACAAGCCCTTCGATATGGAGGAACCCAACTTCTTCGGCCTGTCCGTCGCCTATGACCCCTATATGCGGGAGGTGGTGAAAGGCAAAGGGTTTACCACCTGCGGCGGTGATGGCGGGCGCAGCATCTGCGGCGGACTGGGAATCTTTCTCGGCTTCCTGCCCTGTTCGCCGCACTGCAAGCCGGAAGTGCAGGAGGAGAAGGAACTGAACGGCGACTATGACTTCTACCGGCCCATCATCCGGATAGAGTCAGCTTGAGAGATCATTTGGAGGACACTGCACGAGAGAGACAACACCTGATCTTACAAAGATCAGCAAATATGAGTTTAATCCTTCGGCACAAGCCGGAGGTCATCAGAACCCAATTGGACGCCCATGGCTGGGCGGATGTCAATGCGCTGCCGGCGGGCATCGGTAAGAAGTACCCCATCAATCGGGACATTCTGGAGGAGATTGTGAGGAGCGACAGCAAACAGCGGTATGCCTTCAATGAAGACCGGACGCTGATCCGAGCCAACCAGGGGCACTCCATCCAAGTGGATGTAGGACTCCCCGTAACCGAGCCGCCGGAGACGCTGTACCACGGAACGGCCCAGCGGTTTTCCGCTGGCGGAGTCCTCCTATCGGGCGCTATCCCTATCTGGGCGACCGGGAGAAGGCGCTCCAGACCGCGAAGCGGTTGGCGACGGAGCGGCTGTGGCCGGGCCGACACAGGTTCCACCCCATGTCCTTCTTTGAGAACCCGAACCTGCGGGAGCTTTTGCTGGAACCGGAATCCCTCCGGCGCATCCGGGAGGCTGCCCTCATTGACAACGGGAGTTTAATACGGAAATAAATTGCTTGGGAATGGAGGATCTGCCATGAGCAAGGAGCTGAAACTGTATAAAGCATTTATTGACGGCCTTGTGGAGCGTAAAGACAGCATGACGGCCCGGTGGGTCAAGGGCGATGGTTTCCCCCAAACGGATGACAACAAGGCAAAAAACGATCTTTTCGCCGCACTGACACCAGCGCAGAGAGAAGTGCTGGCTGAAATACTTCAGGACGAACACATTGCGGGTATCCATGATGCCCTTGCATATATCAATGAGATGATGGATCTGGAGGGACTGGAGCTTCATCAGGATGGTGAATCCTATCCCAACGACTATTTTGAGAGCCTGCACTATGACTTCATCAGCCGTTGTGACGGCGATGAGTGGCCGGAATAAAAGGAGGCATGACGGATGTATATCGACAAATACTGGGGCAACTTTATTGGAGGTTCCGATGACAGTCTGAACCTTGTGGCGTTTTTGGAGGACCAGAAGAAAGAGGAGATCCCTCTCAGCGAAATCTTTGCCAAGATCGGGCTGGACAAGCAGAACTGGGACTTCCACCAAACGGTGGAGTATCTTGAGTTCACCCACTCCAATGGCGTGGAGATCGACTTTCACTTCGCCATTGATGTCGTCACTGATCTGGCCGCTATCCTGCTGGAGTGTAGTGTCAGCGGCGGGGTAAACCTCCATGATCTGGACGAGTATAACACCCCCTCCCGCCGCATCCGTGTCACAGCCACGGCAGAGGAGCACGACGCTATGGACAAGGCTCTGGCAGATTTCGCCCAAGATCCCCTGTCCTATGACCTCCACGATCTGATGAGCGATGAGGAGATCGAGGAGATGGCCCATCAGGTGGCGGCGCTGCGAAAGGAGCTGTACGAGTCCGCTGGCCGCAACCGCAGCTACCATGTGAAGGCGGAGGACATGAAGAATCTGCTCCCCGACTGGGCTGGGGCCGATGGCTGCATCGCCACCAACCGCATCACGGTGGAGGGCTGCAAGGTTGGCTACTGCTACCGGGAGGAGCCGGATGGCGACTGGGACAGCGGCTGGCGCTTCACCGCCGGTGACGAGAGCGATGATTACATGGACGACCCCAACAACGCCGGGCTTTACAAGCTGAACACGATCTGCAACGACGATTCCGACATTATCCCGCTTTTGAATACGCCCGCCCCCTGCGCCTTTGAGCGGGATGAGCATGGCGTGTTCCAGCCGATTAAAGATTGGAAACCAGAAAATGAGGAGGAACCGGATATGGACATTTTACAGCAGTGCCAGAGGTGGCATGAAAACGACGAATACCAGAAGATCATTGACGCGCTGGAGGCTATCCCCGCCGAGGAACGCACTCCTGAGATGGACAGTGAGCTGGCCCGGGCTTATAACAATCTGGCAGACCCAAATAAGCCAGGCGGCAAGGATATGCTCAAAAAGGCGATTGCTTTGCTGAAGCCCCATGAGGAATACTTCGAAGGCGACCACTACTGGAACTTCCGCATGGGCTATTCCTATTACTATCTGGACCAGGAGGGGCGCGCCCTTCGGTACTTTGAAAAGGCGCTGGAGGCCCGCCCGGATGACGCGGATACCAAAGAATTGATTGATTCGTGCAAGAAAGGCATTGCCCTGCCGCAGTTCTCGGAGTGCTTCCGGGAGCGGACAGAGGACTGGTGGGAAACCTTTGCCGAAATGGAAGGGGCACTGCGCCAGATGATGGACGAGGACAAGGATCACACCCGTGGCGCGGAGATTGTGGCCCAAATGGAAGATACTTTGAACCTGGTCTTTGACGAGATCTCCTTCGAAATGGGCTTCAACGGAGAGAAGTACGAGCTGATCCTCACCCCGGAGGGGGACAGGGTCAAGCTGTTTGAACTGGTCTACTTTCAGAAGCACGCCCCCAAGGAGGTGCTGGAACACTGGAACATCCTGGTGGGCCGCCAGCCCATCCGGGATATCGGCCTGCGCACTGACGACGGCTGGGATATCTCCGGGGATGACGTGCAGATCTGGTTGGAGGAGCAGGGTGAAAACAGTTTTACTATCTCCGCCTACTGTGAAAAGCTGCTGCCCATGCTACGGAAAGAGGAAGGCCGGGCCTGGTGGATGCTAACCACCCTCACCGACCAGGTGCTGGGTGAGATCTCCCACATGTGGTATATCGACGGCTTCGATGTGCTGGAGGGGCCCAGGGCGGAGCCTTCCCTTCTCCTCTCCCAGCTGCCGGACAAGCTGAAAGAGCGGGGGGTGGACCTCTCCACCGCCCCGGAAGCGTACTTAGACAGTTGCCTCGCCTACAAAATGGAGCCCAATAAAGACCCGGACGCCGATTGGCGGCTGGATGTGATCGCCGGTTCCACCAACTGCGTGCCTCTGATCAACGGCTATCTGAACGAAGACAACGACTTCATGGACGCTCTCCATGCCGACGGCGCGGTGGCGGGCTTCTTCTGCTATCCCCTGGATACCCTGCGGGAGGAAGAAGGAAGCCAGAAGCTCTTCGACTTCCGGGACAAGCTGGAGGAGGTGTTCACCTCCGGGGAAGGCCCGGAAGTGCTCACCCTCACAGGCGGGGCCACCGGTCTCTTCTGCGGCTATGTGGACTTTATCGCCTGGGACATTCGCACCGCACTCAGGATGGCCAAGGCGTTCTTTGAGGACAGCGGCATTCCCTGGGCCAGCTTCCACACATTCCGCCGTGAAGCGGGCACGGTGAACCTGAAAGCGCCACCTGAGGAGGAGCCGGCTGACGGGGGGCAGGCCGCCGAGTTGGCCGAGCCGCTGACGGGCATGGACTATATCCCTTACACCCCGGAAAACGCGGAGGAGTTTTTCGCACAGATCGAGCAGTGGAACGACGCGGACGAGTACACCCGCTGTATCCAGGCGCTGAACGCCATCCCGGAGGACTGGCGGAACTACCGCACGACCTACGCTCTGGCCCGAGCGCTGGAAAACTACGCCATCATTGGGGACCATGACGAGGGCACGCCCCGTTACAAGGGAGACAAGGCCCTGCTCCGCGCCATCGATGTCTTGGAGTCCGTTTGGGAGGAGGGCCAGGACAAGGCGGAGTGGAACATGCGGATGGCCTATGCCTATCAGTATCTCTTTGAGCAGGAGGAGAAAGCCATTCCCTACGCCCAGCGGTGGGCGGAGCTGGACCCTGAGGATGAGAACGCCCCGGCGGTGATCCGGGAGTGCCAGGAGGAGATCGCAAAGCGGGGCGAGGCGGAAACAGACGGCGAGACAGACCACACGGGCGTCTTCACCGGCTTTGTCCTGCTGTCCAGGGGAGAATGGGACAAGGCGCAGTTCATCCGGGACATGAAGGAAAAATGGGACATCCCCGTGGAGGAATACGACGCAAGCGAGGACAGGAGCGACGACGCCCTGGTATTCGAGGTGGGCGGCATGGTCGCTGCCGTCAGTCTGGCGGCCTGTCCCATTCCCGGCGGCGAAGCCGAGGCCAACGCGGAAAACAACTATATGTGGGAGGATGCCGTAAAAGCTGCCAGGGAGCACCGCGCCCACATCATGGTGGCGGTGCTTGGCAAAGAGGAAGATGTTCTGGGGAAGGGCAAACTCTATACCAAATTGGTGGCTGCCTGCTGCCGCCAGAAATACGCCACCGGCATCTACACCAGCGGCGTAGTGTTTGAACCGCGCTTCTACGAGGGCTTTGCAGACATGATGCGGGAGGACGAGCTGCCCATCTTCAACTGGATTTGGTTTGGTCTTTGGCGGGATGAGAACGGCATGAACGGCTATACCTACGGCATGGATGTGTTCGGCAAGGACGAGATGGAGGTGCTGGGCACCGATGCCGAGCCAGGCGACCTGCGGGACTCTTTAGCCAGCCTTGCCTCCTATGTGCTGGAGAATGATATGGAACTCCACGCTGGGGAAACCATCGGTTTTGCGGAGGATGATAAGCACGCCATCACCCGCAGCCCCGGCGTCGGCCTGCCGGAAGATCAGATGACCCTAAAGATCTCCTGGGAGTCATTGGCTGGCGGTCCGGATGATGACCGTGAGGACGGCCCGGACGGTGAAGCCCCCCAGGATGAGGAATCCAGTGTTCCCGAGGTCTATACGGAGGAGGAACTGGCGGCCGTCGAGGGGCACATCCAGCAGTATTTCGGCAAGTTTGGGCATGTGTTCCATGAGCTGTCTTCCCCGGACATCCATGTGGACATCTGCGTGGTGCCGCCCTCCCAGGAGCGGGACTACTACACCCTGGTCACCATGGGCATGGGCGCCCACCGGATGAATGTGCCGGAGGCGCTGGCGGAATACAAGCTGGAGCGGGCGGAGCTGGCCATCGCGCTGCCGAGGAACTGGAAGCTGAAGCATGAGGATCTGAAGAATGAGCGGTGGTACTGGCCCATCCGCCTGTTGAAAACCCTGGCCCGACTGCCCATTGCCAGCGATACTTGGCTGGGTTTCGGCCATACCATGGACAATGAGGAGGACTTTGCAGAGAACACGAAGCTGTGCGCCGCCATTCTCACGCCCCCCCAGGGGACGGAGGACGGCAGCGAGGTCTGCACCCTGCCGGGCGGCGAGGAGGTCAACTTCTACCAGGTGCTCCCCCTCTACCGGGACGAGCTGGAGTACAAACTGGCCCACGACGCGGACGCCCTGCTGGATAAAATGAACGGCATCAGCTTTGTGGCGGAGCCTGACCGTCAGAATGCCGCTACCAGCGGTACCCTTTCGGACGGGAACCCCATAGGCAATATGGACGATGCTGCCTGGCATCTGGAGACCATCCGGGAGAAGCATCTGCCGGTGGACGAGATCAACGCCTATAATCACATGGCCATCTACCTGCGCTGGTGCATGGAGCATGACCTGATGAGTGTAGAATTTATCGAGCGGTACAGCGAGCAGTATCAGGCGTTTCTGGCAGATATCAAGCAAGCGGACTTGCGTTCTTTCATCCGCGATGTACTGAAGGGACAGCTCTTTGGCGCTCTATTCAACGAGAAGGGCGCGGCCTTTGCCGGGTACTACTACGGAGAGAGCGACAGCCCTTACTATCCCAGCGATATCGACAGCTACGCCGTCAGCGTCATCGGGCCGGAGCGCAATTACTCCGAGGAGATCCAGGACGAGGCGTACCTGTTCATCCCCTTTGACGAGGACTACTACCAGGCTATGGCAGAGGTGATCGAAGAACGCTTTGCCAACTGGCAGGGGCAGAACTTTGACGAGGATACGCTGGAGCCCTCCGAGGTGGCTCAGGCCATCATGGAGTATCTGGACTGTGAATGCACCTATTTCCCTTCCATGGCAGATGACGATCCCATCATGTCGGCATACAGCTACGCCAGGCGGGACGCCGCCCATGAGGGCTTCGTGCCGGTGCTGATCAGAGTGGACGACGAGACGCTGCTGGAGTGCCTGGTGATGAACGCCGACCCGGAGCACGACGCGGACTGCTATGAATTTGACCTCAAAACCGTGACGGAGTACCGGAAGAAGATGCTCTCCGCCCCCATCAAGGACGGCAAGGCAGTCCTGGAGGCATTGACCGGCCAGCGCAAGGAAGAAGCCGAGGACGATGACATGGACTGGGAGGAGGAAGTTCTTGGAGAGATGGAGGGCGGCTATGACAATGACCGCTTCTCCTGCTATTGGGATTCGGATAGCCACATGACCTATCCCCTCATTTTGGCCAAGATCCCGGTAAAGAACCCCTGGGAGATCTTCGCCTACCTGCCCTTCGGCAACTGGAATGAGTGCCCCAACACCCCGGACCTGATGGCAGTGGCGAGATACTGGTTCGAGCAGTATGGCGCCATCCCTGCCGCCATGAGCCACGACGAGTTGGAGTTTGACCTCCCGGCCCCTGTTTCCCAGGAGAAGGCCATGGAGGTAGCCACAGAGCAGTACGGCTTCTGCCCGGACATTGTGGATCAGGAGCAGGATGAACCCACAGTGGGCAATCTGGCGGATGTTCTGCGGCAGTCCACTGTCTGGTATCTCTGGTGGGATTGATGGGAGGTGCCCCGGCAAGCGATGAAAACTCAAACACTGACCATTCAGAGGAGCAGATTGGAAATCGAGAAAAAGTGCTGGGCTTTACGCTTCCGTCCCAGGTTCGGAAGTTTCTCCTGCTGACCGCAGGCATCTATGTATCCACAGGCGCGATCATTGATCTTTTCGGAATATTTGACCTGACCCTCCATGGAGAGCGGTATTGCGTATCGGGCGAGTTTTGGAAAGGCACAGGTGGCGACCAGCTTCTGCTCTATCCTGATGACGAAACCATATGGTACTATGCCCATGGAGATGATGACTATATCCTGGTGGTGGGGATCTATTGTGATTGAGAGGTGGTAACATGGCAAGCGTATCCACTTGGAGCGGAATCCGGAACAAACTGGAGCAGGACTACCTCTGCCCGGTTCTCCGCGGGCACATCCAATAATCGCATCCTTTTCTCCCATGCGGCTATATGGACCACGCCTGGGCCGCGAGCCGCACGGTGGAGGAATTGGATGCAGTTGCCGGAAGCCATGTCCAGGCAAAAAACAGCATGACACATGGGATGATGAGGATAAGGCCGGCTACCAACTCTACCTTTAGGAGCAGGACATGGAAAAGCGGTCCTACCGGGACTGGTATCTGAGCCAATCCCTGGAAACTGCCCCAAGAAATCGTCCAGCAGGAACTGGAGTTTCCATTCAATTTATTCCCTAACAAAAAGGAGGAAACGAAATGAGCAATGAAGTATTCCAGCAAAATCTGGATGATGAAAAAGGCTCCCGTCCCGGCGGGCCCTATCTCATTCAGATGCTGTTCAAAGAGCCGGTGTCTATGCCTGGAAAAGCAGAAATGACCGCCGTGATGGAAAAACACATCGGGACGGCGGAGTGTTTCTGTCACGATAAAAAGACAGCAGGCTTTGCCGCCCTGGAGCATATGGCGGAATTCAAGGATGTCAAGGCTCCGGTACAGCTCATGGTGATGGGATGCAGCAAATTTAAGGGCAAAGGCTTCGACGCGTTCCTCATGAGTCAGATGTGGGACTGTCAGGAGGACCGGGAACGGATCTTCCGGGAGTGCCGGTATCAGGTCGTGGCCACGGATATGCTGGCAGCGGCCCTTCCAGTTCTGGAGCGGGCTAACCTGGATGCTGACTTTGTGGAGGCCCTGGCGGAGCTGTATCCCACCTGTGAGGCGTTCTACTTTCAGAACTGCGGCAAGCTGCTTCTGGCTGAGGATGTGTGTTCTCACCAGATCGAGGGGGCGGATCGCTTCATCCGCTTCGGGGTCAATGTCCGTTTCTTTAACATTCAGGGTACCGAGGATATGCTCATCGACACGGTGGGTATGAGTACCCTGTTCCTGCCGGACCTACAGTACCATTTCCACGGAATGGATCCCAACTGGGTGGTGAACCACGCCTACAATGCGGCGTCGTATATTCTGGCAAATGACAACCCCATCAAGGATGGGGAAACGATAGATGGCATAGCGGACGGCCAGATGAGCCGGGAGCTTCAATGGAAATGCCGATATGAGGATGCTCTGATCCAGCCGCCCAGGGGAGTGGTAGACATCCATATGGGCGAGTATGCTTCCGGAAAACGCTGAACTGATAAAACGACTTCCTGCGCAGTCAGAGGAAATGTTTGTCGTCCCCTTAGGTGGATTTTTCGTTCAGTCGGTGTATTCTTTGTCTATTACATAATAAAATCTGATATGCCTGATGTGAAAAACTTGCTTCTCAGACATTCTGAGGGTACAATACCCAAAACCCGAACATGAAAAAGAGCCCTTCCGAACAGGCGGCAGCCGTTTTGCTGCACCTGGTCAAGAAGGGCTCTCTGACCAAATGTAAGACCACAGGCAGATTGGAAGTAAACGGAAACAGCAAAAACAAGGTTGTCAAAAAGTGATTATTTCACAAAAACATCACAACACCCCAACCGCTCAGCTTTGACCGTAAAACAGGTCATGTGATTTGATCGAGCCGTCCCGACTGGATCGCATCTAAATTGGCCTTGAGCCGTTCCTCCGGCCAATCCCACCACCGTAGTTCCAGCAAAGCCGCGATGAGATCCTCAGAAAACCGCTTTCGGATTGGCTTTGCAGGGACACCACCTACGATGGTATAGGGTGGTACATCTTTTGTCACAACGGCCCTGGCGCCGATGACAGCCCCGTCTCCAACGGTCACCCCCGCCAGGATGACCGCCTCGTAGCCAATCCACACATCGTTTCCAATCACAATATCCCCCTTGTTGTCCCAGGCTTTGGCCACCTGTTGCCGCTCCAATCCCCACTTCTCAAAAAAGATTGGGAAGGGATATGTGGCGAGAGATTGCAGCGTGTGGTTGGCGCTGTTGAACAGGAACCTGGCCCCGCAGGCGATGGAGCAGAACCTGCCGATCACCAGCCGGTCCTGGTTGACGGGATAGTGATACAGCACATTGTTTTTTTCAAAGTCAACAGGGTTATAAACAAAGTCGTTGTATATGGTATAGTCCCCGACAATAATACTGGGAGCTTTCACGGCATGCTTGAGATAAACTGTCTGACGGTCTCCCGTCCGGGGATAGATGTTTGATTCATTCATATTCTTTTTCTCCTTTTACTCGTTTCGGCTGCCCTGTGCTGGCGGTTTATGCACCGGCGTTCTCCCTTCCCAAACCCTGCTTTTAAAGTAGACCAGCCCCACAAGAGCAGGCAGGATGGGCGAAAGGGCCTGGCCCAGATAGATCCCGGAAAAGCCCAGAGAGAGGGGAAATGCCAGCAGCCATCCCACTGGCAGGCGCACAACGACGGCGTCCAACAGGGCATTGACCATGGCCACGTGGGCTGCTCCCACGCCGATGGCAAAGGAATCTAGTGTGTACATCGCGGCGTAGATCAGGCTGTTTATACTACAGCAGGTACGCAGGTACTGCACCCCGCAGCGGATCACCTCCGGGCTGGTGCCGTCAAACATGCAGATGAGAGGTTCGGCCAGAAGCTGGACCGCCACCGCTACCGCCGCAGTGACCGAAAGGTTCAGCAACAGGCCGGACCGCACCACCTTGCGGGCCCGCTCAATTTGGCCAGCCCCCAAACACTGGCCCACCATGGCGGTTATTGCCTGACCGATGGCCCAGCAGTGCATCCCGGCAAAGGTGTTGATCTTCAGTCCCACACCGGACGCAGCGGCCACCGGAGTTCCAAACTGGTTGAGCATCCCTGTCACCAGCAGATAGGCCGTGTTCACCACAACCATCTGTATGGCGGTGGGCAGGCCAACCTTCAAGATGGCCAGCAGCTTTTCCCGATGAAACTCGATTTTTCTAAGAGAAAAGCCCGGTTGATACCGCCGTAGATATACCAGGGAAGCCATAAAGGAAACACCCTGAGCCGTGATAGTGGCCCAGGCTGCGCCTGCCGTGCCCATGGAAAGCGGCCCGACCAGAAGCACATCCAGCACCACATTGAGGACCGTGGCGACACCTACGAAAAAGAGAGGCGTTTGGGAATCGCCCAACCCCTTCAGGATAGAACAGACCGCATTATAGCCAAAAACGAACACCGTTCCACAGCAAATGATCTTCATGTAGCCGCAGGCATCCTGATAAGCATTCGCCGGTACATTTAACGCCTGAAAGAGGGCCTCATAAATGGCGAGGCCGAGGATGGTAACAACAGCGGAACCCACCAGCGATAGAAAGAACAGCATTCCGATCGTGTCCCGCTGACCCGTTTGGTCGTTTGCGCCCTTGCACTGGGCCACCAGAACGCTCCCTCCCATAGTCAGGCCAATGCAAAGGGAATTGATGATAAAGCACAGCATGGAGGCGTTGCTGATGGCGGCCAATCCAGTCTTTCCCACGATTTTGCCCACCACCAGCATATCCACCACATTGTAGAGGGCCTGCAGCAGGTTTGCCAGAAACAGCGGAAAGGCGAACCGAATCAGTTTTTTCGGCACGCTCCCGGTCAATAAATCTTGTCCTTGGGTCATATAATATCTTCCTTTCAAAACAACAGAGGGCAGCACAATACTGTGCGCCCTCTGCTCCATTCCCCTAAAATGGGTATCACAAAAGGCCGCGGACAAAACATCGTCCGCGGCCTGAAATGGTCTATCTTTTCCAGTCAGCCTGCAAAAAGGGGCACAACAAACCCAAGGCAGTGACTTTCTGCCCTGTCCTCCCGGTTTTACAAGTTGAAATTCCAGTAAGGCTCCGCACAATGTTTTGTGGTATAAACTTGTGTGGAGCCAAAATCAATGCAGAATTTTCCGAACAACATCGTGCCCACCTCACTTTACTGTAATAAATACTATACCAGGTGTGCCGCCGCCTGTCAATGTGCTTCTGATGGACGGTCATTGACAGGTCAGAGCACAGTTCCCTCAACCAGAGTGTGGAGGATCACATCGGCTACGCGGAAAACACTGTGGAGATTGAGGGCAGCAGCCACACCCAGTTCGGCAACTATGGGCCCACGTGAGCGGTCTTCCGGCCACCATTTCTGCGGAGGAGCCGCAGAGACAGATGGTACCGTCCATCGGAGCCTCTCTTGCACATCGGATATCAAGGCAACCCCTATTAGCCAGAAAGCGGAGTGGCCGGCAGGCACTCCGCTTTTCATAGTTCTCTTTGCAGATACACCATATCTACCAGCTTGACTCCGCACTCATAGATGGGGTGGTCGTAGTGGTCAGTGAAAAAGTTCTTGACCAGATGATGCCTGCAAAAGCCGCAGCTCTCGTAAAACGGGATGGTGGAGGGGCTGTCCCCAGTACCCACCTGTAGCAGCGTATACTGTCCCGCGTAGGCTCGAATGAGGAAGTCCACCAGGGCTTTCCCATAGCCTTTGCCCTGAAAGTCCGGCTCCACGGCGATGTTTTTCAACTCCAGAACGCCTCCGCCCTCGTCGGTTACGACACACTCCGCCTTAACTCCGTCATCTTCCAGCACATACATGCTCCCACGCTCCAGGTAACGGTCGATCATGTCCTCCTGCTCATCCGCCAGCAATAGCAGCGCAAGATATTGCTTCTTATTGGTTTCAACCCTTCTGATTTCCACGCTTGTCACCGCTTTTCGTAGACCAGATCCACGATTCCGTTGTAATGTTCTGTTGCCACGAGCTTCAGCGGCAGTTCCCGATGAAGCCCCGGAAACAGCGCACGCCTTTGCCCAGCACTGTAGGAATCACTGACAGCCACAATTTATCAATGCGGTTCTCTTTCAATAGCTGCCTGGCCACGGACGCACCGCCGCAGATCCAGACGTTTCCCTTCGACTCCGTTTTTAGCTGATCGGCCAGGGCGGTCAGTTCCCCATTCCAGAAGCAGACATTCTCCTGATTTTCTCCCTGCCGGTGGGTCACCACATAACAGGGGCGGCCCTCGTAGGGCCAGATGTCCGGAGAGAGCGCCGTGACGATCTGATGGTACGTAGTCCACCCCATGACGATGGCTTCTACCGTCTCATAAAACGCCGGATAACTGCCGGAGGTATCCGGTTTGCTGCCGTCTCCCTCCAGCCAACTCACGCCGCCCTGCTCGTCCGCAATATATCCGTCCACACTCATGGCAAGATATAACACGATCTTTCCCACGATCATCCCCCCCCCGCTGCCCCTATTGTACCCAATGGTCAAAAAAAGCGCAAGGTAAAAAGAAACATGACAGACAGTTGTGGTGTTCCTGTGGTATAATACAGAAAAATCAGGAAAGGCGGAGCTGCCGGAGCGGGAAGAGCCGGAGAGCAGCTTGGGGATTTGACTGAAACATTGGCCGATCGTTACAGGAGGAATTGACATGGCGTCCCATCCGGATTTTGTGAACTATATGGCCGAGCAGTTGCGGGAGGCCGGAGCCATCCGCAGCCGGAAGATATTCGGCGAATATGGCCTTTATTGCGACGATGTATTCTTCGCCGTCGTCTGTGACGACCAGCTTTTCGTCAAGGTCACCCCGCAGGGCGAAGCGGCGTTTCCCGACCTGCCCAAGGCCCCGCCCTATGAGGGGGCCAGGGATTCCTTTCTGGTGGAGGATGTGGAGAACCGGGAACAGATGACGGAGCTGGTGCGTATCACCTGTGAGGCACTGAGAAGCGGGCCTCAGAGAAAGCGGAGGAAATGACCATGGTCTTTGACAACAAGAAAGAGCACAAGGAATTCTATCTCCCGCCCAAGACGCCGGGCATCGTCAACGCGCCCGCTATGAGCTTTCTGGCGGCGCGGGGCCATGGCGAGCCTGAGAAGCAGGCCATGTGGTTTTAAGGGAGGGGCGAACAGAATGAAAGGCTTTACCCGCATGGAAACCCGTTTCTCCCTGTGCGGTCTCAACTGCGATTTGTGCAGTATGCATCTGGGCGGCTATTGTCCCGGCTGCGGAGGCGGAGCAGGCAACCAGAGCTGCACTATGGCTAAGTGCTCCCTGGAGCACGGGGGCATCCAGTTTTGTTGGGAGTGCCGGGAGTATCCCTGCCCCCGCTACGATGGCATCGACGATTGGGATTCCTTTGTCCCTCACCGGAGCCGACAGCAGGACATCGCCAAGGTCCGGGAACTGGGACTGGAGGCCTATCTGGCCCAGTTGGGGGAAAAACGGGCGATCCTGGATGCACTTTTGGCCCGTTTCAACGATGGCCGCCGCAAAACTCTTTTCAACACGGCGGTCTATCTCCTGCCCCTGGAGGATTTGCAGTCCGTGATGGCTGATCTGAACAGCCGGACGGAGCTGGCTGGGCAATCTGTCAAGGAGCGGGCCCTCGCCGCTGTGGAGCTGGTCCAGCAGGCGGCGGACCGCCGGGGCGTCAGTCTGAAGTTAAACAAGAAACCGAAAAAGGGGTGATCCCATGGCGGCTTCCAGGGTGACCGTCCACTTCCCCTGCCCGGTGGAGCGAGTGTGGCAGACCGTGACCGACCTAATGAATACCGCTTGGCGCGGCGACCTGGCCCGGGTGGAAATTTTGAATGAAACCCATTTTGTGGAACACACCAAAAGCGGCTATGCCACAAATTTTACCGTTACGGCCTGCGAGCCGCTTTGCCGCTGGGCATTCACCATGGAAAACGGCAGCATGTCCGGGACCTGGGTGGGGATCTTTGAGACGGCGGAGGGCGGCGCCCGGCTAACCTGCATCGAAACCGTTAACGCCAAACACTGGTGGATGCGCCCCCTTGTCCCCGGATACCTGAAGCGGCAGCAGAAACGGTATCTGGACGATTTGCGGCGGGAACTGCAAAAATAGGACCGTGTTACTCTGCGTTGCTTGCGGCAACGGGCCGCTTTCCCTACAATGGGGGGTGAAAGGAGTGAGCCCATATGTTGAACGAAACTATCAAAGCCCTTCGGAAATCCAAGGGTCTTTCCCAGCAGGAGCTGGCGGTCAAGGTAAACGTGGTGCGGCAGACCATCTCAAAATGGGAGCAAGGCCTGTCCGTCCCGGACTCCGATCTGCTGATCGCCCTGTCGGAGGCCCTGGAGACGCCTGTGAGCACGCTGCTGGGCGAGACGGTGGCGGAGTCGGAGGCGGACGAGGTCAAAGCCCTTTCGGAAAAGCTGGAGATCATCAATTTGCAGTTTGCCCGGAGAAAGGCCGTGCGGCGGGCGGACCTCCACTGGCTGCTCATCGCGGTGTGCGGGGGCATCCTGGCCGTCGCCGCGGTTCTGGCCGCGGTAAACAGTCCCTATCTGGGCTGGGATTACAGCGCCCCGGAAACCGCCGTTATGGGGGTGGCCATCCACGCCTTTGAATGGGGCTTTGTCCGTCTGGCGCCCTTTGCTCTGATCGCGGCAATGGTCGGCGTTTTCCTGACGCGAAAAAAACATAAGGTATGAATTGGGAGAGTGCACCACTGAACATGGAGATAACTACCACCGGACAAATATAGGCACGGAAAGTCGGGCAGAGTCACTTACATTCTGCTATGCTGAATCCAGAAGGACGGTGTGACCAATGGATTGGGTAGCAAGTATTCATCAGGCGATCCAGTATATCGAAGAACATCTCCGGGAGGAGCTGACCATCCGGGAGATCGCGCAGCAGGCGGCCCTATCCCCTTTTTACTTTCAGAAGGGTTTTGCCATGCTGTGCGGTATAACGGCGGGCGACTACATCCGTCAGCGCCGGCTCTCCGCCGCCGGGCTGGAGGTTCTCACGACGGACCGGAAGATCATCGACATCGCGCTGGAGTTCGGCTACGATTCGCCGGACAGCTTCACCAAGGCTTTTGTCCGATTCCACGGCCTCACACCTGCCGCACTGCGAAAAAGCGGAGGCGCGGTCCGTTCCTTTGCTCCGCTTCGGATTAAATTGACATTGGAAGGTGGTCAAAACATGGATTGCAAGATTATGAAAAAAGAGGCGTTCACGGTGCTCTGCCGGGCAAAGACGTTCAAGTATGAGGACGCCGCTGCTCAGGTTCCCCAGTTCTGGGCAGAGCATTTCGGCACAGGCGGCGGCAAGGTGGTTTGCGGCATGTACGGTATCAACCTGGACGAGAGCATGGGCGGCAACGAGTTTGAATATCTTATCGCCGACAACTACGATCCGGCCAAGGAGATCCCCGATGGCTTCACCACCCGCACCATCCCGGCCCATACCTGGGCGGTGTTCCCCTGTACTGGCCGGATGCCCCAAGCCCTCCAGGGACTGAACCAGCAGATCTTCTCCCAGTGGCTGCCCACGAACCCCGACTACAAGATCGCCGCAGGCATCAATGTGGAGCTGTATAGCGACGCCAGCAGGTTTGAGGACGGCACCCAGGACCAGGACTACTACTGCGAGGTCTGGGTCCCGGTGGAAAAGAAGTAAGGCACATTCCTCGGCAAAATTAACGGTCCTACCATATTGTTTCAAACAGAATCCACCAAACATACCAGTATCGTATGCTGACAGCGTGCGCTGTATGTTATGTGTTGCATCAGGTGGGATGCCGAAGATATTGGAGGAAAATGTAAACAAATCCGGCGACGACAGTTTCGTTTATAGATAAAAATCGATTCCGTCTGTGAAGGAAACCACATCCGGCAATCGGTGCGGCTCTTTCTTTGCGGCCTTTATACGCCCTGCGTCAGCTTGTCCAACGGACAGCGTATCGCAGGGCGTTTTTCTATCGTTTGAAAGGTGCCAAGGCGCATGAGCTTGAAATACACTTGCCCCATTTGCGGCACGCCCCTGGGTTATAAGGGCCTGTGCTGGAAATGCAGGTCTGAGCAGGAGCGAAGGACTGATTGTCCTGGACACCGGAACAAATCTCAGAGAAACAGAAAAGCCTTATTCAGAACATCCAGCGGCTGGGTGATGTGGAGGCCCTGGAACTCACCGACTTCCGGCAGCAGGACGGGCTGATCCATCCTCTGGTGTCCACATAGATTCCAGCGAAGCATCAAACCTGATGTGCGGCCTGGCTATACAGGGGGATGACCGGGCCACGGAAACGTTATCGGAACTGGATTTGTGATCCCACTGGAACCCCCATGCGGACCGATACAGCAGAGGCGGACGGCGTCTGATCTTTTTCCTGATGGGGACTGTGCCGGTCCGGGAGTGCCAGGAGGCGTTCGCGAGTCGGAGCCAAATGGTGGGGGGTGGATATCGGATACGGCGGGGAACCTCTGCTCATCCCCATCAACATGCGGGACGGGAGCCTTCTCTGCGTGGGCAGGGGCAATGAGGAGTGAGAAATTCCGCCGAAAACCGTAGGCGGACTGCGGCAGGAACTGGAGAAGCTGAACCAACTGGCATGGCAGGCCGGCAAGGACACAATCCCCCGCTGGACAGAAACAGAGGGTTATCCGGTTGACGGTAGCCTCCACCGCTGTATTCAATACACGAATATTGGTTTGGAATGCAATATTATCAATCGTCCTGATAATGTTCTCAATTTCATCGGAACCCTGTTTGAACTCTTCCCTAGAACCGGCCTGTTCGGCCGCTCCCCGAACCAACGCTGCGCTCCGCTGAAAACCTGATCGCCGGTTTTATCATTTGGGTTGCTTTGAATGTCAGCATCCAGATTTCCCTGGGCAAATTCCTGTGCAATCAAAATAGGTATCCATACTGCCAATTTGTCAAATCCGGTTCTGTACCCCCTAGGGCTTGTTTGAAAATTGGCGATGTGCCCGGCGGCGGAATTTGGGGCCGCTGGCAAGCAATTTTTTCGCAGGAATCCTGACGGATTTCAAGGAAAAATTGCGCCGTCCAGCGGTCAAAAGGCCCGTCGATTGGGCATGTTGACATTTTTCAAACAAGCCCTAGGATATAAAAATCCAAGCATAGCCACAGTCAGCCTGCAATGAAACAAGTCCAAATATCTTATAGGAAGCCGTGGGAGTTCGCCCACGGCTTTTTAGCTGGAACAGGTACTTGCAACTCCGCCTTTTCTTATGGTGCACTATTCCAAGATCATTTCTATCAGCAAGGAGGTGCTGCCTTGAACGGGCAGGTTTACGGCTATATCCGGGTCAGCAGCAGGGAACAGAACGAGGAGCGACAGCTCATTTCCCTGCGGGAAGTACAGGTGCCGGAGGAGAACACATTTATAGATAAGCAGTCCGGCAAGGATTTTGAGCGGCCGCAGTACAAGAGGCTTCTGCGGAAATTGAAAAAAGACGATCTGCTCTACATTAAGAGCATTGACCGCCTGGGCCGCAATTATGGCGAGATTTTAGAGCAATGGAGAATATTGACCAAAGAAAAAAGCGTTGACATTGTGGTACTGGACATGCCTCTGCTGGATACCCGACAGGGGAAGGATCTGATGGGCACGTTTTTGAGCGATATTGTGCTGCAAGTACTCTCCTTTGTCGCCGAAAATGAACGTGCCAATATCCGTCAGCGTCAAGCGGAGGGAATTGCGGCTGCCAAGGCCCGAGGGGTACGGTTCGGCCGGCCGCCAAAGCCGCTGCCCGATAACTACCTGAGCACCTATCTGCAATGGAAAAGCGGGGCACTCACAGGGACCGCCGCCGCGAAGGAGTGCGGAATGCCGTTGGCTACCTTCCGTTACCGGGCGGAACGGTACGAAAACACGAAACGTTGAACAGCAGGCAGCTTCACAAAAAGGTGTACCTTTCTGTAAGCCCCCAATTTTCAAAATCTTTTTCAAAAAACTCTTAACATGACGAGGATTTGGACGATAAGGATAATGTATAGAGACAGCAGGCAGCTTCACAGAAAGGTACACATTTCTGTAAGCAGCCAAAAGCAAAGCATGGATTTGGAGGCGGGCGGCCACGATGTCATCCAGAGAAAAACAATATAATGTCCTCAAGCTGCGCCTGTATCCAACCTCAGAGCAAGCAGAACTTTTTGAAAAGACCTTTGGCTGCTGCCGCTATCTCTGGAACCAGATGCTGGCTGACCAGCAGCGGTTTTATTTGGAGACTGGCGTCCACTTCATCCCTACCCCGGCAAAATACAAAAAGGGAGCCCCTTTTCTAAAAGAAGTGGATAATCAGGCACTCATTCAGGAGCACAACCAGTTGTCCCGGGCGTTCCGTTTGTTTTTTCAAAACCCGGAGGCTTTTGGGCATCCCAATTTTAAGCGAAAAAAAGATGACCGGGACTCCTTCACCGCCTGCAATCATGTGTTTACTTCCGGCCCGACCATTTATACCACGCGGGACGGCATCCGCATGACCAAGGCAGGAATGATTCGGGCCGTCTTTCCACGCCGCCCGCAAAACGGGTGGAAACTCAAGCGCGTCACAGTGGAAAAGGCCCGGACGGGCCGCTATTACGCTTATGTCCTGTATGAAAGCCTGGTACAGCCGCCGGAGCCGGTCCTTCCCGTTCCGGAGCGCACCCTGGGGCTGAAATATTCCCTGCGCCACTTTTATGTGGACGACCAGGGCAACAGGGCTGATCCACCCCGCTGGCTGAAACAGTCCCAGGAAAAGCTGGTGCATCTTCAGCGGCGTCTGAACCGAATGCAGCCTGGCTCGAAAAATTATGAGGAAGCCGTACTGAAATACCGCCTGCTTCATGAGCACATCGCCAATCAGCGCAGAGACTTCCTCCACAAGGAATCCCGACGGATAGCCAACGCCTGGGATGCCGTATGTGTGAGGGGCGACGATCTGGGTGCGATGACGGACACGCTGATTCAGGCCGGGAGCGCCGTAAAGGAGGCGGGGTTCGGGATGTTCCGGGAAATGCTGTGCTACAAGCTGGCCCGCCAGGGAAAGGCATTTATTCAGGTAGACCGGTATCTCCCTACCACCCGGAGCTGTTCGGCCTGTGGGTTGACGCGGGACGCGCTCCATGCGCGGGATTACAGGCGAAGTGGTTGGGTCTGTCCAGAGTGCGGCGCGGTTCATGACCGTGAGGTCAACGCGGCAAAAAACATCAAAGCCCGTGGGCTGGAACAGTTTTTTGATTTACAGGGGCAGAACAGGAGCGCCTGACCCTTTCCAGGCGTCCTGTGCTCCGCCTTGACAATATGCCGGCCGGGACACCGGTGAACGCCCATGATTCCGGCTGGAGAGCGTGGATGGAACGCCGGTGGGGAGCCTCCGCCCTTCCATCCACATTCTCCGGACCGCCGAGTGGGAAACGAGAGGCCGCATCCGTGCGGCTGAAGCCTGTAAGCAGGCGTCCACAATATTATGACGATGTTTTTGCACGCGGCGCATGGATGCGCGCCGCTGGCCACAGGAAGGAGATCCCCCATGCTTCAGCTCTCTCTGCGCCCCGGTGAGTATCTCACCATCCATGGCGACATTGTGGTACAGCTCGCTCAGCTCTCTGGCAGCCGCGCCTTCCTTCGGGTAGAGGCCGACCGCAGCATCCCCATTGTGCGGGGAAAGGTACTGGAGCGGTCGGGGGCTCCCCGGCCGGAGTGCCTGGCATCTCTTCCCCGCAGCCGCGCCAGGAAAGGCCGGGATGCCGTCTACCACTGGAGTGCGGAGCGGGAGCGGGCCGTCCGCACAATGGAACAGCTCCTGGAGCGGATGGAGGCCGGGGACAGCCGGGAGGAAGCCCAGGCGCTGCGGGCACAGTTGGAGCACCTGCTTCCAACTGTATGGGAGGAGGAGCTGTCCGGCCAAATACAGGCCCTGTTCCGCAGCAAAACAGCCCAGGACGTATAAAGAACCACCTTAGTTTGGTTTCACCCGGTCTCGCGAACCGGTTGAAATAAATCGAAGTGCAGGGACACAGCCCGCCAAAGGCCACGGCGTCTGTGTTGGTCTGCCAAACCACTAAACGCACATGAGGGATCGGTGCGTTGGACCAGCAAACCCAATATCATTTCAGAAAGAAAGGAAACGATCGAAATGAGGATCCAGCATAACATCATGGCGATGAACGCCTACCGCAACTACGCCAACAACACATCTTCTCTGTCCAAGAACCTGGAGAAGCTGTCCTCCGGCTACAAGATCAACCGCGCCGGTGACGACGCCGCAGGCCTCGCCATCTCCGAGAAGATGCGCGCCCAGATCACCGGCCTGGACAAGGCCCAGGACAACGCCAAGGACGGCATCTCCCTGGTGCAGACCGCCGAGGGCGCCCTGACCGAGGTCCACGACATGCTCAACCGCATGTATGAGCTGGCCGAGCAGTCCGCCAACGGCACCTTTGAGGACGGCACCGACCGCAAGCAGCTCCAGAAGGAGGTCGATCAGCTCAAGAGCGAGATCAACCGTATCGCCGATTCCGCCAACTTCAATGGCATCAAGCTGCTGGACGGCTCTATGGCTGCCAATGGCACCACCAAGATCACTGGTGCTGCCACTAGCACCACTGCCGGCGTGGATGTGAGCATTGTGGCGGACTCTCTGTTCGCTGAGGACGGCACCCGTTCTGAGCTGAAGTTTTCTCTGGCTGCTGTTTCTTCTGCCGGCAAGGAGGGCGTCGCAGTTAAAAAGGACGGAGTGACTATCTCTTTGGTGAAGGGGAAGGAGTATTCTGCGGCGGACATTCAGGCCCTGTTGGCAAAGGCTAAGACCAGCGGCACTGGTGTAAGCGAGGATATGATGAAGTCCGTGCAGAACGCTACCGTTACTGGCACAGGCGTTACGAATGGAACAAAGGATTGGAAAACACTTTCCGCTAGCACTGCTACTGCTGTAGCCAATAAGGGTAAGCCCCTGACCCTGCAGATCGGCGATACCTCCGACCGCTTCAACCAGCTGAAGGTGGGCATCAAGGACTGCCACGTGGACGCTCTGGGCCTCACCGATATGAAGATCGGCG